>ENA-ORXT01001894-ORXT01001894.1-marine-metagenome-genome-assembly--contig:-NODE-1894-length-26588-cov-11.425559_pt1 | contig 26588 bp, 19 predicted proteins | sample MGYA00237868_ERZ511482 | MGnify/ENA metagenome assembly ERZ511482
CTCCAATGACCGGGAGAGCACACACGATATCGGCGACCTACGCGCGAGAAAATAACGTGTCAGGATGAACGCTTACGCCGTGCCGATGGTTCTATCGAGCAGCGTGAGCAACGCTCCGGCTTTGGCCGGATCATCGACCATGGCCAGACTACGATCGCCTTCCTTTCTGAAGAAACCATAGCTCGCCATCGTCCAGACGTCGAACGGGAGCAGATACTTCTCGACGAGGTTCACCGCGCGCTCGAAGGCGTCGCCCGAGATGGCGGGCACGCAAGCGAAATGGGCACTGATCACGGACGTGGACAGCGTGCTCTCCCGAGGCCAGATACGCTCGAAAAAGGGCACGATCGCCGACAGGAAGACGGCTGTGCGGGAGGCTGGCTGCGCATCGTCTCCACCGGCTACGTCCCGCAGAAACCGGTACACCCCGTCCGCCGCATCCGCCCGGATGTCGTCATCAATGGTGCGAAGCATCTGCTGAACGGCGGCCTCCGGGATCTCCGACGCTCGTTGCTCGTGCAGCGCGAACAAGGACTCGACGACGGTCCACATCGCGAGTCGACCCCGCGTGTGGCGATCGAGACGTCGATCGGCGGCCCGTTTGGCCATCGTGAGGCCGACTTCGTGTAGAAGGCGTGTCGAGGGTTGTCCGTACGCCATGGCTGTCCAGAACCGGTAGCCTCGCTCGGTCTCCGACAGCAGTGGCTCGATCAGGAACGATCGCGCCCACGGTTCATCGGCTTCGAGAAAGAACGTCGAGGTGTGTAGCAGAACGTACGTCGCGAGCGTTGCCGTCGGCTCACCCGATTCGCTCAGTACATTTCGCATCCGCAACGCATCGGACGCACCGTCGAACAAGGACTCGCGCTCGCGTTCATGGAAGCAGAACGCGACGAACAGCGTGGCAAGGATGCCGATCGGTCCCTGCCTGACGAGATCCAACGGGATCGTCGAGACCTCGTCACTGACCTCGTCGACCGGCACCGTCACGCGATGGGCGTGGTCGCCGGTCGAGGCAATGCCCCACAGTCGAATCCACAACGAAGGGAATCCCGGGTTCGTTACCACGCCGTCGCGGAACGCGTCCAGCCACGAGCAGAGTGCCTCCATGACGCGTGCGAGCTCGGCGTCCGCCAACGATGACGCCATGCGCAGTACGCGCGCGACATGATCAGAGTCCTCGAGAGGCGCACCCGGCGCTGTCCGAGTCACGGGTCGATGAGCGGCGAGAAGATTCTTCCACACGATCAACCGCTCGGCGAGAGGCTCGGAAGTGGACTCGAGGTCGATAGCGATCGCCTCGGCGTTGTCGGCGACTCTGAGCCATGCCCGGGCGGCACGAGCCTCGGCGTTCGCCCAGACACCGTCATCGAGCGTCAGCGCCTTCTCGAGCGCGCGCACACGCGCCTCCCCCCGCAGGACATCGAACGATTGCGTAGACGCGGTGGGCGCGTTCGTGAAGACGATTCCTTCCGGAAATCCCTCCACAGCACTCATGGTTTCGAGCTCCGGGAACTCGGCAAGTCGATTGCCGAGCCACTGCTCGTCACGCTCCGTCAACGCGCTGCCCGCCAGCTCGAGCCGGCGGAGCTCGCGCGCGCTCCAGAATCGCCGTGCTGTCTCCACCACGTGTGCATCGATCCCGCGAGCCCACAGGTTTCGTGGCGGGCCTTTCCTGATGCCCGCGAGGATGTGCTTCCGGGCCTTCGACGACAGGACCGTGAATCGCGTCGCGCGCAGCTCGATCACTTCGGGCAATCCGCTCACGTTCCACGTCTGCGCCCGAGTGAGACCGAGGATGAAGCCCTCTACCTCATCGGCGCCCGCAAGCTTCGGGTCACGGGCCATCGCCGCCCAGAGACGGCGGAACACCGGGGACTGCCGGGTCAGCCATCGATCCAGTATGGAGCGAACCTCCCGGTGCTCGCCGAGCGCTGCCAGGCGTTCGACGAATGCGTGGAGAAGCTTGGTCGCGGCGGTTATACCGCCGCCGTGTCCGGCATCCGGGTCCCGGTCCGAACGTCTCCCGATCGATCTGCGAGCGTAGTAGACCCGGTTGGGTGTCTTGAACGGGTAGTGCTCGGTGGCGTAGATACGCCGCATCAGTGCCAGACCCTCTTCGAGCGCGCCCTCCACCGCGGTGACGAGTGCGAGGAGAAAAGATGCATCGTCGACGTCGTCGAGACCGAGCTCGCCGGGATCGACCAACGGGCCCGACTCGATGTCCACGCGAAGCAGATCCCGCATCTTTCGGGGTCGAGCGGGGATCTGCTCGAGCTCGCGGAGCATGGGATCGATCTCGCTGACGTCCAGTCGAGGTGCGACGAGGGCGGTGATGTCGTGCACGATGGCTCCGGATCGGTCGCCACGCTTGAGACGACGTCCGATTCGGTGAACGTCCAGAGGCGGGCTATCCCCTACGGGCGCGCTCTGCCAGCTCTCCTCGATCAGCCGCCACGCGCCGGCCCAGGGTTCGGCAAGCTCGGCGTCCGGGCCGTGCTCCAGTAGCGAAAGGATCGCGGCCCGCTCCGCGCGACGACTGGGGCCGAGGGTCAGCGCCCACTCCAGCGTGCCGCGCTCGGCGAGTCGCCCGGACGCGAACCGGGTTGCCGCTCCGTAGACAGGAAGCTCGTCGACGGTTGGACGACGTCGGGTCGCGCTCATGCTGCCGTCTCCCGTCCGCTCTCGGCAACGATCTGCACGATGGCGTCCAGCCAGTCGAACGCGGCTCGCACCCGTTGCAGCGGTTCGATCAGCCGCTCGCGTTCGTTGGCGTTGGATCGCCTGATCAGGAAGTCGAAGAGGTCGCGCGCGTCCACCGATGCGTTCGCGCGCGACGTACGTGCGATCCGAATCATCATGGCCGCCGCCGTTCGCTCCCCGGTCGTCGGCGCCGAGAGCTTCTGCCACAGCTCGAGCGTGTGGAGCAGCTGGCTGTGTCCGTCACCGGCGGCATACGGGATCGGGGTGATGCCCCTGCCGGTCCAGTCAGCCAGTACGGCCGCCTCGCTGTCATCGTTGCTGATGCTGACGAACGCGAAGCGTTCCCGAAGATCAGAGAAGCGGGTGCTGTCAGCGGCAACCGCATCCAGCAGGTAGCGCATGGGTGGATCTTCGGCGCTGTAGCCGACGAGGACGAGGTTGAACAGGCGCGCCGCGTCGTGGATGAAGTCGGGTACGGCGTGCCGTTGGAGGTAGTACTCGCCGAAGTCCCGATCGGTCAGCAGGATATCGGAATAGCGATCCTTTCGCCGCTCGAGTGCCCCGTGCAGGTGGAAGACACCCGAGAACTCGGGGCGTCGACTCGGACGAGGGAGGGCGGACAGCGAGTGGGTTCGGAGGGGGTGCTGGGTGCGGGATGCGGCGGCCTCGAGCAGCAGATCGTAGTTGGTGGTCGCGATCCGCAGCGCGCCCCCCCGGTCCGAAAGCTTCATCAACGCGCGGTGTTGGCGTGCCTTCTTGGGGTTGTCCCGACGAAGTCGATCTGCAACGGCACGGCGTACGGTGCTGGCCAGATCGGGTGCCGCATCGAGTCGGCGCTCCAGCATCCCCAGCGCGACATCGAAACGCTGTGTACGCGCGAAGTGATTCCACTCGGCCTGTTGTGCAGGCTCCAGGGCATCGACCCTGTCGGCCAGCTCGGCGGCCAGCGTCTTTGCCTTCTCGCCGTCGTTCGACGTGGCTGCAAGCCACCTGCGGTTCTCGAGCGCGTAGGCCGCATGCAGGCCCGCGTCGAGCGTCTCGTACACATCCCCGACCAACGAGCGGAACCCGGGCAACTTCGCCGGCATCGAGATACCGGCGCCACAGAGGAACATGACGTCTCCGCAAGCGTGAGCCAGCAACATCCGCTCGGGCAACGGCGTCAGGCCATCTGCCAACACCACCTTTCGGTCTGTCATCGTCGGCCGTGCGCGGGGTCGGAGCGCAATGCCGACACACGGGTTCCGGCGAGCGCGCCTCCGCCGTCTCGCGGGCTCGGACGACGAGCTTCAGCGGTGCCGGGAGAGGACGACCAAACACGGTGTCGTGCCGCAAGCGCGACCAGCATCGTCAAGACTCCTCGTTACTCGCGAGAATCGCGGGCGGGGGCGGTGTCGACGGCGACAGACCGAGACCGACCGCCGGGTGCGCGTCGCTTGCGGTGCGTCGCTCGGCGTAGCCGAGGGTGGTCTGGATGTTCGCGTGCCGGGCATGTTGCATCACCTGCTCGAGGGGGACGCCGGCGTCGATCGCGCTCGTGATCAGGCCGCGGCGGAGACTGTGTCCGGCGAAGTCACCGGCGACGCCGGCGCGCGCGGCGGCCTGCTTGACGACGCGCGCGACGGCCGGCGCCGACAACCGGTCGACCCCGGGCGCGTGGCAGTGGCGCGATCGCCGCAGGGCGACAAACACCGGACCGTGTGTGTTTCCCGACGCCGCCACCCAGGTCTCGAGCGCGTTGACCGGGCACCAGGGGGAGCTGGGCCGGGCGAGCAGTTTCACCGTGGCCCCGTGCCCGTCCTGGTCCCCCTTGGAGAAGGGCAGGCGCACCGTCAGCCCGGTGGGCTCGGGGGCGAGGTGCTCGTGATCGATCCCGACGAGCTCGCTGCGCCGAAACGCGCCGTCGAACCCGACGAGGAGCAGCGCCCGATTTCGGAGACCGATGAGGGTGCGCGGGTCGCAGGCGTCGGCGAGGCGGCAAAGGAGCTCGCTGGTCGCCGCCTTCCGCGGCTGCGGGGGCGTCTCGCGCCGCTCCCGCCGGTGCCCGCGGAGTGCGGCGGTCGTCGCCGGCAGCTCCACCTGGAGGAGGGGGTAGCCGAGACGCTCGTGCGCGAGCCGGACGGCGGCGAGTTTGCGGCGGACGGTCACCGGCGCGAGCGCGGCGAGGGAGGCCACCCAGGCGGAGAGCGTGGCGTCGGAGGCGGGCAGGGCGACAAGGGAGGGGTCGGCGGGGGCGAGGCGCTCGCACCAGGCGCGGAACTCCTGCCAGTCGGCTGCGTAGAGACGCTGGGTGGCCGGCGCGTGGCTCGCCCGCACCTGGCGCTCGCGGACGGCGTGAAGAGCGGCAAGCTCGGCGACCAATGCGTCGTGATCGTCCTCGGCTCGGGCGATTTCGGAGGGCGCTACTTCGTCGATGTCATCGGTCGCCATGAGGCGATCATATCTCACCTGTCCAAAGTGCGCGAAAACGGACCTTCCCGTGCATTAACAATATTTCGACGCCATGTAGTAGCGCTACTAGAACTTGTTACGCTACGTGAGGTCGACGAAAGCCGTGCCGTCGAGCTCTGCCGTCCATTGCGCTCGCCCCACCTGTCCCGAGACTTCCGCTCATGGCCAAACGCGCGCAGGCGCTGACGATCGACGATGTTGAGGCCGCGCTCCGCGCTTTGGAGGAGACCGGACTCAAGCCGACCGTCCGGCTCGTTCACCAGAAGCTCGGCCGCGGCAGCATGTCCACGATCACCGCGCACTTGCGCGCGATCGCCGCCGCCCGGGCGGACGCCGACGTCGGCACGTTGCCCGACCCGATCCTCACGAGCCTGCGCGCGGCCGCCGACGCGCTCTGGCTCGAGCTGGCCGACGCGGCCGATGCGCGCATCGAGGCGGTGACGAGCGCGGCGGACGCGCGCGTCACCGAAGCGCTCGCCGAGCGCGACACCGCGCGGGACGCCCTGACCGACCTCGCCGACGAGCACGGCACGCTCGTCGCCACCCTGGCCGAGCGCGACCGCTCGCTCGCCGAGCGGGAGGTGGCTCTCGAGTGCCTCGGCGACGAAGCCCGCACGCTCGCTCGCCGTGTCGAGCTCGACGAGCGGGATCGCGCCGCGCTCGCCGAGCGCCTCGCCGACCGCGACCGGGAGCTCGTCCGCGCGCTCGAAGCTCTCAAGCGGGCCGAGAGCGCTCGGGAGAGTTCGGCGGCCGAGTGCGAACGTCTTGCGGCCGCCCGCGCACTCGACAGCGAGCGGCACGCGGCGGAGCGGGCCGCACTCGAGAGCACCGTCGAGCGGCTCCGGGGCGAGCTCGAGGCGCTCGGTGCGGCAGCGGCCACCCGTGCCGAGGAAGTGGCGCGCCTCGAAAGCCGACTTGAGGCCCAAGGCGCCCGGGTCGACGAACTGACCACCCGCCATGCGACGCTGCAGAGCGAGCGGGACACGGCACGTGACCGCGCCGAGCGGATCGACGCCGCCCTCGGCCGGGCGCGAGCCGACGCGCTGGCGAGCGAGCGCTTGGCCGACGCGTCACGCCAGGCGGTATTGGTGCTCCACGCCCACATCGGTCGACTGGAGGCGAGGCTCCGCGCCAGCGGGGTCGCCGCGGAGGAGATCGAACCGATACCCGTTCTGCCGTCCGCCGAGCAGCAGTCGATGCTCGCCTTGCCTCCGGACGCGAAGCGCCGAGACCGCCCTGGGCCATAGGCGGTCCGCGGAAGGCTTGCCGACCGACTCCCTACATGATGTGGTTGAAATCGCTCTCGACCCCCACATGTAGTGTTCCTTCGGATAATGAGAGCGCGTTCATGTTTCGCACGACCCATTTTCACGTCGGCAACGGCGACATGACGCTGATCCGGCTCCCGAGCGGTCGCACGCTGCTCGTCGACATCAACATCCGAGGCGCCGCCGACGAGCCGACCGATCCCACCCCGGACGTCGCCGCACAGCTCCGCGAGCGCCTCGAGCGCGATCCGGACGGCCGACCGTTCGTGGACGCCATGCTGTTGACGCATCCGGACGAGGATCACTGCCGTGGGCTCGCCAAACACTTCCATCTCGGACCTCGCGATGCGGCGGTCGACAACGAGAAGATCGTCATCCGCGAGATGTGGTCCTCCCCGATCGTCTTCCGTCGAGCCAAGCGCCGCGACAAGCCGCTCAGTCCGGATGCGCTGGCCTGGGGCCGCGAGGCGCGTCGACGGGCTCGTGTGTTCTCCCCGGGCCGGACGCCGGCTGAGGGGGATCGCATCCTGATCCTCGGGCACGACGAGGATCGGTCGAAGACGGCCGACCGCGAGCCCATCGTCGTGAGCCCCGGGGAGCGGATAGAGACGATCGGCGGCCTTCGCGACCCCGAATTCTCCGCCCGACTGCTCGGGCCGTTGCCGGTCGCCGCGCACGAGGACGAGGACGAGGAGGAGCTCCTCTCGAAGAACAATTCCTCCGTGATCGTCCAGGTCGCGCTCGGCGGGAGCGAGAGCTCCGCGGCGACGCCATCGCACTATCTCTTCGGCGGCGACGCGGAAGTGGCCATCTGGGAGCGGATACGGGCGCGCTACGCCCGCGACGAGGACTGGCTCCGCTACGACGTGCTGATCGCCCCGCATCACTGCTCCTGGCGGAGCCTCTCGCGTGACAGCTGGTCGGAGCATCCCGACCCGCAGGTCTCGCCGGACGCTCGCTGGTCGCTCTCGAGAACGGAGGGCGGTGCGATGGTGATCGCGAGTAGCGTCGCGATCGATCCGGCCAAGTCCGATCCGCCCTGCGACGGCGCCCGGCAGGAGTACGAGAGGATCGTTGCCGAAGCGACTCCGCCCGGTCAGTTTCTCTGTCTCGGGGCCGAGAGGGGACACGGTCCGTACGAGCTCGAGATCACGACGGAGGGGCCGCGGCCGGTGCGCCGCGGCGCGATCGCCGCGAGCGCTGTCGCCGCCCCGGGCGGGCTCGGCCGCCAGCCGACTGGACACGGCTGAGCGGGCGCGCCGTTGAGCCGGCTCGGGCTCTGGTGAGCACCTCGTGCGCGAACGGCGCCGACGGTGATCTGACCTCTTTCTCCGGCGCGCTACGGCGCGCGATACGGGCGCTCGAGGATCACGGCGACGTGCTCGAGGTGCGGCTCGAGAGTATCGACCCGACGCACCTGCGCCTGTCGTTCCGCGCCATCGTGCCGCTGCCGCTGCGCGAAGGCCCCGTCAGCCCGTCCGGGGTTCGGCGCGAGGAACCCGTGACGCTCGAGCTCCCCCGGGAGTTTCCGCTCGACGTACCGCGGTTCTTCCTCCGCCAGGATTTCGACCGCCGTCATCCGCATCTCCAGCCCGGCCCCCCCACCCGCCCACCCGAGCCCTGTCTGGTGGACGGCGATCCGCGCGAGATCGTCCTGACTCGAGGCGGGATGACCGCCCTCGTCGACCAGCTCCTCCTCTGGCTCGAGCGCGCCTCCCGGCAGTCGTTGATCGATTTCTCTCAGGGGTGGGAGCCGGTGCGGCGTGATCGGCTCGAGAGCGTCCTATGGTGCCAGGGCGGCGCGCTCAGGGCGCTCGCGACGAGCACGCGCGGGGGGAGTCACTGCTTCCTCGCGTGGACGGAGACCGAACGCGACCGGCGCGGCGTCGCTCGAACCTACGTCGTGCTCCCCGCGCCGTTGAAGGCCCTCGGCGTCCAGAAGGCCGCCGACGCCCTGTCCGTGCCCGACACCTCGTCCGCGCTCGGGGTGGTCCTCGTCATCGCGCCGGGTCGGAGCGATTCGGGCGAGGCCTTCGTCGCCGATCGCTACCTTCCCGAATCGGTCGCGAACATGGCGGATCTCCGATCGCGCGCGCACGAGATCGGCTGCGGCGAATCGCTCGACAGGCGCCTCGACGAGCTCGGGCGCCTGCTGCGCGCGCGCCGACCCCGCCTTCCGTTCACGCTCGCCGTCGTCCTCCTCGCCCGGCGTCCGGTCCCGCTCGTCGGCACGTCCTCCGAGATCGAGCTCTGTCCCTACGTGCTGAGTGTCGGACGGGCAGAGGATCTTCAGCGGGAGGCCGCGACGACGGTCGACCCTCTCGGTCATGCCGAGGCGTTGTCACCGGATCTACTGAAGGAAGTGTCGGGCACGGCGGAACTCGCGCCGGCGCGCTGGTCGCTCGTCGGCGCGGGCAGTCTCGGCTCCAAGCTCGCGCTGCACGGCGCACGGGCCGCCCATCCCCCGGACATCATCGTCGATCCCAAGCGCTTCCTGCCACACAACTATGCACGCCACGCGCTCTTCCCGGAGCCTATCGACACCTTCGTGCCGAGCGCACGGTTCAAGAGCGATCGGTTGGCGATGGCGATCGGCGACTTCGGGCGAGCGCCGAGCTCAGTTGCCGAAGATGTCCTGACGCTGCTCGACACCGAGGACGGACGACGTCGTCTCGCTCCCGACGACGTCCGGGTCGTGGTGGAGACCACCGGGTCCGTCGCCGTACGGGAGCGGCTCGCTCATGTTCGATGGACAGCGGCGCGGCCCCGAATGATCGGTTCGTGTCTCCTCGGCGCCGGTCGCGTGGCACTGCTCGCCGCCGAGGGCGTCGCGGGCGGAGCGACGCTCGACGAACTGATGGGCGAGCTCTACCTCGCCCTCCTCACCGACCCCGAGATCGCTGCCGTGGTGCATGGCGCGGAGGCGGTGAACCTCCCGGTCGGCCAAGGGTGCGCGAGCCGGACCTTCATCCTCTCGGACGCCCGTCTCTCCGCACTCGCCGCGCCGCTCGCCGTCGCGCTCTCCGAGGCACTCGCCGAAGTGCCGTCGAGGTCCGGACGGGTGCGCTTCGGCGTGCTCGAGACGGACGGGCTCGGCCAGAGGTGGTCATCGCTCGACGTCCCGCCCTACGAGACCGCCGCCGCACCTCCGGGCTCCGCCACCACGGTCCGGATCGCCCGCCGCGCGGCTGAGGCGATCGAACGGGACGTCGCCGCGCACCCCGGCGTCGAGACCGGCGGCGTGCTCGTCGGGCGGTACTCGGAGATCGGGCAGTGCTTCCAGGTGCTGGATGTCCGCGCCGCGCCGCCGGGGAGCGTTCGCGAGCCCGCACGGTTCACGCTCGCCCCGGACGGTCTGCTCGAGCTGCAGCGGACGCTCGATCGGGACTCGCACGGCACGCTCCGCCTGATCGGCACCTGGCACAGCCACCCTCGGGATACCGGAGCGTCGGCGATCGATCAGGCCACGGCACGCCGTCTGGGCGATCTGCAGCTCCCACCGACGGTGCTGCTGATCCGCACGCCCGAGCGCTTCCGGTTCGTCGCGAGCGACGACGTGGGCGAGGAGCCCCGAGCGCTCCGACTTGCCCGCTCGGTGGACGACCACAACGAGGACGATTCCCGATGAACGTAGGTTCCCTGTTCGACATTCTCGGTCTCGATCGCTACGACCGGGAGGCGCGACTGAAACCCGCCGTCTACGCCATCGCCCCCGTCTTCCTCGTCGTACTGCTCGTGACGGGCGTTCACCGACCGATCCCTGCGGTGCTCCTGCTCGGTGTCGTTGCCTACTTTCTCAGACCGCTCATGGAGAGCGTCCGGGACCGGGGGCGGGAGGTCGAGCGGGACGCGGGCTCGACACTCGGCAACGCCCGGACGGCGCGACTACTTCGGCACGACGACGACACGCTACTGGTTTCGACCAAGGAGATCGTGCGGCATCACCTGCAAACCCGCTACGGGATTGAGCTGCCCGATCCGGTCGTCGAGCGACAGCATCCGGATCGGGCACAGAAGGCTTACCTGGAGGCGGCACGACAGCTCGCGAACGAGGCGCGCGCCGAGTCCAGCCGAACACTTCTCCTCGAAGAGAACATCAGCTACGGCTTTCGTCGCAACCTTCTCGGAATCAGGCGTACAGGGTTGACGATCGCAACAGGTGCGTTCGTGGCGAGTCTGTTGGTTCTAGTGGGCGGTGTGAACGGTTTGACGGGTGCGCTCGGCTGGAGCGTTCCTTTCGCGTTGCTTCTCGGCGGATTGATGTGGTGGAAGGTCGATCGCGCGAGCGTCGAAGTCGCCTCGCAGCGTTACGCCGAACGTCTACTCGATACGGTCACCGCCTGCGTGCAGCGTGGGGACGCCGACGGCGAGCTGAGTTGACCTTTTGACGAGAACGAACGCACTGCCAGCGTCGTTCACGACACCGGCGATAGAGCAGGCGCCGAACGCATCGGACGCCGCCGAGGGGCAGCAAAGCACCACGCCGCCGCGTAAACTTGCACCCGACAATTTCCCGCTGGGGTCTTGTTAAACTTGTTGAAAATGAGCTGGACACCTACACAGTTGAGTGATTTCAGCCCATTGGGATTTGACCGGCACGTGCGGCGAGATCCAAGGCTAAGCTCCAGTCGGGCGGATGAGGCCTCGAGTCACCGCCGGGATTGCAGGCCAGCCGCTTTCCCGGTCGAACGGCATGCGCGGCTCGAGCGAGCCGGTACCCGCATGTGCAGTCGCCCCCCTCACGTGCTACCTGGTGGGCCGGTGCGGGCGGTCAGCTTTGGCTGCGCTTTCTCTGCCACCGGGGCCAATTTTGTGCACGGTGGAGAAACGGCAGGGTGACTGCGGCGCCGATGTACAAGCCAAGCACTGGTCGTGTTGGGGAGAGCTACTGCCGGATGCTCTGCGAGCAAACCGGCCTCATCGTCAACGAGGCCGTGCAGGATGAGACGGGTTGGGACTTCCTCGTGGAGTTCCCCGACGGCGTTCTCGAGCAACCCTTGACCGTCGATACCCTGCACGTCGCGGCACCGCAGTGTCGAGTCCAGGTGAAGACGTCGGCCAAGGCCAAGCGTCGCGACAAGGTGACGCTCGCGAATCTGCGTCGAATGGCCATCGATCCGCTACCCGCGTTCTTCCTCTTCCTCTCGCTAGATGCTGCAGGTCAAGTCGTCGCCAGCCATCTTGTTCACGTCGACCATGCACTGATCACGCGGGTGCTCGCCCGCATCCGAAGGGAGAGCGTGGGCAAGGGCGAAAGCCCGCGATTCAACAAGAAGAGAATGACGGTTCATGCCGCCGAAGCGGATGCCCTCCCGCCACACGACGCGGTGACCTTTCGCGAGAGGCTCTCGACTCAGATCGGTTCGTTCGAAGACTACCGGCGCGAAAAAATGGCACACCTTGCCAGCACAGGCTTCGAGAACGGCCGCGAAGTGCTCGAGCTGACCTTCATCGAGGGCGACGGAGAACCGACACTCTCCGATGCGATGCTCGGTCGTGTCGAGCGCGTGCGCCTCGAGCGCCTCAGCGCCACGCTCACGCGCTTCGAGCTACCCGATTCTTCGCCCTACCTGCAAGCGGAAGGCGGCTGGCTGGAGTTCCCTGACCTACGTCCAACACCCGCGAAGCTCGTGTTCCGCATGTCGCCGACCGCCGCACCGATCTCCGCGGACGTTGCCGTCTATCAGACGTTCTATGGTGAGAACGTTGATCCCGAGCACCATCGGGTACGGCTCGCCGGCGCGTTCTTCGAGCACGAATTCAAGCCGCTCGTCCCCGGCTTCTATTCGATTCAGTTGTCGCTTGCTCGGCCCATGCTTCTGGCCGATCTCGACAAGGCGGTCAAGCTGATGACGCGACTGGCGGAAGACTCATCGCTCGCCACAGCTACGCTCGTGACGGAGGACAATGCGAGAGAGGCGGAGTTCGGACTGGGCGCCGTTTCTTCGCCCGAGTTCGAGCTGCCTCCTGATGCACGCGCCGTGGTCGAGCAGGCGACAAGGATCGTGGGGCACTTCGGCTCGCCGCCGGCGAGCGCGGTGTTGTTCGGTGATCTTGTTGAGAACCGCCGAGCGATAGCGATGCTCGATTCGCTCCTCTCGGGGATTCCGCAGAGCTTCAAGGTGGTGCTGGACGAGGAGAGCGCCTCCGCGTACGAGGGACGGCAGGACATCGCGGTGGTTGCGCACGGTGCCGCGCCGCTCGGACAGTCGATCTACGTCGTCCTGCTGTCGGTGAAGGGTGAGGTGCTGGTTCCGAGCGACAAGGAGCTCACCATCTACAGCAGCTCGGCACACGTCTGCCGGCACCTTGTCCTCGATCGCACCAAGATCGACTGGGCGGGTTTGAACCGGGAGATGCACGCAGTCGCAGAACCGCTCGAACACGCCCACGAAGTGTTCCTTCTCAACGGGAATATCCCGAAGTGAGAGGTCGTGAAGCGACGTTCGCTGCAGCACGCGGATTGGATTCGAGATCCCCGTGCTTCAGCGCACTCTTTGACGCACCGGGGAAATCAGCCGACCCGACGCGCTCTGCGGAGTTCTTGAGCGCCTGACTGATGACGGGTACTCGTCTGTGACCGCGCACGCTGTTGCCGATCTCGATCGATGGGTACAGCAGGTCGAACCGAAGAACGCGCGAGGGCGTCGCGCTCGCCTAAGCGAGTTCGACACCGTCCCGCGACTCGTCCTGCTCGGCGAACCGGGTATCGGCAAGACGACTGCCCTACGGCGCGAGGCCCAGCGAGCGAAATCGCGCATCGTGACCGTGCAGGCTCTGCTGTCGGACCCCGAGCGGTACACCTCGCCGACGCTTTTCATCGACGCTCTCGATCAAGCGCGCAGTCGCGATCGGGCGGACGAGCAGGTCATCGCGCTCGCCCGGGCGGTGCGCGCACGCAGGCTTCTCAGATGGCGGCTGACCTGCCGCTCGGAAGACTGGCGCGGCCGCGCCGATCTCGAAGCGCTGGCGGCGTTCGAGGACGGCGAGGATGTCGTCATCGTGCAGCTGCTACCGCTCGACTTCACCGAGGCGAAGGCCGTTCTCGGCGCAATCGGCCACCTTTCGCCGACGACGTTTCTCGAACGCGCACATGCGAGAGGAGCCGGTGGGTTCACCGAGACGCCCCTGATGCTCGAGCTGCTGTACGACGTGGTCAGTGCCACCGATCGGTGGCCGGCCACGCGCTTCGAGCTGTTCATGCAGGCGACGAGACAGCTTGCGAGCGAGCAGAACGAGGCGCGTGAGCTGCGCCCGCGCACCGATGCGCCGACGCTGCTCGAGGCGGCCGGCCGAATCTCGTTGATGCTGCTCTGTGGAGGCGTTGAGACGATCTGGCGCTCGAATCGAGCACCTCCTGTCGGAACGCACCCTGTCCTCACGCGCAGCGACAGTGGCCTTGAGCAGGCCGTGCTCGATGACTTGCTCGACAGCGCACTCTTCCGCGGAGAGTGGCGCGAATTTGCCCCCGTTCATCGAACGATCGCCGAGTTCCTCGCCGGCCGAACGCTCGCACGAGCCGTGGTCGGTGGGCAGGGCAGGGCGGCGTACCCACTCGGGCGAGCGCTTGCACTAATCGCCGACCCGTCGGGGCGGGCGCCGACGGAGCTTCGCGGCGTGTACGCCTGGTTCGTCGCACACTTGGTGGCACTCGGGCGAGAGGACGAGGGGAAGCGGCTTCTCACGCTCGACCCAACCTCCGTACTGCTCTACGGGGACGTTGCCGCCTTCGACACGAATTCTCGTCGAGCGCTGCTCGAGGCCCTACCAGCGGCGGATCCGTACTTCCGGGCCGCGGCCCGCGATGCGAACGCCATCGCGAGTCTTGCGGGGGAGGACCTCGCGGAGGACTTCCGGCGAATTCTTGTCGGGGGTCCGCGTGCCGACCATCTTCGGCTGACCGTGCTCGACGCGCTCGCGGGTGGGACGCCGGTACCGGCACTCGTCGACGTTCTGCACGACATTGTGCACGACGATACGCGGCCCGACGAGCACCGGGGACTTGCGATCGATGCGCTTCTGAACGCGGCGCTCGACCGTTCGGTCGAGGCGCGTCGCCTGTACGGCTCGCTGTCGCACCTGCCCACCTCGAACGCCCGCGAAGGGCTCAGGGCGAGGCTGCTGGCCGAGCCGTCCAGCACTCCGGTCGATGCCGAAGCGGTGGCGGACGTCCTGATCTCCTACGCCTCGCTCCGGGACGACGATGTGGTGATGCGACTCTACCGGCTGCAGCTGCACCTTCGCGAGGCGCCGTGCCCCGACCTGCTCGACGCGCTCGTGCGCCGCCGTTCCGCTCTGCGAAAGGGGCGTGTCGGATACGGCGAGATTCAGACGCTACTCGAGGAAGTATTCGTGGCGGCGCTCGACGCGGTGCCTGACCTTGAGGCAACACGGCTCGTTGGCTGGGTCGACGTTCTCGAGGATGAGGGAAGTGGCCGTCCCGACAAGCTCGTGGGTGCCGCGATCGCGCGGTGGCTCGAGCGCGACAACGGGCGAGAGATCACGCTCTTCGAGGCGATCATGGCGCGTGCGAATCCCGACAGTCGCTGGATCGCGAAAGCCTACGAGAAGGTCGCGGGCCGTCCGGTATCGATCGCGATCGTCGAACAACTGATGCGCACCGCGGACCGGGCGGGGAGCGCCGAAGAGGCGCTCAAGCGATTCACGGTCGCCACCGACATCGTCTTCTTTCCGCACACGGATGCCCTGCTCGACGGGTTCTGGCGGGTCCGTAGCCGGCTCGAACGGGACGATCGCTACGCGGCGCTCTTCGAGCGCCTGACGCGGACAGACCTCGACGACTGGCGGCGGGAAGAGATCGCGAGAAAGGGGTACAAGCGTCGTCGCGAGGACGTCACCACTCGTTGGACGTTGCGGCGGCTCCGCCGATCGCTCGAGGACCTGAAGCGAGGGTACTGGCCCGGGGCCGTCATCGACGGCGCCAAGCGGTACCTGAGCGTGAAGCGGGCCGACGGACCGGACAACGCTCTCCAAGCCGTGCGAGACGTCTATCCCGGGGAGATCACCGACGCCATCGTCGAGCGGTGGTGCACGCTCGCTCGCGAGGGCGATCCCGGCATCGGCCCAATCGAGCTCGGCGAGATGCACGGGCGAGGGGTTTGGTATGAGGATGAGCTCTGCATCGTTGCGGGGCTGAATGTCCTTTTCGAACAAGGCGAGTTGGGGCGGCCGGAGACGGTGACACCGTCGGCCCTTCTCTGTGTGCTGACTCAGGGGTCGTGCATCAAGGACGACGCGATGCGCTCTCGGCTCGAGCGCTTCGCCGTCACCGGCCTTTGCTGGGCAGCGGAGCGTCGGTGCGCGCTCGTGGCGTTCTGGGATGCCGCGTTCGAGGCCGGTGCACGACAGCTGATCGCGTTCGGAGCGCTCGAGAAGAACGAGGATTTGCTTCGACCTCTCATCGGCCCTCTCGTCGATCGGCTCACCCGACAACCCGACCTTTCCAAGGACGCGCTGCGCGAAACGATGACACTGCTCGTGAAGGCTGACGGACATGATCGGCTACCCGAGCTGATCGAGGCCGCACTCGAGACAAAGCTGTCCGACGAGGCGTGCGGCTTCTGGCTTGCCTTGGGACTCGAGCTCGACCCGACGCGCTTTCGCGCGCACCTCGCGCGAACGACTGACCGCGACCTTCTGACGGCGGCCCTTGCCGAGCATGCCATGGGCGCATTCAACGGCCCGCTCGTACTTGATGATCCGACCACGCGCGATGAACGTTACGCACTCGCGCTCAAGTACCTCGGCCCCTATGTGACGCCGGGGGAGCGACAGGGTGGGGGAGTGGTCACGGCAGCGGTACGCCGCCAGGACACGGTCGAGAAGGCGCTGAGCGTGCTAGCGGCCGATCCCTCCGAGGAAAGCGCCCGACGAACAAGAGCGCTGCTCGCGAGTCCCGCCCTATCCGCCTGGCACCCGCGCCTTCGCCATGCGCTCGCCGCACAGGCAGCACAGCGTCGCGACGAGGCGTTCCGTCGCCCGACACCGGACGAAATCGACAAGGCGTTGGCCGGTGGGCCTCCTGTCAACGCCAGTGACCTTCGCGCGGTCGTTCGCGAGGAGCTCGCGACGATGGCCGAGACGCTGCACACCGACGACACGACGCCGTGGAAACAGTTCTGGAATACCGACGGATCCGAGAAGGTGGAGCGTCCACGCGCGGAGAACACCTGCCGGGACCGGATCCTCGAGCGCCTTCGCGACCGGCTACGTCCCTACCGAATCACGGCCGCCGTGCCGGAGGCCGAGCGCGGGGAGGATCAACGGGCAGACATGCTGGTGCTCACGAGTGCCGGCAAGAACCTGCCGATCGAGGTGAAACGGCACTACAACGAGGATCTCTGGACAGCGGCGGAGAATCAGCTGCAGCCCTACGCTGATGCGCCGGGCGCCGATGGTCTCGGCATCTATCTCGTGTTGTGGTTCGGGTGCGACTGGGAGCCGACGTACGCTCGACCGGACAAGGGTGAAAAACCGGTGACCGCCATCGAGCTCGAGGCGCAGCTTCGGAAAGATCTACCCGAATGCTTGCGCCACACGACCGATATCATCGTGTTCGATGTCAGTCGGCCCGCCGCTTCTCGAGAAGGTAGATCGGCCCGCTCCCGAAAGGCTGTGGGCAAAACGGGTGGGTAGCACCGCTACACCTGTTCGATGACGAGCGGTGGGCTCGTGACCTCACGAGCCATGCGATCACCGATGCCCGAGTGCGTCCGAGTTCCTGGCCGAGCTGGTTCTGGATCACCGAACCCAGGTGATCGTGGAGAACCGCGCACTTGTCGCTCGCAACCTGACGATGCTCGAAGACTTCATGGCTCGACATGACGAGTTCTTCGACTGGAGGCGGAGTGCACGGAGCCGGCGATCTTGGCCGCCTGATCGGGTGGCAACGTGCTGTCGCGGTCGATTCCAGCAGCAAGGCGCGACTGGCCTACGCGGGGGCGCTCGATGCGGTATGGGATGCGCCCTGCGATTCCGGGCACCTGTTCGGACGCTGCCACCACAAGATCGCCTTCGAGCTCGTGACGGCGTCGTTCGTGGACTCGGTGGTGGGTCCGTGGGATCCGGCGGCTCAGTGCCGGCCCATTCTCGAGCTCGCCCCCCCGGAGGCCAGCTCGCTCGATGACGTGGAAGGAGACACGATCTACGGGCCTCGACTTATCGCTGCGTTGCGCGCGATCGGTGCTGCCGCCGTCAGCTCGACGTGTTGCTCGGACAAGGCGAAGGCGGCACTGCCTTCGTTAATCGGCGCTCACCAGAGAGCTATGTCAGCGTGCCAACACGGGTGTCAATGCCAAGTCAAAACTCCCCGTTTGTGCCAACTTAAAATTCCCCACCTTCAGGCGCGTGCGATCAGGCCGACGTGGCGGCCGGTAACGGGTTCTTTCTCGGTCGCCCAGGGCCTCGCTTGACCGGTGCCGGATCGTTACCGCCGCGTTTGAGCGAGTCAGGCACCAGGTCGGCGTGCTCGCGGAGGCGGTAGGAGTTGCCGGCGATCTCGAGCACCGTTGCTCGGTGCAACAGTCGATCGAGCAGAGCGGCGGCGATGACGTTGTCGCCGAAGACCTCTCCCCACTCCTTGAACCCGCGGTTGGAGGTGAAGATCGTCGCCCCCTTCTCGTAACGCGCGTTCACCAACTGGAAGAACAGGTTCGCCCCGTTCTTGTCGATCGGCAGGTAGCCGACCTCATCGATGATCATCAAGGTGGCACGATTGAGGTAGCGCAGGCGATTCGCGAGCGAGCCTTCCCGCTCCGCCTTCGTCAGCGAGGCGATCAGATCGGCCAGCGTCGTGAAGTAGGCCGTCTTCCCCGCCTTGACCGCCACGATGCCGAGCGCGGTCGCCAGATGCGTTTTCCCCACGCCCGGTGGGCCGAGGAGGTGGACCGTCTGGTGACGCTCGATGAACGAGAGTTCGGCGAGGGCCATCACTCTCTGGCGATCGAGAGTCGGTTGGAAGGCGAAGTCGAAGCTATCGAGCGTCTTGTGCTGGATCAGGCGCGAGGTGCGTAGCTGCGCCTTGACGCGACGTGTCTCTCGCGATCCGTGCTCCTGCTCCAGCAGACGATCGAGGGCTTCGACAGCGGAGATCTCGTCGCGCTCGAGCTGCTCGATCGTCTCCTCGAGGATCTCGAGGGCGGCGGCGAACTTGAGCTCGACCAGGTGTCCGCGTAGCCGCTCGAGGGTGTCCGGCGCGCTCATGCCGTCTCCCCCTCGGCCAGGCGCTCGCCGATACGCTCGTAGACGTCGAGGTCGCGCTGACTGACGTCACCGCCATCGATGTCGAGACTCGCCGGTTCGAGCTTCCGAGGGACGTCGGTGCCGGCAGCGTCGCGCCGCCGGCGGTGACCGCTGGTGAGTTGCCGCTGCCCGCGACCGAGCAGCAACGGGTGCACGGCGAGGAGCGTCTCGCCGTCGAGCAGCCGTAGCTGTGTCGCGGTGCGCTCGACCTGCACCTGACGGATCCGCTTGCCGTCGGGCACCGAGTACAGGTTGCCGTCGACCGAGACCATCCCGTCGCGCGTCACGCGCCGCTCCATCGTCAACACGTCGTTGAAGACGCCTGCCGGAAGGCTCAGGAGCGCGGAGCGCTCCTGCTCGAAGTGTTCGGAAACGATCCGGCCGGTCGTGCCGTGGACGCGAGCGTGAGCGACGTCGGTACGCCAGATCTCGAACTGGCGGTTCAGGTCCTCGATATCCTCGAACTGTCCGTCGAGGAAGAAGTCCTGGCGGATGTAGCGATAGGGGCGTTCCACCTTGCCCTTGGTCTTGGCCCGGTAGGGCTTGCAGGCACGGACGGTGAAGCCGTAGTGCGCGGCGAGCGCGAGCAAGGTCGGGTGGTAGACGATCTCGCCGGGCTCGGGTTCGCCGAGCACGGCCGTCTTCATCCGATCGTAGAGCAACTCGCGCGGGGCGCCACCGAACTCGGTGAACGCCTCGATATGGCAGCGCACCACGGTGTCGAGCGTCTGGCGCCAGGCAAAGCGCCCGAACAGGAACCGGGAGTGACCGAGCACCATCGTGAACAGCCACACGACGCGCTCGAGCTCCGGCTCGCGAGTGAAGCGTACGGCGAAGCGAGCGAAGTCGACCTGAGCCTGATGCCCGGGCGGCGTCTCGAAGCGGTGCTCGTACCCCTCGGAAGGGTCGGGTCTGGCCGCGCGCAGGAAGTCGGTCAGCGTCTGGTAGCTGCCGGTGTACCCGAACGCGTCGATCTCACGCTTGAGTCGCTTGGCCGACAGGCCGGGCTCGCGGATGCGATCGACAAGGTAGTCCTTGTACTGATCGAGGCAGGAGCCGCGCGGGACACGGGGCCCGTACGCCGGCGGCTCGAGGCCGGAGGTCAGATAGCGTCGAACCGTCTTCCGGTCGACGTTCAGTCGACGGGCGATCTCGACGATCGAGACGCCATCGTTGCGCAGTTGGTGAATCATGAAAACGTACCCCAGAGAGAGCATCGCGCGAGATCCTTCCATCAGCCAAGACGATGGAGAGGCTCCCGGACGAGGCGAGGATGGGCAAGCCGCTCAGGCCGACCCCTGATGCCCTCGGGTGGGGAGTTTTACTTCGGCACTTCTGGGGAGAATTGCATTGGCAGTGACAACGGGTACCACCACAGCCACAGCGATTCACTGGTGGCCGCGCGGGCGGCGCTGTGGCAAGCCGCCGGTGGTGACGACGAGACGGTGCTCCGCTACGTGAAGGCCTACCTGCCGGATTCCAGACTGCTGGCCGAAGCCCTGCAAGCTCTCGCGGCCGCGGCGGAGGAGCGGCCGGCGGCCGCACTGCACGCTCGTCGGCTCTGGCCTCGAGTCATGGATACGGTGCTTGATGCAGCGGTGGCTGATCCGGATCTGTTCACCACGCGCATGTGGGGTAGCTACGCCGAATCCGCACTGATCCCGAACCCCGTCGGCCGATCTCGCTATCTCACGATCGAAGGGACTGACGAGCCGCACTCGTGGCGAGACCTGCTCGCCTGGTCGCCGCAGGTGGATCGCTGGCTCGACGTGATCTCCCGCTCCCGCATGAGCATCGATCACTTGGTCATCGCGGTCGGCGAGCTCGAGGTGGACGAGCAGGTGGAACAGGGTCTCCGGTGGATCGAACGTATCGTGTCCGGGGAGGGCAGCGACTGCGGCGACACCTTCACGCTACCCGAGTGGCTCCGGGAACGGCGGATCGATCTCGTCAGCAAGGAGCAGGTCGGTCGTTGGCAGCGAATCGTCGATCGACTTGTTCTCGCCGATGATGATCGAGTCGCTGATCTCACCGACTGAGAACGTCCCGAAGTCCTCGCGTCTCGCGCTGGATAGAGTGCCCCCACCGCGAGCACGCGCGGCAGCGTGCGAGGTGGGATCCACGAGGGTGCGGACGATGCAATAGCGTTCGTTGTAGGGTGAGGACGGAGAAGGGCCGTTAGTCGCCCCTTTCGCACCGCTGAAGGAGTGATGTCATGGATGCCGTTTCTGCCGTTTTCCGGGAAGGCTGCTCCATCACGATGCCGCCTGTCGACATCGAAGCGGTCGTCACCGACCCGTCCGCTTCGGCCGAGGTGTCGGTTTTGCTCGAGATCGCCCTCGAATTCTCTGCCTACCCGGACACGATCGCGCGCCTGCTGGGAGATCCCCAAGCGGCCGCTCGCGCGATGGGCGTCGTGCGCCTGGCCAACGATCTGTGCGCCGGCGCCCATACCTCGCTCGGCTGCACGATCGGTCAGGGCGCTCTTGCTTGCCTGCTCGAACATGGCTCCGCGCTCGGGGTCGAGTCGGACATGCTGCTTGGTGTCCAGGGCGCGCTCGCCAGCGCGCTGGCCAACGCACTGCACCTGGAAGGGCGCTTCGAGGAGACCGTGGCGCTGGTGGACGATCTGCCCGGTACGGTCCCCGCGCTCGAGGAGAACGAGGCGTACTGGAACGCGGCGGCGATCGCCGTACGCACGCTGGTGCGTCGGTTCGATCTCGAGACGGCGATCACGCGCATCGAGTGCATTCCCGAGCGCTTTCACGGTGTTCCCCAGTACGCGCTCGCTCGAACGGAACTCGACAAGGCCGTCCAGCAGCGCTTCCAGGTGCCGCCGCCGAGAACCCTGCACGAGAAGCACGCCGACGTGTGGCTCTCGGCCATCGCCGGACAGCGCACAATGCTCGAATCCATTCGGGCCGACCTCGCCCGCGCACCGCCCGAGGCCGCTCACCTCTCCGGGGTCGACGCCGACATCGACAGCGCGATCGGTGAGCTCGAGCGCTTCTCGGCGCGTCTTGACGATCTTCACGAGATCACCGTTCTGCGCGACGAGATGCTCGGCACGCTCCGTCGCTTCAACGCGCTGATGCTCCGGGTGCAGAACGTTCGCCCCGACCGGGTCGACACTGCGGGGCTGTTCGCCGTCGATCGCGTGCTCGAGCGGGCGCAGTGGCACCTCGAGCTCGGTGCGGTCTCTGATCAGGACTTCGACGACATCGACCGCCAGCGTCGCTGGTGTGCGGAGCGCGGAGACCTGCACGGGGAGCTCATGCTGCACTGGATCGGTGCACTGCTCGCGATGGGGACGGAGCGATCGAACTCGGCTCGCGAGCGATTCGTTACTCTCCTTGACACACTCGAGAACGCTATCGCGCAGTGCGCGAGCGAGGACGATCGAGGCCGACTCGCCAACTACTTCTACGATCTGCCCGCGAAGGTGTTCGATCGGTTCGGATCGAACGAGCCGGGTGAGGTGTTTCGCGCCGCCGAGGTTCGGAAGGGCCGGACGCTGCTCTCGATGCGGGCGAGCTCGGCACCGCTCGGCGAGATCGAGCAGCCGGAGCGGCTCGGTGCACGAACCCACTATCTTGCCGTCACGGTGCTCGAGGACACCGCACGTGTTCTGCTCACGTTCTACGGCGCCAACGGTCGCGTCGACACGGCCGAGGCGGCGGTGGCACCCGAAGCGATCCGGCGCGCCGCCGCTCGGCTCGCCCCCGACCGCTGGCGCGAGCGCGAGCTGTTCGGTCCGCCGAGCGCGGCGCTGCCCGAGACCCTGCGCCCGCTGCTCGCCCCACTCGAGGCGGCGCTCGAACGAGGGGACGTGCTCGAGGGCGATCACGTCTGCCTCGCGGCGGACGATCCGGTCTCGCTCATGCCGCTGCAGATCGCGCGACTCGGCGACGGGCGCTGCGTCAATCACGTGTCGCTCTCGCGGGTGACGAGCTTTCGCGATGCGGAGGCGATCGTCCGGACCCCGGTCGTCCGCCCGAACGACGCGCTCCTGGTCTCCATCCCCGTCGACGAGCGGCGTGGCGAGGAGAAGGCGATGGCCGTCGCGCGCATCGCGCGCGGTCTCGGCACGCTCGGGTTGGCGATGGAGCGACTCGACGGACCGATCGCGCACGCCGCGCTCCTGCGCGCGGTCGAACGCCATCGGTTGATTCACATCGATGCGCACGGGTTCTTCCCCTCTGCGCGGGACGGCGCGTTCGAGCGTGCGGGACTCCTTGTGCCGGAGACGAGCGAGGCCCGGTCGCGGCGCGCCGCACCCGACCGAATCCTCTCCTCGAGCGCGATCGAGCGCGCCGCGCTCGATCTGAGCGGCGCGCACGTGACGCTCAACGCCTGCGTGTCCGGGGTCGGCCTGCCCGGGCAGGGCGGTGATATCCTCGGGCTCGAACTCGCCCTCAGGCTAAAGGGGGCCGCGAGCGTGCTCGCCACCCACTGGGACGTCCGCTGGCCGCTATCGGCGGTGTTCCTCGAGCGGTTCTATCGACGGTGGCTCGACGGGAGACACTCCCGCGCCGCGGCTTGGCGCCACGCAATGCTCGACGCGATGGCCGACTCGTCCGTCACGGTCTCGCGGGCGGAGGAGTGGGGAGCGTTCGCGCTGTACGGGGATTGGCGATGAGGGAGTGGAGATGAGCCGGATAGACACGCTGGAGCGGATCGCGCGGGAACCCGACCACCACGTTCTGCACGCCGTCGAGCATCTGCACGATCGGCTCGTCGAGGCGAACACCTTTGACACCGCGGTGCTGCTCGAGGGCGTGGCAGGCGAGGCGACAGCCCTCGAGGCGATGACAGCCCTCGTCGACGATGCGACGGCGCACTACGACCAGGCGCTGTCTGACGCCGAGTCCGTGCGATTCGCGCGCGCCTACCTCGTCGCGCTGGCCGCGCTCGACGACGACGCACGGCGGCTTGTCAACGAGAGCCTTCGCGAGTGGTCGGACGAGAGGCAGACCGTCGGCAAGGTGCTGGCCCGCGGTGCGGTCGTGTCGCTACTGCTGATCGGGATGTCTACGTCGGTGACGTACGAATCCGGCCCGCTCAGAATCGAGAAGCAGGCGTTAAGCGCCGAGCAGATGCGCGCTCTGGGCGAGGTGGCCGTCTCGCTCGTCGAGCGGCTGGGCGTCAAGCGAAAAGGCGTTGATGGCAGCGATGGGCATGCCGGCGAGCGTCCGGCAAACTAGAGCATCCTGAAACCGTATCGATCCGTCCGCGATTCGCGATCTGCCGGCCCGCTTTACTGGCCGTTACGAGAGCGTCGGATCAACGAAGCCTCAGGAGGCTCTAGCCCGAGCGGCCCGTCACGCTGTTCGAGCCGGGAGTCGTCCGATCACGCCAAGGAAGGATTCCGAGCGTCTGGTATTCAGGACGCAGCCGAACACGCGTTCAAGCGACGCAGCCCGGACCGTGATCGGACACGGCCACGATGCAGAGGGAATGGCGCTGACGCGTCGTGTGGGTGTGCTGACGGCGGCGCTCGGCGTCCTCTACCCGGTGTTCGGGGCTGTGGTGAAGGACGTATGTCCAGTCCGCAGCGGCATGAACAGCGACTCAACGGGGTCGAACAGGCGGCTGGCCGCCGAACACGCGCGACAACCCCCGAGCGATTCGGTCCGGCCGCTGTCGTCGACGGTACCTTTCGAGCCCTGGATAAATCCGCCGTCGGGTACCGACAGCGAGCTCGGGCGACCTCACGCTGTGCCTTCCCCTCCACCTGAGAACGACATGCCGATCATGAACGACGAGAACGACACCCCGACGATGCGCTGCGAGCGCGCCCTGAAGGTGGACCGCGACTACAACGTCGAGCACGAGATTCTCCCGTCGGAGAACCGGATCATCGACCGCATGCTCGCTCGGCGGATAGCGCTGCAGGATCTGTACACCGAGCTCGTCCGGACGTTCGAACCTCTCGCCTGGAAGCGCGTGCTCTCGACGCTGCTCTACACCGCCGCGCATTGGGGTCCGGAAGCGACAGCGCATGCCCGGGCCGCCCACGGCCGGCTTCTGGGTCTCAACACCCAGATCGCCAACCGGGCACACGCGCTCGCCGCCCTTCTCGAAGAGCGGGTCGAACTCTGCGAACGCTCCGGCTACGCCACCGGGTGCGAGTACCACATCGTTCGCCATCTGCACCGCGCGGGCGCCTCCGAAGGCCACTACATGAGCTTCATGAAGCCCCAGCTCGAAACGCTCCGGCGTGAGTACGACCTAAAGTACTGGCCCGCGGTGGCCGACGTCGTGCGTTCGGTCGGCGTCGATTCGGAGTCACTCACCGTTCGGCCATCCGATCCGCTAACCGAAGCCGGCACCCGCTCACCGAAGTCCTCGCGGCGCGACTACCTTCGAACCCTTCTCGAGGCGCTGAAGGAGGAGTCCGAGGGGCTGTCGGATCGGGTGGGCAGGGCATCCGAGCAACTTCGATTGTCGGACGCCGCTTTGGCGTCGGCGGTGAACGTGGTCCTCGATCTCGACTTCGAGGATCTGATCGACGCCGCGTACGTCAAGCGCTTCAGACAAAGCGAAGCGGAACACGGGCGCCGGCGGCTCTCTCCGACTGCGTAACGATGGTCCGCATCGCGGGCACTCGAGGTGAGCCGACGGGCCGCGAACTGTTGTATCTCACTTTATTTCGCGCAGCTTTCCCGAATTCTTCCGCGCGACGAACTCGTACCAGTCCCACGCTACTCCGGCCGCGGTCAACTCCGATGTCGGGACGCTCGTCGGCAGATCATGACGCACGGCAGGTCGGCGCTCGCGAAGCAGAGCTTCTGTGCGGCTGCTGACGCGACTCAGAGTCACCAGGGCAGGTTGATGTAGGTCGATGTCCTAGGCGCTCCTATCGGTCTGCGGATCGAGTGAGACGTCGGCAGAGAGCGGGACGGCAGCAGTCGCTGAGCTCGGACGAAGTCGGGATGAATGCGCGAAATAACGTGACTGCTAACAACATCCGTGATCGCACGCTGAAGAACATCAAGGCGCTGCAGCGCTACGAAAGGACGAGCGTCCCGGAGGAAAAGTGCCGAGAACTGCTCGACGACGTGGCCGAGACGGGATCGATCTCCTTCGGCGCTCTGGTCGCGCGTCACGCCACCTCTTCCGCCGACGGCAGATCCGTGTCCGCTTGCATCCGGCACCTGATCGCTCGTCGGCGTCTCGATTGCGACATCGGCAATCCCGACGAGGACAGCATGAAGCTCCGCAGGGCGCCCGGTGCCTGACTCGAACCCGAAGACGCTTCCGGCCGCCACGACAGGTCGAAGACTTCCTTTCCTCGACTTGTCCGTCGGCCAGCTCGTCCAATGGAACGGTCGGATCTTCCGCATCGCGAACGAGCTCGATCTGAAGTCGATCGTCGGTACGGACGTCGAGCTTGGCCGCAACACGACCCTCCCGATCGACGAACTTGAGGTTCCATCTCTGTCCGGCGACGATCCCGACGGTCGCACACTCGACCTTTCAGAGATCGCCGACGAGGACTGGAAGGAAGCGAACCGGCGCTTCGCCGCGATAAAACCGCTCCTCGGCCGCTCGAGCGTGACTCGAGCCGACGCCAAGGCGCGCGGGGAGCGGTTCGGCGTTAGCGTAAACACGATCTACAACTGGCTCAATCTCTACCGTGCCTCCCCCCTTCTCACCTCGCTGATCGCCCGCAAGCGAGGATGGAAGAAGGGCAGGAGACGTCTCGATCCAGCCACCGAGAAAGTTCTCGCCGAAGTCATCGAGGACACCTTTCTCATCGACGGCGGGCCGACCCCCGCACAGACGCATCGCGAAGTGGAACGCCGCTGTTTCGTGCAGGGAGTTCACCCCAGCGTTGCATTGATCTTCGGGCGCGAAGTGGCGTCTGTACTGCCATAGCAGTGCGAAACGTCCAATAACGAG
>ENA-ORXT01001895-ORXT01001895.1-marine-metagenome-genome-assembly--contig:-NODE-1895-length-26575-cov-23.282135_pt1 | contig 26575 bp, 24 predicted proteins | sample MGYA00237868_ERZ511482 | MGnify/ENA metagenome assembly ERZ511482
TAATAATATACATCGTAATGTTATATTTTTTAAGTTTTATCTTAACTGCTTATTCAACATCTTACACTAGGTCTCTTATTTTTGACTACTACAGAAAATTTAAAAAGTTAAATTTTTCCAAAGTTTAATATTCTATGAATAATATAAAATTTTCAATTGTTATACCTACTAGAGAAAGAGCTAGTACATTATTGTGGACTTTAAAAACATGTATAACTCAAGACTATAGTAATTTTGAGATAATCGTTTGTGATAACTGTAGTCAAGACAATACAAAAGAAGTTGTTGAATCATTTCATAGTATTTAATTTTGTTTTCACTAGACTTTATTCTGAAACGAAAGAGCAGCCAGCACTCCAAGTACTGGCAGCTCTTCCGCTACGAAAAATTTCAGAATAAAAATTACTAATCAAAGAAATACTTGGACAAAGATAGTTGAATAATCTTTGTCCAAGTACACCAATTTGGAAAAGGTTTTTTATCTAAAAAAGCCAAATCTAAGAGTTAGTCCTCCAGTAAGAGAGGTGAGTTGTTCTTTTTTTAACAGATTATTGTTACCTAAGCCAGCTACTTCACGATAACCAAGGTGCGTAACTAATCTCATCCAAGGGGTAAAATTAAATTCTATACCTATTTCTGGAGATAATACTTGGATATTTGTACTCTCCGTAGATTGATTGTTGTTGGAGGTAAGGTTTACATCACCAGTTGCTAATTTAACACCCAAAAATGGATGAATGGCTTTTCTACTAAAAAAACTGTAGCCTAACCAAAGTCCTCCATAGCCCAAATCTAAATCATAAGATTCTTCTAAAATGGTCGTATTAGTTAAATCCCCTCCTTCTCCAAAACCACCTATGAAGAAGTCGCCTATAATAACACCACCACCACCGCCAGCAACATCACCGGCGATATCACCAGCAGTGAGGCTGGTGAGGCTGGTGTGGTGTTTGATCCGTCGACTCGGCGGTGTGCGACCTCGACCGGCACCCAGGTGCACCCTGATGTCGTGGTGAAGGCCATGCTGCACGGTGCGGTGCGCCGGGTGCTGGTCGATGCTCACGACGTGGTCATCAACATGGGCCGCAAACAACGCCTGTTCACCGGCACAGCACGCCAAGCAGCACAACTGCTGGTGGTCCGGTGCGGGCACCGAGGCTGTGACATCCCAGCCGAGTTCTGCGACATCGACCACCTCGACGAATGGGCTGCTCACAACGGTCAAACCAACCAGGCCAACGCGTTGGCGTTGTGCGGGGCCAGTGACAGATGGAAACACCGCCAACGACTACGCGGCAAACGAGACAAATGGGGCCGAGTCCACCTGATCAAACCCGACGGCACCGTCATCAAACCACTCGGCACCCGCGACCCCACCTGGGCCGACCAAACCGAGGACGAACCCGCACCCGACCTCGGCGCAGCGTGAGCAGTCGAGCGACTCGCGCCGCAGCCCGAGCGTCGGGTCGTGCGGTCGCATCGCTGACCCGGTGGAGCTCAGTCTGAGCCCCGCCGCTCAGTTGGAGAAGTCGATTCCTGACTGTTCGAAGAACGAGACCATTTCGTCGGTGCGGTCCTCGAGATCACCCGTGGGAACCTCGACGACGATCGAATCGTCCGGCTCGAAAACCAACTCGGCGTCGAGCATGAACTCGGCATCGGCGAAGGCGTCGCGCATCTCATTCTCTTCCGACTTCGACGCGCCACTGAAATTGGGGCTGTCCAGGATCACATCACCGATCTCGTCATACAGCCCGGACAGGTCCGCCGAGTACGACAACGACTCGAGTACATCGCCGTCGCCGATCGTGACCTCCACATCGAGTTCGGTGGTGTCATAGAAATCGGCGTAGAAGTCCGCAAGTGTCTGTCCGTTGAGACCGAGCCCCGCCGCGATTCCCGCTGCCGCAGTCGCAGCTGCATCGCCGGAACTGGTCCCCTGGATCTCGAGCAGCTCACCGAACGTCATCGTGCCGACAAACACGTCGCCACTTTCGCCTTGAGCAGTGGGCGCATCGAGCTTGTCGAGCAACCCAGCGGCGATCCGACCGAGGTCAGGCACCGAGCTCCCGACGAGCAGTGTTGCGAGGTCGGCGCCTGCGGCGTCACCGACCCGACGGAGGTCGACCGAGAACACCGCCGGGGAAAAGACTCCGAGTTGGCCAGGGTTTGCTTCCTCGATCGAGGAATAAGCAGTGGTGTCGATCACGACGAGGTCGGGCGTCGACCACATCGCCAGTTCGATTCGGCCGAGATCGTCGACTGCCGGACTGGCCGCGGACATCGCTGCGAACTGTGAAGTGAGGTCGAAGACGAGGTAGGCAGAGCCGACACCGTCTGACTCGAGCACCGTTGTCGGATTGTCAAAATCCAGTTCGCTGACGGTGTCGACACCGAGCGCCTCGATCCGTAACGTCTGTGCCTGGTACGACGTGATCCGTAGCGCACCGACATCCTCACTGTTGTTCAGCGCAGCTGCGAGCGATGCGTCGAACTCCGCAATCTCGGGGAGCGCAGTTGCATCGGGCGAGGTCTCCGTGCTCCCGCAGGATGCTGCGACCAGCCCGAGAGCAGCAAAGGACAGGAGATGCCGAAAGCGTCGAGTCATACCGTCCTGTCTACACGGGAATCGGCCCCGCTCAGCCGCGGTAGCCGGAGGTGATCGGCATGCGCCGATCTTTGCCGAAGGCCTTGTTCGTGACGCGGACACCGGGCGGGCACTGGCGACGCTTGTACTCCGCGATGTCGACCAACCGGGTGATGCGCCGCACGACGTCCTCGTCGTGGCCCAGCTCGATGATCTCACCAGCAGTACGGTCCTGTTCGACGTACAGCTCGAGGATCGGATCGAGGATCTCGTACGGCGGCAGCGAATCGTCGTCGCGCTGATCGGGACGAAGCTCGGCCGACGGTGGCTTCGTGATCACACCGACCGGGATCACCTCGCGGTCGGCTGCTTCGTTCACGTAGCGGCACAGTTCATAGACCCGCAGCTTCAAGACGTCCTTGATCATCGCGTAGCCGCCGACGGAGTCGCCGTAGATCGTGAAGTAGCCGACGGCCATCTCACTCTTGTTGCCGGTCGTCAGGACCATCCAGCCGAACTCGTTGGACAGTGCCATCAGCAGCTGACCCCGGCACCGGCTCTGGATGTTCTCATAGGTCAGGCCGACGTCACGACCGTCGAAGGCGTCGGACAGCATCTCCTGGTAGGCGGTGAACGCCGGCTCGATCGAGATGGTCCGGAAGTCGATGCCGAGGTTCTCGGCGAGCAACGCCGCGTCGCTCTTGGAATGATCGCTCGAATAGCGCGACGGCATCGAGACACCATGGACGTGGTCGGCGCCGAGCGCGTCGGCGGCAATGCACGCCACGATCGTGGAGTCGATGCCGCCCGACAGGCCGATGACCACATCGCTGAAGCCGTTCTTCTGGCAGTAGTCACGAGTCCCGAGCACCAATGCGTCATAGAGCTCCTTGTCGGTGCTCAGTGGCTCGGCGATCGGCGACAGCGGCGGTTCAGCGGGCGCCTCGGCGCGGCGCGGCGTCGCTGACAACTCGACGGTCGGCAGCAGCGCGTCGGTCGCCCGCCCGCGCGGATCGAGCAGCCGCTTGCGATACACCGGCGGCAGCGGCACGTCGACGATCATCAGGTCCTCGACGAACTGCGGTGCGCGGGCCAGCAGTGCACCTTCGTGGTCCATCACGAACGAGCCACCGTCGAACACCAACTCGTCCTGACCGCCGACCTGGTTGACGTAGACGACCGCACAGTGAGAGTCGGCGGCGCGCGTCGACACCAGCTGTTCGCGCACGAGGTCCTTCTCGGTTCTGAATGGTGACCCGTTGATGTTGATGTTGATCTCCGCACCCGCCGCAGCCTGAGTCGCCAAGGGCCCGAAGGGACTCCAGATGTCTTCGCAGATCGAGACACCGACCTTCACCCCGCCGATCAGGAACAGCTCGAGCGGGTCGCTGTCATGTCCGGCGACGAAGTACCGCTGCTCGTCGAACACGGCATTGTTCGGCAACAGACGCTTGTGGTACACGCCGACGATCTCACCGCCGACGCAGACTGCAGCTGCGTTGTAGATGTCGCGGTCCTGGTCGATGAAGCCGACGACTGCGGCACACTCGCCCGTCTGCGCGGCGAATGCGTCGAGCGCAGCACGATTGTCGGCAATGAACCCCGGCTTGAGAACGAGGTCCTCCGGTGGGTACCCGGTGATCGACAGCTCGGGAAACGCCACGATGTCACAACCCGCCGCCTCTGCGTCGCGGTAGGCCTCGACGAGCTTGGCGAGGTTGCCATCGAGATCGCCCACCAAGGGATTGAGTTGGGCAAGGCCGACACGCAGGACCGTCACTCCGTCAGGCTACTCGGCAGGCGACTCGGCGTGCGCCGGCTGTTCGCCGAAAGAATCCGGCAACTCCGCTGTTTCCGGACGGAAACGCCTCGTCTGATCTGACAGTATTCGTTCGGTGCGTTGGAAGGCGGTAGCGATGGTCGGGGCGATGCTCATTGCCGCGTGCACCCCCGGTGAGGGGCCCGATTCAATCCCGCTACCGACCTCTCCGGATACGACAACGACCACGACCACGACCACCACCACCACCACGACCACCACGACCACCACCACGCTCGTGCCGCCGAGGCTCGAAGTCACCATTCGCCGCACCACCGACGGCGTGCCCCACATCGAAGGTCCTGATCTCGAGAGCGTCGCCTACGGCCAGGGCTGGGTCAGCGCCGAGGACCACGGATGCACCCTCGTCGACCAGATCCTCAAGATCTACGGCGTCCGTTCCGCCAATTTGGGCCCAGGGAGCGACGGCGAGAACATCGAGAGCGACTTCGCATGGCGATCGATCGACATCGTCGGCACCGCCACAGCCGACTACGACTCGGCGTCGCCCGAGGTCATCACCCAGTTCGAGGCATTCGCAGAGGGTTGGAACGCCAAGCTGGTCGACGCCGGACCCGACGGACTCACCGGCTGGTGCAACGGCACCGACTGGGTGCGACCGGTCCAGCCGGTCGAGGTGTACGCCTACGCCCGATCACTCGCGCTGCTCGCCAGCGGCGCTCGCTTCGGCGAGTTCATCCCCTCTGCGCAACCGCCGCAGCCCGAAGCGGCCGCCGGCTTCGCGCCTCGATCGCCCATCGGCGCACCTGCCCCGGACTTCTCCGTCCTCGACCCGATCGACGTCGGAAGCAACGGCTGGGCAGTCGGCAGCGAGCGCACCGACACCGGTAACGGCGGGCTCCTCGTTGCCAACCCCCACTTCCCGTGGGAGGGCGAGTTGCGGTTCGCCGAGGCGCACCTGACCGTCGGCGACGACATCGACATCTACGGCGCCCAGCTCCTCGGGCTGCCCGGCATCGGCATCGGCTTCACCGAGGGCGTCGCCTGGACGCACACCGTGTCAGCAGGTAAGCGCCTCACCGCCTACCTGCTCACCCTCGACCCCGAGTCACCGACGCGGTACCTCGTCGACGGCGAACCGCGCGACATGACCTCGATCGATCACACGATCTCGATCCTGCGTGCCGACGGCACCGTCGACGACGAGACCCGCACACTGTGGAGCAGCGAGTACGGCCCGATCATCGACTTCCCCGGCCTCGGCTGGACCGAGTCCGCCGTGCTGACCTACCGCGACGCGAACATCAACAACGACGAGTTCATCGAGCAGTACCTCGCCATGATCTCCGTCGAGAGCCTCGACGACCTCCAAGCCGTGCACGCCGAGCACCAGGGCGTACCGTTGTTCAACACGATCGCCACGGGCGCAGACGGCCGTGTCTGGTACGCCGACACCTCAGCCACCCCGAACCTGTCAGCCGAGGCCGAAGCGTTGTTCGTCGAGAAGCTCTTCACCGACGTCGTCACCCAGATCGGCTACGACAACGGCGTCATCCTGCTCGATGGGTCCGACAGTCGCTTCGTGTGGGAGACCGTCGAGGGCGCACGCGACGACGGTCTCGTCCCGTACGCCGAGATGCCGATGGTCGAACGCACCGACTACGTGTTCAACGCGAACGACAGCTTCTGGGCACCGAGCGCCGAGTTCACCCTCGACGGCGGGTTCTCTATCCTGCACGGCGAGCAGAACAGTCCCCTCAGCATGCGGACCCGCCAGAACGCTGCGGTGTTGTCGGCGGACAATCGCGCCGGACTCGCCGGCGAGGACGGTCTCTTCAGCGGTCTCGAGTTGCGCGATGCGACCTTCGACAACACGGCGCACACCGCCCAGCTCCTTCGGGCCCCAACCGTCGCAGCCTGCACTGCCACCACGATCGTCGACGTCGACGAAGTCCTCGCCGACGACGAGACCGTGGCGCTGCCGGCCGAAGCCGTCGATCTGAGCGCCGCCTGCCAGGTCCTCGACGCCTGGGACGGCCGATTCGACCTCGACCGCGCCGGGCCCCTGCTCTGGCGGGCGACGATGAATCAGTTCTCCGGCGACGACCGCACCAGAACCGGTCTGCTGTTCATCGACGACTTCGATCCTCTACAGCCGTCGCTCACCCCTGCCGTGCCGAGTGACGATGCGACTCCGCTGCTCCAGGCACTGGCCCGCGGCGTCCAGACGCTCACCAAAGCCGGATTCCCCCTCGACTCCACGCTGGGCGCCGCACAATTCACCGAGCGCTCCGGCATCCGAATCCCGATTCACGGCGGCACCGGCAGCGAAGGCGTCACCAACGTCGTGCAGTGGAGCAACAACAACTCGAGCACCGAGCCCGCTCCGACCCGTGGTGACCCGGTCGCTCCCGGCAGTGCGCTGCGCGGCGAAGGATTCCCGGTGAACTTCGGCTCCAGTTTCGTCCTGGCGGTCGACTACTCAGGCGACACGGTGCAAGCGTGGTCCATCCTCTCCTACGGCCAGACCGGCGATCGCACCTCGCCACTCTTCGAGCAGCAGACGACACGGTTCAGCGAGAAGAACTGGCGCGACGTCGCGTTCACCGAGGAACAGATCAGCAACGACCCCAACCTCACCGCAGAGACCCTCGTCGTCCGCTGACGCTCCTCTTCGATCCGGCTATTCGAAATAGCCGAAGACGTCGACGACGAGCTGCGTCGGGAACAGGCTGAACACGGTTTCGCTCCCATCGCCGAGCCTCGTGAACGCCGTGGCAGCGCGGATCTGTCCGTTGGCCGTCGAGTTCAGGTTCGACACCTCGGGCAGGTCGGTCCCCGTCGGCCGGACGGTCACGTAGCTCAGCGTCGTTGCCGGCGCCACCGTGAGGTTCTGCGCCAGCGCACTCGCTGACGCCGGCACGACGGCGGGATCGAGCTCCGCAGTGCCATCGGCACCGAGCGGTCCGAACCCCAGACCGACACGCGTGTCGGCGACGCGAGTCGGCGGAACGAGGCGGAAGCGTCCGGCGGTCGACGGCGGTTGCGAGTCATCGGTGAACCACCCGACGACGTCGATCAGCACCTGATCGGTCTTGAACAGATCGACATCGATCGAGCCATCGGTGCCGAGTTCGACGACGACGAGGTTGTTGCGCTGGTCGAAGCCTGCATCGGTGTTGAGATTGGACGTTCCGGCTCGTTGCCCGGCGGCGGTCAGGCGGACCCAACCCGCTTCGGCGGTCCCATTGCTCAGCGCCGTGACGATGACAGCGACCGACGACGCACCTGATGCCGGAACGTCGAGCTTGCCGGCGACCGGGACTCGGTGACGAGTCACCTCCGACGGTCCGTCAGCGGTCGCGTCGCCAGGGCTCAGTGTCCTCGTGTGGTCATTGGTCGACCCGATCGGTTCGCGCATGTCGATCAGACGATCAGGGTCGGTCGGCACGAACCTGCCGGCCGACGCTGGTCCGGCACTGTCGACGAAGTACCCCGAGACATCGACGATGACATCGCTCGTCGACTCGACGAACAGCAACATCGCGCCTGACGCGTCAACCGGGACGACCGAGGAGTTCGCGACGATCTCACCGTTGAGTGCGTTGACGTTCGATGTCGCTGGACGTTTGGTGCGTGGCTCCCACACCGTTGCGAACCAGCCGCCCTGCGGGCGGTCGACGGTCACGTTGACCAGTGCCGACGTTGCGCCGTCCGGCACCGCGGTGACGGTCCCGAGGTCGATCAGGCGGGTCTGGCCGCCGCGGATCGGCGCCGGCGGCGACTGCTCGCGGGAGTCGAACGCCCGCTCGGGCGATGGCAGCGGAGCGTACACCGCGGGGCCGGGCGACTCGGCGTCGGCCGTCGGGGCCGTGATCTTGCGCACGGTCCCACTGCCGTTGAGCGTGTAGTAGAGCGAGTAGCCACCCGGCTCGGCGATGAATGCCATGTCGGCGAGGCCGGCGGTCGTCGTGGTGAACGGGTTGCCGTAGTCGACGTCACCATCGGCGTCGAGCAGCCACATCCGGCCGTTTCCGCCGTCGGAGAAGAGGTAACCGCCGTCGTACTCGGCGGGCCAGACGCCATCGGGGATGAACCCGCCTGCGGTGATGAATGTGCCGACAGAACGCCCGTAGGAGGTCACCGGATCGGTCAGGTCGCCGGGGCCAGAGCACGGCGGCGTCTCGCCCCGTGGGCAACTACCCTCACGGCTGTTCCAGCCGTAGTTCGCTCCGGCGATTCCGTCGTTGACCTCTTCGAACGTGCCCTGGCCGACATCGTTGATGAAGAAGCGGGTGTCGCTCGTGTTCGGGTCGAAGGCGAATCTGAACGGGTTGCGCAGACCCCAGGAGAAGATTTCCTGACAGTTCGTGGTGGCCGAGGCGACACCACGCGTCGCGCACCGGGCCGACGTCGGCCCGGTGAACGGGTTACCGGGAGCGGGTGCACCGGTGAGCCGGTCGACGCGCAGGATCTTGCCGTTCAAGATGGTCAGGTCCTGTGCTGCGTCGTTGCTTCCGGCGCTGCCCGAGTTACCGCGCGGATCACGGCCGGCGTCGCCGGTCGAAACGTAGAGGAATCCGTCGTTGCCGACCTCGAGATCACCACCGTTGTGGTTGCCGTTGATCGACGAGATGTTGTCCAGCAGAATCTGCTCGCTCGCCACGTCGATCGTGTTGCCCGCCATGGTGAAGGCACTCACCCGGTTCACACAGTCGCCACCCGCTGACCGTGTGGCGAAGACGTAGACGCGCCCGGTCGCGCTGAACGACGGATCATGGGTGAACCCGAGCAGCCCGCGTTCGTTGCGGTTCGCGCAGACATCGAGGTCGGCCGCTGTGCTGACCTGTCCGGTCACGGTGTCGCGCACGAGTACCTTGCCGCTCTCCTGCTCGAGGACGACCATCCGGCTGCCCGGCAAGGCTTCGACTGCGGTCGGGCGCGACGCAGACATGACCTCGACGTCGACGAATCCAGCCGGAACCGCTTGCGCAGCCTGCGGGGCGGCGGCGACACCGACGAGGAGCGACGAGATGGCGAGGGGAACCAGGCTGAGCAGACGGCGCATACGGCGACGATACTTCGCGCTCTGAGTCGGTGTCGTTCGCCCGCCGCCATCGCCCGCCCGTTCCAGTACTGCAGCTCCGACCAGGTAGTTCACGCGCCGTTCACAGAGGAGCAATGCAACCGTTACGACGCGCTGCCACGATTCCGCACGTTCACGGGAGTCGCCTATCCTTTGGCGTACCCCACCAACGACAATGATTTGAGGACAGCAGTGGCTATCAAGGCTGAATACATCTGGATCGACGGCTCCGAGCCGACTCCGCAACTCCGTTCGAAGACCAAGATCCTCGCGGACGATGCGTCGATCGACGTGAGCGACATGCCGATCTGGGGCTTCGACGGCTCGTCGACCAACCAGGCCACCGGCGACAAGAGCGACTGCGTGCTCAAGCCCGCCCGTGTGTTCCCCGACCCGATCCGTGGCGGCGACGACGTCCTCGTCATGTGCGAAGTGATGCTCGTCGACGGCAAGGCCCACCCGACCAACACCCGCGCCGCCGCTGCACGGACGGCCAAGAAGTACAAGAAGCACGAGCCGATGTTCGGCATCGAGCAGGAATACACGATGCTCAAGCCGTCCGGCAACCCGCTCGGCTTCCCGGACGACGGCTTCCCTGCCCCGCAGGGCCCGTACTACTGCGGTGTCGGCGAGATCGCCATCACCGGTCGCCAGATCGCCGAAGAGCACATGGACGCCTGCCTCGCCGCCGGCGTCACGATCTCCGGCATCAACGCCGAAGTGATGCCCGGTCAGTGGGAGTTCCAAGTCGGCCCCGTCGGCCTGCTCGAAGTCGCCGACGAACTCTGGATCGGCCGCTACCTCCTGCATCGCATCGCCGAGGACTACGGCGTGGTCATCAGCATCGACGCCAAGCCGGTCAAGGGCGACTGGAACGGTGCCGGCGCTCACACGAACTTCTCCACCAAGGAGATGCGCGAAGACGGCGGCTACAAGCACATCGAAGCCGGCTGTAAAGCCCTCGGCCAGAAGGCTGCGCTGCACATCGCCAACTACGGCGAGGGTGTCGAGGACCGTCTCACCGGTGCTCACGAAACGCAGCGCTTCGACCAGTTCAGCTACGGCGTGTCCGATCGTGGCGCCTCCGTGCGGATTCCCTGGCAGGTCGCCGTCGACAAGAAGGGCTACCTCGAAGATCGCCGTCCGAACGGCAACATCGACCCCTACATCGTTGCCCGGCTCATGGTGGACACCATCTGCAGCGCGATGAAGTAGTCCGTTGAAGTGAATTCCTGACTGGCAATGGCGCCGGCGGGGTGGTGGGTTCGGCCTACTGCTCCGCCGGTTCGCTTTTTCGACCCGATCTGAAAGACTGAGACTCAATGAGCATCGAGCAGCAGCGTGAATATGTCCTCCGTTCGGTGGAGGAACGCGGCGTGCGACTGGTCCGCCTGTGGTTCACCGACGTGCTCGGCAATCTCAAGAGCCTTGCGATCTCACCCGCCGAACTGGACAATGCGCTCACCGACGGCATGACCTTCGACGGGTCCTCGATCGACGGTTTCTCCCGAGTCCAGGAAGCCGACGTTCTCGCGATCCCGGATCCGGACACCTTCGAGATCGTGCCGTGGGGGGACCCCAAGGAGCCCGAAGCTCGCGTTTTCTGCGACATCCACAACCTCGACGGCACGCCGTTCGCCGGCGATCCCCGCCAAGTACTGCGGCGACACGTCCAGGCCGCCCACGAGATGGGCCTCAGCTTCTATGTCGCTCCCGACATCGAGTTCTTCTATTTCGAACCGTTGGTTCCCGGTGAGCCTCCCGTGCCGATCGACGACGGCGGCTTCTTCGACCTCACCACCAACGACGTGACCTGGGACCTGCGCAAGCGCACGATCCGCACGCTCGAAAAGATGGGTATCCCCGTCGAGTACAGCTTCCACGAGGACGCGCCTGGCCAGCAGGAGATCGACCTGCGCCACACCGATGCCCTCACGATGGCCGACAGCGTGATGACCTTCCGGTTGGCCGTCCGCGAGATCGCTGCCCGCAACGGAGCTCACGCGACGTTCATGCCCAAGCCGCTCGAAGGAATCCAGGGCTCAGGCATGCATGTCCATCTGTCACTGTTCGACGGTGACGACAATGCGTTCTTCGACGCTGACGACCCGTACAACCTGTCGGCCAAAGCACAGTCGTTCATGGCCGGCCTCCTGCGGCACGCACCCGAGATCACCGCGATCACGAACCAGACCGTGAACAGCTACAAGCGGTTGGTGCCAGGATTCGAAGCACCGGTGCACATCAGTTGGGCCCGCAACAACCGCAGTGGCCTGATCCGTGTCCCGATCGCGAAGAACGACAACCCGCTCGCCACTCGGCTCGAGTACCGCTCGCCCGACCCCGCGTGCAATCCGTACCTGGCGTTCAGCCTGATGCTCGCCGCTGGCCTCAAAGGCATCGAAGCAGGGTACGAATTGCCCGACGAGGCAGACGCCAACCTCTTCGAGATCGACAAAGACGGCCTCAAGAAGCTCGGCATCGAGCAACTCCCCACCTCACTTGCCGCCGCGCTCGAAGCCATGGAGAGTTCGACGTTGGTCAGAGAAGCACTCGGTGATCACATCTATGAGTGGTTCCTGCGCAGCAAACGCATCGAGTGGCGCGGGTACAAGACGCACGTGAGCGCCTTCGAACGAGATCGGTATCTCACGTCGTTGTGAGCGAGAGCACGCCGATGCTCCTGGTCGTCCCCGACCCGCCCACACCGGATCTCGCGCGCACGCTCGACCTCGGCGGGTACTCGTGGAAAGCAGTCAGTACATCTGGCGACGCAGGTGATGCCGAACCCGACAGCGGTTGGGCCGCTGCGATCATCGACGTCACTGTCGACCCGGAGGGTGCCTGGGCATTTCTCCGTGCGATTCGCAAGCAGGCGGACGACACTGTGCCGGTCATCGTCCTCGTCGGAGGCACCCAGCTCACCGAACTCGAACATCGCGACGACCTCTTCGACGACTTCTGTCTCTCGCCGTTCCATCCGAGCGAGTTCGAGGCTCGGCTCCGCCACCTCCTGTCCGGCGAGATCGACGTCGTCAGTTCTGACGTCGTCGAGTACCGGGCACTCACCCTGAACCTCGAGACCTATCAGGCTGCGATCGCCGGACGGCCGCTCGACATGACCTACATGGAGTACGAACTGCTCAAGTTCCTCGCGCAGAACCCCGGCAAGGTGTTCACCCGTGAGATCCTGCTCAGCCGAGTCTGGGGCTATGAGTACTACGGCGGCGCACGAACGGTCGACGTTCACGTCCGCCGACTGCGGGCCAAGCTCGGCGAGGAGCACGCTGCACTGATCCAGACGGTCCGGTCGGTCGGATACCGCTTCGGTGAGTCCCGCTGGGACGGCTGAACCCGGGTCAGCCGAGCTGGAGAACGTTGACGATCGTGTTCGCCACGGTGTCTGCGAAGACGATCGAACCCTGGTCGCGCGGGTGCACGCCGTCGGTGCGGAGGTTTCCTTCGTCGTCGGCAACGGCGCTCCACCGGGCAATGACGCTGTTCGCGCGCTCACCGACTCGATCGATGATCGCGTCGTTGATCTCGCCGGTGCCGTCCTCGCGCTCACGGATGTAGGTGTCGACCCAGATGAGGGTCGACTCGGCGGGTACCGCGTCGAGCATGTCGTCGATGGCTGCGGAACGGTCGGCCTCGTCGGAGTACTGGTCGATGTCGTTGGTGCCGAGCGCGACGACCCAGAGTTCGTTGGAGTGGTCAGCGGGATCATCGTCCCAGTCCGCTTGCTCGCCGGACTCGATGGCGTCGACCAACTCACTCGCCACGGACACACCGCTCGGGTTCGACTGGCCGCCATCTGCAGTTCGCTTGCTCTCCTGTGCCTCGATGATCACGTTGTCGAAGCCGAGGCGGGCGAAGACGTCTTCGAGTGCCGGCATCGACGCGACGGTGATCGAATCGCCGACCATGACCAAGGTGTCGATCTCAGCAGAGCCGACCGTACGCACGTCGGCTGCCCCGGTCGCGCTGGCGTTCGCGACTCCGTCGTCACCGATTCCGGACCCGAGCCCGATCGTGGGAAGTGGCTGTTCGGCGCCGGTCGCCGTCGAGGTCGAACCAGCACACGAACTGACCGTCAGCGCCACGACGGCGGCAATGACAGCGACGAGACGATGCATCGGGACAGTCTTGCCACCCGAGGAACCGTCGCAACGTCACCGACGAGAAAAAGTGGCATCACCCCAGCCGCTGGATCCGGTGTGACAGATCCGCATGGGCTGCGAGCATCTCACCGAGCCGTCCGCTGACCAGTCGCCCATCGCGCACGATCGGTCTGCCGTGCACGATCGTGTCACGAGCACCGGTCGGTCCGCACCGCAACCATGCCTCGATCGGATCCGCGAGTGCGCCGGCAAAGGTCGGGCCGGTCAGGGACCAGATGGCGAGGTCGCCGACCGCACCCGGCTCGATGACACCGATCTCACCGTCACGACCGAGGCAGCCGGCACCCCCGATCGTTGCCACTTCCAGCGCCATGCGTGCCGTGCCGGCGCCGGCACCGCCGCGCAGCTTGGCGAGCAGCATCGCCTGACGTGCTTCGAGCCACAGCGAGCCGCTGTCAGCCGACGATGATCCGTCGACTCCGAGCCCGACTTTCACGCCGGCCGCCCGAAGGTCGACCACCGGGGCGATGCCCGAGGCCAGGATCATGTTGCTGGACGGGCAGTGGGCGACGCCGACCCCGGCTGCGCCGAGCCGGTGGACCTCGTCATGGTTCGGCATCACACAGTGCGCGACCCACGTGCGGTCGCTGCACCAACCGGTCCGCTCCAGGTACTCCATTGGTCGGCACCCGAACGTGGCGAGGCTGAAGTCGTCGTCCTCGGCGTTCTCCGCGAAGTGAGTGTGCAGCCGGACATCGAGCTGTTCGGCGAGTTCCGCCGAGCGGACCATCAGGTCCTCGGTGACCGAGAACGGTGAACAAGGGGCCAACGCGACTCGCACCATTGCACCGTGCGAGCGATCGTGGTGGCGACGAACTGCGGCTTCTGAAGCGGCGAGGATCTCGTCGTCGTCGTCGACCACGTCATCGGGCGGGAGCCCGCCGTCCTTCTCGGACAGCGACATCGAACCACGAGTCGGGTGGAATCTCATGCCGAGATCCGTCGCTGCGTCGATCTCCGCGGTCAACAGGTCGCCGGCGCTTCGTGGATGCAGGTAGAGGTGATCGGTCGATGTGGTGCAGCCAGACAGCGCGAGTTCGGCCAATCCGACCCACGCCGAGACGTACACCGACTCGGTGTCGATCGCCCGCCACAGTGGGTAGAGCGACTGCAACCAACCGAAGAGCGCCTTGTCCGCCATCGGCGGATACGCCCGGGTCAGGTTCTGATAGAGGTGATGGTGGGTGTTGACGAGGCCCGGCGTGACGAGACAGTCCGTTGCGTCGATCGAGTCGACTGCGGCGGGCGCCGGGCCGTTGCCGACCGCAGAGATCAGACCGTCGGTGATCGCCACCCAGGCGTCGGCGAGCTCGCGTCGATCGCCGTCGACGGTCGCCACGCATCGGGCATTCACGACGACGAGATCATGCATCTCAGCCGCCATGTCGTGAATCAATCAGGCAATTCCAGCAGTTCGGGGTGAGCATCCTTCTTGCCGTCGCGGTAGAAGACTTCGCCGATGATCGCCGACGCAGCAGCGCCGCTCATCAGTACCCCGACCGGAATCAGCAGTACAGCGAGAACGATGGCGATTCCTCCGAGCATGGCCTCAGACTACCTTCAGACCGGCTTGTAGGCCCAGGCCTCGACCTCGACGACGAAGTTCGCCGGCAGTTCGGCGACTGCGACGCACGAGCGTGACGGGCGGTGTGTGCCGAATGCGGCGACGTAGTGCTCGTTGAACGCTGCGTAGTCCTCCATGTCGGTCAGAAAGCACGTGGTCTTGACGACGTCGCTCATGCTCGCGCCCATCGTGGCGAGCAGCGACTCGATGTTCTTCATGGTCTGCTTGGTCTCGGGAACGAGACCGCCGTCGACCTTGGTGCCATCGAGCAGGCCACCCTGGCCCGACACGATGATGAAGTCACCAGCGCGAACGATGGGCGTGTACGGACCGAGGGGTTTGCTCATGAGCGAGAATCTACCGCTGTGGTGGAGTGACGCTCGAACGCTGACCTGCCGCTGGTCACTTGCCTCCGTCAAGGGCGTCGGTCAGTTCTTTGAACTCGGCCCACTTACCGCTTGCCAGCAGTGCCGCCTGTTGCGGCCACGACGCCGGTTTGTGCATCTGGAAACGTGATCCGGCGGCGTCGAGCATCGATTGGAGGTCAGCGACATCCGCGCCGGCCAAGTCGTTCCAGGTGGTCAGGCCGATGCCGCTGCACAGTTCTGCGATCTTCGGGCCGATGCCTTCGACCACCGTGAGATCATCGAGCTTGATCTTCTTGCCCAGCACCGCGCTCGCACCCGAGACATCGACCGCCTTCGTTGCCTCCGGCTCTGGTTCCGGCTCTGATTCCGGTGCCGGGTCTGGCTCGGGGTCTGGCTCGGGCGCTGGTTCGGGGTCTGGCTCGGGCGCTGGTTCGGGGTCTGGCTCGGGCGCTGGTTCGGGGTCTGGTTCGGGCGCCGGTGCCGGCTCGGGTGTTGTTTCGGTCTCCGAGTCGTCGATACCGGTGTCGGCCAGCGCAGCGATTCCGGCACCCTGGTCTTGCGCACCGGAGTCGACAGCGGGTTCGGCACCGGAGTCGATCGGCGGCGTTGCACCGGTGCTCTCGTCGGTGTTTTGGTCGGGAATGTTCAACGGCTCGCTCACTGCGGAGAAGCCGAGCGCTCCCGCACTGCTCCCGCGGACGTCAGCGAGCTCCATGCGCAACCGATCGCGTTCGCCGACAAGTGGTTCGAGGTTCGCGACGCGTCCGCGAAGTCGGTCGAGTTCACCCTCGTCGACGGTGACCGCACGGGCGCGCGCCACTTCGGCGCGGCACTTGAGGCTGCGCAACAACCATCCGACGATGCCGCCGGCGAGGGCCATCAGCAGACCCCAGAGAAAGAACTTCGCAAGTGTGTAAGGCACGGGTGGTTCCTGTCGTTGGATGCTGTCGTTTGGTTGTGGTTTGGTTGTCGGTTACTGCGTGGGGGTGACAACGAACTCGACACGGCGACTGGCCGCTTTGTCTTCGTTGCCGTCTGCGTCGAGGATCGGTTGTTCGCCGCCGAAGCCGACCGTGGTGAAGATCCCGTCGTCGAGGCCACGCTCGACGAGGGCGATGCGAACCGAGGCCGCCCGCCCGTCGCTCAGCGCCTCGTTGGAGTCCGCCGCGCCATCGGTGTCGGTGTAGCCCTGGATCTCGATGTCGACATCGCTGACACTGTTGGCCAGGGCAGCGACGCGGTCGAGTGTTGCTGCGGACTCGTCGCTGATCGCAATGCTGCTCTGGTCGAACAGGATCGGGTTCGCGGCCACGAGGGCGTTCAGTTCGGCTTCGAGTTCCGCTGCAGTTGCTTCGTCAGCGGCCGCCCGTTGGGTGATCGTCGACATGATCGCCGGACCGTCGATGTCGGCCACCGCAGCATCGAACGCCTCCTCGGCGTCCCCGTCGGGGGCAACACCTTCGACGGCGATGCCCTCGCCGGTCAGTTCAGCCGAACCAGACACCAGGTTCGACGGCAGTGCGCCAACCACCGCTGCGAGCGCGTCGATCGAGTCGCCGTCGGTGCTGGCGCCGCTGTCGACGACGAGTTCGTCGATGACATTGTCCGGATCGACCCCGGACGACGCGGCGGCCATGAGTGCCTCACGCTGCGCCTCGCTGGCGACCGTGCCGCGGAGCGTCATCTGGCCGTCGACGTAGTCGGCGGCGGCGCGCACCTCGGTCGGGTCGGGGCCAATGACGAGACCCTCGGGAATCAGCACCTGGTCGATCGCGTGCACGACACCGTTCGATGCTTCGAGGTCGGCCTCGGTGACGGTGGCCGTCGAGTCGCCCGACGTGAGCGTCACGCCGTCAGCGTCATCGCCGCCACCAATGTCGATCGTGACCGGCGTGTCGTCGAGCATGTCGATCGTGCCGTCGGCCAACGACGTCGACAGGACCGACCCCGTCGTCACGTGATGGGACAGCACGGTCGCCAAGAGATCGGGGTCACGAGCGAGCGCACCGGTTACGTCAGCGCCGAGCGCTTCGAAAGCATCGTTGGTCGGGGCGAAGACGGTGAACGGGCCCTCATCGGCGAGTGTCTCGGTCAGGCCTGCGTCGGCGAGCAAGCCGGTCAGCGTCGAGAACTGGGAGTCGTTGGCGACGACGCCGGCAACGGGGTCGAGGTCAGGGACCGTCGTCGTGGTCGTCGTGTCGGCAATCGTGGTCGACGTCGCCTCTGTTGCGTCTGTCGCGTCGGTCTCCGGCGGTGGCGCCGTGTCAGTCACTGCGGCTTCGTCATCGTCGGAACTCGAGTCGGTACTGGAGTCGGTACAACTGCCGTCCACGTCGAGCGACGAGACGCCCCACAGATCCCGGATCTCCCCGACGACGTCGTCGGAGATCTCGACCGGACCGTCGAGACAGCGCAGCTCCCCGTCCTGACCGGAGAAGCTCGGTGTGACCCCGCCGATGCCCGCAGCTTCGAGTTCGGCGACCGCTCGTCGTTCGAGGTCGTCTTCGACGCGGTTGATGAAGATCGGAGCGCCGACGGCGAAGACACCAGCCACACCGGCTGCACCCCAAGCAAGGATGCGCCGCCGGTATCGTCGATGGGACGGTGGCCTGGCAGGTCGGGCGTTCATGACGACCAGAGATTCGCACGTTTCCGACCTGCGAATCAACGTCACAGCTCCCGATCGATCGGATCCTTCCAAGTTTCTTCACGATTGTGAGCACACATGACCAGTCCACGACTCCCCGCCTCTGTCACCGCATCTCGACGCGCAGCGAATCAACGGCCTCCAGACTCGGTTCGGCTCCAGCCGGATCTTGCCAGCGGTCTGACCCGTCGCAGGCTGCTCGCCGGCCTGGCCGCAGCCGGTGCACTTACGGCGTGTTCGGGTTCAGGTGACACGGCCGATGATGACAACGGCGAGGCACTCGCCGACTCCGATGCTGATGTCGATGCAGCGCCGGGCTCGGCGGGGAACGGATTCACGTTGGTCCAGCGGTTCCCGAACAACGTCCAGGTTCCCGGCATCGTTCGGATGCCGATCACCCTGTCGACCGGTGCTGCCCAGTTCATCCAAGACGGGCCGGCAACGTTGACCGCGCGTGTCGTCGACATCGACGGCGCTCCGGTCGGCGACACGTTCTCCGCAGTCCGCCGCGATGTCGCGCCCGCCCCCTACTACGACTTCCGAACCGTGATCGACGAGCCCGGGATCTTCTCCCTCGTGGTCGACGGCGGACCCGGCGAAGGCGCAGCGTTTCAGGTCATGGATCCCGTAGCGGTCGCCGTGCCAACGCCCGGCGACGTTCTTCCCGGCTTCGACACGCCGACGGTCGACGACCCGCAGGGCTTCGACAGTCTGTGCACGCGCACACCTGAGCCGTGCCCGTTTCACGAGATGTCACTGACCGACGCATTGGCCACGGGCCGTCCGGTGGCCTACTACGTGGGAACTCCCGAATTCTGTTCAACCGGCAGCTGCGCCCCTGCGCTCGACGCCCTGATCAGCGCAGCGGATCAATTCGGTGATCAGTTCGTCTTCGTCCATGCCGAGGTGTTCACCGACTCGGCGGGCCTGGACATCGCTCCGGCGGTCACGGCGGTCGGCATGACCTATGAACCTGCGCTCTTCATCACCGGCGCGAGCGGCACGATCGTCGAGCGCCTCGACGCTGTCTGGGACGAGACCGAACTCCTCGAACGGCTCTCGCTCAACTGACCCGACGTCTCGAAGAGGCCAAGTGGGGCCTGCTTCGAGCGCGACCCGAACGCTGCAGACGCAACGACCGTCAGCCGTTGTTCAGGAAAAGCTCTGGCCGCAACCGCAGGAGCGGGTGGCGTTGGGGTTCGTCACGGCGAAGCCGCTCTGCTCGAGGCCGTCCTTGTAATCGAGCGTGGCACCTTCGAGCAGCTGTGCCGAGGCCGGGTCGACGACGACGCGGACCTTGCCATCGTCACCGAAGTTGGTGACGTTGTCGTCCGCCGCGATGTCGCCATCGAAGAACATCTCGTAGGAGAAGCCGCTGCATCCGCCGGGGCGGACAGCGACGCGCAGCGCGAGTTCTTCGGCGCCCTCGGCAGCCAGGAGTTGGCCGACCTTGACGGTTGCGTTGTCGGTGAGTGTGATCATGTGACAGTCCTCCTCAGGAGCCGTTCAACGAGTGGTACGAGATTACCTGGATGAAACAGTGACCCGGCAAGGCGTGCGGTGAGTCAACGTGCAGAACTCGTCGATGACCGCATCGCCGAGTTCATCGACCAAGCCGGTGACCATGCCCTTGTGTAAACCACAGACGAGGTCAGGATGTTCCCGTGCCAGGTCTGCGAACGGACAGTTTCCGAACGACACCATCGCTGCAGCGTCGTCGTCGTCGACGGTGTCACGCGGATCGTCGGTGACCACAGGGTCGAATCCGAGCCGATCGAGATCGTGCACGAGCGCTTCGAGCGTCGACGGGTGGTCGTTGTACGGCGCGCTGCGCCGAGCACCTTCGTCGTGGCCGACTGCTTCGGCGTCGTCGGGGCGAGCGTCGAGTCGTTGCGCCATGGCGAGCACCATGCGCACGAGCACCGGCATCGTCGGTGGCTCGAGGCCGAGGGCGGGAGCGTCAGCGGCGAGCGAATAGCGATGCTGAGGCCGGCCGACGTCACCGCGTCCACCGACGTGAACTTCGACCAGGCCGACATCGCGCATTCGATCGAGGTGCGGACGGACTGTGTTCGCGTGCAGCGACAACGAGTCCGCGATCTCCGCGGTGATCAGTGGACGTGGCGCTCGGGCCAGTTCGAGATAGATCGCGTAGCGCGTGTTGTCACCCAAGGTCTTGAGGAGATCGAGTTGGGACGAACCAGGCACATGAGGAGATTACACGGCCGCGGCCGGTAAAATGTTGCGATGAGCCGCATCATCAACGGCAAAGCCCCGCGCCCGACCAGTGGGCCACCGCCCACCGAGGCCGAAGTCATCGACGTGCTCGGCTCGGTCATCGACCCCGAACTGGGCGCGGACATCGTGTCGCTCGGCATGGTTCCGTCGGTGGCGATCGGGGACGACGGTCTGGTGACCATCGAGATCAAACTGACGATCTCGGGCTGTCCGATGCGCGCCGAGATCAAGAAAGAAGTCGAAGATCGCGTCGAACTGCATCCCGGCGTCTCCAAGGTGAAGATCACCTGGGGCGAGATGAACTCCGACGAACGCAGCCAGGTCATGACCAAGGCTCGGTGGAACGCACGTGAGAACGCCGCCGAGACCGAGGTGCCGGCCAACTGCAAGGTGCTCGCGATCGCCAGCGGCAAGGGCGGCGTCGGCAAGTCGTCGGTCACGGTCAACCTCGCCGCCGCACTGGCATCGACCGGCCTGACCGTGGGCGTGCTCGATGCCGACATCTGGGGTTTCTCGGTTCCGCGTCTGCTCGGCATCACCGACCGAATGGAGGCCCACCCCGTCGATGGTGCCGACGGCGAACCGGGCAAGCCCAAGATCTTTCCGAACGAGCGCACCGTCGGTGACGGGCTGCTCAAAGTCGTGTCGACCGGTTTCCTCGTCGATGAGGAGACCGCGCTGATGTGGCGGGGCCTGATGCTGACCAAGGCGGTCGAGCAGTTCCTCCGCGACGTGCAGTGGGGCGAACTCGACTACCTGCTCATCGACATGCCGCCCGGCACGGGCGATGTGCAGATGGGCTTGGCGCGCATGCTGCCCAGCACCGACCTGATCGTGGTCACCACCCCAGCACTCGCCGCACAGAAGGTGGCCCAGCGCGCTGCTGACATGGCGCGTCGCAGCTTCTTGAAGGTCGTGGGCGTGATCGAGAACATGAGTGCGTTCACGTGCGATCACGGCGAGTCGTACGCACTGTTCGGCTCCGGTGGCGGCGAGGCACTCGCGGCGGCGATCGACGCTCCGCTGCTCGGCAGGATCCCGCTCGAGACCTCGGTCGCCGCGGGCAACGATGCCGGCACGCCCGTGGCGATCGAAGGCACCGGGGTCGCTGCGGAGATGTTCCGGTCGATCGCCGAGCAGATCGTCTCCGACATCGTTCCACCGACCGCCGCCGACGACATCGACATGGCTGGATGCAGTGCCCGCCTCTTCGACACCGTCAACGCCGCGTTCGACGAACTCGATGCCGGAGCCTCCACCGATTGAGCGTCCGATTCACACTGGAGTCACGCCGGTGCCTGTCCCCGATGTGACTGAGTCACGCCGGTGCCTGTCCCCGATGTGACTCAGAGCGTGTCGTAGTCGGCGTCGCCGGGCATGGCGATGCCGATGAACTTGCCGGCATCGTCGGTCTTCATCTTCGGCAGGATGCACGGGATGTCCGTCGCGGCTTTGCCGGCAGCAACGGCGTCGGCAGCAGTCGAGACCTCGGTCAGGCGCTGCAGGTTGTACATCGTCGGGGGCATCATCATCAGCTCGCCTGCAGCCTGCATGTCGAGCGCAGCCTGCGGGCTGATCCACAAACTGTCGGTCGTCTCCTTGTCGTCGTGGAGGCCCTCTTGATCGTCGGGAGCCTCGGTCACGAAGAACCGCGTGTCGAAGCGACGCTGCTCACCAACGGGGGTGATCCAGTGGTCGACGTACTGGGTGGTCGACAGGTCGAGCACGAGGTCGTGGCGTTTGCACAGCTCGACCATCGACAACGCACCATCGTGTACAGCGTGTCGCTCATCGTCGTCCAGGTCGAGCGCTCCGCCGCTGCGCGGCTCGGCAAGCAGGATGCCTGCCTCCTCGAAGCATTCGCGGATCGCCGCGACCCAGTACGCCAGCCCACCCTTGGAGATACCGAGTTGGCTCGACGCCGCAACATCGTCGAGCCCTTCGCAGAACGGTGCGATCTCGTCGGCATGGTCCACGTCGTCGACGCGTCCACCGGGGAACACGTACATCCCGGCGCCGAATGATGCCCGACCGGTGCGCCGCAGCATGAACACTTCGAGGCCCGTTTCGCCGTCGCGCACCATCATCACGGTGGCGGCAGCCTTGATCGGAACGGTGGTCGGGTCGAAGTCGCGGGTTGTGTCGGCCATGCCCGTCCGACACTAGAGACATCGCCCGCTCCGGAACGGAACGTGGTCGCGCCCGGAGACGAAAACCCATCCGAGGGTGGGGTTTCGTCTCCCTCTCCTGGCGGGACAGCGCCGGGAGACGAAGGTCCACTCAGGGGTGGGTTTTCGTCTCCCGAATCGACGGGGCGGGCAGATGTCGCTCGTGTCAGCTGACCGATTCGGACTCGGGAGCTGTTTCGAGTTCTCCCTCGCCATCGTCGTCACGGAACAAGACGTAGGCGATTGCTGTCACGACCACGCCACCGAGGACGATGCCGACGACCTGCCAGTTGTCGTTCAAGAAGGCAGTGGCGTCGGCCTGACGAGCGAAGGCCCAGTCGGTGATCGGGTCGCCCCCGTTGTCGAGGTCGACCCAGTAGAAGTACCAGGCGAGGTACAAGCCCGACAGCACGACGAATGCTGCAGCGATCTTGTCGATGTACTGCATCGAGCCGCGCAGGAACTTCAGCAGGCTGGTGTTGGCGAAGGCAAAGCCGACGGTCAATGCACTGACCAGCACGGCCATACCGGCGCCGTAGGCAACCATGTTCGCAACACTGTCGAAGAACGTCTCGTCGGGGCGGGCGCTGAAGACGGTGGCGAGGAACAGCCCGATCGTGCAGCCGATCGAGGCAACGGCGTAGGCGATGCCGTAGACGAACATCGACTTGACGGTCTGGTCCTTCTTGCCGGAGTCGATCTGCGGGGTCATGAACGGCGGCTTGTACCCACGCAGCATGGCGATGCCGAGCACGATGAGACCGACCGCGATGAACCCGGTGACGTACTTCGAGTTGGCCGAGATCGTGGAGCGCAGCGGCACCGACAAGAAACCGATGACGAGGAACACGGTGAGAAATCCGGTCGAGACCGCCGCGCTGACCTTGAGCGCCCGGGTGATCGACGCCTTCTGCGTACCGGGCGCGCCGCCGGACACACCGAGGAAGTACATCAGGTAGGTCGGAAGCAGGATGAAGCCGCAGGGGTTGACGGCGGCGACGAGGCCTCGGATGAATGACAGGCTCACGCGGAGACCTCCAGGAGTTGAGCGATGGCGGAACGGAGTTCATCGGCGTCGATGGCGCCGGTCTGTTCGGTGATCGTGCCGTCCGGTGTCACGAAGAGCGTGACCGGGAAGGCGGCGGCTTCGATGGCGTCGGTGAACTCGGCGAAGTCGTCGCGGTAGAGCTCGTAGCTCACGCCGCGCTCGCTGGCGAAGCGCTCCATCCGTTCGATCGAGTCGTTGGGGTTGATGCCGATGAAACGTACGTCGTCGCCGAGTTCGGTGTGCACTTCGGCGAAGTCAGGCAACTCGGCAGCGCACGGCGGGCAGTCGGCGAACCAGAGGTTGATCACGAGGGGCGTCCCGACGAACGAAGCGGTGTCGACATCGTTGCCGTCACGGTCGCCGACCCGTACGAGGGGCAGCGGATCACCTTCGACCTCGGTGTTGCCCAGACCATTGTCCGGAAAGGTCACGACGCCTGGAGTGAGTTGCGCGTCGACGTCGTCATGGCTGGTGCGATTGGCCGCGAACACCGCAAACGCAACAATCGCGAGCACCGCAACGGCGAGGGAGCCGGCAAGCAGTTGTGGGCGAGCGAACTTCACCATGTCGAGAGTAGTGACGGTCCTCAGGCGACGCTCTCACCTCGCGCGAAACGTTCCCTTACAGAACCGAAACCGTTCGGGGCCTGGACGCGACGACGGAGCGCCGCTGCAGCCGGGGGAAGCTGCAGGGACGCTCCGTCTCTCCTGTCGGGGAACTGGCTGTCAGGGACTCAGGCTGGAATCAGATCGATGCCGACCGGGCCCATCTCGTCGTACACGACCTCGGGCCGGGGGACCTTCGGCGGACGGCCGCACGGACGCTTGTCCGCGATGATCCGGCCGCCGGAGATCAGCTGGCCGCCCCAGACACCCCAGGGCTCTTCGCGCTCCAGGGCGTCGGCGAGGCACTGGACCGCCAGCGGGCAGAGCGCACACATGGCCTTGGCGCGGGCGATGTCGACGACGTGGTCGGAGAAGAAGAGTCCGACCATCGTGCCGTTGCCGTCAGCACATCGGGCGACGGGCGTACGAGTCGACTCCTGTTCGACGTCGAGCTCGGCGTCGGCGCGGTCCGGGGGTCTCTGTATGTCGGGGTCGAGTTCGTCGAGTTCGTCGACGGGGGCGAAGATGTTCATGGGGAGATCCGTTTCGTTGGTGCGTGCAGTGGTGTGAGCGGCGTCGACGTCGCTGGAGAGCGGACCGTCGGAGGTCAGTGGCCAGATGCCAGCCGGTGTGGCGGCGATCTTGGTGGCGAGTGCGTCGTGATTGGTGAGTGTCTTCATCGCAGTTACTTTCTGTTGGTGTTCGTGGTGGTGGTGATGGTGATGGTGGTGGTGGTGGTGGTGATGATGCTGGTGCTGGTGCTTGCTGTGGGCGGGCTTGCAGCGGGTGATCGGGTCCGAAAACCGAAAAGGCCGCCGGGACGAACATCCCGGCGGCCTCAGAAGAGGTGATCTGACGTCAGTGTTACGTCGAGACCTCGAAGAGGCTGCCGGTGGAGATTCGCTTGGTGACATACGCGGTCTTCGCGCATCCGGTTTCGGCAAAGCCACCAAGCCAACCAGTGTTCATGTGACCGTTGGTCGGGTTGCCGGAGACCGAGCTCACGCCTGCGAACGCTTCACTGCATGGGGCGGTGAATGCGGCGGTGGTCGGCGCGGTGGACGAAACCGATGCGACGCGGGCGCGTGGGGACAGACCTGCGTCGATGCGCTGAACGAACGAAACGGTGCTGCTCATGGTCTGTTCCTTTCTTGCTCGGGTCGTGCTCGGAAATCTCGGTGTGACGTGTCCGTGTCGCACGACGGTGGGTCGCACGACTGATGTACAGGCAACCACGTCAGTGGCACCCGGGTCAAGGGAGTTAATTCGACCCGGGTCGCAACCGACGGTTGTTGCGTGCGATTTCACGTCCGGATCAGGCGACGAGGTGCGGCGGAATCGGGGCCTCGTCGACGACGAGCACCGGAGCGGGGTTCTTGCGTGGACGACCACGCTTGCGCTTGAACTCCACCGGCACACCATCGAGGACGAGCTTGCCGCCCCAGATCCCGTAAGGCTCTTGGCGTTCGATCGCACCGGAGAGACAGGCCTCCTGCAGACCGCATGCACGACAGATCGCCTTGGCTCGGGCCAATTCGAGGTCGTCTTCGGAGAAGAACAGGAAGCTGAGCGTCCCGTTGCCGTCGGCGCAACGTGCGTAGCTCGACAGCGCTGCTTCGTCGTTGCCGGCATCGTCGTCAGCGCTGTTCGCCCGTTCGGCCGGGTCGCTGCTCGGGGTCAGGGTCGGAGCGAAGCTGGCAGGGAGGGCGGCAGTATCGGTGGAAGTACTGATCGGAGAGAGAGTGAGAGTGAGGCTCATGGCAGTGGGTCGCTTTCTGAGGTTCGAGGTTCGAGGTTCGAGGTTCTGGGTTCTGGGTTTCATCTGTGTTGTGGTGAGGGCCGAGGGGGCGGCCTGATACACGGATTTCGGGATCGATTCGACGCTGCCGACCCGGCCAGTCACGAGGGCTGGTCGGGGCGGCTGCGCCGATGGCGGGCTCCGGTGAGGTTCAGGCGATGGGGAGCTCCTCCTGTCGGCGGGTGGCGAGGGCGATGACCGAGCCGGCGCCGAGGGTCATCAGGCCGATGGCGAGCATCACGGTCGTCAGGTCGGTACCCGTCTGCGGGAGCCCGCCAGGCGGGGTGCCGGGTGTCTCGGGCTCTCCGAGCGGGCGGGCCTCTTCGGGCGTCTCGCCATCATCCTCGGGCGTCTCGCCATCATCTTCGGGCGTCTCGCCATCATCCTCGGGCGTCTCGCCATCATCCTCGGGCGTCCCGCCATCATCCTCGGGCGTCCCGCCATCATCTTCGGGCGTCCCGCCATCATCTTCGGGCGTCCCGCCATCATCTTCGGGCGTCCCGCC
>ENA-ORXT01001897-ORXT01001897.1-marine-metagenome-genome-assembly--contig:-NODE-1897-length-26557-cov-20.003437_pt1 | contig 26557 bp, 21 predicted proteins | sample MGYA00237868_ERZ511482 | MGnify/ENA metagenome assembly ERZ511482
AGTCAGATCAAGCCGCACATCGAGAAGCGCTTTTCGATGGAGTGGAGCAAGCCAGCTGCTCGGATGCGCGAGTTCGCGCTTGCCATGCGGGCGATCTGGAACACGTGGCTGACCGGCGACAAACTCGAATTTCGGGGCGAGTTCTATCAGCACACGCTGATGACGCCGATGTTCTCACCGGACAAGCGTGAGCTCGACGGATTCGGCCCGCCGAAGATGTTCCTCGCCGGTGTCGGGCCGTTGATGACCCAGGTCGCGGGCGAGGCGTTCGACGGCTTCATCTGCCACGGCTTCACGACCGAGAAGTATCTCCGTGAAGTCACGATCCCCGCGCTGCAGGAGGGCCGCGAGAAAGCCGGCAAGTCCATGGACGGCTTCGAGATCGTCGGTCCGTCGTTCGTCGTGACCGGCAACACGGACGAAGAGATCGAGAAGGCAGCGATCGGCACCCGCAAGCAGATCGCGTTCTACGGGTCGACTCCCGCGTACCGTCCCGTCCTCGAGATGCACGGGTGGGGCGGGCTGCAGGACGAGCTGAACACGCTCTCCAAGCAAGGTGAGTGGGACAAGATGGGCACCCTCATCGACGACGAGATCCTCAACACGTTTGCCGTCGTCGGTGAACCCGAGACCATCGCTGCCGAACTCGGCAAGCGATACGGCGATGTCATCCACCGGTTGAGCTTCTACGCTCCGTACGCCAGCGACCCCGACCGATGGTCCAAGGTGATGGCCGACCTCCGCCAGGTCTGAGCAGGACGGTCTGAGCAGGACGGTCTGAGCAGGACGGTCTGAGCAGGACGGTCTGGCCAGGCGCACACGCGCCGGGCGTGTCTCAGTTCATCCAGGGCGGGGCGATCCGATGCAGGAACTCGCTGTCAGACGAGGCCGTCGCCCGGAGCTCGTCGAGATGCGCAGGCGGTGGTTGGAAGTAGATGAATCGTTTGTCGAGCCGACCTCCGTCGGGATGCTCGTACGGCTCGTCCGGTCTGCGAGGCGGCCCAGTCGACAGGTTCGGGAACGCTCCGCTCGGCGTGATGATCCGTCCGTGTTCGTTGCGGAACTCGAGCCCGTCGGGTTCGTCGGCGTCGCCTTCGATGCCGAGTCGACCTCGATGGTGCATCCGATGGTGTTTGCCGCAGACCAGCACGAGATTCCACGTGTCGGTCGGGCCGTCATGTTCCCAGTGGATGATGTGGTGCACTTCGAGCCCGCGGCGAGCGTTGCAGCCGGGCACTCTGCATCGACCGTGGTCGCGTTGTTCGATCACCGTGCGAGTGCGCTGCGGGACGATGTACTGCGATCGCCCGACCGAGACCGGCTTGCCGTCCTCGATGAATGTCGGAGTGAGCTTGCCGTCGCAAGTGATGTAGCGACGCATGGAGTCGGGAACACGCCATCCGGTCGTGTCGATCATGGCCCCGCCGGTCACGTCGATGTTGACGGCGGTGACGTGTCGAGCACGGCGGCGCTCATCGGGGTCGGAGTCGAGCGACTGTTCGGCCATGAGGCGCAGAGCAGCAGTGAGGTCGACGGCGGTGCCGCCGCCGTTGAACAGCACGCTCTGGGCTGCTTCGAGGGCAGTGCGGACGACGTCGCCGTTCTCGGGATGCAGTCCTGCCGACAGGCGGTACATGCCGTCGTCGCCAAGCGAGATCGAGCACCATTCGTCGGGAAGCGACGAGGCGTCGTCACCGCCGTCGTGAGCGCTGGCCGGGGCACCATGTGAGCGGTCCGCTGTCGGCTCTCCGTGCGACGCGTCGATGTCGCAGTCAGGCAGGGTGTCGCGGATCTCCCGACCTTCGTCGTCGAGGATGGGATACGGGTACGAGCCGAGGACGGTGCGAAGTTGCGGGACGGTCATCACGCGCCCGTAGTCACGGGCCTGATCATCACACCACCAAGGAGCCTTGCGAGCAATCGCCGCTGCCTGGTCCAGCGAGAGTTCGCCTCGCCGGAGTGCTGCGACCGTTTCGGGAAGGTCGGTCGCACGCTCGGCGACTTTCACGACCGCGGCGGCCGTGGCGGGCGAGACGCCGGCCCGCCACACGAACCAGTTCGCCACGGTGGTCATCCCTGAGCCGAGCCACAGTTGGTCGTTGTCCAGCAGGGCAATCGCAGTGTCGACGAGCCGACCGTGTTGGACATTGAGCACACCAGCGATGTCGTTGATCTCGACGTCCAGATCGGCGATGCACACAGACAGCGACCGCTCCGTCACGTTGTCGAGCACTGCCGGGCTTCCCATTCCCCAATCGTACACTTGTCTGCTTTCACTGTCCAGAGCGAATACGTGATCGCACCGCCATCCGGACCGCCGATGGAGTGGAGATCAGAGAGAGCGATCTGATCCGGAGCGGCGGCGGCGAGGTCGAGTACGAGTTCGAGTATGGGTCCGAGTACTACCTCGGCAACACCACGCTTGGTGTCGATCTCAACTCATGCTCCAGTGCGGCGAGATCGAAGGCGCCCGCATCTTGGCGTTCAACCCAACCCGATCGATCGCTCTGTCGATTTTCTGAGCGGGTGCGCTTCGTTTCGAGCAGCCGCTATGACTTCGACGACCTGGTACTGGCTTCGAAGAGTTGTTGAAGCACCAAGATGTTGCGGCTGACGGTGCCGGGGGTGTAGCTGCCGGGTTCGATCATCTCGCTCAGGAGGTAGCCATTGTCCATCGCGAGGATCATCGCAGCCGCGTCCTCGACGGGCATGGGTGGATCGACACCGAGGCGTTCGCAGTCGGCGCGAACGACGGCCTCGATCACCTGTCGCCAGCGGCGCTGGTGCTCGGCGAGCCGCGGCCGGTTGTCCGGGTTCCGGAGCGCGTACAGGGTGAACTCCATCTGGAGCACCGGGTTGATGTCGAGCGGACCGTCGCGGCGCCGTTGCGGAGATTCAATGAGCGCGATGAAGTCGGTCGGAGCAGCGGCTGTTTCGTTCAGGCGGTCCAGTTCGGCCATGTTGCGGTCGACGTGGTCGTCGATCATCGCCATCACGAGTTCGTTCTTGTCAGCGAAATTCGAGTAGAGCGCACCGCGAGTCAGATCGGCCTCTGCGCAGATGTCTTCAACGCTTGCGCCGCCGATGCCGTCGCGTATGAACACAGCGGCAGCTGCTGTGAACAGGCGTTGGCGAGTTTCCTCTCGAGTTGGTCGGGTTCGTTCCCTTGACACGTTCGTCAGCATACGCGAACGTACTCAATACATGATTGTATCGTGCGTAGAAGTAGCGAGCGAGACATCGTTGGGTCGAAGCTCAGGAAACGCCCGATGAACCCCGACAAGGTCGTCTTGCCGGTGGTCCGGAGCATCGGTCAACACCCGTGGTTGTCGAATGCGCTCTTCCGCTTCGCGAGGTACAACCCATTCGACCCGCAGCGGTACAGCTGGCCGTATCCCGTCTACGAACAGATGAGCCGCGGTGAACCGGTCGTGTACAGCCGGCTGTTCAAGGAATGGACCGTGTTCGGCTACGACGAAGTGCTCGGCGTTCTTCGCTCGCCCGACGTCAGCACCTCGGGGGTCATCGCCCGTATCCGAGAGATCGCTCCGTACAACCGACTCTCACCACGAGCGATCGACAACTTCGCACGATGGCTGCTGTTCGTTGACCCACCCGATCACACTTGCCTTCGCAGCGCCGTGAGCCGCACGTTCACCCCGAAACGAATCGCCGAAAACGAGCCGCGCATCCGAGCGATCGCCGAGCAACTCCTCGCCGACCTCGCACACGACCCGAACCCGGACGTCATCGCCGGGTTCGCGTCACCGCTGCCGGTGTATGCGATTGCCGACATCCTCGGCGTTCCGCACGACCAGTTCGACATGCTCCACCGAGCCTCCGCCGAGATCGCGAGCCTTCTCGGGATCCTGCAGCCGTTCGACCCCGACTCGATGAGTGCACGCTTCGCCGAACTCCACGAAACCTTCGACACGCTGATCGAACAACGCCGACTCGACCCTCAGGACGACCTCATCACAGCCCTTGCAACCGATCCGAACAGCGAACTCGACAACGACGACATCATCGCCCTCATCGTCGTGCTCATGTTCGCCGGCCACGAAACGACCACCGGCCTGATCGGCAACGCCCTCATCGCACTCGCCGAGTACCCGGACCAACGATCACTCCTGCGCAAGCAGCCCGAGCTGCTCGACAACGCCATCGAAGAACTCCTCCGCTACGACCCACCAGCCCAAATCGCCGTCCGAACCACCACCGCCCCCGTCCAAGCCGGCAACACCACCATCCCGACCGGAGCAAACGTTGCACTCATGATCGGAGCAGCCAACCGAGACACCCGCCGGTGGCCCGACGCCCACATCCTCCGCCTCGACCGCCCCAACCCCAAACCACTCTCTTTCGGCCACGGCATCCACCACTGCCTCGGAGCCGCACTGACACGCCTCGAAATGCGCGTCGCAATCCCTGCGCTCCTCGACAGCTTCGGCGATTACACCACCGACCGGTCGTCCACGACGTGGAAACAGAGCACCACACTTCGAGGACCGACGAGCCTCAGAGTCGAGCGCGAACAGGTCAGTCCGCTCCCCCCGCCGTAGCAAGCTCGCCCAGCTACATCGGCCCGCTCAAGATGTTCACCGCCGAGCCGATCGGAACCGCTCAGAGCCGGCAACATTTTTCGCTCGACGTGCTCAATATCGCCGACCCTGTTCACGTCAATCGCACCGGTGTTCATCGAATCGCACGAGGGCGGCAAACGAACTGAGACGCGTTGTGCGGCGCGCCCCACATCGCCAACCTGTCAGAGATCGATGGAGCCGCTGATCCGGACATCGACGGCACCGCCGACCCAGATGTCGGCCGCGTCGCGCTCGACGGTCACCACACCCGTGGTCTGGCGAGCCGTGTACCGCGGCCCGATGCGACCTGCGCCGATCAGCCACTGCGCCAACGAGGCGTTGAGACTGCCAGTAACCGGGTCCTCCCGAATGGAGCCGTCGGAATCGTTGAAGAACGCACGCACCTCCAGATCGATGTCGCTGAGATCTCCTGCGCTGTTGAAGTATCGCCCTGCAACACCGACGACAAACTGCTGGTGTCGCCCAACTGGTGCGATCGACCTCACCCGCTCGGCATCGGTGAGCAGCAGGCCCATCCACCCGGGCCCGTTGTCGATCCAGTGCGATGCGACCACATCGTCGGCGTCGAGGCCCAACGTATCGAGTGCTCGCTGCAGTTCGTCGTCATCAATCGGTTCGTGTCGCAGCGTGGGCGGCGCCGCGAACGCCAGCCCCTCGGCAGTGCGCTTGATCTTCACCAGGCCGGCACCGCACTCCTGCACGACGACGCCCGGATCTTGCGGCACGCCGCCGGCGTCCATCCAGGCAGCGCACGCACCGAGTGTCGGGTGTCCGGCGAACGCGAGCTCGGTCTTCGGTTCGAAGATCCTGACCAGGTAGTCGGCACCGGGAACAGTCGGCTGCATCAAGAACGCAGCCTCGGACAGATTCGTCCAGCGCGTGATGGTCTGCATCTCGTCGGTCGAGACATCGTCGGCGTCGTGCACCACTGCCAGCGGGTTGCCCGTGAACGGCCCGTTCGTGAACACATCGACCTGCCGGAACGGGTGCACCGTCACGCCGTCACGCCGTCACTTCGTCGCAGGCGGCGCAGATGCCTTCGAGTGCGAAGTGGCCTGGTTCGAGTGTGAAGCCGATTGCATCGTGGGCTGCGTCGACGAACGTCCGGACCGCGGCGGCGGGTAGCTCGGCGATCCCACCGCAATCTCGGCAGACTGCGACCAGTCCGTGATCGCCACCGAGCCGGACCAGCGACGGACCGTGGCCCGCATGCACGTGAGTGACGATCCCCTGCGCGGAGAGCACGCTGATCGTCCGGTACACGGTCGCCTCGTGGATCCCAGGCTCCTCGGCATGCGCCAACGTGGTCAACGCAGCGGCATCGATCGAACCGCCGTGACGAAGCAGCGCTCGCAGCACAGCCACACGGGGGCCGGTCGCTCGACAGCCGTGGGTGCGAAGAATTGCCTCGGCATCATCGACGGTCCAGTCGTCGACGTCCTTGGCCACCTCGTCGTTCGACCGCATCGGGCGAGACTACTGTTCGGCGCCCCTCAGTGAGCGTGGCCGACACCGCTCGCACGGCGGCGGAACGAACCGCCGGCGATGAAAGCCAGGATGAAAAACGCTGCGGCGGTCAACACGATGGTCGGACCGGAGGCGACGTCGAGGTGATAGCTGGCGTTCATCCCGACGAAGCCACTCACTGCGCCGATCACCCCGGCATACATCAACATGCGCGCGAAACTGTCGGTGAGCATCCTGGCGACCACCGCCGGCACCACGAGGTTCGCCGCGATGAGCGTCACGCCCATCACGTTCATGGTTGCGAGCACCGTGGCCGACAGCAGCACCATCAGCAGCCCGTCGACCAGCCCGGTCTTCACGCCCGTCGCGCGTGCCACCTCGGTGTCGAACGTGGTGAACAGCAGTTGCCGGTACCCGATGAAGATGAAGACGAGTGCCCCGATCGAGACCGCGACGATCAGCCAGACATCTGCCCAGGTCACGCCGAGCACGTTGCCGAACAGCAGAGCGTCAGCGTTCCTGCCGGGTGATCCGTAGATCTGGATGAGGGCGAGACCGAAGGCGAACGCTGCAGTGGTGACCACTCCGATTGCCGCATCGGACCCGATCGGCCGGCGCCGCACAATGGCGCCGATGGTCAACGCCGTCAGCACTCCCCAGGCGCCGGCTCCGAGGAAGAGGTTGATGCCGAGCAGACCGGCGACGGCATACCCACCGAAGATCGCGTGGGACAGGCCGTGGCCGATGTAGCTCATGTTGCGCAACACGACGTAGCAGCCGACGATGCCGCAGAGCGCGCCGGCCAACGTCGCGACGAAGACGCCGTTGCGGAAGAACTCGAATTCGAATGGCTTCAGTAGATCGATGCCGAGCAGGGCTGGCGTCATCAGGCGCCTTCACTCTGCACGACGTGCAGCGGTGAGTCGACGACGACGCGCATGCCGCCGTGCTCGAGGATGTGCATCGGCGAGCCGTAGGTCTGCTCGAGCACCTCGGGCACCAGCACGTCCTCCGGCGAGCCGACGCCGATGACCCGCGTGTTCAAGCACACGATGCGCGGCAGGTGCGCGGCGATGCCGTTCAGGTCGTGGGTCGTGAGCACGATGGTCAGGCCCTGCCGATTGAGCTCGTCGAGCAGGTGGAGCACCTCGTGGCGCGTTCGCACATCGAGTCCGGATGTCGGCTCGTCGAGGAAGATGACTTCGGCGTTGGTGAACAACGCCCGGGCGAGGAACACCCGCTGCTGTTGACCGCCCGACAGATCGCGGATGTGGCGACCGGCAAGACCACGAAGGCCCAATCGTTCGAGCACCGAGTCGATCTCGGTCCGCTCGGATCTCGTGATCCACGGGGTGCGCCAGCCGCGAGCGCGTGCCATCCCGACACATTCCGCCACGGTGACCGGGAAGCTCCAGTCGATCTGTTCGACCTGGGGGACGAGGCCGACGGTGAGCCCTGGGCGGCGCGTCACCGTTCCCGAACGGGCTTCGACGCTGCCGAGCAGGGCTTTGAGCAGCGTGGATTTACCCGAACCCGAGGGTCCGACGATCCCCAGCAGATCGCCATCCGCGACCATCAGGTCGACATCGGTGAGGACGTCGCCGGCTCCGTAGTCGACACAGAGGCCGGCGACGTCGATCATGATCTGCTCGTCGTCTGCAGCATCACTGCGGGTAGGTCGCTTCGTCGACTGCTGCGTTGCGGACCTCGAACGTGGCCAGCTGCGACGAGTCGCCGCCGAGCGCATCGGTCATCGTGACGAAGTTGAACTTCATCAGTCCGAGCCATGAGTGCTCGTCGTCACCGGACTCCCCCGGAAGGTCATCGTCGCGCAGGTCATCGACGTAGACGGCGCCGGTCTCGTTGGCGATCTGCTCCAGCACCGGCGACGGGAAGACCTCGGACCCGAAAACCGCCGGGACACCCTCGGCTTCGATCTGTTCGATCAACTCGATCACATCGCCGGCTGTCGGCTCACCGAAGTCGGCCGGCTGCACGGCACCGACCACGTTCCAGCCGTAGGTGTCGGCGAAGTACGCGTAGGCATCGTGGTAGGTGACGAGCTTGCGCTGGTCCTCGGGGATCGTGTCGAAGGCCTGTTGCACTGCGACGTCGAACTCGTCGACGATCGCCACGAAGGCCTCGAGGTTGGCGTCGTAACCGGCCTCGCCGTCAGGGTCGGCTTCGACCATGGTTTCGTGGATCAACTCGGCGTACACCTTGACCAGCGTCGGATCGGTCCACAGGTGTGGGTTCGGCTTGCCGTCGGACTCCGGGAAGGAGAAGTCGTACTTGTACTGGTCGGGCTCGATGGTCTCGTCACCCAGTTCGACCAGCGGTGCACCGTCGGGCAGGTTGACCTCGGCGAGATCCTTCGTCGGCTCTTCGAGTTGGAGTCCGTTGATGAAGACCACGTCAGCCGTACTCAGCAGTTCGGCAGCGGACGGCGGCGGCTCGAAGGTGTGGGAGTTCGTCCCCTCGGGGACGATGCCGACGATGTCGGCGCGATCACCGATGATGTTGGCCGCGATCGACGTGATCGGCGCAACAGTCGTGACGACCAGCAGTCGACTGCTGTCGTCACCGTCCTGCGCGGCCTGGCCCGTGTCGGTGCTCGTCTCGGAGCCGCCGCACGCTGCCACCGCAAGGCCGAGTACGGCGAGCGGCGCCATCGCGCGAATCATGAGGTTCGATTGAGTTCGGTTGGTGAGTCGTGAGGTCATCGGCCACGATCGTAGATGCGACCAGGTCGCAACACCACGTCCTGCTCGACTTTTCCGAGTGAAATCGACTCACGCGGAATCAGGATCACCGTCAGGCGCCCCGGTCAGACCGGATGTAGGTTCCCAGCAACCCTATGACGCCGACTCCCGACACCGCCGACACCGCCCCGGCCAACACCGCCCCGATGGGCTCGAGCACGGATGCCGACAGTTCCGACGTTTCCCATGGTATCGGTGGCAACGAACTCTTGATCGTGACCGCGCCGTTGGATGAAGTCGAAGCAGCGGACCTCCTCCAACTCGCATCACGGGGTGGAGCCGTGTTGATCGCGCCCACGCCGGGCGATGCCGTGGCAGCGGAGCTGTGCGGAGCTCGAGTCGTCGATGTCCTGCCCCGCTCCGAGTGGTTCGTGACGCTCGCGGATCGTCCGGAGGCAGTCCGCCTCGACGGTGAGGTTCCGATCACCTCTGTACTCCGCACGCTCGACGTCGTCGGCGCAGACACCTCGATCGCTGCGACCACGAGCGTCCGCTTCGAGCACCAGACGACGATCACCGTTCGCCGCATCGGTCAGGGGTGCATCGTCGGAACCGGCATCGCCGACACGGCGCTCCTGCTCGCGCATCGCACGATCGGCACGTACGTTCGACGGCTCCTGCGTCCGGACTTTCCGGCGACCACATCGACGCTGGGTGTCGCCGTGGTCGGTTACGGGCCGTTCGGAGGCATGGGCTACCTCCACGGGCTTGCAGCCACCGAGACCGAGGGTCTTGCGCTGGTCGCGGCTGCCGACAACTCACCGGATCGCATCGAAGCCGCACGCGTCGACTTCCCCGAACTCGCCGGCCACGACTCCGCAACGTCGCTCGCCGCTGATGACAGCGTCGACGTCGCCGTCATCGCCACGCCCCCGAAGTTCCACGCCGAGCTCGCGCTCGAACTGCTTCGGGCCGGCAAGCACGTCGTGATGGAGAAGCCGATGGCGCTCACGCGCTCCGACGCCGACCTGGTCATCGCAACCGCCGTCGAGCACGATCGCACCGTCACCGTCCACCAGAGCCGCCGGTGGGACACTGATTTCCTTGCGATCCGACGCCTGATCGCCCGAGGCGACCTCGGCGAGGTGTTCAACATCGAGACCTTCGTCGGCGGCTTCGAACATCCCTGTCGGGCCTGGCACTCCGAGGACTCCATCTCCGGCGGCGCCGTGTACGACTGGGGATCACATCACATCGACTGGATCCACCAGCTCTACGGCTCGATGCCGAGCCGTCTGCTGTGTTCCTCTCACACCCGGGTCTGGCACGACACCACCAACGTCGACCAGCTCTCGGTCTGGATGCAGTGGCAGGACGGTCGCGAAGCGACATTCCGCCAGAGCGATGTCTGCGCGATCCGCCGCCCCAAGTTCCACATCGAAGGCACTGCCGCCACCCTCGAAGGCCACTACCGGCCGTTGCGAACCGATGCCGTTCTGCCCGGCCGCGGACACGTCGAGCACAACTCCCACCACGCCGAGGCTCCTGCTGAGCTCACTGTTGCCAGCTTCGACGGCGACCACGGCATCATCACCTCTCAGGTTCGACCCGCGCCGGACCAGGGCTGGGGTTTCCACCGCAACCTCGCTGACCACATCCTGCTGGGCGAACCGCTCGCCGTCCTGCCCGAACAGTCCCGCGACGTCGTTGCGGTTCTCGAGGCTGCACAGCAGTCGGGCGCCGAAGGCGGCTCGCTCATCGAGCTCTGACGATGGCTGATCGCGGCGCCACCGCCGAGAGCAACGACCGGGTGACGTCGATCGGTCTGGGCGTGCTCGGCGCGAGATCGACGGTGGCGCGCCTGGCGATCCTCCCGGCGATCGACGCGAGCGAACGAGTGCAGCTCGTGGCTTCGGCGTCGCTCGGCGGACCCGTCCCGGAGCGGTGGGCCTCGACATCAGTCGACGGCTACGAAGATGTCATCGACCACCCCGATGTCGACGCCGTGTACATCCCGCTCCCGAACGGCATGCACGAGCAGTGGACGCTGCGCTGCATCGAGGCCGGCAAGCACGTCCTGTGCGAAAAGCCACTCGCCCCGACACCCGAGGCTGCGCGGCGCATGGCTCGTGCGGCCGACGACGCAGGAGTGCTGCTCGCCGAGGCCTGGATGACTCCCTTCGCCCCGCGATGGGTCGAAGCACTCCGTCTTGCGTCGACCGGCCTGGTCGGTGAGATCACCGAGATCCGATCCGACTTCACGTTCACCATCGGGCCCGAGGCCGCTGACAACTACCGCTGGGATCCCATGCTGGGCGGCGGCGCGCTGCTCGATGTCGGCATCTACTGCCTCGGCCCGATCGTCGCGATGTGGGGATCGTCGCCCTCGGCGGTGACGGCCGAGACGGTGACCAGCCCAACCGGCGTCGATGCAGCGACGTCGGCCACACTCACCTTCGGCACCGACCGCACGGCAAGCATCAGTTGCTCGTTCGTCGACCACGAGACGCAGCGGCTCGAACTGATCGGAACCGACGGTGCGATCATCCTCGACGGCGAAGCCCACACCGGCGCCGTCGACGCGCGCAACATCACGTTCAGGTCGGTCGGAGGTGACGAATCGCCCATCGACGTCGCGACCACCGACCCGTACCGTGCGATGATCGACACCTTCGCCGCAACGGTGAACGGGGACGGCCACTGGCCCCGACCGGTGCCCGAGTCGATCGCACTGCTCGAGCTCATCGAGCGGATCAGGACCGAGGGAAGCAGCACGTCATGAGCAGCACGACATGAGCATCAGGGACGACGGCATCGACGACGGAATCGACCGCCCGATCCAGCCCCGTCACGAGTGGCACGAACTCGTCGACAGCCGAATTCATGCCGTGCACTGGGATCCTGGCGCCGCGACGCAGCCGCCCTGCCTGCTCGTGCACGGTCTCGCCTCGAATGCTCGCCTCTGGGACGGCGTCGCCTGGAGGTTGGCCGAGATGGGCCACCCGACCGTGGCCATCGATCAACGCGGCCATGGACGTTCCTCCAAGCCCGACGCCGGCTACGCCATGGCGGTTGTCGCCGATGAACTGCGCGAGCTGATCGATCTCTTAAACTGGACATCCCGCCCGCTCGTTGCAGGCCAGTCCTGGGGCGGCAACGTCATCGTCGAGTTCGCTCACCGCCATCCCGACACCGCATGTGCCGTTGCGTGTGTCGACGGCGGGTTCATCGAACTCCTCGACCGGTTCCCCGACTGGGACGACGCAGCCGAGATGATGGCGCCGCCCAAGCTCATCGGCACACCGATTGCACGGATGCGCGAGTGGATGGCCTCGGCGAACCCCGACTGGCCTGAGGAGGGCCGCCTCGGGCAGCTCGCGAACTTCGAAGTCCGCAGCGACGACACGGTTGCCCCGTGGCTCTCGATCGAGCGGCACCTGATGGTGCTGCGCGGCCTGTGGGAGCACCGACCATCTGAGTTGTTCGCCGACATCGACACACCGTTGCTGATGATCCCCGCCGACACCGGCGAAGGTGCTTGGACCGCGTCGAAGAAGGTGGCCATCGATGCCGCCGTCGCCGCCCTTCCCCATGGGAGAGTCGAGTGGTTCAGCCCGGCGCATCACGACGTTCACGCTCAACATCCGGCCGAGGTCGCAGCCCTGTTGCACCGGGCCGCGACGGAGGCAGACTTCTTCCCATGAGCGCTTCAGCAACTGCACTCCCCCGGCTGCTCGTCATCATGGGGTCAGGTGAGACCGCCCCGACGATGACCACACCGCACCGGCGCGTGTTCGAGCGGCTGGCCGCGGCCACCGGTGGCGCTGTCGACGCCGTGCTCCTCGACACCCCGTTCGGCTTCCAGGAAAACGTCGACATCCTCGCCGCAAAAACTGCCGAGTACTTCGTCGACGCAGCGAGCCGCAACGTCGAGATCGCCGGACTGGCCCGCACCGACACCGATGACGTCGTCGCCACCGAGACGGCAATCGCGAAAATCCGCGGCGCCGATTGGATCTTCGCCGGGCCCGGCAGCCCGACCTTTGCACTGCGCCAGTGGGCCGACACCCCGATCCCCGACGCCATCGCGAGCAAACTTCGTGACGGCGGCGCCGTCGTCTTCTCCTCGGCCGCAGCACTGACACTCGGCCGCAAGACCATCCCGGTCTATGAGGTCTACAAGTCAGGTGCTGACCCGTACTGGGTCGACGGTCTCGACCTGCTCACCGCCATTGGCCTCCCGGTCGTCGTGATCCCGCACTACGACAACAAGGAGGGCGGCAACCACGACACGAGCAAGTGCTACCTCGGCGAGCGGCGGCTCGCGATGCTCGAGCCCGAACTCGACGACGACGTCTTCATCCTCGGAGTCGACGAGCACACCGGCGTGATCATCGACCTCGACGCCCAGACCGCCGAGGTCGTCGGCAAGGGCGGCCTCACGCTCCGCAAGGACGGCACCTCGACCCGCATCGAGACCGGCAGCACCGTCCCGTTCAGCACCCTGCAGGCCGGCCCCGTCACATCGGGGACAGGCACGAACGTGACTGAGGCTGGCCTGACCGTCACGTCGGGGACAGACACCGACGTGACGGGCGGTGACCTGGCCGAGGCCGCGAGTTCCGGTGAGATCCCATCGCTGGGCGCCGACGCGGCCCGATTGGAAGCGGCCTTCGAGGCAGCCCTTGCGGCGCGCGATGCTGACGCAGCGGTCGGCGCCGTCCTCGAACTCGATGCGGCCATCGTCGGGTGGTCGCGCGACACGCTGCAGGGAAGTGAGATGAGTCGGGCGCGCGCTGCGCTGCGGTCGATGATCGTGCGCCTCGGCGCCGCAGCATCTGGTGGCGTTCGCGACCCGCGCGAGGTCCTCGCCCCGGTCGTCGAAGCGGCACTCGCTGCGAGAGTCACTGCCCGCGCCGAGAAGGCCTACCCGGTGAGCGACGCCATTCGAGACAACCTCACCGCTGCCGGCATCGAAGTGCGCGACACCGTCGATGGCGCCACCTGGACCCTCACCGAAAACTGACGAAGGCAGGTGATTCTTGCGAACCTCGTGCGCAAGAACCACATACCTCCACCCCGCCGGAGCGAGTGATCGTCTCAGCTCTCGTCAAGCGCAGCCGGCTCCGCCAACACCGCATCGGTGTCGATGTGGATCGGCTCCTTGAGCTGCTCTACCGTGAGGTGGCACTTGATGCTGTGTCCCGGTGACAGCTCGACCATCTCCGGCACCGTGACTTCGCACAACCCCTTGATCGCCCGGTGGCAGCGCGTGTGGAACACGCAACCGGGAGGCGGATTGGCCGGCGATGGGATCGACCCGACAAGCGGGATGCGGTCTTCGGCGATGCCGTCCACACTCGGCACGGCAGACAGCAGTGCTTCGGTGTACGGGTGATTGACGCCCTCGAACATGGTCTCGGTCGCACCGATCTCCATGATGCGACCCAGGTACATCACGGCGATGCGGTCTGAGAGGTACCGCACGACACCGATGTCGTGGCTGATGAACAGGTAGCTCGAACGCTCCTCGTTCTGCAGTCTCGCCAGCAGGTTCAGGATGGCTGCCTGCACCGACACGTCGAGTGCCGACGTCGGCTCGTCACACACGACAACCGCTGGGTCGCCGGCGAAGGCACGGGCGATGGCAACGCGCTGCTTGAGGCCACCGGACAGTTGACGCGGCCGCATGTCGAGGTGACGTGATGAGAGCTGCATTGCTTCTGCGATCTCTTCCACCCGCCGATCTGCCGCGTCACCAGTCACGCCGGTCAGTTTCACGACGCTGCGCTGCAGGATGCGACGGACCGTCCACGCACGGTTGAGTGCGGAGTCCGGGTTCTGGAACACCATCGACAACGCACGGACCGACTCGGTGATCCGCGATGTCGCCTTGCCGGCCATGGTTCGGCCGCGCAACGTGATCTCTCCGCCTTCGTCGGCTTCGTGCACGCCGAGCATGGTCTTGGCCAAGGTCGACTTGCCGGAGCCCGACTCGCCCACGAGGCCGAGGGTCTCACCTTCGGCGAAGCCGAGGTCGACACCGACCAGCGCCGGAACATCGTGACCACGCTGACGGAAGGTCTTGGAGACGTGGTTGACCCCGATGATCTGCTCGGTACCGATGTCGTAATCGACCGTGACCTCGTCCGGCTCGGGAACGTCACCGATGCGGTCCGGGAAATGGCAGCGCGTCCAGTGCCCGTCGGAACGCTCGACAATGGGTGGCACGTCGGTGCGACACAGGTCGGTGCCGATCGGACATCGATCGACGTAGGTACAGGTCGGCAGCGATGCTCCGATGGGCGGTGCTGCGCCGGGAATCGCGAAGAGTTCGCGGTCGGTCTTGCGGAGGCCCTTACGAGGAATCGAGTTGAGGAGTCCCTTGGTGTACGGATGGCTCGGATTGTCGAAGACTTCGTCGACGGTGCCTTCTTCGACGATGCGTCCGGCGTACATCACCCCCACGCGGTCGCACATGGTGCGGATGACACCGAGGTTGTGAGCGATCAGCAGGATCGCCGAGTTCAGTTCAGAACGGAGGTCTCGGACGAGGTCGAGCACTTCTGCCTCGACGGTGGCGTCGAGCCCCGTGGTCGGCTCGTCCAGCACGAGCAGTGTCGGATCGCACGCCAGACCCATGGCGATCACGACGCGTTGCAGCATGCCGCCAGACAGTTGATGGGGGTAACGCTCCATCACGCTTTCGGGTGCCGCGATCCGAACGCGTTCGAGAGCGTGCAGAGCCGACACCTTGGCCTCGGACTTGGACTGCCCCATGACCTCGAACGCCTCGGCGACCTGACGACCGATCTTGAGTACGGGGTTGACCGCCTGAACGGGGTCCTGGAAGACCATGGAGGCCTTCCGGGCTCGGAACTCGCGAAGCTCGCGATTCGACATCGCGGTGAGTTCCTGGCCGTCGGAGGTGACCGTGCCGGCGTCGATGTGACCATTGCCCGGCAGGTAGCGCAGCGCAGCGTAGGCCGTGGTCGACTTACCGCACCCCGACTCACCGACCAGGCCGTAGGCCTCGCCAGCGCGCACGTCGAACGTGACGCCGCGCAGGACGGCGCGCGGTGTACCGCGCACCATGTACGACATCTCGAGGCCGTCGATCGACAGCGCTGCGTGCTGCGTCGCGGCGGGTGGTTCTTCAACGGTTGTCATGATTTAAGGGCCTTGTCGATCGAGTCGGCAATCAGGTTCACGCCGATCACCAGCGAGGCAATGGCCGTGGCGGGGAAGATCGAGGACCACCATCGGTCGTTGACGATCTGGTTGAACTGCTGGGCGACGTCCACACCCCAGTCGGCGTCGGTGACGTTGGCGCCGACGAACCCGAGGAATGCGAGGGTTGCGTAGGTGAAGATCGCATAGCCGAGCCGGACGGTGAGCTCCACCACGACCAAACCGACCACGTTGGGCAGGATCTCGCGGGAGACAATGAACAGCCCGCTCTCACCGCGCATCTTCGCCGACGTGACGTAATCGAGGTCCGACTCGGCAATGGAGGCCGATCGGATGGTTCGTGTGATCGCCGGAACGAAGAGCAGCGCAATGGTGCCGACGATGATCGGTGTCGACTTCCCGAATGTCGTCACGACGAGAATCGCCATGAGGATGACCGGGATCGAGAGGATGGCTTCGAGCACACGGCTCAGCACCTCGTCCACCCAGCCGCGGTAGTAACCCATGATCAGCCCGAGCAGGGTGCCGACGATGATCGCGAGAGCGGTGGCGATCGGCGCGACGATCAGGATGGGTCGAGCGCCGTAGATGATTCGGGTGTACACGTCCCAGCCACTGCTGTCCGTGCCGAGCCAACTGTCGCCGAACGGCTTGGAGTTCGGACCCGCTTCGACGAACTCCTTCTCCCCGGCCGAGGTCAGCAGCGTGGGGAAGATCGCCGCAACGATCCAGAACAGCACGATCAGCACACCGATGATGAACGCCGGACTGGCGAACAACACCCGTCGTTGCTCGCGACGAATCTGGTTGCGGCCGGAGCGGCCGCCGTCGTTCTTCGGGGTGTCCGATTTCGCTGCAGGCGCCGGCGCGCCCGGCAGGTCCTGGCTCACCGACTGCGGGGCGGGACCCGCCGCTCCCGTACCTGAATCTCCAGTACTCATCAGTTGTCCCCCAGTGACTGGCGCGTTCTCGGATTCATGTAGGCGACCAGCAGGTCAGCCGCCAGCGTGGCGAGCATGTAGATGATGGCCACCGTCAGGACCCCGGCACGCAATGCCGGATAGTTCGCTCCTTCGACCGCGTCGAGAATCATCTTGCCGACACCGGGATAGTTGAACACCTTCTCGAGCGCCACCATGCCGCCGAACAGGTAGCCGAGCTGCGTTCCGAGCACGGCGACGGTCGGCTGGAGCGCATTGCGGGCCACGTGGTTGCGGAAGACCTTGCGGGTGCTCAGCCCACGCATGAACGCAGTACGCGTGTAATCGGCGTCGAGGGCGTTGATCGTGCCAGCTCGTGTGATGCGCGCAAGGTAGCCGAAATAGACGGCCAGCACGGCAAGAGCGGGGAGGAGGAGGTGCTGGATCTGGGTGATGGGACCTTCACCCGGTGCACTCGCCTGGGTCTTGAAGAACTCATACGGCACCCCGAGGAACGCGAGGAGAAAGACGCCCGCCACGAAGTCCGGGACCGCAGAAAAGGCCACCCCGACGTTCACGATCACTCGGTCGAGCCACGTGTCTTTCTTGAACGCCGCGATGAGCCCACCCAGAATCGACAGCGGCACGATCAAGACCAACGACAGGACCACCAGCTTGGTGGAGTTCCCGAGCGAGCTCCACAAGATGTCGCTCACGGGTTGCCCGGCCGCAGATGTCCCGAAATCGAGGGTCAACACGGACTTGGCGGTGTTGGCGAGTTGCTGGGGGATCGAATCGTTCAACCCGAGATCCTCGGTGACCTGCGCCAACCGTTCCGGCGACGCCGTACCACCAGCGACCTTGCGGGCCGGATCACCGGGCGCAAGGTTCGGGATTGCCGTGATGATCACGAGCAGGATCGCAAGCGTCACAACGGCGAGAAAGAGTCGCCGAGCGATGAATTTGAGCACAGGGTTGGCCGTTTCTCTAGGAGGAACGGATCCAGGGTGACGGGCGGGCACGACGAGACGCCATGCCCACCCGTCACCCCACCGCCCCGAGGGACGGTAGGGATCCGGTCACTGCGTGATGGTGGTGTTCTGCATCTGCAGGTGGCCGAGGGCCGTGGTCTGGAAGCCCGCAACATCGTTGCTGTGGGCCGACAAGTAGTTGAAGAACGTGTGGTAGACCGACGGGGTGTCCTCATGGAGGACAGCCTGGATGCCTGCCACTGCAGTCGCTTGACCTTCGACGTCGACAGCGCTCTGGTAGTCCTTGAAGAACCCGTCGAACTCGGCCGAGCTGTAGTTCGTCTCGTTCCAGTCACCGTTGGTCTCCAGCGCGCGAGCGAAGAAGACGTCAGGAGTCGGACGGTGCCCGTAGTCGACGAGGCCGATCGGAGCCGAGGCGCCACACGGCTGGGTGTCTTCGGCCGGGCCGAGGCACCACTGCGCACCGTAGAAGTCCGAGTTCGGAGTCACCGACACAGGGGCGGTGATGCCCACGGCTGCCAGGTTCTGCTCGATGATTCGGGCGATTGCGGGGATCTCACCCAGGTCACCGACCTGCAGCGTAGTCTCGAAGCCGTCGGCGAAGCCTGCCTCTGCGAGCAGGGACTTCGCCTTCTCGGGGTCGAACTCCCGCTGTTCCTGGCTGTCGTCGAAGTACGGCAGCGCCGACGAGACCGGATGGTCGTTGCCGAGGGCCGCCTGACCTTCGTAGACGGTGTCGACGATCTGCTGACGGTTGACGGCGTAGGCCACGGCCTGGCGGACACGAGCGTCGGTGAACGGACTGTCGGCGGGAAGCTGCGTATTCATGAACAACTTGCGGTGGTTCGTCGACGGAGGCTGCAACACGGTGACGCTGTCGTCGGTCAGCAGTGACGAACCGTCGGCGACGGAGAAGTCCTGGATGATGTCGATCTCGCCGGAGGCGAATGCGGCCACCTTGCTGCCGCCGCCCTCGAAGCCGAGCAGTTCGAAGCTGTCCAGCTTGACGCTGCCGCCCCACCAGTTCGGATTCGGGACGAACTTGGAGCGGAAGGTCGTTGCATCGAAGCTGTCGAGCATCCACGCACCGGTGCCGGTGGGTCGTTGATCGAGCGTGGTGTCCTTGTCGTAGTCGACCGGGGTGATCAGCGACTGCGGGTTGAACAGCGACAACAGCACCGGCAGGTTGCCGTTCGCGGAGTCGAGGTTGATCACGGCGGTGAGGTCGTCGGGAGTCTCCACGGCTCCGGCGCTGACAACACCTGCGAGACCGGCGCCGACGTCGACCATCCGGTCGATCGTGGCGGCCACATCGGCAGACGTGAACGGATCGCCCGACTCCTGCCAGGAGGCGCCCTCACGAAGGTTGAAGGTCCAGACGGTGCCGTCTTCGTTCGGGCTCCAGTCGGTGGCGAGGGCGGTCGCGGCGATGTTGCCATCGTCGCCGAGGCCAACGAGGTATTCGAACGCCTGCGAGCAGACGGGGTAGGTGCCGAGGTCAAGCATGGTGACCGGGTTGAGTCCGGTGCCCGCATCGCCGAATTGGACGCCTGCGACGAGGGACCCGCCGGCTGCAGCAGCCGGAGCGGCGGCGTCGGTGGTCGGCGCTTCGCCGCCGTCGGACGAGCCTTCAGTGGAGGGCGCGCCGTCAGTGGAGGGCGAGGCTTCATCGCTGCCACCGCATGCTGCAATGACCGCACCCATCATCGGCATCGACAGGCCGATGATCGTGCCGCGCTTCACGAAGTTGCGGCGGTTGATCTTTCCTTGGGCGTATGCCTCGATCAGGTCGGCCTCGATCGGGCCTCCCGAGCGCCGGGCCCAGTCAATACGTTTCCAGTCCATTCAAATTCCCCCTTGGGATATGAGTTCACGCCGCGGGAACAGGTGTCCCCCGACACGACGACCATAACCAGCTGCGGGTCTGTGGACAAACCATGCCCCCACCAATTCCGCTCAAATCCTGCAGTGAGAGGGGTTTGGTCCACGATGCAGTGCCGTTCCGCATGACGGAATGACGTCCGTCACACCGCCCGTCACACCGCCCGTCACACCGTCCGTCACACCGCCCGTGTCGTACGGGCCCGAAACCGACTCGGACATCAACCCAGCCGACCCGACCGCTCAACTCAGTCGGCCCGACGCTCAGCGAACGGCTTCCAGGCCGGTCAGCCACCGTCGGACGTTGTCGCCGAGACGTTCGATGTCGTATCCGCCCTCTTGGACGACGACGGTCGGAACGCCGAGTTGGGCCACGAGCGCTCCTTGACGTTCGAAGCCGTCGGCAGTGACCGCGAGATCCGAGGTCGGGTCGTTGTGGAACGCATCGACACCGAGCGACACCACGACCACGCCGGGATCGAACGCGTCGATCGCGCTGAGGGCGAACGCCAGCCCCGCCAGATACTCGTCATCGTCCGTCCCGGCGGGCAGCGGGAGGTTGAAGTTCGAGCCGGTGCCCCGACCAGCACCCATTTCGTCGCCGTACCCCGTGATGTACGGATAGGCGCGCGCCGGGTCGCCGTGCAGCGAGACGTACTGAACGTCGTCGCGCTCGTAGAAGATCTGTTGAGTGCCGTTGCCGTGGTGATAGTCGACGTCGAGCACGGTCACCTTCACGCCAGCGGTCGACGCAATGTGGTGTGCAGCGACGGCGGCATTGTTGAAGAAGCAGTAGCCGCCGTAGAGACCCATCGGCGCGTGATGCCCGGGGGGCCGGCACAGCCCGTACGAGTGCTGTCGACCATCGAGCACGGCCTGCGCCGCACTCAGCGCAACGTCAACAGCCGACGACGCCGCGGCGAATGTGCCCTGCGTGATCGGTGTCGTGGTCTCGAAGCACCAACGCCCCAGCTCGATGTCGATGTTGTCGTGAGGGCGGAACGAACCCATTCCCGCCATCAACTGCGGCATCGAGAACACATCCGGTACGACGTCGTGCACGCCGGGATGCGCCACCTGGTAGTCGTTCCAAGCACGTTCGAGAAATGCGACGAGGCCGGGGTCGTGCACCGCCTCGATCGGCGCAGTCCCCCACTCGGCGGGTTCGGCCACGTCGAATACGGGGTCCACGGCCAGCACGTCGTGGATCGCGTCCGCCCGACCCGGGTGCTCGAACGGGTCCTGTAGACGCGATGCTTCGATCTCGACGAGTGGTGCGTGCTGACGCTGACCGCCGGGCGAGGAGAAGACGAGCAAGGGGCTGGGCGCCGATCAGTCGGCGGCGCGAACGATCTGGGACGACTGCAATGCGCCCGCCCGATCCGCAGGCGACTGCAACACCGCTGCAAAGACGAGTTCCAGGCCCAGTTCCGACGATTCTCGATACCCCTGCCAGTCGACGGCTCCGATCGCCCACTTCTCGGTCCGGTTCATCCGGGCGACGAAGATGTGTCTGGCCAGACGTTCGGTGTCGCAGTCCGGAACGAGCAACCCGTCGGCGGCGGCCTTGGCGAGGTCGTGTTCGATGATCTGGACGAATCGGTCGCCGACTGCACCCATGCCGTGCGAACCCGGCCCGGATTCGATCGTGGCGAAGATCGGACGCCAGACATCGATGGCGCCTGCCAGGATCCGGTCGAACGCCGCGAACAACGCTCGGGTCGTGTCGATCGGGGCACGAGCCGGCTGTTCGTCGAAGTCGCCTTCAAGCTGGTCGAGGCCGTTGGAGACGAACGCCACGAGCACTCCGCCGCGGTCGCCGAACTGGTTGTAGAGCGTGGCGACGGCCACACCGGCGCGAGCTGCAAGCTTGCGCATCGTGAGCCCGTCGACGCCATCGGCTGCGATGATCTCGCCCGCCGCAGTGAGCACGCCGTCGCGTGTGCGTGCCTGACGTCGATCCCAGCCGGAGCGGTTCGATCCCGTGGCGCTGTCGGTGCTGACGCGTGCAGGCGTGTCGGTGACGCTCGACGCCTTCGCTCCCATACCTGCGGCAGCATACGCCGCCCGTCGCAGGCTCTGGGTCACTGGCTGCCGTCGAGGCGACCGGGGAGATGGTGCGTCGACCCGCCGCGCACCTTCACCTCTCTGGGCTGACACTTGTGGCAGCCGTACTCGAGGTGGATCCCCTGAATCGACATCTGCGTTCCGCGTGACTTTTCCAGGATCACCTGCGGCAAGTGGTACAGATCATCGCCCCCGCAGGTCGCACACTTCGGCCGCGGATCGCGCGTCCAGCTGACCTTGCACGCCGCACACGTCAGCTGGACCATCCCATCGTCAGTGGGCTCGCCGCGCAGATCGTCATCGATGCCACAGGCGGGACAGACGATCTCGAGCGACACCGGTCAGCTCCCGCCGAATGCCTCGGAGAGCTGCGTCACGCTGCTGGGTGGCAGCGAGGTGTACAGCAATTCCGCACCTTCGAATCGCTTCGCCTCCGCAGCAAGCTCGCGAACGTGTACGTGCTCGGCGAGCACGACGACCGCGGTTGTCCCTTCGTGGACTGACTGCTTGAACCAGTCGACCCACTCATCGGGAATGCCGATGTCGATGACCTTCGCGGTGACGGCGCCGACTCCCGCCCCGACGCCGAGCCCGGCCAGCCACCCGATCGGACCACCGACGACCAAGCCGAGCAGGCCAGTCCACATCGCTCCCGATGCTGCCGCTCGACCCGGCGTGGGGTCGATGGTCTCTGTGACGCTCACCTTGCCCTCATCGTTCTTCGAGACGACCACGGCGTCCTTCAACGCGAGATCGCCGGAGTTGCGCAGCCCGGCCATCGCGAGCAGGTACTCCTGCGCCCGGGTCGCAGTGTCGAACGCGACACCGATGATCACTGGCGCGTCTGGGTCGAGGTCGGCGGCGGCGCCAGCACGCAGTGACGGGTCCGGAGGATCGAAGTCGGTCATTGCCACATTCTTCCCCACCGCAAGGCTCATCGCACCACCACCGCTTGCTGCTTGCTGCTTGCTGCTTGCTGCTTGCTGCTTGCTGCTTGCTGCTTGCTGCTTGCTGCTTGCATGGTGATGTGCGGCGACCGAGCCGCGAAGATGACCTGATGCCCGCTCACCGCACCCTGCAGATGCCCGACGGCACCGACATCGAACTCGGCTCGAACGACTTTTGGACTCGGCCGATCGCAGAGCGCCACGATGCCTTCGCCCGACTCCGCCACGAGAGCAAGCACGGCGACGGTATGTGCTTCCACGAGGAGATCTCCGTGCTCGAAGGCGGCACGGTCGGGCCTGGTTTCTGGTCGGCAGTGACCTACGACGATGTCCGTGCAATCAATCGCAACCCGCACGCGTTCTCATCGGCCTCGGGCATCACCCTCGGCGAGCAGCCGCCCGAGACGCTCGAGTTCTTCGGCTCGATGATCGTGCTCGATGACCCGCGCCACGCCAAGATGCGCCTTCTCGTCCAGAAGGGCTTCACGCCCAAGACGATCGCGTCGATCGAAGCGTCCGTGCGCTCCCGAGCCGCAGCCTTGGTCTCTGAAGCCCGAGAGATGGGCGAGTGCGACTTCGTCGAACAGTTCGCGGCTGCGCTCCCCCTCGGTGTGATCTGCGACATGCTCGGCGTCCCGAAGCAAGATGAGCAACAGATCTTCGATTGGACCAACGTGATCCTCGGCGCCGGTGATCCTGATTTCACGATGGACCTCGACGCCCTGATTCTCGGCGCCGCCGGCATGTTCGACTACGCCCAGGCGCTCGGCGAGGATCGGCTGCAGCGCCCGACCGACGACATCGCGTCGGTGCTGATGCATGCCGAAGTCGATGGGCAGCGACTCACCGCCGCCGAGTTCGGATCATTCTTCATCCTCCTCGCTGTTGCTGGCAACGAGACAACACGCAATGCGATCTCGTGGGGCATGCATCAGCTCCACCATCATCCCGATCAGAAGCGCCAGCTGATCGACGACTATGCACAGATGGCCCTCCCGGCTGCCGACGAGATCGTCCGTTGGGCGTCACCGGTGATCCACATGCGCCGGACGGCCAACCACGACATCACCATCGGCAACACCGACATCGCCGCCGGCGAGAAAGTGGTCATGTGGTACTGGTCGGGCAATCGAGACGAGGACGTGTTCGCCGACCCCGATCAGTTCGACATCAACCGGACCAACACCAAGGACATGGAGGGCTACGGCGCAGGCGGCCCACACTTCTGTCTCGGTGCGAACCTGGCGCGCCGGGAGATCCAGGTCATGTTCGACGAGATCTTCACCCAGATCCCCGACCTCGCGATCACCGGTGAACCCGATCGCCTCGTCAGCGGCTTCATCAACGGCATCAAACGCATGCCCTGCACCACCACCGGCTGATTCCCCCCCCGTTTGCGTGCACCAAACTGCACGCGCCGCGTACATCTGAGTGCACACAAACGGATGGATGCACGCAAACCGATCGGTCGTAGGCTCGGGCCCGTATGAGCGAGACCGACACCCCTCCGAAATCACCGGAAACACCTGACGCACCGACGCATCGGTACACGGCGGAGCGCGCTCAGGAACTCGAGATCCGCTGGCAGGACTGGTGGGAGGCCAACGGCATCTTCGACGCCCCGAATCCGGCCGGGCCGCTCGCCGACCCCGACGCCGTCGCGGCACGCGGCGACAAGCTGTTCGTGCTCGACATGTTCCCGTATCCGTCCGGCACCGGGCTCCATGTCGGCCACCCGCTGGGCTTCATCGGCACCGACGTCTACTCGCGGTTCCAGCGCATGGCCGGCCGCAACGTGATGTACACGATGGGCTTCGATGCCTTCGGTCTGCCAGCAGAGCAATACGCCGTACAGACCGGCACGCATCCGGCCATCACGACGAACGCCAACATCGCGACCTACCGCCGTCAGATCAAGCGCCTCGGCCTGAGCCACGACAACCGCCGCAGCGTGTCGACCACCGACCCGCAGTACTACCGATGGACGCAGTGGATCTTCAGTCAGATCTTCGACGCCTGGTACGACGAGGACGAAGATTGCGCCCGACCGATCAACGAATTGATCGCTGAGTTCGAGACGGGGGCACGCTCCACGCCCGACGGACGCCCGTGGGCCGAACTTTCACCGGCCGAACGCCACGTCGTTATCGACGACCACCGCCTCGCCTACGTCTCTGAAGCACCGGTCAACTGGTGCCCGGGCCTCGGCACCGTGGTGGCCAACGAGGAGGTCACCGCCGATGGCCGCTCCGATCGCGGCAACTTCCCGGTGTTCAAGCGCAACATGCGCCAGTGGATGATGCGCATCACCGCATACGCCGACCGTCTGATCGACGACCTCGAACTGCTCGAGTGGACCGACGCAATCAAGGCAATGCAGCGCAACTGGATCGGCCGCAGCGATGGCGCGAAGGTCGATTTCGCATCATCGGCGGGCACGATCACCGTATTCACGACGCGCCCCGACACCCTCTTCGGAGCGTCGTTCATGGTGCTCTCGCCCGAGCACCCGTTCGTCGACGAACTCGCCGGGCCGGACAAAGCCGACGAAGTCGCTGCCTATCGCAAACAGGCCGGCGCCAAGAAGGACTTCGAGCGTCAGGACGACACCCGAGAAAAGACCGGCGTCTTCACGGGCGCATACGCGACCAACCCCGTCAACGGTGAGCAGATCCCGATCTGGATCGCCGACTACGTACTGATGGGCTACGGCACCGGGGCGATCATGGCCGTGCCCTGCGGCGACAGCCGCGACTTCGAGTTCGCCCGCAAGTTCGACATCGACATCCCAGCGATCCAAACACCACCCGCCGAGTGGTTCGAGGCGCGTGACCTCGACGTCACGCTCGACACGCGCCAGTGGCCAGACGCCTTCGTCGGCGACGCACCGTACGTCAACAGCTCGAACGGCGAGCTCACGCTCGACGGACTGGTCAACAAGGTCGAGGGCATCGCAGTGATGAACGCCTGGCTCGAGCGTGCCGGCGCCGGCAGCGCCACCGTCAACTACAAGCTGCGCGACTGGCTGTTCAGCCGCCAGCGTTACTGGGGCGAACCGTTCCCGATCGTCTACGACGTCGACGGCAACCCGCACACGTTGCCCGACTCGATGCTGCCCGTCGAACTGCCCGAGACCGAGCAGTTCTCACCACGCACGTTCGACCCCGACGACGAGTTCTCCGATCCTGAGAGCCCGCTCGACCGTCTCGACGAGTGGGCCAACATCGAACTCGACCTCGGTGACGGCGTCCAGCCCTACCGGCGCGACACCAATGTCATGCCACAGTGGGCCGGGTCGTGCTGGTACGAGATGCGCTACCTCGACCCGACCAACGAAGACCGATTCGTCGACCCCGCTGTCGAGGAGTACTGGATGGGTCCACAGACCGACGAGCGTGCGGACCACCCGGGTGGCGTCGACCTGTACGTCGGTGGCGTCGAGCACGCCGTTCTCCACCTCCTCTACGCACGCTTCTGGCACAAGGTCCTGTTCGACCTCGGCCACGTCAGCTCCAAGGAGCCCTACGCCCGCCTGTTCAACCAGGGCTACGTCATGGCGGATGCCTTCAAGGACGAGCGCGGCATCTATGTCGACGCTCACGCAGTCGACGGGGACGACGACAGCGGGTGGACCTTCGACGGACAACCCGTCGAGCGGATCTACGGCAAGATGGGCAAGTCGCTCAAGAACGCCGTGTCACCCGAAGATCTGTACGAGGAGTACGGCACCGACACGCTGCGCTTGTACGAGATGGCCATGGGCCCGCTCGACGCATCGCGCCCCTG
>ENA-ORXT01001898-ORXT01001898.1-marine-metagenome-genome-assembly--contig:-NODE-1898-length-26543-cov-3.917063_pt1 | contig 26543 bp, 20 predicted proteins | sample MGYA00237868_ERZ511482 | MGnify/ENA metagenome assembly ERZ511482
GTCAAGGGCGACCTTGAAAAAGCCTTCGAAGACATCAACGGCGTCAACTTCCTGGCCGCCAAGGTGCCGCTGACCGATGCCGCTGCCATTAAGACCCTCGCCTTCCAGCTCACGGGCGAGAACGACAACGCATTCGTCCTGCTCGCCAGCGAGAACGACGGCAAGGCCCTGCTCACGCTGGCCATCTCTAAAGGAACGGCCGGAGAGAAACTCAACGCTGGTACCATCATCCGCGAGATCGCCAAGAACATCAAAGGTGGTGGTGGCGGCCAACCTTTCTTCGCTACCGCAGGCGGTAAAGACCCCGCTGGGCTGGAGGCCGCGCTGAAGCAGGCCCGGGAGTTGGTGGTGAGTTAAAAAGACACTGCTTACTAAAAAACAGTGCCCGCACCTCTCCGACAGTTATCGGGGCGGTGCCCAAAAAGTATTTTCTCATCGCATCCCCCTCCACCACACGTCAATTTCTGGAGATCAACCTGGCGATGATTTTCATCGGTACTTCAGGAATGCTCGGTCGCTTTGTACCCCTGGACGCCATCCCGGCCGTGTGGTGGCGGTCAGTCATCGCGATGGTTTTACTGGCTGGTTTTTGTTATTGGAAGGGGTACAGCTTCCGCATTAAAGATCCGAAACGTCGTTGGTTAGCCATCCTCGCCGGCGTACTGATGATGGGCCACTGGGTCCTTTATTTTTACGCCCTGAAGCTGTCCAGTGTAGCCATCGGGATGCTCTCCATTTTCACCTACCCGGCCATGACGACGCTGCTGGAACCCCTGCTCCTCAAACAACGTTTTCAAGTCCGACACCTGTTTCTGGCCGGGCTCGTCATTGTGGGCATCTATTTCCTCGCGCCAAGCTTTAGCCTCAAAAACGGAGCGACGCTCGGCTTGGTCCTCGGCCTCTGCTCGGCCCTGGTCTATTCCCTGCGCAACATCCTGATGAAAACCCAGGTAGACAATATTCAGGGCTCGGTGATGATGACCTATCAGACCGCCATTACGGTAATCTGCTTACTACCAGCACTCTTCTTTTTTGACGCCGTACCGACGACCGAAGCCATCCCCTACATTGTTGGCTTAGGGCTACTCACCACCGCCATCGGGCATACGCTGCTACTGGCCTGTTTTCGGTATTTTTCCGTTAGCACCGTAAGCCTGCTCACCTGCGTACAGCCCGTCTACGGTATCCTGCTGGGGATGATTTTTTTTAAGGAAATCCCCGGATGGTCAGCTGTTCTCGGTGGCGCACTGATCCTCTCCGCCGTAGCCGTGGAGGCGCTGGCTACGGTACGGGCTCAGCGGAGGTAATCGCGGCCGCTGCAGGATTGGGTGGCGGTCAGGCGTTCGCCATCGGACGACCAGCAATCTCCGTAGATGGAACAGTAGCAGTAGGTGGACTGAATACTGTCAATAATATTTGCCTGTTGAGTAATGTCTCCGCCATCAATGATGGCTAACTGAAAAATAGTAACGACCTCTCCCTCTCCGACCACCATTTTTTTACCGTTAAAGCTTTTCTGCAGAAAAAAGCTACTCGTGGGATATTTATCCTTCAAAACAGATATTACCGACAGAATGGTACCCGATTGCTCACCAACTGTATGTGAGATATCTCCCATCAGGGCAGGGCCTACTCCTTCATTTTTGATACTCAGAGTGTAGACAGAATGTTCTGGGCCCATATTTATGTCACCGCTCATACTTAAATAAGGCCATACGGCTGCCTCTTTTTCTTCCGACATGATCGTCTGTTGCTCCCGTAGAATACGGGCTTCAAAAACGGAGACACCGGTTCCGACCAGGGAAATAATGATGGCCAATAGTGCCATATAGAAGGATGGGGTGCGGTAGGGTTTTGGACGAACTGTTTTCTGAGGTGGTTTAGGGGATTCTGTCATAAGGTAAAAATAGTGGATAATTTGCTGACCAACGAAAACGATGGACGGCCCATCCGGGCCTGGGCGGGAGAGGCTTTTTATCGTAACTTTCCTCCATGATCCGCCTCCTCCTTGCTTTCCTGCTCCCGGTTTCCTTCCTTTTCGCTCAATCCGACTCCAGCCAATTGGCAACGGTCATGCAGGAGTTTGGTCAATGGAAAGGCGCCAACCAGGGCGACAGCTGGGGCACCCAATCGGAAGCCAATATTCAGTGGGAAGCGGAGGAATTGACGATCATGCGCGCCCGGGTTCCGGAGGAGAGGGGCTTGTCCGCAGCACAGCGTATCAACCGGGACCTTTTGGTGCACGTGCTCGACGATGCGATCTATCAGCGGGCCTTCGGCAGCCATCGTTTCCCGCTCGATTCCGAAGGAGGTTTTCTGGCGGGCGTGGTGTACAGGATCCTCGGGCAGCGGGTGACGGACGAAGGCTCCTTTACCGTTTACCAGAAGCGGCTGAAGGACTTACCCGCTTACTTTGAGCAGCACATTGCGCATATGCGACGTGGGCTGAAGGAAGGCAAGACGGATCCCGCTCTGGTGGTGCAAAACTGTATGGATCAGATCGATCGCCTGTTGGAAACGCCGGTGGAGGAGAGCTTTTTCCTGCAGCCCGTTAAAGAGAATACGGCGCGGACGCAGGTGCTGGGGGAGCTTGTGAAGCAAAGTGTGTACCCCGCCTACCAGGCGCTCAGCGCCTTCCTGCAAGACGAGTATTTACCTGGCCTGCGCAAAGGCATCGGCATCAGCAAAATCACCGACGGCAAAGCCTATTACCGCCAGCGGGTGAAGTACTTCACTACTGACGACATCAGCCCCGAAGAAGTCTTCGCCACCGGCCAGCGCGAAGTGGCCCGCATCCGCGCCGAAATGGAGGCCATCGTACAACGCACCGGCTTCAGCGGCAGCTTTGCCGACTTCCTCGATTTCCTCCGGACCGACGAGCAGTTCTACGCCAAAACACCGGAGGAACTCCTCAGTCGCGCCGCCTGGATCACCAAACGCATGGAAGGCAAGCTCCCACAGTATTTCAACAAGCTCCCCCGGATGCCGCTCACCGTCTCCCCCGTGCCGGAGGCACTGGCGCCCAACTACACCGGCGGGCGCTATTCGCCCGGCTCCTACAAGCGCCGCAAAGCCGGCGCCTTCTGGGTCAACACCTACGATCTGCCCAGCAGGCCTTTCTACGTCCTCCCCGCCCTCGCCCTCCACGAGGGCGTGCCCGGCCACCACACCCAGATGATGCTCGCCGCCGAGATGGAAGGCCTCCCCGCCTTCCGCAACAACCTCTACCTCTCCGCCTTCGGCGAAGGCTGGGCCCTCTACTGTGAGTATCTCGGCAAGGAAGCCGGCATCTACCAAACGGACTACGAGGAATTCGGCCGCCTCGTCTACGAAATGTGGCGCGCCTGCCGCCTCGTCGTCGACCCCGGCATGCACTACATGGGCTGGACGCGGCAGCAAGCCGTCGACTTCATGGCCGCCAACACCGCCCTCTCCCTCCACGAAGTCAATACCGAAATCGACCGCTACATCGGCTGGCCGGGGCAGGCCGTGTCTTACAAAATGGGGGAACTCAAAATCCGGGAGCTACGCCAATACGCGGAGGCCGAGCTGGGGGATCGGTTTGATATTGCGGCCTTTCATGATTTGGTGCTGGCGAATGGGGCGGTGACGATGCGGGGGTTGGAGGGGGTGGTTTTGGATTGGGTTAGCACCCGGAAAAAAGAATGATATGTTTGACAGGGGCAACCAATCAGTAAACCCAGTCGTTCACAGAATGCCTACCAAAACATCGTAGTATGACGCTGGAATCCCGGAAAATAAGTATCGTGCAATGGATATTGAGCTTGAATGATGAAAGAGTCATTGACAAGTTGGCGGAGTCCGTGTCTGCGATCAAGGAAGAAAACCTGACGAGCGAGAAGGTAAAATTTGTTTCCTATCAATCCATTATTGATCGACAATTTGATTTAGAAGAATTAAAACGGCAGCAGAATTACAAGCCTTTCGAGGAAGGGGAACTTGATCAGTTAATCCAGGAGGCCGACATTCAGGAATCCATTGACGTTTTACTAGAATAATATTGTCTGACGAGTAGCCCTTACCGCATACTGAAGACAAGCATAAACATCGTCCCTTTCCAGATAAGGATAGTCCTCCAAAATTTCCTCCGTCGACATCCCTCCCGCTAAAAGCTCAAGCATCTGCACGACGGTGAACCGCATCTTTCTGATGGTCGGCCTGCCACTCATTACGAGTGGATCCTGAGTAATTCTTGATAGAAGGTCCATGGTTACTGGTTTTCTTTCTGGTGAATGGATAACTAGGTAGTTAAGTTTCTGGCGTAGTAGCTCGAAGGTTCCCTGTATCATCCCTCGTCACACGAAATGCCTCCCCCTAGAATTTGAACAAGCGATGATTTTTAACCAAATAACTTTTTGATTTCTTCGAAGTAAAATAGTGCTCTTTCGCTTTCTTCTCCTTACGACACATTAAGACCAAGAATAGTTGCTGAAATTCGTAAACATTCGTATCTTGTAGATACAGACCTACCCCATGCCAATTAAAGATTTAGAATCTGGGAAATCATTGAACTCGATCATCTCAGAGATCATCGAAGCAGACTACAAGCTGATCGGTGACTCGGGTAATTTCAGCTTTGATTGGAAAGAAGAGGCGAAGAATGAAGTCTTCAAAATTTATCTAAAAGACGAAAGCGACAACATTCTTGGTTTACTATCTTTAAAGGATCACCCTGATGAGCATAGGATACATCTTAACCTGATTGAAGTTAGCCGGGAAAATATAGGCCGTGACAAAAAATTAGACAATATCGCAGGTTGCCTTATTGCCTTTGCCTGCAGAATCGCCTTTGAGCGAAACTATTATGGATTTGTATCACTCAAACCCAAAACGAGGCTGGTAGAACTTTACCAAGAGAAGTACGGCTTCCGGCAATATGGACGTTTATTAGCAGTAGAAGACCAATCCTCTAACTACCTGATCAAAAAATATCTACAAGATGAGCAAGAGTGAAAAAATCTACAAAAGGCTTAGCAAGCACTTATCTGACGAGGAAATCGTAGATGGCTACGTCTTTAATGACGATAGTACGAGTCCTGAAGAGCAAGAGGCCATTGATAAGGAGTTCCGGGAACTTCGCATGAAGCGGTTAAGTGAAATGACCGATTCTGAACAATTGTTTGGCAAACTAATGAAGATAAAGTACCGGATGCAAGATTACTTCGAGTCTAGTAGTTTTGATAAAACTTTCAGCTTTTCCCAGCAACTTCGCCAATATTCAAAAATCATCAAACGAACTAATAAAGAGTTTGCAAAAGACCTTAATTTACATCACACCAAGCTTAGTCGTATTCTCAATAACAAAGAGAATCCCAGCGTCGAGTTAATGTATCGTCTAGAGGAACACAGTAACGGAGAGTTACCCGCCCACTATTGGTGGAGGCTTTATTCCCGGGAGTTCGAGAGTAAAATTGTGACTGATTTGAAGAAGCGAGCGGAAGAATCTAATAAGGTAACAAATAGGTTGGCCGTTAAAGCTGAGACTTATGGTAGAAATGTTCTGAAAGCCTCTCCAGCATCTCATATCAAAAAGAGAGTGAAGCGCGTATCGAAGCGAAATCCAGCAAAATCCTAAGAGGTCAATACCTGGTTTGAGCCAGATCTACCATATTTTGAAATACTTTTCCCTCAAACCCGCCCCAAATTAACCTCCAAAACCACCTCCGGATTCAACAAAGTAGAAACATCCCCCAACGACTCCCCCTCCCCGGCAGCAATCTTCCGTAAAATCCGCCGCATAATTTTGCCCGAGCGGGTCTTCGGCAGGGCGCTAACGAACTGGATTTTGTCGGGCTTCGCGATGGGGCCAATCTCGCGGCGAACGACCTTTACAATCTCTGCTCTTAAAGCGTCCTCTGCACCTGCGGCAGCGCCCAGATCAGCATTGGCCGCTGCGGAACAAATGACGTACGCATAAATCCCCTGCCCCTTGATGTCATGCGGGTAACCCACTACGGCGCTCTCCACCACTTCGGGGTGTTCGTTAATGGCGTTTTCCACCTCAGCGGTACCCATGCGATGGCCCGAGACGTTGATCACATCGTCTACCCGGCCGATGATGCGGTACATGCCCTCCGCGTCGCGTCGCGCGCCGTCGCCCGTGAAGTACATGCCCGGCACGGTGCTGAAGTAAGTGTTCTTGCAGCGTTCGTGATCACCCCAGGTGGTGCGCAGCATGCTGGGCCAGGGGAACTTGACGGCGAGCAGGCCTTCGGCCGGACTTTCCGTTATTTCCTGCACGTTCTCCTTGTCCACCAAACAGGGCTGAATCCCCGGCAGCGGATAGCCCGCAAAGGTGGGTTTCTGCGGGCTGTGCCCCCCCAGCCCGGTGATCATCATGCCGCCGGTCTCGGTCTGCCACCAGGTATCGATGACGGGAACGGTGCCCTTACCGATGTGCTTTTTATACCACTGCCAGGCTTCCACATTGATGGGTTCCCCGACGGAGCCGATCACCTTCAGATCGCTCAGGTCATGGCCCTCTACGTGATGGTCACCCTTCGCCATCAGCGCCCGGATGGCCGTCGGGGCCGTGTAAAACTGGTTCACTTTATGCTTCGCGCACACCTCCCAGAAGCGGCCGGCATCGGGGTAGGTTGGCACGCCCTCAAACATCAGCGAAGTAGCGCCGCAGAGCAGCGGCCCGTAGATGATGTAGCTGTGGCCGGTGATCCAGCCGATGTCGGCCGTACACCAATACACGTCGCCGGGCTGGTACTGAAACACGTTGAGGAAACTATAGGCCGTGTAGAGCATGTAGCCGCCGCAGGTGTGGACGACGCCCTTCGGCTTGCCCGTACTGCCGGAGGTGTAGAGGATGAAGAGGACGTCTTCGGCGTCCATCTCTTCGGCGGGGCAGTTGACGGATTGGCCCTCGACCCGCTGGTGGTACCACACGTCGTAGCTGTTGTCCCAGGCAATCTCGCCGCCCGTGTTTTTGTGTACGAGCACGGTTTCTACGGTCGGGCAGCCCATGGCCATCGCTTCGTCGACGACCTCCTTGACGGGGATGTTCTTCGCGCCGCGCTTATTGTAGTCCGAGCAGATGATCATCTTACAGTCCGAGTCGTTCACCCGGTCGGCCAGCGCCTGGGCGCTGAAGCCGGCGAAGACGACGGAGTGGATCGCGCCGATGCGCGCGCAGGCCAGCACGGAGATGGCCAGCTCGGGCACCATCGGCATGTAGAAACAGACGCGGTCGCCCTTACCGATGCCCAATTCGCGCAGGGCGTTGCCCGTTTTGCAGACTTCGGCGTGTAGCTCGTTGTACGTGATGGCTCGTGCCGGATCTCCCGGCTCGTTGGGTTCAAATAGCAAGGCCGTTTGCGTTCCCCGTTCGGCAAGATGGCGATCCAGGCAGTTCTCCGTGATGTTGAGCTTCCCGCCCAGGAACCATTTTACGTTGGGGCCGTCGAAATCCCATTCCAGCACTTTGTCCCACTTTTTACGCCAGTTAAAGGTCTCGGCTTCCCTGGCCCAGAAGCCTTCGGGGTCGGCCACGGAGCGGGCGTATTCGGATTGGTAGTGGTCGAAGGATTGAATTTGGGTCGGAAGCATGATCGATGGATTGTTAAGCGATAGCAATGTAGGGCATACCGATGTTTTTTCGGGCACATTCGGCAAGCTCAGTGGAGCCGCGGACGCAGGTGCAATGATTGTTTTTTTAGAAGCAAGGTGGCTTACGCTTTCTCCTGAAAACCTGCCGGGCTAACCCCATAATGTTTTTTAAACATTCGGGTGAAGTAGCTGGCGCTGTTAAAACCGCAGCGCATGGCGACCTGCCGGATGCTGAGTTCGTTGCGTTTCAGCAGGGAAACGGCCAACTTGATCCGTTCGCCATTGATGAAGTCCACCGGAGAAATGCCCATCTCATTGCGGAAAGCCCGGAAGAAACTGGACTTACTCATGTAGACCATTTTACTCAGGCTACCCATGGTCAGACGCTCATCGAGGTGGCTAAGGATGTAGCTTACGGCGGCGGTTATGGGCTGGCTTGTCGCCAGGCCTTCGGGATCCCGCAGATGGTTTTGGCGGGATTCTATTTCCAGCAGGCGGATGAGAAGTTCCTTCAGGGACATATCAAAGAAAATGTCCTTGGCGGGGTGATCTTCTGCGCACAGATAGACCATCCGTTGGATGAGCTGCGTGACGCCGGGGTCGTTGGCGAAGTGGAGGTTTTGGTCGGCCTGCCCCCAGGCGAAACCGTCCGAACGCGGACGTCGCTCATTCATCCCTTCGATAACCTGAGCGATGAGGTCAGGGTCAACCTCCAAGGCGAAACATTTCGTCGGGCGGCCTTCCTGCGCGTCAGGAAAATCGATAACCATCAGCTCATCCTTTGGCAACATGATGGATTCTCCTGGCAAAAAATTAAAGCCGGGCCGCTGACGAAGGTGCATCACTTTTCGGCCTTTGATCATACTGGCCAGTACCGGACCGTCAAAACGGAGATGAACCGCCTCCGCTTGCTGATGCGTTTCAAACAGGTTGAGGGCAGCAGAATCGAGCGTAAAGGTTGTACGGTTCTCTACCAGCGTGTGCAGTTTACGGGTACGTAAATTTTTGGAGACAAGTTGTAGCATATCGCTTTAAGTTCTCAAAAGGTAGTCATAATAATAAGGACTTAAGCCACATAATATTTTGACTTCAGGCTAATTTTCAAATGATTGAGTCAATTGTTCAATCGAATGACGGAATAGTACAAGTGTTCAGTGCCAGCGGAAAATATCTTTGGTACAAGCTAAAATAAGGTAAAAAACCTTCCTGCTTATTATTCAAACCAAACCGATTCGATCATGAGTACAACCGCAACAACTGCCTCACCGACCCTGGCCCCGCCACGGTTCAAAGACCAATACGAAAACTACATTGGTGGAGAGTGGACAGCGCCCACTAAGGGAGAATACTTTGACAACGTCTCTCCGGTAGACGGTAATTCTTTCACCCGTATTCCTCGTTCTACGAAAGAAGACATCGATAAAGCCGTTGCCGCTGCCTGGAAAGCCGCCGACCACTGGAACAACACCTCCGCCACCGAGCGCAGCAACCTGCTGCTGAAAATTGCTCAGGTGATGGAAGACAACCTTGAAGTGCTTGCCCGTGCGGAGACCTGGGACAACGGTAAATCCATCCGCGAAACCCGTGCCGCTGACATGCCGCTGGCCGTAGACCACTTCCGTTATTTCGCCGGCGTTATCCGTGGAGAGGAAGGCGGGGTCTCTGAGCTGAACAGCAGCACCGTTTCCATGAACGTATGGGAGCCACTTGGTGTCGTGGGCCAGATCATTCCCTGGAATTTCCCCATCCTGATGGCCACCTGGAAGATTGCCCCCGCGCTGGCCGCCGGCAATTGCATAGTGCTCAAGCCCGCCGAGCAAACCCCGGTCGGCATCCTCATCCTGATGGAGATGATCGAAGACATTCTACCCGCTGGTGTGCTCAACATCGTCAATGGCTTCGGCGTCGAAGCCGGCAAGCCGCTGGCCAGTCACCCCGACATCTGCAAAGTTGCCTTCACGGGTGAAACCACCACGGGACAGCTCATCATGCAGTATGCCAGTAAGAACATCATCCCGGTTACGCTGGAGCTTGGTGGCAAGAGCCCCAACATTTTCATGAAAAGCGTCATGGACGCCGACGATGCCTTCTTCGATAAGTGCCTCGAAGGTGCCGCGATGTTCGCCCTTAATCAGGGAGAAGTCTGTACCTGCCCGAGCCGCATCCTGGTGGATGAGTCCATCTACGACGACTTCGTTAAGCGCTTTATTGAGCGCGTCGAAGCGATCAAGATGGGCCACCCACTCGACCCCTCCACCATGATGGGTGCCCAGGCCAGTAATGATCAGTATGAGAAAATCCTGAAGTACATCAAGATCGGCAAAGAAGAGGGATGTGAGGTGCTCACCGGCGGCGAAGCAGCCTACGTGGATGAGCTATCCGGCGGTTACTACATTAAGCCAACCGTTCTGAAGGGCAACAACAAAATGCGCGTCTTCCAGGAAGAGATCTTCGGTCCCGTAGTTTGCATCACTACTTTCAAAGACGAAGCAGAAGCCATCGAAATTGCTAACGACACCCTCTACGGCCTGGGGGCTGGTCTTTGGACCCGCGACATGCACGAAGCTTATGGTATTGCCCGTAAGGTGCAGGCCGGTCGCGTTTGGGTCAACTGTTACCACGATTACCCTGCACACGCTCCCTTCGGCGGCTACAAAAAGTCCGGTATCGGACGGGAAAACCACAAAATGATGCTCGACCACTACCGCCAGACGAAGAATATGCTGATTAGCTACAGTAAGGATAAGCTGGGCTTCTTTTAGGGGAGCAGGTTACAAGTTGCAGGTTGCAAGTTGCAGGTTGCAGGTTGCAGGTTGCAGGTTACCTTGTAACAGGCGTAACGGGTAAACCTGTAACTCGCACCTTGCAACCTGCACCCTGCAACCAACCAACAACGCCAGCTCGGAGAGAAATCTTCGGCTGGCGTTTTCATGAAACATAGAACAATCGACCATGCCCAAAGTAGACATAACCCCCGCTGCCTGCGAAGTCATTGACCGCCTGCGCAGCGAACACGGAGACCTTATTTTTCACCAGAGCGGCGGCTGTTGCGATGGCTCCTCCCCCATGTGCTTCCCGGAGGGAGAGTTTTACATTGATGACAACGATGAGCTACTCGGTGAAATCCATGGCTGCCCGTATTACATGTCCAAGTTTCAGTACGAGTATTGGAAACATACTCACCTGACGCTCGATGTGACCGAAGGGCGGGGATCCAGTTTTTCGGCGGAGATCCCGTTAGGTTTGCGGTTCGTGATTGAATCTCGTTTATTGACGGAGGCGGACGGGTAGTTTTAGGCGCGGAGATGCACACCAATCCTGAGTGGTCAGGAAACCAACATCAAGGATAGCTGGCTAAGTGTAGTTACTCGTTACATCCGGTGCCCGCCCTGAGAGTACACGCAAATTTAAGCCTGCAATTGATTGCGTCTTTTTTTAACGCAAAATGGTAGGATTGTATCAGTGACAGGCAGGATCGTACAAGCCTCACGCGGGCTGAACCTCTACATTTGCATTATCAAATTTCAGCCTGTTACAAGGCATTCTCCTTTTTTGTGTTGTTCATAGTATCTTTCATGTCCGGTCAGTACCTCTTTCAGGTACTGACCGGTTTTTTTAAAGGATAAGACACTGGTATAGTGCCATTTAGACAGGCTAATTGTAGTTCATAAATACCAGGTCTCTATCGTAATAGTCTTCCACATTGAGGTGATAACTTCTTAGAGCAAATCTGTAGGGTAATCGCCACATAGATTCAAAGTTGACGTAATCATCAAGCGCTTCCGGGCCATCTCTCGGGTGCTCTTTCTTTTCGCCTTCGTCCATTTTTTCAAGGAGTTCTTCCTGCAGCACCGATTCCAGGGGCAATGGAGTACCGAAGTCAAAGTATATTTCACCGTCGCAGCCAGTGATTGCCCTCCTTACTTCCCTCGCCCAAACATCAAATACCCATACACCACAAAAGCCAGCAGCACTGATCCCATACCGAAATAATGAATCGGGCCGGGCGTCATTCCCACAAACTCGCCTTTGATTCTGGCCAGGTAGGTGAGGATCATGACGATGCCGAGATAGAAAAAGTAAATGTTGTGCAGGGCTTTACGCTTGATGCGGGTGAGGAAAAACGGATAAAGCAGGATCATCAGGTAGCCAAGCGCACCTCCGGCCAGCTTGTAGGGCACGAGAGGAATCTCGTTGAGGTATACATTCATGGCCAGGAAGCCAAAATGAATGAAATGCATCACGCAGAAGATGGTCACCAGCTTGCGCACGTTGTCCATCACCCCCGAAGATGTGTCATGATACGTCAGTGCGAAGTAGGAGAAGGTGAACAGGTAGACGAATAAGGACAGGCGCCCGGAATAACGGGCGGCGTGGCGGAAGACCTCCCCCAATTCTTCAAACATCGCGTAGCAACTACCAAAGATTATGCCTTCGAGGATGACACCCACTAAAAGCCACGGTAGCATGGGGAAGCTCTTTTCAGAAAGACGCTGGGATAATGAAACGGGCATGAGGTTCGGTTATGAGTTTGATCGACAGCTTAAAGCTAAGCTCTTTGCCAGAGTTAATCTCTACTTCTTCGTATCATTGTCAGTATAAGGAGTCCAGCGTAGTTGCGACCACCAGCTCCACTACAGCTATGAAAACCAGCAAAAACTAATTTTCGGTAACAGCCCTCAAAGAAGTCTTCTTAAAGGAGGAGCAAAAGCCTGATTGTGTTTTTTGCTAAAAAGTAACCTATGTCAACCCACCCAAACGCAGGAAAAACAGCCTCCAGAAACCAGCTGGTTAATGTTCCCCAACTAATTACGAATTACTTTAAGCAAGAGCCCGATCCGTCTAAGCGGGAACAGCGGGTTGCGTTCGGAACGTCAGGTCATCGGGGATCCTCGTTAAGTAACTCCTTTAACGAACAGCATATCCTGGCCACAACGCAGGCTATTTGTAATTATCGAGAAAAACAAGGGATAAACGGACCCGTTTTTGTGGGGATTGACTCCCATGCTTTGTCAACGCCGGCACAGGCTACGGCCCTGGAAGTACTGGCGGCAAATGGGGTGGTCACCATGATCGCCACCAATGATGAGTATACCCCAACTCCTGCGGTAAGCCATGCCATACTGGAGTATAATAAAAGAAGGAAAACCGGGCTGGCGGACGGAATCGTTATTACGCCATCTCATAATCCTCCGGAAGACGGCGGATTTAAATACAATATGACGAATGGTGGCCCCGCAGAGGGATCGGTGACTTCCTGGATTGAATCCAGGGCGAATGAAATATTAGAGAACAAACTTCAAGCGGTTAAAAGGATTCCACTCTCCAGGGCATTGGGTGCGTCCACTACGAAACGATATGATTTCCTGGAAACTTATACTGCTGACCTAAGCCAGGTGATAGATACCGATTTACTCCGGGAATCGGGAATCAAGATGGGGGTAGATCCTCTTGGCGGCGCGGGCGTAAACTATTGGCAACGAATTGCTGACCGCTATAAGCTGAACCTTACGGTAGTGGATGATTCCGTAGATCATACTTTTAGCTTTATGTCTTTGGACTGGGACGGGAAAATCAGAATGGACCCATCCTCCAGCTATGCCATGCAAAGGCTTATTCATTTGAAAGACAAATATCCCGTGGCATTTGCCTGTGATACGGATCATGACCGTCATGGCATAGTGACCCAGAGCGCCGGGCTGATGCAACCCAATCACTATCTGGCCGTAGCCATTGACTATTTATTTCAGAACAGACCTGAGTGGGGAGCGGCAACCGGCATTGGTAAAACCCTGGTCAGCAGCCAAATGATTGATCGCGTAGCCCAAAAACTAGGCCGTAAACTAGTGGAGGTGCCAGTCGGATTCAAGTGGTTTGTGGACGGTCTTTACGATGGAAGCCTTGGCTTTGGAGGGGAGGAGAGCGCTGGCGCTTCCTTTTTAAATAGACAGGGGAAGGTCTGGTCTACCGACAAAGACGGTATTATTGCGGCCTTACTTGCCGGAGAAATTACGGCGAGAACGGGTAAAGACCCCGCTGAAATCTATCAGGGCTTTACCAAAGAATTTGGCGAACCGGTATACGATCGTATTGATGCACCCGCTACGCCTGAACAAAAGGACAAACTGAAGAAATTATCTTCGGAACAGATCACTTCCGCTGAACTGGCCGGAGAGAAAATCACCAATATTCTAACCAATGCTCCGGGTAATGGTGCAGCCATTGGAGGCTTAAAGGTGGAAACCGCTAACGGGTGGTTTGCGGCCCGACCATCCGGGACAGAGAATATTTATAAGATATACGCCGAAAGCTTCAAGGGGGCGGCGCACCTGGCACAACTACAGGAGGAAGCGCAGAAGGTGGTTAATGATGCGATTGCGTAATGTGTCAGGATGAGTTCCTGGAAATCATTGAGGAGCGGGACGGTTTAACCTTTTTGTAACCGTTTGGTGCGCGGGGCGGTAATATCTTACACCTGACCCGGAACCACCATTAACATGAAAACAGTACTCGTATTTACCCTGGCCTTCTTCTCGCTAACCCTAACGGCTCAGTGGCGGCTTGTCTATGAAAACGACGCTGAGGGCCAGCTTGTACAGGGCGCCAAAGAGGAACTCATAACAGCAGTGAAGTCTGGCGCGGAAGTACGTGTAGGCTGGGTAGAAACCCACCCCAGAAACGAGGATGAATCTTTTGAACACTTCGCAACGGCCACTTCGATTATCATAGCTCCAAATGGTGAACTGTACGTTGAGTTGCCGGGCGTTTCCAGCCTTGACGTGGGCCGCCGTAACTCAGTAATTTTTCGGGATGACGGAAGAAGAATTCCAATCGTGTCGACCCGGGGCCAGGTAGAGTTTACAGCGCTTGGCGCTGTGGATATGATTCGCAGGGCTTCGCTGAGTACGGGAGCGAAGTGGTTTATAAGAAAGTAATCAGGGCGCGGCCGCAGGTGCAAAGAACGTTCATTGCACCCGCGTCCGCGCCCTGAAACAGCTCTACCGCTTCACCACCCGCTTCACCACTCGCCAATCTCCGGCAACGGCCATAAACTGGTAAGCACCCGCTGGCAGGTTTGACATTTCAATCGTAGCCATCACCCTACCCTGCTGCACCAATTGGCCGCTGGCGTTGAGAATCCTGTACTCGGCCTCTTCGGGGAAGTTGCGCAGGGAGAGTTGGTTATCTACCGGATTCGGGAACAGAGAAAAGGCTTGTGCCTCTCCGCTGCTGCTGGTCCGGAAGGCCGCCTCCGTTACCTCGGGCTCAGATTGCAGGCTACTACCCACACAGAAAGACGTCGTCTCACTGCTGCCGAAGGAGCCACCGCTGGCCAGCGTACTGCCATTGTCCAGATTCGTCAGTGCATAGGAGCCGTTGCCGTAGGAACAGCAAATACCGTCTCCGTAGGTATCGCTAAAGACGAGGGTATAACACCCAGGAGCCAATGAAACGGGCACCGTGAAGGTCGACCCGTCCGCCCGGTTGCCGTAGGTTCCTCCGCTGAACACGGTTACATTGCTGCTGTTGCGGATTACCCAGCTGGTCTCCTCCGGGTAATTATCCAGCGTGATGCTCAAGGTTCCGGCAACGTTACCACCACCTCCGCCGGAAGAAGTATTGAAGCCCAGGTCATCGATGGCCATGTCGCCCTTCCAGGTCGTACCGGTCACGCCGTTGAAGCGGAGTTGTACCGTGCCGCCGAGATAGGCATCCAGGTCTACCGACGCGGACCGCCAGCTGTTCCCCTGGTTACCGGAGCGGCTCCAGGCGGAGGTCCAGCTGCTGCCATCCGTGCTTACTTCCAGTGCCAGCGAGCCCATGTCAGAAGCTCCGTAGAGATGGTATTTGAAGCTAAAATCCGCTGAGTTTTTTCCACTCAGATCAAAGCAGGGGCCGTACATGATCGCTCGTTTCGTAGAGTAGTTGGGAGCTGAAGACTCCATGTACGCATAGTTGTTGCCGGCTGAAGCAGAAGAAGGTCCCGTACCGGAAGAAGGCGTGCCACCGCTACGGCGAACCCAGTTGAAATCATCTCCGGCAGATGCCTGTACCCAGTTGCCGAAGTTGCTCTCGAAGCTCTCGACGTAGGGGTAAGACGTCACGGTATTTCCGCTGTTGCAGAAAGGGTTGGTGTTCCCGCCGCCGGGGCCACCGCCGCCGGTACCGAATCGGTCCTCCGCCTGGGGCCCACCCCAGATGCTGGTGGCGAAGGCCGGGTTGTCGATGAACGGATTCCGGTTGCCCTGAATGTTTTCCACGATGGGGTTGCGCTGTAGCTCCAGCGCGGAGACGGGGTCTTCGGCGTTCCATTCCAGGAACAGGTTAAGCATGTTAGCATCGGAGGAATTGGCCGTCCCGATGCCGACATTGCTGGGCAGACAGCGATTACCGTAGCGAAGGTACATGTACATCATCATGCGGGCCACGTCGCCCTTGAACTCATCACCGGGGTACCAGTGCCCCTGGTTCGTAGTGCCGGAGTTACCGGAGCCATCGGCGAATTTCCGGCTGCCGCGGTTGCCGTTGCGGCCAACGTCCGAAGGGCGGAGGTGGTGTACGTCGGCACCGGGGCCGGAGGTACCCAGGTTGGGGTTGCCCAGTGATTTGGGGTAGACGTGCTCCCGGTTCCAGTCCGTCGTTCCGCCGCCGTTGCTGTCTTTGCTGCGCGTGCGGTCGGTATTGGTCACGCCATCGGTATCACTGTAGCCATAGATGAGGATGACGCGAGAGCTGTTGTTGGGGTCCAGGTCCGTTTGCTTCAGGGCATTCCAGACGCCGGGGGTGTAGCTGGGGGTAGAGAACTGGCTGGTGGTGATCTTGTCGGAGAGCTCCGTCTGCAGGGGCTGCCCCGTCAGGTTAAGGTTAACGTCGTCGTAGTAGGAAGGAATGCTTTGGGCAAAGAGTGTAGTACACAGGGCCGTCAGGCCTGCTATGAGGAATAATCTGAAATACATGAGTGGTGGTTTAAAAGTACACACCGGCATACTGCCGGCGCTGATAAGTGTGCAATGACGGCAAGATAAGTAAGTTGTTTCCACCGTAAAAGTAGCGGCAGGTTAAGTTTTTGTTTCTTTTGTGAAGAGGCTCCGATTAATGGTATAACTTGTGACCTTCCCCATTCAAACTATCCTTTGATGAGTAAGCAAATCGAAAAAGCTTCATTAATTCTAGTGGTCTGTCAATGTTTAATTTTCGGGTTGAGTACTGGTGGATTTTCCCAGCTAGCAAGGCGCTCCAACCGGAGTTTAGCCATAGCTAAATGAGGATTTTAGCAATGCAGGCAGCCGCAAAAAGACGCCGCAGATATAGTGATAAAATTTAGTTTACACTGTACTAGTACTACTCTTACCAGGAAGTTGTCTTCCTTGCACCTGCGGTCGCGCCCAAACGGTTCCTTACGCCACTTCCTTCTTCCTGTTAATCGCCGCCCGAACCTCCACAGCCCGCTCTTCGGTCAGGTCATAGTTACGCATAATGAACAGGGCGACCATCGTACCAATCATCGGTACACCGGAAAAGAAAAGGCGGAGTCCGGTCATGGATTCAGGGTTGTAAGCTTCGGGGTCAAAGCCGACGAAACTCAGGATAGCACCGGTCAATCCACCCGCAAAGGCAAAGCCCAGCTTCACCATCCACCAGTAGATGGCACCAAAGATACCTTCTCGCCGCTTCCCGGAATTGAGTTCGTCGAGGTCACAGATATCCGCCGTCATCGACATCATGATCGTGAACAAGCTGCCAATACCAAAAGAGAAGAAGGGCAGGGCAAATAAGAACATGTACGGTTTGCCGGGAATGAAGAGAAACCACAGCATGATGTAGCCCAGAATGGAGATAGACTGTGAAAGCATAAAAGCATTCTTCTTACCCATTTTTTTAGACATCCACGCCACCGTTGGGATAACCGCGAAAGTGGTTATCAACGCTCCGACACTACCGAACAAGGTTGGCCACAACCAGGCTGCGCCCGCATCTCCGTTGAAGAGGTAATACACCACGATGAAGAACGAAAAGGAAGCTACCGTATTGAACGAGTTGAAGATGAAGAAAGTGGAGATACACATTCTCCGGAAGGGTTCGATCTTGAAAGCCTCCTGAAAGCCGTCCCAAATTTCCGTCAGGCTTCCACCGATGTTCTTCAGGTTCAGAGGAGTGAGACTATCGTCGTCAAGAGTAGATTCGCTTTTGATGAAAATGGCGGGAGTAATCGCCAGTATCGCACAGGGAATCGCCACCCAAATGGCCAGCGTTCGAACGGCCGTGTCCGCATCCGGGAACCATTCAGGGTCATACATGATCACCCAAAACCAGGGAGCGATTACCCAGGCCCACTGCCCGATCCACTGGGCGGTAGCCATAATACTGGTACGCTCGTGGAAGTCGTCGCTCATCTCATAACCCATAGCAACGTAGGGTACGCTAAAGATGGTCAGCCCCAGATAGAAAACAAATGACCAGAGCAGGAAATACGTGAAATTATAGTCCAGACCATTATCCCGGTAAAGCTGCCACATAATGATGTAGGCAATTCCCATAATCAGGCCGCCAACAAATACGTACTGACGCCGCCGCCCCCATTTGGAGCGGGTATTATCGGAGATAAAGCCCATGATCGGATCCGTGATGGAATCAAACACACGGGGAAGGAAGAAGATGATGCCCCACATCCAACCGGGAAAACCCAGATCCTGTACCAACACAACCATAAAGATCCCCAAAGCTGCCGGAAACATCTGGTTGGCCAACATACCCAGGCCGAAGGCTACCTTCTGCCCGAAGGGGACTTTACTTTTTGTTGCGTTATCGACTTCCGACATGATGGTTCTCTTTAGTGTGTTTGATGATCGAATACAGGGTGTGCGGGAAGGTACTTATTGAATTCGCTTGGTTCGTCTTACTCCGGTAAGTTACTGTTCTTCCGCCACAGTTATGGGAGGGGGGGAAACGGTTTCCAGTAGTGCGGCCTTATCGCCGCCAAAAGTCTTCGTAATTGGGTGTCCGTCACGGGTAAGCCCGTCAAAGACGCCCGCGTCAACGAGTGGCCAAAGCGGATATTTAGCTTCACCCTTTACGGTAAAGAGGCCAAAGTGATTTTCGGAGCCGCCGGGGTTGGCACCGTCCTTCCAGTGCTCGTCAAAGGCCTCAAAGTAAAAGCAGGCCATACTGGCTTCGCCCGTCCAATCCCGCATGTGCTGGTAATAAAGCCCCATCTTGTACTCGTCAGTGGCCCGGGAGCCTCCTTCGCCGTAGAAGCCATTAGAGCTGGTTGCCCAGCCCGTTTCACCGATGTGCAGCGGTTTGTCAATCCCCAACGTTTTCACGTAGGCGGCAACGGAATCGTACTGACTAATGGCGTAGACTTTGGCGCGGAGCATGGCGGCGTCCACCATGGCTTCTTTATCCTCCCCCTGCAGTTCTGCTGAGCGAAGTCGAAGTACCTGCGCGCCGTGGCCCTCCTGCTTTGGCTCCAATGAGCTTGCCGAACGTGCCCGCCAAAACGCCGGGTTGTAATGCGTATCGTGCATAGGGTAGGTGTGCAACGAAATATAATCAACCGCCCGGATGAGTTCATTGAGGTCTTCCACATGATACTCTACGCCCCCACCGCCCCAGGAGGCGAAATTGTCGGAGCTGGTGATCCAGAGGTCTTCGGATAGTTCTCCGGCAGCTTTAAGACCCTGCAGGTGATTGACCCACTTCAGGATAACGCCCGGCTGCACGTAGTAGCTGGCCGCCCACTTCACCATGGCCTCGTTGCCAACGGCGATGACCTTCACGATGTCCGGATATTTTTGAGCCAGCTCAACGGCCTCCTTTATTTCCACGGCATTCCGCTCGCTTTCCTGATCGTGGTCCGGCTTCTGGTTCGTCCAGGCATTTTTGCAGTCGATCCACGCTCCAAGCATCACGTACATCTCAAAAGCAGGGTCTGCGTCCTTCAACTCCCGGATGGCCGCCAGGAGATTGGGTGCCTGCGCCAGATGAACGTTGTAGGTACGAATGACCCGAATATCCATCGCAGACAGGATTTTCATGTCCTCCTTTAACTGAGCGAGGGTCGGCTGGGTGTCGCGGGTAGTGGTCCGGTAGCCGCCATACGAGATGGCCAGGTACTCGGAGTTTCCCAGAATATCAGCGGCAACCAAATCCTTCACGACCGCTTCTTCCTGTTCTCCCGGGGTGCAGGAGAAGAGAAGAGTCAGGGCGAGGACGCAGGCGATGCACTGAGCTTGCCGAAGTGTGCAAAGTTTTGATAAAAGCATGGTTTCGACGAGTTTTATCGGAGCACCCTTACTGGATGCGTCACCAATATACTCGTGATTTTCCCGCTGCGGCCAAATACCTCCTTGCTCAGGCTGGCAGTTAGCTTCACACCCTGCTGTTCCTGCTCCCTCCCATCAGCGAACTGCAGGCGGAGAGCCGGAGCGTCTCCGATGGCATAAATAATGGGAATCTGACACCAGGTAAAGGCCAGCGTGCCGACCGGAAGCGCTATCTCCCGTCTCTCCCCCGATACGTCGATGTAACGGAAGGTTTCCGCTTGAGTAAGAAACTCTTCCTTGCGCAGTAAAGTGGGCTTAAAGGAGAGTTGCCCCTCTTTTATCGTTACCCCCAATTCGCCAAAGCGACTCAGCAGGTCTTCTTTTACCTGCCCGGTCATTCCCGGCTGTTGCGCGCCCTTACCGCCCGGCGTGTGGGAGTAGGGGTCCGTCGGGAAAGCGCCGTAAAGCTCCGGCGATTTGTGTACGCCAATACCCGCAGCAATCTCGTAGTAGTGCTCCAGCAGGCGACCGATGGTTTCCGCACCAGCCTCTTCCCGCACGGCCTGCTGGCAGCAAGCCACCACAGCGTAGCGGAGTTTGGAGACCATGTGCCAGTAGATCGACCCCAGGCCTTCGTAGCCGAAGAAGGTACCCGAACGACCGGTAAACGCCTTATGGTTAAAGACACCCTCGAATACCGCCGCGAGCTGCTGTTGCTCCTTGACGGCCTGATCACCGTACTTCGTTCCCGCAAGGGCGGAAAGGGCATTGGCCAGGTCGCCGGCATTCTTGAAGTTACCGTTGAAGTGATAGCCGCCGTTGACGTCTTGCTGGATGATCCCACCGTTTCCGTCAGCCATCATTGCCGACAGTAAAGAAGATTGCTTCACCGCCTCCGCCGGAACATTGTTCTTCTGCAGGAAGCCCGGAAGCTCTTTAGCCGGGTAGAGCAGGTAGCTGTACTGATCGGGCCGGAACAGAGCACTTTTCTTCATCCCGTCCAGTACCGCCAGCGACTGCTTCGAGTCAAGGTAACCTGAACTGAGAACGGCGACTTGCCCTTCGAGCATTTCATCCAGGTAGGAGATAGATACGCCACCTTCCTTCACCGTCATCAGGTTGTAGGCGTGGTAGAGATCATCCGCCCGTTGGTTGGCGTCGATGGTGTGATCGAAGTAGGACAGGCCTAGCCGGACGAACTCCCGCAGGCTATCCGCCCCAACGCTGCGCTTCTGTCCGCTAAAGGCTTTGTTGTAGATCGTACTGCGGAAGCTGGAAGCCGCTTCTCCCAATCCGTCCAGCACCTCCCTACGCCCCTGATCGTTGATCGAGGCTTTCAGCAGCGGCTCGAATTTTGCCAATACCTCAAGTGTTTGCTCGTAGAAGTCCGCCACCTCCACCGAGAGCTCAAAGCTGTCTTCGGATCGTCCGGACAGGATACCGTCAAAGAAAGTCAGGAAGCGGCGCATGTAGTAAAGTGTCACCATGGACACACCGTTGCCCACCAGGGCATTGTTCGCATCGTTCCATTCCGGGCGCTGGGTGTTCATCCAGATACCGCCTTCGGGGATGAAATTGGAGGTCTTCGCCAGTAGCGTAGCGAGGATTTTTTCGATGAAGTTCACCCGGTAGATTTCTCCGGACTGGTCGGTCAGCAGAGCACCATCCGTACCTATGTGCTTACGGCTGTCCCGAATGGAGGTGTCCAGCTCGTCGTCAAAGTCTACGGTGTCTTTCGGGTTTTTAAGAATGTCCTGATAAGACTTGATCCGGTAGGGTACGTTGGCGTAGACGAAGAGGTCTTTGGCGAAGTAGCTCTCCAGTGCACCGGGTTGGTGCTTTTCCGTGAATTCCAGAAACTTGAGCAGGTAGATGATCTGATGATCGCCCCAGTAGCCGATGTAGGACCAGGGATCGTCCTTTTCGATGGTTTCCCAGTCGAAGCCGTCCTTCACGACCCGGTAGGGGTTGTAGCCGTCGAAGGTACTGGCGTTGAGGAACTTGAAGATCATGCCTTCCATGAACTCCGGGTAGCTGTGGGCCAGCGCTTCCCAGTTCTGGAAGATGTCACGCCAGTTGCCCTGGTAATCCAGGATTTTGGAGCCATCTTCTTCGTTGTGGGTGTTGATGGAGAACTTGTTCCAGGGGCGGCTGGGGTCGCCGTGCCGGCGACTGAACTTGAGCGGAAGGTATTCGATGGCCAGTCGCTGCAGCGCCGGATCGTCAATGTCCGTTAGCCGCGACCGTAGTTCCAACAGTGAGAAAACAGCTGGTAGCTCTGCAATAAACGCTCCGTACTGTTCGCTGACCGCCTTATTTCCTTTAGCCAGGTACTTCTCAAAGTCCCACTTCTCTATTTGGTAATTGTCATCAAAAATGCCTCCCCGCATGATGTTGAACATCACGTTGGAGAAGTGGCGGGTATCTCCCCGCTCATCCGCCGTAAGCTGTAGTCCGTCTGATGCCGCCGTGAGCGCAATGAGTTCCTTCGTTCCTTTGGTAATGTCCTGATGTACAGTTTGGGCCAACTGATCAGCGGAGCCCAGCTCCTGGATTCGTTTTTCAACCGCAACGCGGCTCTGGTTTACGTCCGCAACGATGATCCAGCTTTGGGCTGCTTTTGGGGCCAGGGTAATTTCCTTACTCAGCAAGTAGGCCCCCTTCTCCCCCTTCACGTCGGTTTCCTGCCGGAGCGCAGCTCCCTGCCGGAAGGCCTCCAGCTGGAGCGCGGAGAGTAAATGCGTGGGGTGCTCTAAGCCCGCCGACCAAACCGTGTTCGCCTTCAGCGCTTCACTGGGTTCTGCTTTATCGACAATGATGGCACTCAGGGCGAAGATTCCGAGCCCGCTGGCGGCGTGGAGTTCGCTGCGCTTGTAGGCATCGGCCAGGTTACTTGAGTTTCGCTGCAAGTCACTGCCTATACCATAAGGTAGGATGTTCTGCAGGCCATCGACCATGGTAATCGTGGTGACGTCGTCATTGTCGTTGGTCAGCGTAGACGTTCTCACAAAACCAAAAGCCGCACTGGAACTCCAGCGGTAACGGAAGCTTAAGCCCAGGTCTTCGTTCGACTCTTCGAAGACAACCTGGTTACCGTAAATGCTCTTGTAGAGATTGCGACGAACCTTAAAGCGGCCCTCATTCCGAACGGAGAAGGGTTCCCAGACCAATGTCTCCCCTTCTTTTTCAATCCGGAAGATGGATTTACTGCCCGTCGTCTCGACGGATTCGGTGATCTTATCGTCCGTGTAATAGGGAAAGAGCGCGAACTCGGAATTTTTGCGGCCGGCCGTCAGCCCACCGTTACTGGAGATAAACATCCAGTGATTAGCATCGCTAACAATACTCATAAAGAAGGGACGCATCAAATCGCTGTCCTTGATTTTGTAATACTGCTCCCCATGAAGGGTTACCTGCTCTAAATCTTTCATAAAAGTGCTTATACCCAAAAAGGTTGTTAATATGTATGATCGGACGAATGTAGCTAGTCAGTATGCAGAATATAGACTTTTACCAAATCAATTTATCGGGGAACTAGAAATGTTGGTGGACTTAGTTCATAATTACATTAGGCCCTCGGTGCGCTTCTCGGCTGACCTCTCCTCCGTCGAGGCTCGCTCGAAGCTTACTCGGGCACCGGGCGTTCGAGGGGACATACGTCCGCGCGCTACGCGCGGACGGCCAGAATCCATACCGCTGGTCCCCGAGTAAGTGCCGAGCCCGTTCGGCAAGCTCAGTGACCACGAGAGCAGAGAGCCGGGGTACACATTTGCTTCGCAGTACTTCGTGCACGGCTACGCTCAGTGGAGGCCGCACCGAGGGGCCCTCAAATGCACAATCTTCTTTATTATGCTGTGCACATATATCAACAGCTAATTTCAAGGTGCTTTCTTCTCTGCTCGCAAGTACCGCTTAGCGGACTTCTCACCCTTAGCCACCGCCTTCTCCAGCTGAATATCGGCAAAGTGCGCCCGCAAGTTAGCTGGCGTAGCTCCGGAGGCAAACGGCTTAAAGCGATGTACTTTCTTCAGCGCGTAATAAGCCGCTCTGGGGTAAAGTTTATACAATCCCTTACTGTTCGTGTAGCCTTTGGCGGCAATTCCGAACCACTCCTCGTTCATGTTATTACTGCCCTTGGTAAAATCACGTTCGTAGCCACCGTTGGGCCAGGAGGCGTTGTTGTCGTGTACGTCAAGGTTGTAGGTTTGCCCGAATTTCCACCAGCCGTCGCTGAACTGGAAAGTGAAGCCGCCCAAAGCGTTTTCCGCCAGCCCGAAGCCGGCGGCATTGGCGTAAATTTCCTGCCAGTTCTCCACCATGTAAAAAGCCTGGGCCTTCTGGTCTTCCTTCTGGGTTTTGGCGTTGTAAGCGTCCGCGCCAAACTCGGTAAACATAATTGGCTTACCGTACTCTTTCCTGACTCGCTCAAAGGCATCGCCGAAAGATTTCCCCCGGTACATATTTGTGCCGTAGACATCAAAAGCCGGACACTCTTCTGCGATCATGTCCAGGTAGAGCAGGTCCCCGTTGCAGATCGCGACGGGGTGGCAAGCATCAATTGCTTTCATCGCCACCGCGGCCTCGTTGAAGAGCTTATACATCGCCCGGGCACGAACGGCGGGCAGCTCGTCTCCTACCGGAATCGCCTCCGTTTCTGCACCTTCCCAGGATAGCCCGTAGTTGTTTTCATTGCCCAGCAGGTACATCAATAGTCCGGGCGTATTCCGGTAATCCCGGGCTAATTGTTCAACTTCCGCCAACAGTACTTTCCTGGCCCGGGGATCAGCATAATCGGTATTAGCCACCCACTCTCCATCGAGCGATAAACCGTAGCGGCCGAAGGAGTGGTTCAGCATCGTGTAGATGCCGTGCTTTTCGTAAATATAAGTAATCCACTTAGCCGGAACGCCGGTGTATTGCCGAACGACATTCACTTTCATTTTTTTCAGCAAGCGCATTTCTGCATCCAGTGCTGCGCGGATGAGCTCCTCCGGCTGCTGCCAGATGATGTAGTCGTAGTTGGTGCCTCTGGGGAAATAATCCCAGTTCATTCCGTTGATGAAAAAGGGTTGGCCATCAATGGTGAGCTTGCTTCCTTCCTCATTGTTTAACAGCAGGACTTCGTTGCTCTGGGCGGCTAAGCCAATCAGTAAAAAAGCACTAAGAAATAAGGATAATAGAACTCTCATATTGTAATATTTAACAAGTGGTCAAGTCTGGATAAAAACTACACAAAAGGCTTAAAAAAGCCCCTCGACTTCGCCCTCCACAAGGTCGGGCTACGCTCGGGGACCGACCGGTCAGAATGGCCCGTCAACAAATTTCGCCTGGGGCGAAATTTGTTGACGGGCTTGACCCTAAAGTATGGTCCCCGAGCGTACATCGAGCGACTGAAAGGAGTCGAGATAGTAGTCGAGGGGCATATTTAAATTATTATAACCCAAGTGATCAAGAGAGGAAAATCAATGCCCATGCGCCTCCCCAGCCCCCTGCGGAATCCGGATGTCTTCTACAATGTCCTGCACTTCTTGGGGCGGAGCAGCCGTCAGGCGGCTAACAACAAGAGATACCACGAGATTAATCACCATTGCCACGCTACCGAACCCTTCCGGAGAAATACCGAACCACCAGCTGGAGCTGGGCGGCACTTCGTCCACGAACCAGCCGAGTTTGAACACGGCCATGTAGGCGAACATGGACACAATGCCGACGATCATGCCCGCGATGGCACCTTCACGATTCATTCGTTTATCGAAGATCCCAAGCACAATGGCGGGGAAAAAGCTGGCGGCGGCCAGACCGAAGGCGAGGGCAACCGTTGCGGCAACAAAACCCGGTGGATTGATCCCGAAGTAGGCGGCGATTAACACGGCACCTGCGGCCCCGCCCCTTGCCCACCAAAGCTCTTCACTCTCGCTCATATTGGGCTTGATCTGCATCTTCATCAGGTCACGGGAAACGGCCGTAGAGATCACCAGCAACAGACCCGCTGCGGTACTCAGGGCAGCGGCCAGTCCACCCGCTGCCACCAGGGCGATGACCCAGTTGGGCAGTTGCGCGATTTCCGGATTAGCCAGCACCATGATGTCGCGGTCGATGTATAATTCGTTGGCGACTGCCATATCTTCCATTTTGCCGGGGCCGTAGGTGATGATGCCGTCGGCGTTCTTATCCGTCCAGGCAATGAGCCCGGTTTCCTCCCATTTCGTAAACCACTCGGGCATTTCGGTGTAGGGTTGGTTGTGCATCGTATCGATGAGGTTCGTTCGGGCAAAAGCAGCAATGGCCGGTGCCGTAGTGTACAGGATGGCGATGAGCAGCAGCGCATAGCCGGCCGAAATACGGGCGTCCTTCACCTTCGGCACCGTGAAAAAGCGGACGATCACGTGGGGTAAACCCGCCGTACCCACCATGAGGGCGAAGGTGATGGCGAAGACGTCGATCATCGATTTACTGCCGTCGGTGTATTCGGCAAAGCCGAGGTCGCGGTGCAACCCATCGAGCTTATCGAGCAGCGCCACACCGGGCTCGCCCTCCATCTCACCGATGAAACCGAGCTGGGGAATGAACTCCCCCGTCATGTTCAGCGAAATGAAGATAGCCGGCACCATGAAGGCAAAGATCAGCACGCAGTACTGCGCCACCTGGGTGTAGGTAATCCCCTTCATGCCGCCGATGATGGCGTAGAAGAACACGATC
>ENA-ORXT01001900-ORXT01001900.1-marine-metagenome-genome-assembly--contig:-NODE-1900-length-26537-cov-21.800000_pt1 | contig 26537 bp, 25 predicted proteins | sample MGYA00237868_ERZ511482 | MGnify/ENA metagenome assembly ERZ511482
GAAGATGTGAGGAGGTTACTATTAGAGTTGTATTCAGTAGAGATATCTGCTGGTAAGATATCTGCGATAACAGACAAAGTACTGCCAGAGATACAACAGTGGCGAGACCGTCAGTTAAGGGCCTTCTACCCTATATTATATTTAGATGCAAGAAACTTCAAATCGAACAATTGCTTCAAAAGTAGATGTTTATCCTAATCCATCATCAGGATTGGTTTTTGTTAAAAACAACTACAAAGAAGATTTGAATATTTCTATATTTAATCCTAGTGGTAAAGTAGTGATTTCAACAAACTTAATGGCATCTGAAACTTTAGAATTGAAAGATAGATTAAGTGCAGGGTTTTATTTATACACTATCTTTAGCGTCTCAGGAGAAGCGATACATGCAAGTAAACTTATTATTATAGATTAATTCTATACTAAATACTAAGGTCCCTCACATTTTATTACTAAATAAAAAGAAGTGTGAGGGGCTTTTTACAAAACAAATAATGAAAAACTCCATAAAATATGTAATTGCTCTATTTATGATATTATGTCAGCTTGATGTATATACTCAGATTGGTTTTCGCAATTTACTAGCACTTGAGTTAAACGAGCCCAATAACCCCACTGCAATCGCAGAGACTGAAAATGAATACCTTATATTTGGACAATATTTCGATCAAAATATCGGAAGATGGACCTCCATGTATACCAGATATACAAAACTGGGCGAATTCATTGAAGTATTAACTCTGACAAACGATACCACAAATTTTGTCGTACAAACTCCAGTCATACTTTCAAAAGGACAAGATTATTTTGCGACAGCATATGGTCCGTTTAACTCCATGAAACTGATTCAATATCAAGAAGATGACCCTTCTATCAATACATATTTATCTCTTGATCAACTGAAGGATGATTTTTCTTCTATAGGTTTTACATTCGACGATGATAAAGAGAATTTTTTCTTTTGCGGAAGAAATTATGCTTTAGGACCCAATAATGATCAAGATATAAAACTACTCAGAATAGGACAATTAGAAACTAAAACATTTACTATTCGTAATGACGTTTTCATAGATCGTGCTATGACTATATTACAAGACAAGAATGGCAATTATATTACCGCTTGCACCAGACAAGATAGAGTAACCTTCAGTGATAAAGATGATATCTCACAGACGTATATCAGCATTCTTGATCAAGATTTGAATTTAGTTTTTTATCCTGACATTGGAGTTGAATCTATCCAAATGCGTTTAGGAAAAGAACTGCTAATAGATCAATATAATAATATCATTGTGACCGGGTATGATAGAATATTTAATGAGCAATTAGATGCATTTGTTTACCATGCATGTATTGCAAAATTTGATTCTTCTGGCCAACCTCTATGGAAGAAAATAATAGGAAATAATGCTGGAAATATTGGATACGGACACTGGAATTCCATCATAGAATCTAAAGAAGGTGATGGATATATTGTGGTAGGTGCTCAGAATAGATTAAATTTTGAGATGGACAGCGCCTATATACCTACTGCAGCTATTGCTAAGTTAAGTTATGATGGGGATAGTCTATGGACTCGGACTTACAGCTTCAGAGATTCAAAGTCTTCTGTCGTAGAGGATTTTTCAGATGTTATATTATCTGAGGATGGGCACTATGTAGCATGTGGACAATCAAAGGATTCTGATTACACTACGGCAGTTTTGCCTTGGGTACAATCTTTGATTCTCAAGATGGATAGTAATGGGATATATGATTCAACTACAGTCAGTACAATAGATGGATTGTCGAAAAAAGAAAATTGTATAAACATCTCATCTACTCAAAATCAAAGTAGGATTTATTTTTCTCAATGTACCGACAATGAAGTAAAAGTTGTTATTAATTCAATGTCTGGACAAATCATTGAAAAGTTCACTTTGCCCAATAGTAACCATACACATATCTTGAATACATCCCATTTCCCACCAGGGATATATCTTGCGACTACTGTTGGTATTGGAAAAGAAATAACTTCGCAAAAGTTCTTGATACATTAATTATAATGTGATGCTCAGAAAGTGTTGAGTTTCTATTACGTCATAGACATTAATTAATAAATATTTCACTCAATCTTCACCAACTTATCAGAAGTAATTAATAACTCTCTATCCTTAACTTGATAGTTATAGATTCCTGATGGAATACCAGAAAGATCCACTGTTGTTTCTTCAGCCAATAGTGTTTGCTGTAAAACCAACTTGCCACTAAGGTCTCGTATAAGCATACGAGCATCTTCGGCTATGTAGTTATGTATTGCGACTCTAAGAAAGTCTCTTGTCGGCTGAGGATAAATGCTTACATATGGCTCAGAAATCTCATCATAAGTACTGACAGGATTAATTATATTAGGGGTATCTGTTAATTATATTAGGGGTATCTGGAAAAATAGGCGCAGTTTAATGAACAGTCTCAAATGTTCTTAAATAGTTTGACATTTACTAACACACTAATCTACAATAAGCAATCTCGAAGTATGTACAATTAGCTTCTAACAATAACTACGATGCAGCTTTCTACCTTTGAGGGTGATTAAGAGGAGAACAAGCTCAGATTTCTACATTTACTATACCCTATCCTTACTCTCATTCCACAATGCATCCATCTCGCCCAATGTCATATCCGCCAAAGCTTTGCCAGCATTATCTTCTATATACTCAAATCTCCTTTTGAACTTCTTGTTGACACGTTCCAGTGCAGCTTCAGGGTCTACATTGATAAATCGTGAGTAGTTAATGATAGAGAATATATAATCTCCCAACTCTTCCTCCATATGATCTTGATCCTTAGAAGCGACTGCTTCCAGTAACTCTTCTTGTTCTTCGATAACTTTGTCCCACACCTGAGACTTGTCCTCCCATTCGAATCCGACAGTCGCAGTCTTCTCCTGGAGGCGATAGGCTTTAATCATAGCGGGAAGGGCAAGCGGTACACCAGATAAAACTGATTTCTTACCCTCAGCTAACTTAATTTGTTCCCAGTTCTTCTTAACATCGTCATCAGAATTGACTTCAGTATTACCGTATATATGAGGGTGTCTATTGATTAGCTTATCGCAAATAGCATTCAGAGATTCTTCTAATGTAAAAGCCCCTTTTTCCTTTCCGATCTTGGCATAGAACACAAGATGTAGAAATATATCTCCTATCTCCTCCTTAATCCCCTCATAATCGTCATTAGATATGGCATCTACTAACTCATACATCTCCTCTATAGTAAGCTTACGGAGTGTCTGGATGGTCTGTTTCTTATCCCATGGGCACTTTTCTCTTAACTCATCCATTATATCAACTAGTCGTGTAAATGCTTTAGCAGTATTTTCCATCTTAAACGATTTAAGGTATCTTAGCGTTAATATTTCAAATCACAATAATACAATGAACACATTACTTTCTACATTCTTAATAATATTTTCCTTATTCCTTGTATCATTTGCTTTGATTAACATCAGACAGATATTTACAGGAAAGGAATTTCGTGGCACTTGTGCTACGAATAATCCTATGATCAAAAACGAAGTCGGCGATTGTAATCTCTGTGGCGCTAAAGCTGAAGAAGCCTGTCAAATGCCTGATGTAGAAGGAGCTTAGTTCTATATGAATTAGAAATTCCATCAAGTTTGTCTACTATGAAAATTATAGACAATATTTAAGATATCGCCTAAGATTTAACCTTTATGAAAAATATCCTTTTTGCATTATTCCTATTTGGAAATAGTTTTCTATCAACTGCACAGAACCTGCAACAAAGCAGTGCCCAAATCTATGAAGAGTTAGAAAAATTCAATTTTGTAGGATCTGCGCTATATGTCGCTGCACATCCAGATGATGAGAATACAAGATTGATATCTTACTTATCTAATGGCATACATGCAAGAACCGCTTACCTTTCACTTACAAGAGGAGATGGCGGACAGAATCTTATAGGGACAGAAATACAAGAACTACTCGGTGTAATAAGAAGTCAAGAACTACAGATGGCAAGAGCTACAGATGGTGGACAACAATTTTTTACAAGAGCTAATGACTTTGGATTTTCTAAGCATCCAGACGAGACATTAGTTATATGGGACAAGGAGAAAGTACTGGAAGATGTGCTGTATGCTATAAGAAGTTTTAAGCCAGATATTATTGTCAATAGATTCGATCATAGAACTCCTGGAAAAACACATGGCCATCATACGAGTTCTGCAATGCTATCAGTAGAAGCATTCGACTTAGCTAATGATCCCACTGTATATCCAGATCAAGTGGCGGAATTAGGAACATGGCAACCGCATAGACAATTCATGAATACTTCATGGTGGTTCTACGGAAGTAGAGAGAATTTTGAGAAAGCAGACAAGACTAACCTTATCAGTGTAGATGCAGGTCCTTACTACCCTTCTCTTGGTATATCTAATGGCGAGATTGCTGCACAAGCAAGAAGTAAGCACAGGTCACAAGGATTTGGATCAGGAGGTGGAAGAGGCTCATATCAAGAGTTCTTAGAGATAATAAACGGAGATATTCCTACGGATAAAGAAAACATGTTTGACGGTGTCAATACAACATGGACAAGAGTAAATGGAGGAGCACCTATTCAGACAAAGATGGACAAAGTTCTCAATGACTTTAATTTTAAAAATCCATCAGCAATCGTACCTCAGCTATTAGCGATATACGATGACTTAGGAAAAGTAGATGATGAACATTGGAAAAATATAAAATCTAAACATCTTAAGGAAATCATTCTTTCCTGTATGGGTGTACATGCAGAAGCATCTACAGATACACAGACGACAAGCTATGGTGACAGCTTAGAGATAAAACTGGAAATAACGAATAGAAGTCAGATCAGCTGCAATGTAAAAGACATAAAATTAAAAGGAGAAAGCATAGGGAAAACAGAACAGTTAGAAGCTAATACAGAAATCAAATGGTATGAGAATATCTACATCGATAATACAATCCCTTTTTCTAATCCTTATTGGCTCAACGATAAAGGTGCATTAGGCGTATACAAAGTAGATAAACCTGAAATGAGAAATCTCCCACAGAGTCCCGCTGCGGTAAGTGCAGATTTCGTCTTGAATATAGAAGGCAGGGAGATGACTATACAGAGAGATGTTATCTACAAATATGTAAACCCTGCTGAAGGAGAGATCAGACAACCATTAGCTGTCATTCCTCCCGCGACTATGACATTCTCTAAAGGCATGTACCTATTTGCAAATGATGATCCGCAAGAATTTACTGTAAAAGTTAGAGCAGGAAAATCGAATGTCAAAGGTCAACTTAAATTAGATGTACCCGAAGGATGGAAAGTGGAACCTACTTCAGTACAAATTGATATTCCACTTAAATTACAAGAAAAGAATTATTCATTTGTACTCACGCCACCTAGTGTAACTTCTAAAGCTGTAATTAAAGCATCATGCAATATCGATGGTCTTAATTGTAATAAAACTTTAATAAATATTGATTACGATCATATTCCATTGCAGACGGTCTTAAAACCTGCACAATCTGTTATTGTAAAAGTTCCTATCAAAAAAGGCGGCAAGAACATAGCATATGTAATGGGAGCAGGGGATAAGATACCTGAAAATCTGAGAAACGTGGGCTACAATGTAAGCTTGTTAGAAGCAACGAATTTACCTAATCTTGACTTAGATAAATACAATGCTATTGTGATTGGAATCCGAGCATACAATACATTAAAAGAATTAAAAATATACAATCAACATCTATTTGATTATGCTGAGCGAGGAGGTACAGTCATCACTCAATATAATACATCTCGAAGATTGAACTTCGACGACCTTGCACCCTACCCAATCAAACTATTCAGAGGAAGAGTGACAGATGAGAATGCTGAAATGAGAATCATAGCACCTGATCATAGAGTTCTTAATTACCCTAACAAAATAACAAGCGAGGACTTTGAAGGATGGGTACAAGAGAGAGGATTATACTTTGCAGAAGAATGGGCACCAGAATACACAGCGATCTTTTCAGCTAATGATAAAGGAGAAGAACCGCTGAATGGGAGTATGCTTGTCGCAGAACATGGAGAAGGATATTTTGTATATACATCGCTATCTTGGTTTAGAGAATTACCAGCGGGTGTTCCTGGCGCTTACAGGATTTTTGCTAATATGCTGGCATTATCAGACAGTAATAGACCATAGTTATGAATGATCAACATGAGTCTACTTTTGAAGATACATCTCCAATATTCAAATCTTGGAATGTATGGTATGCCATAGTTATTATATGCAATATAATTACGATCACAGCCATCTACTTATACTTTAATAGCATATAACAACTATGGAATTAATTGACTGGCTCGTACTCTCACTTACCGTTACAATAATTGTAGGTTACGGGATATGGAAGACAAGAGGTAGCAAAGATATAGAAGGCTTTCTTTTAGGTGGCAATGAGGCCAAGTGGTGGACAGTCGGTCTTTCTGTGATGGCTACCCAAGCCTCCGCCATTACATTCTTATCTACACCTGGGCAGGCATTTAATGATGGTATGGAGTTCGCTCAGTTTTATCTTATGCTTCCTGTGGCTATGATCATTATATGTGTGACTTTCATACCACTGTTCTATAAGATGAAAGTCTATACGGCTTATGAATTTTTAGAAAATAGATTTGACCTTAAGACAAGATCGTTGACTTCATTTCTATTTCTTGTTCAGAGGGGTTTAGCGACAGGTATAACGATCTATGCACCATCTATAATTGTATCTTCTGTGATGGGTTGGAATCTGCAGATCACTACAGTATGTACAGGTCTTATTGCTATAGCATACACAGTGAGTGGAGGAACTAAAGCAGTGCATGTGACACACAAGCATCAGATGGTTGTTATTCTACTAAGTCTATTTCTGATATTCTTTTTATTAATTAATACACTAACCGAAACATATACCTTCTCAGAAAATCTTCTTATAGCTAAAGCCAATGCGAAGTTGGATGTCTTAGACTTTAATTTTGATCTGAATGACAGATATAATATCTGGTCGTCTATGGCAGCATTGTTTCTATTCCTTTCTTACTTTGGGACAGATCAGTCACAAGTACAGAGATATATCTCAGGAAAGAGCATCAAAGAAAGTAGACTCGGATTGATTATGAATGGGATACTTAAGTTACCATTACAGTTTTTCATTTTGTTTTTAGGAATCATGGTTTTCTTATATTATCAAAGTAATGATGCTCCTATGTTCTTTAATAATACAGTAATAGAAGAAGTCAGAGAAAGTGAAAATGCGGATGCTTTATTAGCTTTAGAAGACACATACACAGAACACTTATCAGAACGAGCTAAAACCAATGAAGCGCTTGTCAAAGCTCGTAGAGCCAACGATGAAACTGCAGTCGCAACCATCAGCCGACAAGTATTATCTATATCAAAAAGGGACTCAAGCATACGATCAGAAGTCAAAGCACTCATAACAGATACTAACAAAGACTTAGAAACTAATGACAAAGATTATGTCTTCATTAGTTTTATCCTTTCTTATCTCCCTAATGGACTTATAGGTCTTCTGCTTGCAGTAATATTTTTTGCAGCGATGTCATCCACATCATCAGAACTTAATGCTCTGGCCTCTACGACTACAGTAGACATCTACAAAAGATTAATGAAACAAGATGGCTCCGAAGAACACTATCTGAAAGCTTCTAAACTATGGACTTTGTTTTGGGGAGTTGTGGCTATATTGTTTGCATCCTATGGTAGACTATTTGAAAATCTTATACAGTTTGTCAATATCATTGGCTCAGTATTCTATGGTACGATCTTAGGAATTTTTCTTGTCGCATTTTATATCAAATGGATAAAAGGAAATGCTGTATTTATAGGAGCCATATTAGCAGAGATGTTAGTTGTCTTTATTTTCTATATGGATTATGTACCCTTCTTATGGCTTAATCTTATAGGAGTGTTAGCTGTATTTATATTCTCAGCAATTATACAGGTAATGCAGAATGGCAAAGCCACCGTTGCGTCTGCAGAATAGAAATCAAATTATTCAATGCTGAAAGAAAACCTTACCAAACCATCGGATAAGTTTCTACCCATATTGAGACAGTTTAAATTTAATTGGCCTATTGGACTCTATCTGACAAAACCTGTTCTATCTCATCTAAAGTGATGTTCTTAGCTTTGAGCAAAACGAGGTAATGGTACATCAAGTCAGCAGCTTCATTTTTAAATAATTCGTCGTTATTATCTTTAGCTTCTATAATCAATTCTACAGCTTCTTCTCCTACTTTTTGGGCTACTTTATTGATGCCCATTTTATAAAGCTTGTTGGTATACGATTGCTGATCATTATTATCGATTCTATCATTTATAGTATTTTCTAATTTATAAATGAAGCCCTTATTAGTCTCTTCTTTGAAGCATGTGTAACTTCCGGTATGACATGTAGGTCCTACAGGCTTGACTTTAATTAGTATAGTATCTTGATCACAGTCTATGAGAATATCATCGACCAAAAGATAATTTCCAGATTCTTCGCCTTTAGTCCATAATCTTTTTTTGCTTCTGCTATAGAAAGTTACCTTTCCTTCAGTTTGAGTTTTTGTCATTGCTGCTTCATTCATATAACCCAACATTAAGACTTGATGAGTCAAAGAGTGCTGAATTATAACTGGTACTAAACCATCTCCTTTTATATAATCTATTTCCATCGTACTGGTATTTTATTATTGTGTAAATATTGTTTTAGATCGGGAATTTTTACCTCATCATAATGAAATATACTTGCGGCTAATGCCCCAGTCGCTTCGGTAGATGTATATAGGTCCTTAAAGTGTTGCATACTTCCTGCACCACCTGATGCTATGACTGGTAAGTTAATCTCTGACGCAATTTGGCGTGTTATATCCAGAGAAAAACCATTCTTCATACCATCACTATCCATCGAGGTCAGTAGTATTTCTCCCCCACCTAACTCTTCTATTTTCTTAGCCCATAATACAGTCTCAAGACCTGTTGCTCTTCTTCCACCACTGACATAAACCATCCACTGATTATTCATATACTTAGTATCTATAGCAACAACCACACACTGACTCCCAAACTCATCTGCAATATCAGTAATGAGTGTTGGTCTATCTACAGCAGCCGAATTAATACTAACTTTATCAGCACCGGCATTTAGTAAGGCATATACATCTTCGACAGATCTTATACCTCCTCCGACTGTAAATGGAATATTTATTTCTTTAGAAATCTCTTTGACGAGTTCTATTAAAGTGGCTCTGTTTTCTATTGTTGCTGTAATATCCAGAAACACCAATTCGTCAGCACCTTGTTCTACATAAGAATTTGCTAATTCGATAGGATTACCTGCATCAGTGATATTATCAAAATTAATTCCTTTTACAGTCCTACCATCTTTGATATCTAAACACGGAATAATCCTTTTCTTTAACATTGTATTTTTTGAATTGCTTATAAATATAAATTTGCATCTAAACAGAACGACAGTAGTCCGATTCTATAATTCTACTAACTCACTTAATGCTATTTTATTTTCATAAATGGCTTTACCTATAATTACACCATCACAACCTATTTTCTTCAATCTATGAATATCATCCATTGACGAGACTCCCCCACTTGCAATCAGTTTTACATTAGATTGTTTCAGTATAGTTTTATAGAGTTCTTCTGAGGTTCCTTGGAGCATACCATCCTTTGCAATATCGGTGCATATAACATAATTGACGCCTTTGTCTTCATAGTTTTTTATGAACTTAATAACATCCCTATCTGTCGTCTCTACCCAACCTGAGGTAGCTATATTACCATCTCTGCAGTCAGCTCCTAATATGATCTTATCGCTACTATATTTACTAATCCATGAAATAAAGAGATCAGGATTATACACTGCAATACTACCTGCTGTTATCTGATTAGCTCCACTGTCGAATGCAATAGCTATATCTTTATCTGACTTAATACCACCACCAAAATCGACTATGAGATTAGTGTTATTACATATTTCTTCTAAAATTTTGTAATTAATTATTTGATCAGATTTAGCACCATCTAAATCAACGACGTGTAAATACTGAATACCATTATCTTCAAAGTGCTTGGCAACTGAAAGGGGGTTTTCATTGTAAACTTTCTTAGTGCTGTAATCACCCTTGGTCAGTCTTACACACTTTCCATCTATAATATCTATGGCAGGAATAATTCTCATAATTCTAAAAAGTTTTTTAATATCTGTTCACCAATAGATGAAGATTTTTCTGGATGAAATTGAGTAGCATAGAAATTACCTTTCTGCAACGCTGCACTAAATGACTCTATATAATTACAGACGGCAACTGTATCAGAGCAAGTCTCTGCGTAGTAACTATGCACATAATAAACATTATCCTGTGGCTTAACATTATCAAACAATACACCTTCTATACTTTCAAAATTATTCCATCCCATGTGAGGTACGATCTCAGTAGATGGAAACAATCTGACTTTACTATCAAATATACCTAAGCAATCAGTATCTCCTTCTTCGCTAAATTGACATAATAATTGTAGACCTAAACAAATACCCAAAAATGGTTTACGCAGACCAATAATTGTCTTATCCAATCCCTTAGCTCTTAGATTATCCATTGCAGACTGAGCCTCTCCTACTCCTGGTAATATCACTTTATCTGCAGTGTGGATGACAGATATATCATCAGTAACGACACTCTGATATCCTAATCTTGAGATGGCATTCTGAACTGAGTGAATGTTACCTGCTTTATAATCGATAATGGCTATCATATGATACCTTTCGTACTTGGTATAGAATAATTATCCGTTTTATTAATAGCCATTCTTATTGACTTCGCAAAGGCTTTAAAAATAGATTCTATTTTGTGATGTTCATTAGTACCTTCTGATTTAATATTTATATTACACTTTGCGGAATCACTAAATGATTTAAAGAAGTGAAAGAACATTTCTGTAGGCACATCACCTATCATCTCTCTTGAGAAAACAACATCCCATTCTATCCACGGCCTACCACCAAAATCTATGGCGACCTGTGCTAAGCAATCATCCATAGGTAATAAAAATCCATACCGTTCTATCCCCTTTTTAATTCCAAGTGCTTGCTTAAATGCATCTCCTAAGCAGATCGCTACATCCTCAATCGTATGATGTTCATCTACATGCAAATCTCCATCTACGACAACTTCAAGATCCACATTACCATGACGAGCTATCTGATCCATCATATGATCTAAAAAATTGAGACCAGTATTCACCGATGCGACACCAGTACCATCAAGATTTAGAATTACTTTAATTTGAGTTTCTTTAGTCTTTCTTTCAATAGTAGCTATTCTTGGTAAAGCTTTCAGATACGTATAGATCTCATTCCAACTTGTGGTAGATAAGACCGCTGCTTCGTTTTCTGTACCAATATATATTCCCTGAGCTTTTAGATTAGTAGCTAATTCTATATCTGATGCTCTATCTCCTATCACATAAGAATTAGTCATGTCATAATCGCCATAGATATATTTTTGAAGAAGTCCAGTCCGAGGCTTTCGAGTCGGTGCATTATCTTCCGGAAAGCTACGATCTATAAGTACTTCACTGAACTCTACTCCTTCATTCTTAAAAGCCTGAATAATCTTGTTATGAGCAGGCCAAAAAGTATCTTCAGGAAATGAGTCGGTTCCCAGTCCATCCTGATTAGTAACCATCACTAAAGTATAATCGAGTTCATTTGCAATTTTTGACAAGTTACTGAAAACACCAGGATAGAATTCCAATTTATTGAGGCTATCTAATTGATAATCTACTGGGGGCTCAATAACTAAGGTGCCGTCCCTATCTATAAATAATACTTTCTTCATTATAAATTTTTAAGACACTTTATTAATATCTCATTTTCTGATTGACTTCCTATGGTCACTCTTACACAATTCTCTACTTCTTTATTTCTATTGCGAATTATAATGCCTTGGTCTTTTAGCTGCTTATATACATTGTCCGCATCATTAACTTCTATAAGAAAGAAGTTAGCATCAGATGGATAAACTTTATTAACAACTTTACAGCCTTGCAACTCCATTTTCATTTTTGTTTTCTCTGCTAAGATTGTAGAAATGTTTTCTCTGAAAGAGTCGTAACTTTCCAAAGCGCTGATTGCAGTCTCTTGATTTAATTGACTGACGTTGTAGGGTGGTTTTACTTTATTGAATAATGAAATTATTAATTTATTAGAATAAGCTACTCCTACCCTTGCTGCTGCAATACCCCATGCTTTACTGAATGTTTGACTAACAATAAGATTATTGTAAGTATGTAATAAATTTATGAGTGAGTCTGAGTCTGCGAAATCTATATAGGCTTCATCGACGATAACGATACCACTAAAGTTATCAAGAAGATATTTTATATCACTTTTATTAATCAAGTTACCTGTAGGATTATTTGGCGAGCATATGAAGATAACTTTCAGGTTGGAATCTGAAAGATAGGGAGTAACTGTGTTACGATCTATCTGAAAGTCATTAGTTAAAGGCAGCTTTATTAATTCAATATTATTTATATCAGAGGATACTGCGTACATACCATACGACGGCGTAAAACATAATCCTTTATCTACGCCAGGATTACAAAATATCCTCAATGCTAAATCTATAACTTCATCGCTTCCATTACCTATAAAAATCTGACGACTATCTACGTTCTTTATTTTTGCTAACTTTTGCTTTAATATATTTTGATAAGGATCAGGATATCTATTAAGCGTGCCAAATGGATTTTCATTTGCATCTAAAAAAATACCTTCACTGTCATTATAATCATCTCGTGCACTTGAGTAAGGTTTCAAATTATAAATATTATCACGTACCAAAGATTCCAAATCAATTAATCGCTTAGTCATATTATTTTTCATTTAATCTTATAGTTACAGCGTTCTTATGTCCCATGAGTCCTTCTGCTTCTGCCATTACTTCAATAGTCCTACCGATATTCATAATTCCCTTATCTGTAATTTCTTGAAAAGTTATTTTCTTTACAAAACTATCTACAGATACACCACTATAGGATTTTGCATTACCATTAGTGGGTAAGGTATGGTTCGTTCCGCTTGCATAATCTCCAGCTGATTCACAACTATAATTACCTAAGAATACAGATCCTGCATTGACGATTTTATCTACATAAATAGATGCATTAGCAGAGGCTATAATTAGATGCTCAGGTGCATAGATATTACTGAAATTAAAAGCATCAATAATAGTATTAAAAACTATAGACTTACTTTGTCTTAGTGCCTCATCTGCAATTGACTGGCGTGGCAAGTTTTGAATTTGCATATCGATTTCTGACAAACAACTATTAATAACTTCTGCACTATCACTCAGTAATATGACCTGACTATCTACGCCATGTTCTGCTTGAGAAAGTAAATCGGCAGCAACAAATTTTGGATTGCATGAGGTGTCCGCTACGACCAATAATTCACTGGGACCAGCGGGCATATCAATTGCCACACCCTGCAGTTGTAGTATCTCTTTGGCTTTAGTAACATACTGATTTCCGGGACCGTATATCTTATAGACGGCAGGTATAGTTGTCGTCCCGAAAGTCATGGCGGCTATTGCTTGAGCACCTCCTACTTTATATATTTTTTTTATACCCACTAAGTTAGCTGCATACAATATCGATGAATCTATAAGCCCCTTATTATTAGGTGGTGTACAGAGGACTATCTCAGAACAGCCCGCGATCAGCGCTGGTATACCCAACATCAAAACTGTAGAAAACAACGGAGCACTGCCACCCGGTATATATAATCCGACCTTTTGAATCGCCACTGACTTTCTCCAACATTTAACGCCAGGCATCGTCTCTATTATCTCTTCATCGACTAACTGAGTAGAATGAAACTTTGTGATATTATTGTAGGCCAATTGGATAGCTTGTTTTAATTCTCTGCTTACTTTATCAGCAGCAGCTTCAATAACATTTGTGCTTACAGCTAAACTATCTAATTCAGCATCATCATACTTTTTGGCATATTTGATCAAGGCATCATCTCCGTTTAATTTGACATCTCTGATAATTGTATTTACAGAGTCCACTAAGTCGTCATGATTAGTGAGGGGACGATTCGTCAATGATGCCCATTCAGATGGAGGCGGATTATTATAGTTCTTCATTATGCTACCATTTTATCAATTGGCACAATAAGAATATCTTCTGCTCCAGCGGCTCTTAGCTGATCTATAACTTCCCAGAATTGATCTTCGTTAATCACTGAATGCAATGAACTCCACCCTTCTTTTGCTAAAGGAAGTATCGTAGGACTCTTAAGTACTGGAAGAATTTCAGATACATTCTCTATTTTATTATTCGGTACATTTAATAATATATACTTACTATCTTTTGCACGCAATACGGCATTGATCCGAAATACCAGCTTATCGAGAATCTCTTCTTGCTCCTCAGTCAGCTTGAGTGATTTGACTAATACGGCTTCTGATCTCAGAATGACTTGTGTCTCTCTTAATCCGTTCTTAAACAATGTACTGCCAGAACTGACAATATCACAAATCCCATCTGATAAGCCAATGTTAGGTGCAATCTCTACTGAACCTGATATCGTGTGTATATCAGCTGTTATGTTGTTCTTATCTAAATATGCCTTCAGAGTTACAGGATAAGAAGTCGCTATTCTTTTACCTTGAAAATACTGGAGAGTATCGTCAGTTACCTCCTTAGGTACGGCAAGGGAAACTCTACATTTAGAGAAACCTAAGGCAAGGACTATATCCAGTTTTTTTTGTTTCTCTATGATGAGGTTTTCGCCTACGATAGCGATGTCGACAGTGCCATCTTCTATATACTGTGGAATATCAGAATTTCGTAGGTACAAAATTTCTATCGGAAAATTGTCGACAATCACACGAAGTTGATCCTTCCCATTATTTATAGATATTCCAGCATCCTTAAGTAATTGAAGCGACTCTTTGTTAAGTCTTCCGCTTTTTTGAATAGCAATTCGAAGTTTACTCATATTAGTTTTATTGGTGCTGAGCAAACTATGATGTATAAAAAAACACCGTCTAATTTACTCAGACAGTGTTTTAATTTGATATATCTTTATTAATTACTACATACCATAATCACTCCGCCTGAAGGCTCAAGTAAAAATGATGATGATGTGTGTTTGTATATTTCATATTGTTAAGCGACAAATCTATATAGATAATATTTAAGATCAAAGGAAAAGAATATTTTAATTGAAAAATCTATTTCTCAATCCCTGATAAATACATACTGATTAAAGTTAAATTTTCTTGTTAATTGAGATAACGGAATAATAATAAAATTTAGAAGCATTCAATTACTCATCTAATTTTGTGACCCACTTATCCCAATCTTCATTGGCTTTTTCAAGCTCTTCTTCTTTGGTCTTAATAGACTTGAGTGCTTCCGTACCCTCAGGTGAGTTGTAAAAAGTGACATCCATTAATTTATCATTAATATCAGACATCTCTTTCTCTAATCTTGCAATAGCTTTTTCTGCTTTACTGATATTTCTATTGATTTGTTTTTGTTCTTTGTAGCCTAATACTTTCTTGGTTTTATCCTTAGGTTTAGATTCGTCTTCTTGAGATACCTCAAATTCTCTGATGTCTTGAGACTCTCTTTTATTCAGAACATACTCTAAGTCACCAAGATGCTTGGTAACATTTTTATCTCGGAATTCGTAAGTGACATCAATACTGCCTTTAAGAATATCTCTATCGTGAGAAACAATAATCAAAGTACCTGGATATTCAATTATCGCTTGCTTGAGCATAGCTTTAGAATGTATATCAAGGTGATTAGTAGGCTCATCTAATATTAGGAAATTAGACTTCTGAGATACGAGACATGCCATAGCTAATCTTGATTTCTCTCCCCCACTTAATACTGATACTTTCTTATGTACATCATCCCCAGAGAATGAGAAAGCCCCCAAAGTCTTACGAGAAGCCGTATAATAATCAGGATCACATAAAGTCTCTATGGTCTCCAGTACTGTCAACTTATTATCTAATACCTCGGATTGATCTTGTGAAAAATAGTTAACGATAACATTATGTCCAAGCTCTACATTACCTGAGTTATAAGGAATAGATCCTGCTATCATTTTTACAAGTGTTGATTTCCCTTGACCATTCTGACCTACGAATGCCACCTTCTGTCCTTTGAGTACTTCAAGGTTTACGCCTTCGAGTACATGATGGTCATCATACGATTTACACGCATCCTCTACTTTGACAACAACCTTTCCAGATGATCCTGTTACAGGAAAGTTAATACTAATCTGTGTCACGTCATCACTTTCTATTTCTACTCTTTCTATTTTGTCGAGCTGCTTTTTCATCGACTGGGCCATTTTAGTCTTAGTAGCCTTCGCCATGAATTTATTGATGATCTTCTCTTTTTGCTTTATTTCTTTCTGTTGATTAACAAAAGCTTGCTGCTCTTTCTCTTGACGTATTTCTTTTGATTCGAGATACTTATGGTACTTACCTTTGAACGTAAATATTTTCTTATTTCCTAATTCATAGATATTGTTAGCAATATTACTCATAAACTGCACATCGTGAGATATGAATAGTAGTGCTTTGGGATAAGATTTAAGATACTTCTCAAACCAGATAAGAGCTTCTATATCTAAATGATTGTCGGGCTCATCCAGTAGTAATATATCTGGCTTCGATAACAATAACTTAGACATCTGTACACGCATCTTCCATCCACCAGAGAGACTACTTATAGGCTCTGGAAACTGTTCTTCTCTAAACCCTAAGCCCTTCAGAATACGACTTGATTCAGCATGAGGATTATTGACATCCAGAGAAGATAGCTTTATGTTTAGATCAGATATATTATTGAGTATATCATTTAGTTTTTGCTCGTCTTTCTCTTTAGTTAGTGCCTGATTATTTTCTTCTAGTAGCTTTTGTACTTCAAAGTATTCTGCATAACACTCTAAGCAAGTATCCATGATACCTTTGCTTTCATCAAGATTAAAATGCTGAGAAAGATATCCGATGTTACAATTCTTAGGCATTAAGACTTCTCCAGAATCTGGAGAAATATCGCCTTTAATAATTTTGAAAAGCGTTGTCTTACCAGCACCATTACGACCTATTAAGGCCGCCTTATCTCCATCATTAAGCATGAAAGAAATATTGTCTAACAAATGATGGCTACCGAAGTATAAACTTATGTCTCTAAGGGCGTACACAGATTAATTATGACTTATGTAATTAGGAATCTGAGCAATTATAGAATATGCATCACCTTTATGATCAAGCGCCTTCTGCCATAAAGCGTTAGACTTAGATTTAAATATATAATTAGCATATAACTCAGAGACTATCCAAGAACCAGATGCTAACTCCTGCCTTAATTGCCCTGCTTCCCATCCGCTGTAGCCTATATAAAATCTTATATTATCTTTGAGAATAAGACCTGATTCTATCAAGAATTTTAACTTCTTAAAATCTCCACCCCAATATATTCCATCTGAGACCTTAATACTATCATCGAGTAAATCACCGACGTTGTGTATATAGTGCAAGGTATCTGTCGCTACAGGTCCACCATAGAACACTTCATATTTTTCTTCGGTCACAACATCACCTATGATCTCTGATATATCCATATTGATAGGTTTATTAAGTATAAATCCTACAGTGCCTTTCTCCTTAGAATACTCGCATATGCCTACTACTGCTCTCTTAAAGTTCGTATCCATCATAAACGGTTGGGCAATTAGTATTTTCCCAGCAGCAATTTCTCTCTTATTATTAGACATATAAAGATTATTATAATTGACTCATTTCTAATGTTCTATCTACACGTCTAAAGAAACCACTTAATACCTTAGCACCAAACTCTATATAGCTCTTATGTCCATCAGCAACCATAGTTTCCATCGTCTGAGTCCATCGGACTGGCGAAGTCAATTGTTCTATAAGGTTTAACTTGATAACATCGACATCTGTTGTCGATTTAGCGTTAACGTTCTGATAAATAGGACAGGTAGGCGTACTAAAGGTCGTCTGCTCTATCGCTTCCTTAAGTGTATTCTGTGCTGACATCATCAGGGGAGAATGGAAAGCTCCATTTACATTTAGAACTAAAGCTCTCTTAGCACCTTTCTCTTTAGCTAATACGGCTGCAGCTTCCACTTTATCTACACTACCTGATATAACAAGTTGGCCTGGGCAATTATAATTAGCAGCGACTACGATATCTCCTATCTCATGACAAATAGATTCTACAACTGCGTCTTCTAAGCCAAGAATTGCTGCCATCGTGCCTTGGGTACTATCACAAGCATCTTGCATCGCCAGTGCACGCCTCTGTACTAATGTCAGTCCGTCTTCAAAGCTCAGTACACCATTAGCTACTAAAGCTGTCAATTCTCCTAAAGAATGACCAGCAACTGCTGAAGGACTTAGATCGGCTTTATTGATGTAGTACCTAATTATTGAATTAAGAAAGACGGCTGGCTGGGTGATCTTAGTTTGCTTCAGGTCTTCATCAGACCCTTCGAACATCACAGCACTAATATTGTATGATAGCACTTCATCAGCTTTATCAAACCATTTCTTAGCAATATCATCTGACTCATACAGATCCTTACCCATACCAACATACTGGGAACCCTGACCAGGAAAAAGAAGAACGGACATATAGATTACATTTTTTACAAATGTAGCAGAACGGCATTAGAACTCTACGATATCAGTCTAAGAAATTCGTTACGCGTCTCAGACTCTGCAAAAACGCCTTTAAATCCTGATGTTGTTGTCATAGAATTCTGTTTTTCGACACCTCTCATTGCCATACACATATGAGAAGCCTCGACGACTACAGCTACACCTTGTGGCTTTAAAGATTTATCGATACATTCTAATATCTGCTCTGTTAACCGTTCTTGTACTTGTAATCGTCTTGCAAATACATCTACGATACGTGGAATTTTACTTAACCCTACAATTTTACCATTCGGGATATAGGCAATGTGGACTTTTCCGAAAAACGGTAACATATGGTGCTCACATAAAGAGTATAGCTCTATATCCTTGACAAGTACCATGCTATCATATTCTTCATTAAATATGGCATTTCTCATAATCTTAACAGGATCTTGATTGTATCCTTGAGTTAAGAATTGCATAGCCTTAGATGCCCTCTCAGGCGTTTTTATCAGCCCCTCTCTTTTGACGTCCTCTCCTAAAGATTTTATAATAGTGGAATAGTGCTTCTTAAGTGTCTCAGTTACTTTCTTATCGTAACTCTCTTTTTTAGTATAACTCATTAATATATTGTAGTAATATAAAGTATTGTAGTTCTAACTGTAATAAACCCTTGTTCAGATAATTGGTTCAATAAACCTGCCAAATAGACTCTCATTCACCCATATATATCGTTAAAAATCATGATTTTGTCTATCTCTCTTGAAGCATGATTGACTAAATGGTAATTTGTATGAGTGAAATGGGAAGATATAAAAAATGCATCAAGGGATCTGGCCACAGCACCTGGTTTTTTGCACCTTTGTTTCTGGTTATTGACCTATCTGTTCTTATTTATCATAGATCATAGGGACCTTCCTGACCTCTATAAGCTTGTTGACAACTTAGTAGATATCTCTTTCTTCATATTTATATCTTATATCAATATCTACTATTTGATCCCGAAGTTCTTGCAGAATAAGAAGCCACTTCTATATATGCTTTCATTGATAGGTATGGCATTTCTGTTATCACCCATATTAACATCCGCTTACTTACTGATATATAGAAATTTCTTAAATGAAATAAGCACAACATTAGAGTTTAAGAACACCGCCTTTATAATATGTCTTTTTGTTGGATTGGCATCTATGCTATTCAAAGTAACAAAAGACTGGTTGATACTTCAACAAGAACGTAAAGATCTGGAGAGTAAGAGATTGCAATCAGAACTAAAGTTCTTAAAATCTCAGATAGATCCACACTTCTTCTTTAATACATTAAATAACTTGTATGCACTTACTCTCAAGAAGTCGGACTTAGCACCCGAGATAGTACTGCGGTTATCGGAGATGATGCGTTATATGCTTTATGAATGCAACGAACTCAAAGTCCCTTTAGTTAAAGAGATCAACTATCTTAAGAACTATATAGAATTAGAGAAGCTAAGACAAGGCAACAATTTCAAAATAAATTTCAATGTAGAAGGGGACGCTAAAGAGAAGATGATCGCTCCGTTAGTATTCATCCCTTTCTTAGAAAATAGCTTCAAACACGGTGTCAATAATCAAATCAAGTCTGGCTTCGTAAATGTAGAAATGCAACTTACTGATGTGGATGTAAAGATGGAAATAGAAAATTCTAAAATAACAACCTTAAATGATAAAAATCAGACTAAGAAATCAGGAGGTATCGGATTGACTAATGTCAAAAGAAGACTGAAATTAATATATCCTAAAAAACACAACATAGATATCATCGACAAATCGAATTCATTCAAAGTTCGCTTAGATATAAAACTAACATAGAAAAACTAAATATGATAAAAACACTAATCGTAGACGACGAACCACTTGCACTTGACATCATAGAATCATACATAGAAAAAATTCCAGATCTGGAGTTGGTAGCGAGATGTGATAATGCTATCGATGCTAATGAGATACTTCAGAAAGAGCATGTAGATCTATTAATCTTAGATATCCAAATGCCACAAATGACAGGTATAGAATTAGTGAAATCACTAAGATCTAAGCCCAAGGTTATATTCACTACAGCTTACTCAGAGTATGCTGTTGAAGGGTTTGAGTTAGACGCTGTTGATTATCTTCTTAAGCCAGTCGCTTTCGACAGATTTATGAAAGCTGTTAATAAGGTAAAAGATGGTGCTGACAGATCTACTGTAGCTGCAGATGATGATTTTTTCTTTGTTAAGGCAGATAAGAAATTGATGAAAATCCATTTTAATGAGATCTTATATATAGAAGGATTAAAAGATTATGTCATTATTAAAAAAGAAGCAGGTAGGGTCATTGCGTTACAGACTATGAAAAGCTTAGAAGCTAAGTTACCTTCTAATATATTTATGCGAGTACATCGGTCTTATATTGTAAATATTGCCAAGATAAAAGCTGTTGTAGGCAACTCCTTAGAACTCATAGAGAATGGCAAGACTAAAGACATTCCGATAGGGAAAAATTACAAAGAAGACCTTATTGCAATCATCGAAAGTAATAAATTGTAGAAAAGTATAAGTCAATTGTTAGAAGAACTTATAGCTGAAATTTCTGCTTTTCTCAATGAAGAACTAGTCTCATACAATACTGTAAGTGGAGGTGATATTAATCTTGCCTTAAAAATAAAGACAGATAACAAAAACTACTTCTGTAAATACAATATAAGTGTTCACCACAATGGTATAATTTCCTGTGAGCTCGCTGGCCTAAAGACACTTTCGGACAATGGAGTGAGAACGCCAAAGTTGATTACTCATATCAGAATGGCGGCTCTAAGCGGCATTCTATTAGAATGGATTCCGAGAAACACTGTAAGCTCAACAAGCTCAGGATTACTGAATCTATGCGAGCAATTAATTACACTTCACAGCTCGACTACCAAGCAGTATGGAGCTGCTCAAAACAACTTCATAGGCACGCTCCATCAGCATAACGACTGGTATGATAGCTTCTTTGACTATTATATTGAGTCAAGACTTATGCCACAATTTACACTGGCGTATGACAATGGATATCTACGAGATAGTTCAGCTATAGAACACTTCCTACAACGTATCACTAATATCATACCGTCAGAAAAACCTACGCTAATACATGGTGACTTATGGTCAGGTAATTACATGATATCTGACTACGACAATGCATACTTAATAGATCCTTCAGTCAGCTATGGTCATAGAGAAATGGATATTGCTATGCTGCATTTGTTCGGAGGAGTCCCTGGTATGCTTATGCAACTATATAATGAAGCTCATCCATTAATAAAAGGATGGGAAGATAGGATGGATATATTCCAGCTCTATTACTTATTAGTTCACCTTAATATATTTGGGAGATCCTATCTGGCTCAAGTTGAAAGTATTCTGAGTAGATACGCTTAATCTATCTTCTGTATTTTCTTAACTGTAGTCTTATCATTGCTTGTGATTCTTACGAAGTAAGTACCTTGATTGAATGAAGTAATGTCAATAGAATGAGACCTTGTATTACTATATTGAGATTCATGCAATACCCTACCTAAGGCATCTATCAATTCTATATTATCGATACTGTACTTTTCAGATTCTATAGTCAATAATCCAGAAGTGGGATTAGGGCTTACATTGATAGAGATGTTCAGTTCATTTTCGTCTAATCTATCACCTTCGTTAAATGTAATTGCATCTTCATATATTGGGTGAGCATGATATTCTCCATATTCATTAGTAGATATGATATTATTCATACTTATCATTGAGGAGTTAGATAATGAGCTTCTTTTGAAGCCCACAACTTCATCCTCAACTATAAATTCTAATTTTCCTATAATACCTACACCATCGGTAGAAACATTAGAAATACGAGATACTCCTATATCAACTTGCCCATCTTTGGGTACAGAATACATAGATTCTAAAGGACTTTCATAAGAGAGCCAGTTATCATCATAAAGTGTAAATATTACACTTGAAGAATCAATAATATCTGGATTAATGTTAAGTGTAAATGCACTTCCATAAAAATCTATAGCTGGATATGCATTATTTCCAATTGCGATATCTAATGAAATCCATTCTCCAGAATCTACAGGATTTGATGGAGGAATAAAGTAGATTGGAACCTCACTTGTTATTGCATGTTCTTCATTTACTAACTTATGTAGTTGACCATAATTATTGTAAACCTCAGAAAAATCATTGTAATCAATATAGCCATCACCATCCGCATCACCACACTTCAGATCTATGCCATCATTCATTTGCTGATATCCCCAGTCATCACTTTCCTGACCTGTCCAAAACAATGGGAAGTCATTACTTCTATCATATCCACCTTCTCCTAAATTGAGAGCCATGTCTAAGATATCTTTCATATCAACGACACCATCATCATTAGTATCACCACTGTACACACAATTATTAAGGCAGAGACAATCATCGAAATTACTGTCTAATACTTGTACATCAATTTTGACTATTTCACAATTCCCTTGAATAGTACAATATTCAAGATCAAATTCATCGATACCACTGAATCCAGGATCAGGCGTATAGATGATAGTGTTTTCACCTGAAATAGTTGCACATGGCAATACTTCAGATCCATTGGCATCCAATATAGTAACTGAACCATAAGCAGGATCAACTGAAGAACTGTAAGAATAGCTGTTAAGGTCATTATCATGAGTCACCTTAAGAACATGATCCTTAAGTATATCAAACTCATACTCTACTTCCGCTGTAGGAGCAAAATCATCTACATGTATAACAATCTGCGCTGTCTGAATAGCTAAGCCTGTAAATACTTTATAGAAGAAAACTTTATCACCATTGAACCCTTGAGGGGGGCTGTATGTAAATGTCCCATCCGCTAAGTAATTAAGATCTGAAGAGTAATCTACAATATTCCTATCGTCTCTATAATCATTCTCAAATACATTAAAACTTATTGTACCATCAATCTCTACAAAGTATTGATCATCTACAACAAGTTGATTATCAATAGCTTTATTAAGGACATTTACGGAGTAAGTAAGAGATCCGCCATCTACTGTAGAAAATGATATTGTATCTAATCCTACAAAGCTCGAATTAGAGCTATAATACCATATGTGATCAGCTTCACCTAAAAATACAGAGCCATTAGACGCTGATGTCTCAATCTCAAAATCATCAGAAGGACAAGTCAATCTAATTAGAGATTTGTTATCTACAGAAATATTATGTGTTCTAATTAATTCCGAATCTTCCTTAGTAAGATATACAATATTACTTTCGACATTATCGAGTGTATCGCTTGCGAAGTATCTGATAAAAGCATTATCAGCACCCGAATCAAACTGAAAAGATATAGTACTGTCAGTAATAGATGCGGTACCACCTTCTACATATCCAATTCTATCTAATGTAAGATCACCATGTGAATTATCATCATTAGCCAATACATTAATCCCTATAGAGTCTTGTGTCGCTAATATGTAATCAGGAGTTGTTTTTACTACAGATTCTTTAAATCTAAAGTGGATAATCGTGTAATTAGGGAAGGGAATTCCAGGAAATGGTCCTGGTTCGTAATATTCTACAACAATCTTAGTATCTCCAGAAAATCCAGAGGTAGGAAGAAAATTGAGTAGGTAGGTATTTGCAGATGAAAAATCTACAGTCAAAGAATCCGAGCCAGAGCCCGGTAGAACTGTAATCTGAGGATATTGAGAAAAAGAACTTAATTCAACCTGAGATAAAACATCACTTTCGCTGTTAACAAATATATGCTTAGGGTTAAGTTGGGCACTTAACGAAAAACTAATAAATACAAAAAGGCAAATCAAAAAATTTTTCATTGAGCCTGTGATGTGTTTTGGTTAATGCAAATATATTCCAAATATTTGGTTTTCTTGTATAATGTAGTCATAAAAAAATTCATAAATTATTTGTTTTACACCTTATTGATTATCAACCAATTAAGTTCAAATCATATCGTATAAAACATTGAAATAATATGATTCTTATAAAAGAAACCTTAATTTGTATTCCTTTGACTATCTATGAATTATATATTTTTAGTAATTAATATATAAAATGAACTCTACCCGTATTTTCAGAGTGCTTGCTCAGCTTACAATTCCAGAAATGAATAGGTTCATTAAATTTATTCAATCACCATATCATAATGTAAACGCAAGAATCAACGGATTAGCTGTCATATTGGTTAATTCCATAAAAAAAGATGAGAAACTACCGACAAAAGAAAGCCTATGGAAAAGCATAGAGGTAAAAACTAAATACTCAGATCTCAAATTCCGCAAATTATGTAATGACCTTTTAGAGAGATTTGAAAAATTCTTAATCTTAGAAAATTTAGAGAACAATAAAATTCTTCAGGCTAACTTATTGTTGGAAACTATAAGAAGAGATAAGATTGAAATATTGGCAGAAAAACATATGTCTAAATCTTCAAAAGAGTTTGAACGAGAAATAGATAAATCTTCAAACTATTATTTACAAAGATATTTCTTTGAAAAAACAATTCAGAATTTAAAAACCAACTATGAGAAAAAAGTAGATTTAAAAAAAGGTAAAAGCAGATCTTACTCAGAGTTAATTAAAAATTTAGATGCATTTTATGCAATAGAGAAACTGAGAATTGCAACAGATATTCAAACATGGAAAAAGATGTACAAATCTAACGATGATATAGAGTTAGGCATTCCCCTAACCTTCATAGATAATTTAGATTTTAAAAATCATCCAGCTGTCGAAATATATAAATCTATGTTCAAGCTTTATGATGAGAAAGAGTTAACCACTGAATATTTTGACCTTAAATCAAAAGCATTTAAAAACATCTATTCCTTTCCAAAAGATGAACAACGTGAAATATTTGACGTATTAGTTAGCTTTTCCATTCGATGGGTTAATAAAGGTGATATAAAATTCCTTAAAGAAACTTTAGAATTATACGATTGGGCAATTAATGAGAATATTATTTTAAACAAAGGAAAACTATCACCTACAACTTTCAGGAATTATGTTGTTGCAGGCCTTAGGATTTCAGAATTTGATAAAGTCGAAAATTTTATTAAATCAAATATAGATCTCTTGGATAAAGAAAGAAGAGAGAATGCTTTAAATTTCAATTTAGCGAGAGTAGCTTTTTATAGAAAGCAATTTCAAGATTGTGTTTCATATTTGAGTAGAGTTAATTACGATGACATATGGTATAATGTAAATTCTAAAATGTTATTAATTGCAGCGTATTACGAATTAGAAGAGATTGCAGTTTTAGAATCAACCAATGATGCGTTCATAACATTCATAAGAAGAGAAAAATCCTTAGATATAAATAGAAGAACTGCCTATCTTAATTTCTCGAGTTATCTGAAGAAAATTATCTCAAATTACGACAGTAAAAAACTAATAAAAATCAAGGAAAAAATAATCTCAAATAAAGAAGTTTATAACAAAACTTGGCTGCTCGAAAAAATAGAGGACTTACTCTAAGACTCTACCCCAACGCCTCCTTATAAACCCTCAAACACCTCTCCCTTGCTTCCTTGTGATCTACTATAGCTTCTGGATACGCATCAGTGTCATACTCTGGAACCCACTTCTTTATATACTTCCATTGTTTATCAAATTTTACCTGCTGAGTGTATGGGTTAAAGATACGGAAGTATGGAGCTGCGTCGGTGCCGCAACCAGCAGCCCACTGCCATCCACC
>ENA-ORXT01001901-ORXT01001901.1-marine-metagenome-genome-assembly--contig:-NODE-1901-length-26536-cov-12.029442_pt1 | contig 26536 bp, 1 predicted proteins | sample MGYA00237868_ERZ511482 | MGnify/ENA metagenome assembly ERZ511482
AACGATTTTTTGAATTCTTTAGAAGAAAAAATTACGGCGCATTATGGAACAATTTATTTAATTTCTTTCACTAAGCATTAAAAAAACGCGCCCCGAAACCTAAGTTTCGAAGCGCGTTCATCTATCCAATTCAGTTAAATTTTATTCGTCTAATTTCACAAACGGCATTGTCTGTGAGTACCATCCGTTGCCTTGTACCGTAATGAGGTAGGTGGCTGCGGGTAATCTGCTTGGGTCAACTGTGATGAGATTTGTACCTTCAAATATCGTGAAGGGTACTTGCATCATCGTTCTGCCGAGCATATCTCTGATGATGACTTGTGCGTCTTCGTGGTCAACATTGCTGTTGAAACGAATATTGACAACACCATAACCGACCGGATTCGGGAAGACATCCGAGATGGACACGCCACCCGTAGTACAAGCCGATTGTATGGTCAATATGTCGGAATAGGTTACTGCGCCGTCAAGTTCTACGATTCGTAGGCGGTAGTAATTGATTTCGCTCAAATTGGTATCTATGTAGCTGTAATCGTTGGCAGTATCCGAGTTGCCTGCCGCATCTACTCGACCAATTTCTGTAAATGTAGTACCGTCTGTACTTTCTTCTATCTCGAAGTGGCTCACGCCTTCTTCTGTCGCTGTACCCCAAGTGAGTATCGCTTCGCAATCTTGCTCTGTGCCTCTGAAGTACGACATTTCGATTGGTAAGATGCAGAGTGTCAACTCTACTTCTACCGGAATTTCTATCACACAGAATCCTCCGTCAGTTATCGTGAGGGTGTATGTCCCTGCATCGGTAGCATCTGCTGCAACGATGACGGGGTTCGGATTGAGTGACGTGAAATCGTTTGGTCCTGACCATTCGTAAGTGTAGTTCGCTGCATTTCCAATAGCATTGGCAGTCAAATATACATTTTCGTCGATACAACCGCCATCTGCTTGCGGATAGGCTACGAGCGCACAGGCAACTTCGGCGGTAGATATTTCTTCGATGTCGTGGTCATCTTCATCGTTATCGTTTTCGCCGTTTTCAAATATTTCATTGTCATCTACTTTGCCATCATTCGTATTGTCATTGTCAGGTGTAGAATCTGCATCCGGTGGGTGGTTGCCATTGGTATCTTCTGCATCGCTGACCTCTGCATAGTTGGTAATGACACCGCTTGAAACATCATTTACCGTGAATCGAATATGTACCAATGCCGAGTTACCCGGAGCTATCGGTGTAGAATGTACGTAAGTAGCTTCGGTTGGGCTTGCTTGTGTCCAATCTTGATCGGCAAGGGTCAATTCTGCAGGTATGTAATCTGTCAATTCAATATTTTGAATTACTTCTGTACCTTGATTGTAAATGTACAATCCGAATATCACGATGTCTCCTTGATCGACAGGCGTACCCGCAGATGGTAAAAGGATGACTTTACTCAATGCTACATCGAATACGCCCACTGGCAACTGTGCCGGATCGTGGTCGTCTTCGTCATCACTTGTATTGTCGGTTACGCCATCTACCCAATCGTCAGTGTTGTTGGTATCCGGTGTACTATCCACATCATCCGGCATATTGCCTTGTGTATCTTCTGCTTCGCTAATTTCGGCAAAGTTGACCAAATCAGAACCAGCTGCGCCAGCTTGTACGGTCATCGTGACTTCTACATCGTAGCTGCCGCCCACAGGTATTATATCCGTAATCACGGCGTATGCTTCGCTTGGGCTAACTGATGTCCAGTCGCTATCATTCAAGAGGAAGCCTGCAGGAACGTAATCCGTAATAGTTATATTCGTTGCATCTACTGTGCCTTGATTGTATACAGTAATTACGAATGTCGCATCCTGACCTTCAAATACGGGTAGTGCTTGTGTTGGTGAAAGTTCTTTGACTAGTGCGAGGTCAAATATTTGTAGCGTCACATCTGCCGGGTCGTGGTCGTCTTCGTCGCCACTACCATTATTGATTTCACCATCTATGTAAAAGCCGTCGTTTAAGCCATCGGCATCTGCGTCCGAATCTACGTCATTAGGGGAGCTGCCCGTTACATCTTCGGCATCGGTAATCTCTGCGAAGTTGGTTAAGGTCGGCGTACCCGCTAATGCAGGGTCGATTGTCAAAGTAATATCAACAGTCTCGCTACTGCCCGGTGTGATTGGTCCTGCAATGGTGCTTAGTACCGTATTGAGCTGAACGCCCGGCACCCAGTCGGTATCGTTGAGTAGCATACCATTGGGGATGTAGTCGATGATGTCCACGTTGTAAGCATCAATCGTTCCTTGGTTGGTTACTTCGATAGTGAAGACTACATCGTCTCCGGCGTAGTAATTGCCCGTTGGATTTGCCAGTACTTTTGTGAGTGCTAAGTCAAATATCTGCTCAATGTTGATGGTTTCAAGATCGTGGTCATCCTCATCGCCGTTGCTATTGTTGGTGACGTTGTCGCTTGGTGTACCATCGTTGCTATTGTCTTCATCCGGTGTAGAATCAATGTCTGTCGGTGGCGTATTTGCCGTATTTTGGTCATTATCAGCTTCGCTGATTTCTGCAAAATTTGTAATTGAATTACCTGTAAATGAATTGTTTACAGTAAATGTAATATCAACTGAATGTGATGCGCCTGCGGCAATCGGTCCGCTAATCGGGAAGAATAGCTGCGCCGTTGTGCCGGATGAATTTTCTATCCAGTCATTATCATTCAATGTCAATCCTGCGGGAATGTAATCGGCGATATTTATGTTGTATGCAGGTACATTTCCTTGATTGGTCACTGTCAATGTGAAGGTTACATCATTGCCCAAGCCAATGGGTATAGGCTGTGCGGTGCTTACTGTTTTCACCAATGCTAAGTCAAATGTACATACAATGACGGTAGCCGGATCGTGGTCATCTTCGTCGCCTTGCGTACTGTCCACATCGTTGTCTGCAACTACTTTATCGTTGCCCGGATTGGTATCAGGTGTAGAATCTACGTCGTCTTGCAGTACACCTTGTTCGTTGTGCGCTTGCTTGATTTCCGCATAATTGGTTATTGACTGTACCGTTGTATTCGGGTCGATTGTCATCGTGATTTCTACGGTGGCAGTGCCGCCGTTCGCTTCGATTGGTCCGGCGATATTCGTAAATACCGTATTGTTTCCGATGGTAAACCAGTTCGGGTCGTTGAGTGTCATTCCTGCCGGAATGTAATCTACCACATCTACATTATAAGCATCTATTGTACCTTGATTGATAACTTCAATTGTAAAGGTGACATCGCCGCCGGGGTAGTATTTATCGTTCGGGTTGTTGAGCGTTTTAATTAATGCTAAATCAAAAACTTGCTCACCAATCAATACGGTAGCCGGGTCGTGGTCGTCTTCGTCGCCGAGTGTGTTGTCGGTATCATTATCAAATACTAACACATCATCATTCGGGTTGGTATCCGGTGTAGAATCAATGTCATCCGGGTGGTTGCCGTCTTCGTCTTGTGCGTCTGCGATTTCCGCAAGGTTGGTCAAACTTTCTGTTGTGACATTTGGTCCGATAGCGAATGTAATATCCACCGTAGCCGAAGTTCCGGGAGCAATTGGTCCGGGTATTGTATAGAGAATCAACCCGTTGAAGGCTTCTGTCCAATCATTATCCGTCAATGTCAAACCATTTGGTGGATAATCGGTAATAGCTACATTGTAGGCGTCGATTGTACCTTGATTAAACACCTCAATTTGGAAGGTTACTACATCGCCGGGGTTGTAATAGACTTGCGAACCGAGCAGTACTTTGGTCAATGCGAGGTCGAAGTATTCTACCGTAACGGTAGCCGGATCGTGATCATCTTCGTCGCCATCATTATTATTGGTGGTATCGTCGCTGACCGGACCATCGTTGGTATTATCGCCATCAGGTGTAGAATCTACGTCCAAATCGTCCATATCATTTCCATTGGTATCTTCTGCGTGAGCAATCTCTGCAAAGTTGGTGTAATCACCTGCGGTGTTCGCATTAACTTTTAAGGTAATTTCTACCGTTTCGATACTACCTGCCGTGATAACGCCTGTCATTACGTAGGTTGCTCTATTAGTATTGATACTCGTCCAGTCGCTATCTGCGAGTGTAAACCCTGATGGGATGTAATCTACAACCACTACATCTGTCGCATCAATAGTACCTTGATTGATGACCGTAATTTGGAAAGTAACGAGGTCGCCCGGTGCTACCGTTGCACTTTGTCCACCTGCCAACATTTTGGTCAATGCCAGGTCAAATGTACTAATTGGTACGATTGCGGGGTCGTGGTCATCTTCGTCGCCGCCTGTTCCGTCTGTTACGTCATCGTTTGGTGTGCCGTCATTGCTGTCATCATCGTCTGGTGTTGAGTCTACATCTGTTGCCGGGTTGTTATTTTCATCTTCTGCTCCGCTGATTTCAGCGAAGTTTTCTAATGAAGTCACACTTGTCGGCAAGTTCGGGTCAATCGTAAAGGTAATCGTCAAAATTTCTGATGCTCCTGCCGGAATTGGTCCGGTGATAGACCTCGTTACTGTACCTGCGTTGATGGCTGTCCAGTTGGCATCATTCAAGATTAATCCTGTTGGGATATAATCAATAACATCTACATTATATGCGTCTGCTGTACCTTGATTGATGATTTCAACATTAAACATAACATCGCTTCCGATGGTGAAAACTGCCGTTGGGTCTGCCAATGTTTTGACCAGTGCAAGGTCAAAAATATCGACATTTACCTGAGCCGGGTCGTGGTCGTCTTCGTCATTACCATTTTCACCGTCTTCATTTATTTCATTATCTGTATAATCGCCGTCGTTGCTGTCGTTAGCATCTCCTTCAGAATCCACATCGTCCGGTTTCTGACCGTCCTCATCTTGCGCACCTACGATTTCACCGAAGTTCATAATCGAACTCGCGCTTGTGAGATTCGGGTCAATGATGAATGTAATATCCACCGTTTCGCTACTGCCTACGGCAATCGGTCCGGCAAGGCTGATGTATGCTGTACCTGTAACTATCGTCCAGTCGCTATCTGCGAGTATCAATCCACTTGGGATGTAATCCGCTACATTAATATTGTAAGCGTCCACCGTACCTTGATTGAATACTTCGTGCGTAAACGTGACCGTATCGCCGGGGAAGTACGCTATCGTTGGATTGACCAATACTTTCGTGAGTGCTAAATCGAATATTTCTACCTCGAATGTAGCCGGGTCGTGGTCGTCCTCATCGCCATTTGTGCCGTCAGTGGTATCGTCATCAGGTGTACCGTCGTTGGTCGGGTCATTGTCCGAATCAGAGTCGATGTCATCTTGTGGCTCGCCGTTTTCGTCTTCGCCGCCTGTGATTTCACTAAAGTTGGTCAAAGAACTTGCGCTGGTGATATTCGGGTCAATAGTGAATATAATATCCACTGTGACGCTCGTACCTACCGCAATCGGTCCGGCAATTGTAGTGACTGCTTCGCTACCGGTGAAGGTCGTCCAGTTGTTATCATTCAAGATTAAGCCGCTTGGGATATAATCTATCAGTTCGACATTATAAGCGTCAATAGAACCTTGATTGAATACTTCGTGCGTGAAGGTAATCGTACCGCCGGGATAGTAGTGAATGTCCGGATTGCTGACTGCTTTGGTCAATGCTAAGTCGAATATTTCTACATTAATATCAGCCGGATCGTGGTCGTCTTCGTCGCCATTCGTGTTGTCTGTTACGTCATCGCTTGGCGTACCGTCGTTGGTATTGTCGCCGTCTGGCGTAGAATCCACATCGTCTTGCGGATTGTCATTGGTATCTTCTGCGTAAGAAATTTCTGCAAAATTGGTATGATTACCTGCGGTAATGTTCGGTGTAACTTCGAGTACAATCGTTACAATTTCGCTGCTATTGACCGTAATTGGTCCGGCGATTGTGGTGGTTGCTGTCGTTGCATTTACACTCACCCAATTTGGATCAGCTAATACAAATCCTGTTGGAATGTAATCTGTAATTTCAATATCTGCTGCGTCGAAATCACCTTGATTGAACACTTCAATTTGGAAGGTCACCAGATCACCTACGGAAACCGTTGAAGCTTGTCCGCCTGCGAGCGTTTTTTGTAAGGCAAGGTCAAATTCGCCTACAAATACATCCGCCGGGTCGTGGTCGTCTTCGTCATTACCATTTTCACCATTTTCAAATATCTCTTCATCTTCGCTATCACCGTCGTTGGTCGGGTCATTATCCGGTGTAGAATCATCGTCAATCGGGTGATTGCCGTTTTCGTCTTCTGCATCAGAAATCTCTGCGTAGTTCGTGAGATTACCACTTACATTCGGGTTGACGGTGACGGTAACTTCTACCGACTCGCTCATACCCGGTGCAATTGGTCCCGGTATTACGATGTTCGCCTCTGTTGGGCTAATTGAAGTCCAATCAGCATCATTGAGTGTCAGATCGCTTGGGATATAATCCGTTACGAGTACGTTGTATGCGTCTTCCGAACCTTGATTGTGAACGAAAATGGTGTATGTAATATCGTCGCCTGATTGAACTGGTCCGCCCGAAGCCGGATTGCTCAATACTTTATTTAATGCTAAATCAAACTCACTGATAGGAACGGTAGCGGGGTCGCTGTCGTCCTCATCACCACCTGTGCCGTCTGTTACGCCGTCCACCGTTGGGTCGTCATTGTTGGTATCAGGTGTGCTATCGGTGTCGGGTGGTGTTTCGCCGTCCTCATCTTCTGCGTTGGAAATTTCACCTACATTCACTAAGTCGCTACCTGTTGCGCCGAACTGTACGGTGAGGGTAATTTCTACCGTTGTGTTTGCTCCTGCCGCAATTGGTCCGGGTACAAGGATGTTCGCTTCAGATGCGCTTACTGCTGTCCAGTCGCTATCATTCAAGACGTAGCCTGCCGGGATGTAATCGGTAATCGTTACGTTCTGTGCAGTGACTGTACCTTGATTGAATACAGTGAAAACGAATGTCACATCTTGTCCGGGGAATACAGGCAATGCTTGGTTTGGCGATAAGTCTTTCAACAGTGCCAAATCGAATACATCTACTGTGATGTCTGCCGGGTCGTGGTCGTCTTCATCGTCATTGGTATTGTCCGTTGCGTTGTCGGTGTGCGGACCGTCGTTGGTTGGGTCATTGTCCGAATCAGAATCTACGTCGTCAGGATGGTTGCCGTCTTCATCTTCTGCATCGGTGATTTCAGCAAAGTTTGTGAGTGTACCGCCTGCGAAAGTTTCGTTGATTGTTACGGTGATGTTGACCGTTGTTGAGCCGCCATACGCTGCAATTGGTCCTGCGATTGTTGTAAATGCTTCGTTGCCGAAACCTGAACTCCAGTTGGCATCATTGAGCGTCAGACCTGTCGGGATGTAATCTACGATATCGACATTGTAAGCATCAAGCGTACCCTGATTGGTGACTTTTATTTGGAAAGTCACATTATCGTTAATGTAATATGTATCATTAGGACTGAGTAATCTTTTGTTTAACGCCAGGTCGAATGTTTGGTCAATCGGTGTAGTTTCTGTATCGTGGTCGTCCTCGTCACCATTTGTATTGTCGATGTCGTCATTTTCCGAAGGGCCGTCATTATTGGGATTGTCATCTTCGGTAGAATCTACATCTGTTGGTGGGTCGTTGTTCGGATCGAGGTCGTCGTCTGCACGGCTAATTTCACCTTGATTAGTAATATTATTTTCAGCAAAATTAGCATCCAATGTCACCGTAATTGAAATGGTGGTCGAATTGCCTGGCGCAAGTGGTCCGGCTATCGCATCATAGGTTGCCGTACTGCCTGCATTGCTTATCCAATTGACATCATTTAATGTTGTACCTGTTGGTAAATAATCGGTCAGTACAATATCGTAGGCATCAATATTACCCTGATTCGTCACTTCGAATAGGAAGGTCAAATCATCGCCGGGCGTAATTGGCATCGGCTGATTTGGATCGAGTTGCTTAGTCAATGCTAAGTCGAATATCTCAATAAATACATCAGCCGGGTCATGGTCGTCTTCGTCGCCGTTGCTGTTGTCGGTGTAGTTGTCGGAGTATGGACCGTCGTTGGTGGCGTCATCGTCCGGCGTAGAGTCTACGTCGGTTGGTGGTGTATTGGTATCGTCTTGATCATCATCTGCTTCGCTGATTTCAGCAAAGTTTTGTGATGTACCGCCTACGATGTCCGTTCCAATTTCGAGTGTAATAGTGATTACTGTACTCGTGTTGGCTGCTAAGAACGGTACGGTTGTAAAGTATTGGTTCACTACTTGTCCGGGTGTCCAGTTGGCATCTACTACGGTCATTCCCGCAGGGATATAATCGACTACCTCTACATTGTACGCATCAAGTGTTCCTTGATTTGCTACAATAATGTTATAGGTTACGAGGTCGCCGATAGAGACATTTGGTGCCTGACCGGGTGCGAGTGTTTTGATTAATGCTAAGTCAAATATCTGACCAACAGGAATCGTTTCAGGGTCGTGGTCGTCTTCGTCGCCGTTGGTGTTGTCGGTTATGTTGTCTTCGGGTGCGCCGTCGTTATTATTGTCATTGTCAGAATCAGAATCTATATCTTCGGGTGCGTCATTCGCTGGGTCGGTGTCATCGTCTGCTTCGCTGATTTCAGCAAAATTGGTGATGTTTTCGCCTTGGAATGTCGGGTCAATCGTGAGGGTGATTTCAACCGTAGTTGAGGTTCCCGGCGCGAGTGGTCCGGCGATTGGCATGTTCAAATTAGCAATTCCGGCGGTAATTTCCGTCCAGTCTGCATCATTCAAACTCATGTCTATCGGAATGTAATCGACTAAATCAATGCTGTACGCATCTACTGTTCCTTGATTGGTAACGGTCAGCGTGAAGGTCACGTCATCGCCCGGGTATACGGGGAAGGACTGTGAAGGCGCGACTGTTTTGACCAATGCAAGGTCAAATATTTCTACTGTAATATCCGCCGGGTCGTGGTCGTCTTCGTCACCGTTGGTGTTGTCGGTATCGTTGTCTTCCGGTGTGCCGTCGTTGGTATTGTCATTGTCTGGTGTAGAATCCTCGTCTTGTGGCGGATCGTTGCTTGGGTCTTGGTCGTCATCTGCTTCGCTGATTTCAGCAAAGTTGGTTGATGTACCGCCTGCAAAGTTTGGATTCACCTGTAAGGTCAAGTTTAATGTCATCGTTTCGCCCGGAACGATTGGTCCGGGAATCAATTGATAGACTTCGGAAGTGACTGCACCTGCTGACCAATTGGCATCCGCCAATGTAAAGCCGTTGGGGATGTAATCCACTACGTCCACATTATACGCATCCAGTGTACCTTGATTGATGACGGAAATATTATACGTCACCATATCGCCCGGAGCGACCGGATTTGGCTGTGCCGGGTCAAGTGTTTTGACTAATGCAAGGTCGAAAGATTGACCCACGGGAATGGTTGCCGGATCGTGGTCGTCTTCGTCACCGTTGGTATTGTCGGTTACGTTGTCTTCCGGTGCGCCGTCGTCGGTATTGTCGTCATTTGGTGTGGAGTCTTCGTCGTTCGGTGGCTCATTGTTTGGATCTTGATCGTCGTCTGCTGCGCTGATTTCCGCATAGTTGGTGATAGATTCACCCTGGAAATTAGCATCAATCATCATCGTAATATCAACAGAAGTCGAGAAGCCTGGAGCAAGTGGTCCGGGAATCGGTACGACTAATTCGGCTACGCCTGCATTGTCCATCCAATCTATGTCATTCAAGCTCATATCCGCCGGAATATAATCTGCTATTTCAATATTATACGCATCAATATTTCCTTGATTGGTAATGGTAACTGTAAAGGTCACATTATCGCCGGGTCCTACGGGGAAGGTCTGTGCGCTTGCTACTGTTTTGACCAAAGCCAAGTCAAATATTTCTACAAATACTTCTGCCGGATCGTGGTCGTCTTCGTCACCGTTGCTGTTATCCGTATAGTTATCGGAAGAAGGACCGTCATTATTCGGGTCGTCATCCGAGTCAGAATCTATGTCTGTCGGTGGGTCGTTGGTTGGGTCTTGGTCGTTGTCTGCATCGCTGATTTCCGCGAAGTTTTGTGACGTACCGCCTACGATGTCCGGTCCGATTTCGAGCGTAATGGTAATGACCTGACTGGTATTTTTCGCGAGGAACGGAATGGTCGTGAAGTATTCGTTCACTGCCTGTCCTGCCGTCCAATTTGCGTCAGCAACTATCATTCCCGTAGGAATATAATCGACGACTTCTACGTTGTACGCATCAACTGTTCCTTGATTTGCTACAATGATATTGTAGGTCACGAGGTCGCCGATGGATACGTTTGGCGATTGCCCTGCTGCGAGGGTTTTGATTAATGCTAAGTCGAAGGTCTGCTCGACTTCAAATGTTTCCGGGTCGTGGTCGTCTTCATCGCCATTGGTGTTGTCGATGTCGTTGTCTTGCGGTGTCCCGTCATTGCTGTCGTTGTCGTCCGGTGTAGAATCTTCGTCTGTTGGTGCTTCCGTTGTTGGGTCGCCATCGTCGTCGCCTCCACTGATTTCAGCGTAGTTGGTGATAGACGTACCTTGGAAGTCTGCATCAATGGTAAAGGTAATTTCTACGGTAGTCGTCGCGTTTGGCGCGAGTGGTCCGGGGATTGGTGTATTCAATTCGGCTGTGCCGGCATTGTCCGTCCAATCCGCATCATTGAGTATCAAATCGGTTGGGATATAATCGACTAATTCGATGTCATACGCAGGTACATTTCCTTGATTGGTCACGGCTAATGTAAATGTAATATCATCGCCGGGTGCAACGGGTATTACCTGCGTGCTTGATACGGTTTTGATTAAAGCTAAGTCGAAGTAACTCAGTGGCACTGTTGCCGGATCGTGGTCGTCTTCATCCCCAAATGTGCTGTCAATATCATCGTCAACAAAGAGATTGTCATCGTCAGGATTGCCGTTTGGTGTAGAGTCGATATCGTCTTGTGGTACGCCGTTTTCATCTTCTGCGCCTGTGATTTCCGCAAGGTTGGTGATACTTTGCAACGCACTGATATTTGGGTTGATAATCAGTGTAATATCTATGGTAGCCGTGCCGCCGTAAGCCGCAATCGGTCCTGCCATTTCGTGGAAGGCTACATTGCCTGCAAAGCCCATAAACCAGTTGGGGTCAGCCAAGGTTGTATTCGTTGGGAGGTAATCTATGATTTGAATGTCGTAAGCATCTATCGTACCTTGATTGGTGATTTCAATGGTAAAAGTCACGCTATCGCCGGGATAATAGAGCTTGTTCGGGTCGCTCAGCGTTTTGCTTAATGCCAAATCAAATACCTGACCAACAGGAACGGTTTCGGGGTCATAATCGTCCTCGTCTTCACCGTTATCGGTGTCATCCGGTGTCGAATCCTCGTCGGTCGGTGGTTCGTTTGTGGGGTCTGTGTCGTTGTCGGCATCGCTGATTTCTGCGTGGTTGGTGATGGTTTCGCCTTGAAAATTCGGGTTAATCGTCATCGTGACATCTACCGTAGTGGATGCGCCCGGCGCGAGTGGTCCGACAATTGACATATTGAGGTCAGCAATGCCCGGTGTATTCTCTGTCCAGTCGGCATCATTCAAGGTCATATTCGCCGGAATATAATCCGCTACATCAATTGCATACGCATTTACATTACCTTCATTAGAAATAACGAGTGAAAATGTAACATCATCGCCCGGATTGATGGGGAATGATTGATTTGCAGAAATGACTTTTTCTAGTGCTAAGTCAAATATTTCTACAAATACATCTGCCGGATCATGGTCGTCTTCATCACCGTCGTTATTGTTGGTCGTATTGTCGGTATAGTCACCGTCGTTTTGATCGTCATTATCCGGATTGGAATCTATATCAGTTGGTGGCGTATTATTTGGGTCGGTGTCGTTGTCTGCTGCGTTGATTTCAGCAAAATTTTGGAGCGTACCGCCTGTATAATTCGGGTCAACTTGCATCACGATAGTCAATACCGCATCATCGCCCGGAGCTATCGGTCCGGCGTAAGTTTGGTAAGCCTCTGATGTGTTGACACCTACTGACCAGTTTGCGTCTGCTAATAACATTCCCGCAGGGATATAATCCACTACTTCGATATTATAAGCATCGACTGTACCTTGATTGATTACTGTAATGAAGTACGTGACGTTGTCGCCCGGGTTGACCGGCATTGGTTGTGCAGTATCGAGTACTTTGACCAATGCGAGGTCAAATGTTTGTTGTACATCGAATGTTTCCGGGTCGTGGTCGTCTTCGTCACCGTTGGTACTGTCGATGTCGTTATCTTCAGATGTACCATCGTTGGTATCGTCACTGTCGGGCGTTGAATCTTCATCGTCCGGTGGTGTGTTGGTATCATCTGTATCATTGTCTGCGCCTGTAATTTCAGCGAAGTTGGTGATAGATGCCCCTTGGAATGTTGGGTCAATCGTTAAGGTAATATCTACTGTAGTTGATGCGCCCGGCGCGAGTGGTCCGGCGATTGGTACATTCAAGTCGGCTACGTTGGCTACATTTTCTGTCCAATCGGTATCATTCAAACTCATATCTGATGGAATGTAGTCCGCTAATTCTATCGAATACGCATCTACGTTTCCTTGATTGGTCACGGTCAATGTAAATATCACCTCATCGCCCGGTGCCACAGGCATCGTTTGTGTTGCAGATATTGTTTTTACCAATGCTAAATCAAATACTTCTACAAAGAGGTCGGCAGGGTCATGGTCGTCCTCATCGCCATTCGTGTTGTCGGTCACATCATCGGTGTAATCACCGTCATCGTTGGGGTCAGAATTTGGCTCTGAATCTATATCGGTTGGTGGTGTGTTTGTTGGGTCAGTATCGTCGTCTGCTTCGCTAATTTCGGCGAAGTTTTGCAAATCACCTCCTGCATAATTTGGATCTACTTGTAATACGATGCTCACAACGACATTACCGCCGGGGAGTATCGGTCCTGCTACAGTCTGAAAGGCTTCGGAGGCATTTGCACCCGACGACCATGTCGCATCTGATAGTAACATTCCCGTAGGGATATAATCCACTATTTCAACATTATACGCATCTAATGTACCTTGATTTGTTAGGGTAATAAAATACGTCACTAAATCGCCCGGATTAACCGGCATTGGTTGTGCCGGGTCAAGGTTTTTGACTAGTGCAAGGTCGAATACCTGACCAATCTGAATCGTTTCCGGGTCGTGGTCGTCTTCGTCACCGTTGGTATTGTCGATATCGCCATCTTCCGAAGGACCGTCATTGTTGTTATCACCATCAGGCGTAGAATCCACGTCTGTTGGTGGGTCATTACTCGGGTCGGTGTCGTCATCTGCTTCGCTAATTTCAGCAAAGTTGGTGATTGACGTTTCTTGGAAATTGGCATCTACTGTGAAGGTAATATTCACCGAAGTAGAAGCTCCAATTGCCAATGCTCCCGAAATTGGCGTAACAAGCTCGGCTGTGCCGGGCGTGCTTTCTATCCAATTTGCATCATTCAGCATCATTCCCGTAGGGATATAATCCGCTAATTGAATGGCGTAAGCGTCTACGTTACCTTGATTGGTAACGGTCAGTGTAAATGTCACGTCATCGCCTGCCTGTATAGGTGTAGGTTGCGTGGCGGAAAGGGTTTTTACCAATGCCAAATCAAACATTTGTACGAAGAAATCCTGCGGATCGTGGTCGTCTTCGTCATCATCGGTGTTGTCCATTTCATTATCAGAAACAGGACCGTCGTTGTTCGGATTGTCGTCCGGATCAGAGTCGTAGTCGGTTGGTGGCGTATTGGTGGGGTCGGTGTCGTCGTCTGCGGAAGCAATTTCCGCAAAGTTGGTGTTGTCACCTCCTGTTGCTGCTGCCGTTACTTGTGCAGTCACTGTAATGACAGTGCTGGTATTGGGCTGAAGTGGTCCGTCTATGGTCGTGAATACCTCATTAGTTGCCTGACCGGCAATCCAGTTGGGATCCGTGAGTGTCAAACCTTCGGGGAGGTAGTCCACGATCTGAATATTGTAAGCCGTAAGTGTACCTTGATTGGCTACTACAATATTAAAAGTAATGAGGTCGCCAATCTCGACTATCGGGGATTGTCCGGCAGCGAGTGTTTTAATTAATGCCAAGTCAAATACCTGACCAACAGGGACAGTTTCGAGGTCGTGGTCGTCTTCGTCGCCGTTGGTATTGTCGGTATTATCATCTTCTGAAGGACCGTCGTTGTTCGGGTCATTATCTTCGGTAGAATCTATATCCGTTGGTGGGTCATTATTCGGATCGAGGTCATCATCTGCACTGGTAATCTCCGAGAAGTTAGTAATGGACGTTTCCATGAAATTGGCATCTAATGTAATCGTAATGGCAACGGTAGTTGATGCGCCGGGCGCAATCGGTCCGGGTATCGCATTGTACGTTGCTGTACCGTCATTATTATCTGTCCAGAATACATCATTTAAAGTTGTACCTGCCGGGAGATAATCGGTTAATTCTACATCGTAAGCGTCTATATTTCCTTGATTAAATACTTCTAAAACGAAAGTGACATCACTGCCCGGACCAATTGGCATCGGCTGTGTAGGGGCAAGTGTTTTGACGAGTGCGAGGTCGAAAATTTCAATAAAGAAATCTTGCGGGTCGTGGTCGTCTTCATCACCGTCACCATTTTCCATTTCATTATCGGAAACAGGACCGTCGTTATTCGGGTCATTGTCCGGATTGGAATCTGTGTCGGTTGGTGGTGTGTTCGTCGGGTCGGTGTCGTCGTCCGCTTGGCTAATTTCGGTGAAGTTGGTATTGTTTCCGCCCGTTGCTGCCGCCGTTACTTCAAATGTAATCGTAATAACCTGACTGGTATTTGGTGCAATAGGTCCGGGAATAGTATAATATACCTCATCTGTCGCTTGACCGGAAATCCAATTAGCATCTGCCAAAATCAATCCGGTAGGGATGTAATCGACTATTTCTATATTGTAAGCATCCAATGTACCTTGATTCGCTACTACGATATTGAAGGTAATCAAATCGCCGATAGCTACGCTTGGTGACTGTCCTGCTGCCAATGTTTTAATTAAAGCCAAGTCAAATACCTGTCCAACAGGGATGGTTTCAGGGTCGTGGTCGTCTTCATCGCCGTTGGTATTGTCGGTTACGTTGTCTTCTGAATCGCCGTCATTGTTTTCGTCTGAATCTGCGTCTGAATCTATATCTTCCGGTGGCGTATTGTTCGGGTCAGTGTCATTGTCTGCGGCTGAAATTTCCGCATAGTTGGTGATGGCATCTCCCTGAAATGTCGGGTCAATCGTCATGGTCACATCAACCGTAGTAGACGCGCCCGGTGCGAGTGGTCCGGCAATTGGCACGTTTAAGTCGGCTTCGCCCGCTACATTTTCTGTCCAGTCGGTATCATTCAAACTCATATCTGATGGAATGTAATCCGTCAAATCAATATTGTACGCATCAACCGTACCTTGATTGGTCACAGTTAATGTAAAGGTCACCTCATCGCCCGGTCCTACGGGGAAAGTTTGTGCGGCTGCAACTGTTTTTACCAATGCAAGGTCAAATATTTCTACTACGACTTCTGCCAAATCATGGTCATCTTCGTCGCCGTTGGTGTTATCCACGTCGTCATCTTCCGGCGGCCCGTCGTTGGTATTATCGTTGTCCGGATTGGAATCTGTATCTGTTGGTGGGTCGTTTGTTGGGTCGGTGTCGTTGTCTGCCTGGCTGATTTCAGCAAAGTTGATAGAGGCACCGCCTGTGAAGGTCGGATCTACTTGAACGGTCAAGGTCAACATAACGCTTGTGCCGGGAGCTATCGGTCCGGGAATATTTTGGAATACTTCGGAAGTCACTGCGCCGGCTGTCCAAGTCGCATCCGCAAGACTAAATCCTGTTGGGATGTAATCGACTACTTCGATATTATAAGCATCAAGCGTACCTTGATTGATAACTTCTATCTCATAAGTCACCAAGTCGCCGGGAGCTACGGGATTTGCCTGTCCGGGTGCGAGTGTTTTGACTAATGCAAGGTCAAATACCTGTCCTACGGGAACGGTTTCCGGGTCGTGGTCGTCCTCATCGCCGTTGGTATTGTCCGTTATGTTATCTTCGGGTGCGCCGTCATCTGTTGGGTCATTGTTCGGGTCAGAGTCGATGTCTGTTGGTGGTGTATTTGTATCGTCTGTATCATTGTCTGCGGCTGAAATTTCCGCATAATTTGTAATGGCATTCCCTTGATAATTCGGGTCAATCGTCATGGTCACATCAACGGTAGTTGTTGCGCCCGGAGCGAGTGGTCCTGCAATTGGGATATTTAAGTCGGCTACGCCGGGTGCATTTTCCGTCCAATCGGTATCATTCAAAGTCATATCCGTTGGAATGTAATCTGCTAATTCGATGGAATAGGCAGCTACATTACCTTGATTGGTAACAGTCAAGGTAAAGGTGACATCATCGCCCGGTGCTAAGGGTAGCGTTTGTGTGGCAGATAATGTTTTTACTAATGCTAAATCAAATACTTCTACAAAAATATCTGCAATATCGTGGTCGTCTTCGTCACCGTTGGTATTGTCGGTGTCGTCGTCGGTATAATCGCCGTCATTGTTCGGGTCGTTGTCCGGATTAGAATCGGAATCGGTTGGTGGATCGTTTGTTGGGTCGGTGTCGTCGTCTGCTTCGGTGATTTCAGCGAAGTTTTGTGTACCGCCGCCTGTATAATTTGGATCGACTTGTAGTACGAGCGTCAATGTTGCACTTGTACCTCCGAGAATCGGTCCGGGTATCGTTTGATAGACTTCAGACGGATTGGCACCCGGTGACCACGTGGCATCTGCTAATAACATTCCGCTTGGGATGTAATCGACCACTTCTACATTATAAGCGTCAATTGTGCCTTGGTTGATGACTTCAATTTCGTAAGTCACCATGTCACCGGGTACGATTGGTGTAGGCTGTGTTGCAGCAACTGTTTTTACTAATGCTAAATCGAAACATGCTACTATAACATCTGCGAAGCAACTGCTCATACAACCATTTGCATCACGAACGTCTATGACGTAGCTATCCGGAGTCAATCCGGCAAATGTATTGTTTGTAACATAAGTTACTCCGCCGTCAATACTATATTCGTAAGGTGCTGTTCCTCCTAATGCAGTTATGGTAAGACTACCGTCTGCTAAAGCACAGGATTCATTTACTACCTCTATTTCACAGGTCAATGCTTCTTCCGGTTCGAGGATAATCGCTTCGCATAGGCTAATACATGAAGGACTTTCTACATTTCTAACCGTAATCTCATACATACCTGCCATCAAACCTTCGAAAGTTCCGCTTGTTTGGAAAGTAGCACCGTCAATACTGTATTCGTAATTGCCTGTACCGTCTGTACCTGCTGCGCTAAGTGTACCGTCATTGCCTGCATAACAACTAACATTTGTAGTGGCTGTGATGGTGCAAGTCGGTGTGGGTTGTGTACCAATTTCGGCAGTACATTCACTGGTACAGCCGTTGGCATCTATTATGGTAAGGGTGTAACTATCTACTGCAAGTCCTGTAAATACATTGCTGGCTTGTTGGTCATTTCCTCCATTGAGACTATACATGTATGTGCCTGTACCGCCTACGCCTGTGACTGTCAGTGTGCCGTCATCGGCAAAACAATCTGTGAGGTCGGTGGGTACGACCGTACAAGTGACAGGAGTAGGTTCGGCAATGGTCACACTACACACACCCAAACAGCTGTTCATGTCTCTGACATCAACGGTGTATGTACCTGCTGTGAGTCCTGCGAACATACTGCCGGGCTGCCATGCGCCGCCTGCAAGACTGTACTCGTAAGGTGGCGTGCCGCCTGCTGCGGTAATGCTTGCCGTACCGTCTGCGCTGCCGTTGCAAAGTGCATCGGTAGCTGTGGTGGTGCAAGTAATCGCAACTGGCTGATTGATAGTATATTCTGCGGTAATGTTGCAGCCGTTGGCATCTGTTACGGTAATGGTGTAGTTGCCTGCGGCAAGTCCCATTTGGTCTTCAAAATCGTTGTCCACTGCGTCTGGTCCGTCATTGTCCCAATCGAAAGTGATGGGTGCAAGACCGCCATTTACGAGGATGTCAATCGTGCCGTCGCTACTGCCGTTGCAAAGTACATCTTCGGTGATGCCGTTGATGACCATGCCGGGTATTACATCTACTTGTGTGAAACATTCTTGTGTAATGCCATTTACATCTGTAATCGTAACGGTATAAACGCCGTCTAATGCGGGGCTGACTACAGGATTTTGGTCGGTGCTGGTGAAGCCGCCTGGTCCTGCCCAAGCCCAAGAAACGCCGTCGCCCGCCGATTCGGTGAGTTGAAGGTCATCGCCTGTACAGAGTGGTCCGTTGTTGGAGACTTCGCAGCCGGGAATGACTACGGGAATAATGGCAGGGTCATGGTCATCTTCGTCATCATTTGCATTATTTATATCATCATCGGTAACGGGTCCGTCGTTGGTTGGGTCGTTATCGGGTGTGCTATCTACGTCTTGTGGGTGGTCGCCGTCCACGTCTTCTGCGTCAGTGATTTCTACGAAGTTTTGGTATTGACCATTCGTAGGTAAGCTGGCGACAGTCATTGTCACGCTGACAGAAGTACATGAATTGGCAGGTATCGGTCCGGCGATGGTGATGGTTGCTGTATTGCTGGCAGTTGATGTCCATGCCGGGTCGTTGAGGGTCATTCCTGTTGGGATGTAGTCAATTACATCTACATTATAAGCATCTACACTACCTTGATTGCAAACTTGTACTTCGTAAGTGACATCGTCTCCTACTGTGACAGCGGTTGGGATAACGGTTTGTACATATTCTATGATGTAGGCTTGTGAAGCTCCACATCCTAAATCATTCCACAGACCAGTACCGCCGAGAATTTCCATGCAATCTTCATTTCCACCTGAATCGTTGGGTTCTTGTGGTAAGTTCCAATTGGCGTAAGTGATGTCTGGTCCGGCAGAACCTGTTGGTCCGTCTCCTTGCCAAAATTGCTGTCCTGCTTCGGGTCCTGAATCAATCAACCATACGCCTTCAGTACCAGAATCAGTGCCACCAGACCATGCTCTTGTGATAGCATTTGATTGTAGCAATGCCTCGACGTAAGTTTGCTCTGCCGCAGTGGTAACACTTGCTAAATGTCCTTCATAGCATCCGCAGAAAGTCGCTGCTTCTGCTGCTGCTTTTGCTGCTGCATAAGTCGCAGGAGTGCTGACGACTTCGTAATAATGTCCGGTTGCGGGACTAAATACGATATTAGCATTAATCGTACAGGGTAATGTACAACCTGTTGGAATTAAGCCTTTCGTAATGGCTAAATCGAATACTTCAACTGGTACATCGGCTGGGTCGTGGTCGTCCTCGTCGCCGTTGCTGTTGTCGGTAACATCATCGGAAGGTGTGCCGTCATTTGAATCGTCACCGTCGGGCGTGGAATCAATATCGGGGTAGCCTTCGCCGTTGATGTCGTCGGCAGATTTTATTTCTGCATAATTTGTAGATGTACCTGCGGTAACACATGCAAGTACTTCTAATTGGATAGAAACGGTGGTTGAAGTTCCTGCGGCAAGCGGTCCGGGAATGGAGATGCTCGCTTCATTGTTTCCTAAATCAAACCAATTATTATCAGCTAATTGGAAACAATTTGGGATGTAATCTATCACTTCAATATCGACAGCTGGGATTGTACCTTGATTGAATACTTCAATATCGTAAGTGACCATATCACCGGGATATACGGGTGTATTTTGAGAGGGAGAAAGTACCTTCGTTAATGCTATGTCAAAGATACAATCATCTACATCGAGGGTCATGACATCTGATACTACATCGCATTGACCGTCATTTACAACGACATAAAAGTCACCTGTACCAAATGGTAGTGTAAATTGATTGTCTGCGCTTGATTGTAATAATACATTTACGCCATTTACAATATAATAAAATTGGTAATTGGCTAAGCCCGGAGGCGAAGCCTCTATCATAGCGGGTGCGTAAGGCAGGAAACAATTGTCACTGCCTAAGTATTCTAATGTTGGTTGGTTGGTACCAATAATATTAACGGGAAATACGGCGCTGGTTTCGCATTGTCCGCTGGCTTCGCGTATGGTTACGGTATAGACGACATCTTGTGTTGGGTTGCAAATTGTTGGGTTGGGTGATGTTGGGTCGTCAAGGAAGTCAGTTGGTGACCATTCAAATTCAAAGCTGGTTTCCCACTCGGCTGGAATGTTAAGGTCTAATTGTTGACAACCTGTCATGCAGACGTCTAGCTGTCCGTAAGGTCCGATGGCGAAATCTTCGAGTCTGTAAATATCGAGGCTGAAATTGCCACCGCATGTCGCTTGTTGAGAGGCAACATTGAGGGTGACAGGAGCATTGATGCCAAAGCCGTTATTAATATCAACGGAAAGTGTACCGCCGGAGTTGGTTATCGTTCCTGCGGCAGGAGGAGATAAACTAAAAGTATATCCTGTACAAACATCGAGTGTGAGTTCATCGCCGGGGCAAAGTACGGTTTCTCCTCCGTCAAATTGTGCGATGAAGTCGGGTGTTGGTGCTTCATTGAACAGGAATACATCTGCATCACATTCGCAATTGACATCAAAAGTTGCTTTTATCAGAATTGGACAAGAAATATTTTCGGCTAAAGTGACTGTTCCTAAAACATCTATTTCTTCGCCACTTGATATATTGACCAACTGACTAACGGCGGGTGCTGCGAGTACATCGTAGCTATCGAGTTGGTTGTTTTGGTCAACGTCTTGATAAAATTCTATGAGTACATTTCCAATATAATCGGACGTAGATACGCTTTCGAGTGTCATGGTATAATCGTAGGTCGTAACGGTGGGGTCATCATCGCATTGAACGACGACATCCATTTCAGCTATCTCTACGGGTGGGGCGATTTGCATAATCACTTCCTGATTAATGGTATTGTTTACAAATACCGAACAGGTCGAATTATCGCTTACACATATTTGATTTTCAACGACAGAACGTATGAGTGCTGTTAATGATAATTCTTGACATTCAATGCTTGGATCGGGGGTAAGTTCTAAATTGAATGCGAATGACTGCTGCGGTGCGATACCGTCGGGTATATCAAAGCATATTTCGTATATTCCACCACCGAGGTTGGTTTCGGAAAGTACAGGAACATGAGCACTCGGTGAAGTGAAGTTGAAACTTCCCGGCGTGTAAGAAATATCCGAAGGGAAGGTGAAACATGCCACAGAGGAACTGGTTTCTCCACCTGTTTGCGATAAGTTGATTGCTCCAATATTGACTTGTATCGGACCGCCGCAAGTGTATTTGAGTGGGTCGGCAACGATTAAGAATTGGGCTTGTTCAGCCGGAATAGCATTGTCGATAAGTATGCCTTCATTGATGGAATACCCCGAAGATATACGACTTTCGCAGGGGTCGGCTGCCGTAGCTTCAAAATACATGGGCGTATTTGAAACGTATTCATCACAAACGGTCTCAACGACAAAGCGTATGGAAACTCTGTTGGAATCTTCGGGTGCTGTAATGCCGGGCATACCATTGGCATTGATATATGGCATTCCGTCATCTGTCATGGTGATGACGTCGCCGAATACATTGGAGGCACTTGCGGTAGGGTCAGCTATCGAAGTCCAAGGTCCGAGAGAAGTAGGACCGCCAGGGTAAGCGTACTCGAATGTACCCGGAATTACATTTAATCCGGCAGGTAAGATGAAATTAAAATCCAAATCAACGAGGGTAGCGAGTTTGGTATTTTTAACTAAAACCTCAAGTGTATCAAGTGCACACAAGGAGATAGGGTCAAGGCTGAGTGTAGTCCATTCTGCCTGAATTTCGGCTTCGCCTGCGATGTACTCAAAGCAACTTTGGGTACTGGTGCATGCGCCGCCACCTTCGGCAAATAATTGTGAAGCCAAATTGGGGTCAAGACAGCTTGATGTCGTACCAATACAAACTTCGGTATCGGTGTCGGGTCCGGGACAGAAGATGAGTTCAGTTTCGATATTGAATTCAAAACACTCTCCGGGTGCCATGTCTGTGGGGTGTTCGATGAGATAAGTTTTACTGCTCGGTGTGCTACCTGTCTGGGTGTACGTGACAGGCGAGCCATCAGGGTAAACAACTACCAATAGGTCGATAGTCGTTGGTACATTGATGGTGGTCAATACATTGGTGTGAGGAACTGTACCATCATTATTGACACAAACTTGGTAGCGGTTGACCTCGGGTACATCCACTTCATCTGCTACGAGCGAGAAGTCCATGCCCGAACTCAGTGTAGGGAGTTGATTGCTATTGTCCGCAAAATCGAGGGTAAAAGTCGTATCGTAGAACTCGTGGTAATCTCTTTCGTCGAAAATAAGTTCGCTGTAAGCAGCACCGACAAATGGTGTATCTCCTGTACAATCTTCTACGGGATAAGCAAGATCATCATTAAAGAAACTATAATTGCCATTGCCATCGGCAGTGGTATAATTACAGTAATTGCCACCGGGGTTATATTCGCACAGGTAGCTGTAATCGTAGTATAATTCAAAATCCTGCGGTTTTTCAACAACACCGGGGCAGATACGCGCCAAATCGTAACGTATTACGATAGAGTCGGGTAGTTCTCCCGTAAGTCCGACGCCCAGATTGGGTATTTCGGACACATCGAAAGTTGCGTAACCTGTTGTGCCTGTGGGTGTGCAGTAATTTTGTCCATTGTCAAAAGCACAAAACATGTCAGGCTCAAAGGTGGGTTCGTTGAGTGGGACAATTGTGCCATCGGGATATTGTACCGTTGGGTTTCCGGCATATACAAATGGGCTAGCTATAGGTACGGTGAGACGATCGAACTCAAAGAAGGGGCGATATTCATTGAGATACCAGTCATTCGGTAGATTTTCTACTTTGAACACGTGCTCTACGGTAGCCGTACAGTCGTCTATTTCTAATAATGTAGTAGAGTTGATTTTTTCCGGAGCGTAAGTTTCTACGGGTGTATTTCCACCGCAGGTACCGCTAACAAAGGAAGTGCTGCCCCCTACACTTTGCCACATATTTGCATATCCTCTAAAATTAAGTGTAGATTTGGGTTTTGCGGCAATACCTGTATTGAGTGTGCGATAGGGGTTTTTTTGAAGAGGTACGGTGATGATAACGTGTAATTTATCCCCTGTTTCTATCCCTCCCATTTGGGTATCAAAGAGGTGATTTAGACAATCACCGCTAAGGCTTGCATTGCCACCGCCATCTGCTGCCATCTCATCCCTGTCGCGAATATCTAGATAGATTAGTTCATTGTCAAAAACATCTCTACCTGAATTGTAAGTTGAAAGCCCAGTATTTGCATTGATAGCCCATTTTTCAAAACCAATTGATTCGAGGTAGCCGTCATTTATATTTCTGACTTGGGCGGCATCACCAGAAATACAGTCAATAGACGTAAAATCAACGGGTACACGAGTACCGGGATTGCCCACTTTTTCAAAACTAAACTCGTTCATACGAGCATGGGTAAGGTCTGGCAATAGTTCTAATCCGGGATTGAAAGCTAATCCCTCCAGTGCACGAGCATAGAAATACAGCCTCAACCAACTGGCTGAATTGACTGTGAGTGCATCTAAAATTTCGTACTCAACGTGTACATAGGCTGAATCACAGGGCAAGTACCTATTTAAATCATTGCTGACTTCGGAAGAGCTAAGATCGAATTGATTGGAACGCGACCTATCATCGTACCCAAATTCTACGCGATGTATCTCTACAATATCATCGCTCATCGGGCAGATGCAGTTGCAAGTTCGTCGGGTAGCGAGAAAGGTTTCGTCACAGGCACGTACAATCGTACATGCATCGGGCGAGCAATCCATACACTCTTCCACGACACGCATATTGGCAACTAAAATTTGCTCAGGATAGCATTCGCAATTATCTAATTCTAATGTAAAAGTATAACATATATCTACATCTTGATTGTTGCTACCTGCCTCAATTCTAAACACTATCTGTCCGCTATCTATCGGTGCATAAGGATAATAGGTACTAATTAAATTTGAAGAGACAGGCGTGGGGCCTGAAATACCATCATCAAACATAACAGTCGCATCATCAATTGCTATATCAGTAGTAACCACGAGAGGTCCTCCTACTGCAACTTCAAAATAAGTATTACCATTTGCACATTCACCAATACCGTCAGAACCAAATTCATAGCAGAATGTAGCGGTAATATCGGTCAGGTCAGTATTATTTCCTGTACCAAAGTCAAAGCCAAACACTGGGCTGTTTTCCGTCCCAATATTTCCCTCATCTATATAAACCGTATCTGAACCATAAGAAAATACCGGTGCAGGAGTGATGACAGGCAATCTTTGGAAATCTTGCCCACAATGGCGTTTTCCTTTCACGGTAGCCTGTTCGAAAGTACAATCTAAGGCAGCACAACCCACAATTTGTTGTGGGTCTTGACATTTCACGGCAGCCTCGATAGTCAAGCTAAATGTATTGCCACCCGGCAGGTCGTCAAAAAAGCCATCGCCATCTATATCTTCCAAACCTACACCCGGTCCGTCAAGGTCGGTTGTAAATAGCGTAGTATTGATTAAGAAGTCAAAATTTTCGTAATAAAAATAACTAGGGTCAATAGATGCGCCGTTGATTCTGACATCAGCTGCATCAAAAGCATCTGCCTCACAAATCTGAAAACCCAATTCAAGACTTTCAAAAAGTCCTGTAAGTGGGTCGCTGACATCACTCGTGACGGTCACATCAAAAATAGCATTATCGCCGCAGATAGCCGGATTTTGTACCTGCGTTACATTCACCACCGGGTCGGCACCAAAATTGGGCGCATACTTTATCGTACCCTCCGAAGTTGAAGCAGGTGTACAATCATCTCCGCCACCACAGCCAAATGACGCAGCATAGGTGAGGTTGTTGATTGTTTGGTCGGTATCACAATCCAAAGCAGCCATGTAACAAACTTGCATCACAACAGACTCATCCTCTGTCAATGAACCACCGGGCAGAAAGCCTGAAGTCACATCCGCTGTTACAATCATTGTAGCGGCATCGTAGGTCCAGGGTACGTTAGTCCCATTTACCCTCAATCTGTCCAACACATAATTAGTCGTCAAATCTATGCCCCATATCTCAAACTTGAAATCGGTCAGCGAAGCACCAATACCATTTTGAGAAACGGTGACATTAGTGCATCTTCTGCTATTATTGGTAATTGTAATATTAGGAGAACTATTACTTACAATATTCAAAGCAGGTCGCTTCAAATATGGACTATAATCTATATCTCCCTTAGAAGTCGTTGTACAAGCCAATAGTCCAAGTGCGGGATCGTTATATATATAATTAAAATTCATGTCGAATTTAAACGAAGCCGTACTCGACAATTCATACACATCACATACCGCCACTACACCTACCGTAAATATCTGTACACTATCTGCGCTAAAGCTGGTCATTACGAAAGATGGGGCATTGGGGTCAGATGTACTCCCTTGATTAATGGGATACGCCGGGTCGTAATAATCATAAAAGCCGGCATAAGCAAAACCTTGAGGAATCTCTAATTCGATTTGTGAATTAAGTAAGGTCTGTCCGGAGGTATTGAGCATGTAATATGTCAAGGTATCCGGTTCGCCGCATACACTCGCCTCATTGAGTGTCGGATATCCGGGAATGCCATTGAGGTCATCTATGAAGATGGTCGGGCATTGAGCGGATAGCTGCGAATGTATAGCCAAGATGAGTAAAATAGGTAAAATCTTTAAAGCCTGTCGGAAAAATAAGTTCGTGTAAACTTCGCGTGTTTGATGTGTAAAATCTTGCATAAATGAGATATATTATGGACAAATAGTGAGTCCTCTTATCCTTTAATTTAGTATTAAATGGATGGATGGGTGGAGAATAATCTATGTATAAAAAAGTGTTTTATACCAACTGCAAGATGTATATTGTTTCGCATTTATGATGAAACTAAACGTAGGCAATATGTGACATCAATTAAATTTAGAATTTGAATATTTTACGACTTTGTATAAAGTAATATAATAATTTATATTAATTTTAATTAACTAAAAATCAATTATTTAAAATTTTAATTAAAAAATAATATATTTTCACTCTTTTTATTCATTTAACCTATTTATATTATTTTGTGACTTTTAATTTATGAAATATAGTGAGCATAAATACACATTATTATTTTCAATATTGTATATATTTAAAATAGGCAATCTTTAAAAGAACTAACTCGCTGTAATGAAGTAAAATACAAGTTTTATTTATTACTTATTCAAATAAAAATATCAGCAAATAATTTAAAATTAAATAGCTTTTTCTTCTGTTTAAATGCCTTTATGACTGCAACCCTATTATCATAATAAAATTTTATTACATGTGTAAACAATAGAAAATAATTAATTTAATTAAAATAAAAATAAAATATATTAGACTTTATTTAGGAATATTTTGTATGCATGGAACTTTTGTATTTTTTCGATAATCGAGCCTCATTTTGAGCTG
>ENA-ORXT01001902-ORXT01001902.1-marine-metagenome-genome-assembly--contig:-NODE-1902-length-26534-cov-4.014854_pt1 | contig 26534 bp, 19 predicted proteins | sample MGYA00237868_ERZ511482 | MGnify/ENA metagenome assembly ERZ511482
GTATTCGGCCTCGTCGCCATCGACAAAAACCTTGAGACACATGAGGCCCACCACCTCGGCGGAGCCGTAGATGTATTCTTTGTACAGATCGTCGTGGTAGCGGCTCACGTCGAGGTCCATCGCCATACTGTCCAGGAAAGGATCGATGAGGTCGCGGCCGATGTTGTAGCGGTTGGCGACCTCCTGAAAAGCCTGTAGCACGGGGTTTAGGCTGATGCCTTCCTCCAGGGCCAGGTAAGTGTTCTGGCGGAAGCGTTCGAGCAGGGTAGCCTTGTCCTTATCGTGAAAGGTATCCACGATCTCATCCGCAAAGCGCACGAAGCCATAGATGCCGTAAATAGGTGCCCGCAGCGGTTCATCAAACACGCGAATGCCGAGGCTAAAGCTGGTGCTGTAGCGACGGGTGATGAGGGAGGCACACTCCCGGCAGACTTCTTGGTAAAGGCTAAACATGGTTGGTTGCGGGCTGATTTTTTGCGGCAGATAATTCTTTGGCTCCGGTAATGTTCCGGTGAATGTCGCGGGCAGCTACCTCTCCGGAGATAATGCTCGGCGGCATGCCGGGGCCAGGAGTCGTTAGCTGACCGGTATACCACAAGTTACGCAGTTTCTTACTGCGTAGTTTCGGTTTTAAAAACGCGGTCTGGGTCAGGGTGTTCGCCAGCCCATAGGCATTACCCCGGAAGGCATTGTAATCCTTCTTGAATTCTTTATGGGCGAAAGCACGACGATAGACGACGTGCGGGCGAATGTCCACGCCGGTCCGCTGCTCAAAGCGCTCACACATCAGCTCCCAGTAGTGCTCGCGGCGCTCGTCGGTATCGTCGAGGTCGGGCGCGAGGGGCAAGAGGAAAAACAGGTTCTCGTGCCCGTCCGGGGCGACGGAAGCATCCGTAACCGAAGGCGCGCAGACGTAAAAGAGTGGATCTTCCGGCCAGGCGGGTTCTTCGTAGATGTCGTGAGCGTGCTGGTGAAAGTCCGCATCGAAGAAAAGCGTGTGGTGATGCAATCCGGGAATCTTCCGGTCAATGCCCACGTAGAACAGCAGGCTCGAAGGTGCCATCACCCGCTTCTGCCAGTAGGCTTCGGAGTAGACGCGGTCTTGGGGGCTCAACACTTCCTGCTCGAAGTGGTGGTAGTCGGCACTGCAAACGAGGATGTCGGTGGCGAAGGTGGTACCGTCCGCCAGCGTTACCTGGGAGACTTCTCCCTTGTGGCTTTCGACGGATTTTACCGGCGAGCCAGCGTGAATCTCTACGCCCAGCCCTTCGGCTACGCTCACCATCCCTTCGATGATCTTGTGCATGCCGCCGAGCGGATACCAGGTGCCGAGCTTCAGGTCGGCGTAGTTCATCAGGCTGTAAAGCGCGGGGGTATTTTCGGGCGTTGCACCCAGGAAGAGGACGGGAAATTCCAGCAGCTGCCGCAGCTGCGGGTGCTTGAAGAGTTTGCGGACGTAGGTGCCCATATCCGTCAGCATCTGCAGCTTCATGGCGGCTTTAACGACGCGGAAATCGGCGAAGTCCATAATGCTGTGCCCGGGCTTCTGCACGAACTCTCCCAGTCCGACGCGGTACTTGTATTCGGCTTCGTCGAGAAACTTTTGCAAATTAGCCGAGCTGCCCGGCTCCAGCTTTTCGAAGAGGGCGAAGAGTTCTTTGGTATCGGCGGGCACGTCCATCAGGTCGTCTTTGCCGAAGCAGATTTCGTAGCTGGGGTCCAGGCGCACGAGTTCATAGTGCTCGGCGGCTGAGGAGCCGAAGTCGTTGAAGAAGTTCTCGAACACCTCCGGCATCCAGTACCAGCTGGGGCCCATGTCAAACTGAAAACCCGCCTCGTGGAAAGTACGGGCACGGCCGCCCAGCCCCTCGTTCTTTTCCAGGATACGGACCTTGTATCCCTCACGGGCGAGGTAGCAGGCGGATGACAGGCCGGCGAAGCCGGCCCCGACGATGGTGATTTGTTTGTTCATTCTTTGGCCTAACAGTGGAAATGGCGAGTGGTTGCGGAAATTAGGGAGAACCGGACGCTCAAAGGACTCGAAAGCCCTACGCTACGCTTCGGTTTCGAGACGCTTCGAGGTCCTGAAGACGGCCAGGCAGAACCTACTCTTCCTTTTTCTTCTCTTCCTTCTCCACCGCCTTTCCTTTCTTCTTTTTCTTCTTCCCCTGATTAAATTTATTCATCGTGTTTTGCAGCCCGTGCCCGCAGAAACTGAGCGACATTTCCGCCGCCGTTTTCAGCAGTTCGGGCAATCCTTCCCGCTCCTTGCTGTTCCATTCGCCCAGCACGTAGTCGGCCTGCTGCCCGGGGTGGAAGTCACGGCCGATGCCACAGCGCAAGCGGGCATAGTTATTTCCGCCGGTGAGTTGATCGATGGATTTGAGGCCATTGTGGCCGGCGTCGGAGCCCTTGCCGCGCAGGCGGAGTTGGGCGAAATCAAGGTGAAGATCATCCACAATCACCAGCACGCGGTCTTTAGGGATGTTCTCTTTTTGCATCCAGTAGCGAACGGCCTTACCGCTCAGGTTCATGAACGTATCGGGCTTGAGCAACAGCACTTGTTTTCCCCGGTGCTTGATGCGCGCCATGTGGCCGTGGCTGCACGAAGACCAGTCTTCGCTCATCTGTTCCAGTACCCGGAAGCCGACGTTGTGGCGGGTATTTTCGTATTTCGGGCCGGGGTTGCCGAGGCCAACGAGGAGAAATTTCATAGCGGGATCAGTTGCTTCGGAGGAAACAGGGGAGGAACTAAAGAGGTTGCGCAGGAAGTTGAGCATGGGGCGAAGGTAATGGGAAGTGTGCTACGCCGAGCATCGTCTGACCAATTCTTTTGGCCTGACGCAGTCGGCTAAAAGTTGGTCCCGCGATTGCGGCATAGGTTTTTCGATTAGCTATGCAGGTGGCGCAGCCGCAGGTGCAAAGAAAGGTAAAGAGCAAAGAAGACCACCTACCGCAGCAGCGTAACGCTGCCACGCTGAGCCACCCTCTCCCGCCCATTAAAATAGCGGAGCTCGAAGACGTAAATGCAGTTATCCGCCGGCCGCTCCCGGAAGGAGCCGTCCCAAGCAGTAAACCGGTCATCGGTGGCGAAAACCTCGCCGCCCCAGCGGTTGAAAATGCAGAAGGACCAGTCGGTGATCGCCCGGCAATCGTCCGGCGAAGGCGCGGACAGAAAGCGATCATTCACCCCGTCGCCGTTGGGGCTGAAGGCGTTGGGGATGTACACCTGGCAGCAGTCCTGAAAGCGGACCTCAAGCGTCGTTGTCGCTTCATCGCAGGCGTTAGCACGCAGGAGGGAGTAAGTGCCCGCCTTACGGAAAGTGCGGGCCAGGCCATCTATCCCGTCATCCCAGCGGTAGCTGATCTCCGGGTCTGGCGCCGGATTGAAGTTCAGGCTGTCGCCCAGCCAGACGTTTTCCCGCAGCCCGTCATTGAAGAGTTCTGCGAACGCTGCTTCGCGGACCTTGATGGCAGCCGAGTCACTGCCGCAGGCGTTGGTGACCGTGAGGCGATAGTTTCCTGGCTGAACGACCGATATGGAAGAAAGGCTATCTCCGGTAGACCAGCGATAAACCGCCGCGCCGGTAGTGCTGCCGTCAAGAACCAGGGTGACCCCGGGGCAAACTACCGTGTCCTGCGGTAAATTGATGATATGTTCCTGATTGGGAACAAGGGTAAAATCGAACTCAATAAGCGGAGCAATCAGGCAGGCTTTTGCGGCTCCGATGCGAATGGATCTTTGGCCAGTCATGGGGAATTCTCTTCCGGACGGTTGCTCGTTGAGGTCGGCCAGGACTACGTTTCCATCAGATAACACACACAAACTAGTACTTCCACTTGGCTCCTTTCGGAGATCGTTGTCTTCGTAGTATTGTAGGCTCCAGATCAGCGCTCCCGCAGGGGATATCCTGGCCAACAAATAGCCCGAAAAACTGGTCTCGCTGCGAAACTCACCCGCAACGAGCAGGTCTCCGTCTGCTAGCAGCTCGATGTCCGTAAAAATGGTAAACCGGTTGTCGGGGATGGAGAAGCCTTTGCGAAAGAGCTCATTGCCGTTGGCGTCCAGCCGGGAGATGATGGCTTCGTTTAGGTCGCCGGTGTTGCCAACGACGGTCACGCCACCGTCCGGCATGGCGGCCATGGCGCGGATCTGTTCGTCCACATTCTCTGCTCCCCAGCCGAAGCCCGTGGCCTCGCCGGTGTAGGCATTGATGCGGTATACCATCCAATCGTCAACGATGTCTATCGGGCTACGCCAGGCGCCCATCCAGAAGGTGGAATCCGTCTGGCGGGCGATGGCCTGCCCCTGCGTACGCAGGGGGTAGTCAATGGTGGCAGACGACATTACGCTCCCTTCATCGTCAAGCACCAGCACCGCGTTATGAATCAGGCCGTTGCTGTCCAGTGAGTTGCCAACCATTACCAGTCGGTCGGGCGAAAGCAGCACCGCATCGCGGGCAACATCATCTCCATTCAGGTCAAAGTAGCGCTGAAAGGTGGCTTGCCCGATCAGCAGGGCCGGGCAGAATAGGAGGAGATAAGTCAGGTGTCGCATTTCCACTCGTAAGATACGGTGAGTGAGGCAGTTCGTGGTGTCCGGGGTCACACTGTACTAGTAACGCGAATCAATACTTCTTCACCATAAATTAGTTCTCCCGTACCTTCGCCCCCGCATGAAATTCAAGCTCCACCACACCGACCAAAAAACCGCCGCGCGCGCCGGCACCATCACCACCGACCACGGCGAGATCAACACGCCGATCTTCATGCCCGTTGGCACGATCGGTACGGTCAAGGGCGTCCATCAGGTAGAGCTAAAGGACCAGGTGAAGGCAAAGATTATTCTCGGCAATACTTACCATCTTTACCTCCGCCCCGGCATGGAGACCATGGAGGCGGCCGGCGGCCTGCATCAATTCATGAACTGGCACGGGCCCATCCTGACTGACAGCGGCGGTTACCAGGTCTTCAGCCTCGCTCACCGGCGCAAGATCAAAGAAGAAGGCGTCACCTTCGCCAGCCACATCGATGGCAGCAAGCACTTGTTTAGTCCCGAAAGCAGCCTCGGTATTCAGCGGAGCATCGGCGCAGACATCGTGATGGCCTTCGACGAGTGCCCTCCTTACCCCAGCGAGCGCAAATACGCCGAAGACAGCATGCACCTTACCCACCGCTGGCTGGAGCGCTGTGTGGCCTTCATGAAGGAGTCTCTACCAAAATACGGTCACTCCCAGGCGCTGTTTCCCATCGTGCAGGGCAGTAGCTACGATGACCTTCGTCGGCAAAGCTGCGAGTTCATCGCCAGCCAGGACCAACCCGGTAACGCCATCGGTGGTCTCTCCGTCGGCGAACCCATCGAGGATATGTACCGCATCGCGGCCCTCTGCTGCGAGGTCCTCCCCAAAGACAAACCCCGTTACCTGATGGGCGTCGGCACCCCCGCCAACATCCTCGAATGCATCAGCCGGGGCGTTGATATGTTCGACTGCGTACTGCCCAGCCGCAACGCCCGCCATGGCATGATCTACACCCGCGAAGGCATCATCAACATCACCAACGCCCGCTGGCGGAATGACTTTTCGGCGATCGACGCTTCCCCTACGGCAGCACCAACCTCTCAGGCCCATACCAAAGCCTACCTGCACCACCTCTTCCGGGTCAATGAGTTACTGGGGCCACAAATCGCGACCCTGCACAACCTCGCTTTTTACCTCGCCCTCGTCACCGAAGCCCGGGAACGGATTCTGGATGGGAGTTTTAGCAGTTGGAAAGAAGGCGCGATGGCAGGGTTGGAGCGGAAGTTGTAGGGGCTGGCTCAGGGAAGCAAGCTTCCTGTAGGGATTAAGATAGGTTAATAAGGGTTTTGGGAGCCCCTCGGTGCACCCTTCGGCTACCTTTTCCCTTCGGTCAAAGTTAGCCGAGAAGTGCACCGAGGGGCCAGAGGGCATAGAGAAATACTTCTTTACCAACTTCATGGCTTTGTGTAAAGACGAAAAAGACCAACACTCAATTAATTTATAATGGTAGTCCTCGAATATTCTTTCCCTACACCACCCAGCCGCTCCACCAGCTCTTTGTGGCGTCCGTAGTAGGTCGTTATCCGCCCCCGCTCATTCACGCCAACAAAGTAGGGCAATTGGGGCCGGCAGTTGAGGCGCAGGCAGGTTTTGGCCGTTGATAAATAGACGGGGAGTTCCACCCCCGTAGCCTCCTGAAAATTTTCAACGGATTGAAAGGTACGATGGCGGCTCACCACGACTATGTCCACTTTGCCTCGCTTCGCAGCGGGCAAAGCCTGGTAAAGGCTGTCAATCTCGCGCAGTTCTTCCTCCAGGCCGAAGCCTACGGCGGAGAAATAAATGATGAGCTCTTTACCCTTATTACGCTTCAGGTACGTCTCTTCATCGTCCACCGTTTTCACCTGAACCTGCTTATAATTCAGGTCGAGTTCTGCCGCAAGGGGAAGGTCCACATCCCGATCCAGCTTTGTAATAATTATCTCCCGCTTATCGGGGTCAAAGTACTTGACGGCATATTTATTACGGCCGACCCGGAAGACGGTCTGGCGAGTAATGCGGCCTACATTATCCTGATCCAGCACGATGGGCATTCTTCGGTTCCCGGGCAGCGTGATGAGTAAATAGTCCGGATAATTCAGGGGAAATTGCTGCCAGTCAAAAGCTGGTCCTTTTACGGTAATTATACCAATGCGGACCGAGTCATTACCCAATAGGACATCGGCTGAAGGGATATCAATTCGTACCCGTTTACGATCTTCGGTTATCATAGCGTTACTCCCACGGGGCAGCGTGTCAAAGGCACGTTCCCAGCCAGGATAAGGGTATTTGGCGCGGAAACCACTACCATCATCCCAGAACTCATACCAAATTCGCTCGGATCGAATACTGACGCTTCCATCTACTGATACCATAGTATCTGCTAAACTGATGGTCTTTTCCCAGCTGGCGGTATCCTGAAGTATCCAGTACACCTGAAAGTTGCCGAAGCCCGCATTATAGGTGGTGTCTTGCAGGCGGATGTGGTATTCCCCCGGCGGCAGGTCTGGCCCGCAGGAGAAAAAGCAGGTCAGCATCAGGCATAGGAAACCGGTAAACAGGGCAAGGCGCATGCCCGCAAGTTCGGCAACGTCTTTTTATCGGGCAACGCCCGGCGTGTCAACGATTGGTTAACGCATGGATTCTACGAAGGCCCGCACGGCGTGGTGGCTTACCGTTTTACCGCTGAAGTGCGACTCGGCGCGCGCCCGCTCGTCGGCACTGGCGTTGAAGGAGGAGAGGATGTTTTGCAGGTGCATCTTCATGTGGCCCTTCTGGATGCCGGTGGTGACGAGGCTGCGCAGGGCACCAAAGTTTTGGGCCAGGCCGGCGGCGGCCATGACGCACATCAACTCGCTGGCTGATGGCTGACCGAGCAACTGCAGCGACAGATTCGCCAGCGGATGGAGCTTAGTGAGCCCGCCTACCGTACCGAGGGCAAGGGGCAGTGTAAGCTCGAAATGGAAGGTATCACTCGTCAGCCGGCAGCGGCTCAGGGATCGGTAAGTGCCATCTTGGGCGGCGAAAGCGTGGGCGGCAGCTTCGATGGCGCGGAAGTCGTTGCCGGTGGCGAGCACTACGGCATCGACGCCGTTCATGATGCCCTTATTGTGGGTTACGGCGCGGTAAGTATCCTGCCGGGCAATGTCTACGGCCAGTTTGAACCGGCGGGCGAAATCGGCGGCGTCAACCCCGCTGCCGGGCACGTTCATTTCTTCGATGGGGCAACTCACCCAGGCACGGACGACGCAGTTGGGCGTATGGTTGCTCAGGATGGCCATGATGACCTCCAGGTCGCGTTCCTCGTCGGTCAGGTCCGGGCTATCGGTGGCCCAGCGGCGCAGTTCCTGCCCGTAGGCTTCGAGGACGGTGTTGATAAAGTTGGCGCCCATGCTGTCGGCCGTGCCAAAGCTTACGAGAAGCTGGTAGCAGTCGGAGCCAATCTCGGGCAGGTGCTTCCAGACGATGTTACGAACCCCGCCGCCCCGGGCGTCCATCCGTTCGGTGAGGTGAGCGGTTTGGGCGCGGACGCGGGTGCAGAGGGAGGGTAAAAGAGCAGCGCGCCGCTCCGGGCTTCCGCTCCAGCGGAAGTGGACCTGGCCGAGCTTCTCGGCGGAGAGCACTTCGGCGCCGAAGCCGCCGCGCGGCATCCAGTATTTCGCCGCGGCGCTGGCGGCGGCTACCACACTGCTTTCTTCGATGACCATCGGCACGGCGTAGGTCTTGCCATTAACGACGAAGTTCGGGGCCACCCCGAACGGCATCGGGAAGTTGGCCACCGTGTTTTCGCTGAAATTGTCGAGCACTTCCTGTAGTTCTCCGTCAACGTCGAACTGAGAGAGTACGGCAGTAGCTTCTGCGTCCAGGAATTGCTCCAGGAGCCAGTCGCGGCGGCTGGCTTTGTCCAGTCGGCTAAAGCCATTGATGCGTTTGGGGTCGTTCACGTCTGGTGGAAGAAGTTCTTGATGGAGGAAGAGGATAGCTTAAAAACGAGGCCGAAGATAAGCATGGGCGAGTTCCAGTCCGCGCAACTGGGTATTCACGTAGCGACGGAGGGTGGAATAATCTTCCCGCGCGTAGCGCAGGAAAGCGGATGCCTGCCCGTAAACGGCCGGTAGCTGAGACTTCTGCGTAAGGTAAAAACCGTCCAGGAAAGTCTGGATGCCACCACTGACGATGAGGTGCTTGCATTGCACCTGCGTCCGCGGCTGAACTTCCTTATTGATCAACTCCACCATTTCATCAGCAGAATGCCCCAACTGCACCACCGGTGCGTAGGCCTGCGCGCGCATGTCATCTCCGCGCAGCAGTTCAAGCTTGCTGAAGTTGGTACCCCCGTTGGCCGCTGTATCAATGGCCAGCAGCGGTAGTTTCAACAAGGCCGCCAGACTGGCCGGCCCCATCCCCTGCCCCACCGCCTTTACGATGACGGGCAGCTCCGGCAGTTCAGCCATCGTGTCCTTCACCGTTTGTAGCGGAGTAGCCGTAAAGCGATCGCCTTCGGGCTGCATGGCTTCCTGCAACGGATTGACGTGGATGATCAGGCCATCCACCCGCAGGGCCGTCACCATCTCAGTGATTTCATTGATGCGCCCGTCATCCAGCAATTCCTGCACCTGGGCTACACCGAGGTTAGCGTAGAGGGGGACCTCGTCACCGGTTACCGGACGAATGTCAAAATCAACCAGCCGGTCCTTACCATATAGTAGCGGCCGGCAGGAGCCGAGGCCCATACCCAGGCCAAACTCCGCACAGGCTTTTCCCAGGTTCTGGTTTATAACGTAAGCTTTCTCAGTGCCGCCGGTCATGCTGCTGACCCAGAGCGGTGCTTTCATCGTTTTACTTCCGAATGGACTGGCGGGCAAAGACCCCGGCAAGGGGTGAGCAGCCAGCATCGGTTCATAGTCAAAACGGGTATCCAGCTCCATCCGATCTACCTGCGAGCGGAAAGCCAGCTCGATGTGGTCTTCTTTACGACTGGCAGCAGTGGGGTCACCCGGTGGTTTTTGCATACTTTTGGAAAGTGATTCAGACATGGTTATCGCAACGCAGCCCCAAGGGAATGGTTTAATGCTAAGGGGAGTTGGGCAAGGGGCATTTCAGGTAATTTTTTCAAAAACCTGATATTTTGAGGTAAGGATGGGGATGCGGCATCCGAAATGCCGGTGCCCTTAATTTGGTGAAAGCAGGCCCTTAAAAATTTCCACTTGATGCCATCCGGGCAACTATTCCGCAAGATAAGTATCCCCTCCGGCAAGGGCTCTTACATCATGCTGAATTACCTTGTGTAAAAACCTGTAAAATGCATAATAGATGGCTTCGATACTTCTTCAAGCTCTGCACTTCGAAGGGACCGAAATCATATTTGCAAATCTATGATGCGTAATCCCTGACCCCCTCCGGGCAAAAAAACAGGGGCACCCAAAAGGCACCCCTAAAAACGGTCTTTCCAAAAAGCAAACACTTGAACAATTCTTGCGTATAAACCAGGATAGCAACTGGCTTTGCGTACTTTCGATGTATCAAAACTTCGATGTATACGTCTACACGCTTAGACAAAAATGCAAAAATTTGATTCAGTATTGCACATCTTAGGGCAAAAAATAGAATTTTAACTTAATTAAGGTATGAAGAATACATCCATCCTGATCCCTATTATTTTGATCGGCTGCCTGGCCGCCCTTATCTATTTGTTCTTCGCTGCACTCCAGGCAGCTGACAGCGAGAATACGTCCGGAACGGACCGTATTGTGTTGAATCCCAGTGATTACACTGACGAAGAGCCTCCTGCTGATTTCGGTCAGGATGCCGATTTCGAGCCTTATTTTCAGGAAGTTCCGGACAGCGAAAAGGTTACCGCCAGCCAGGAAGATGCGGCAGAGCGGACGGACGCAGAGGCTGAAAAAAGCAATAGTAGCTACAATAGTAGTAATGATGGTAGAACCGGTGAAAATGGTACTTCATTAACTAATTCAGCAACGTCAACTACCGCTACGAGGCCTTCCGGCGGGCAAAATTCCTCTACCGTCAGCTCTTCCGGCCGGTATTTAGTTATTGCCGGTAGCTTCCGGCAGCTGGACAATGGCAAGCAACGGGTTTCGGCACTAAAAGCTGCTGGCTTTCGGGCTACCCGGCTGGAAAAATTTAACCGTGGCACCTTTGCCGTTGCGCTGGCCGGACAGTCCAATCGCTACAGTGAAGCCAATCGCCTGGCAGAACGGGTAAGAGCCGCTGGCTTTGAAGCCAGAGTCATGAGACGGAGGTAGATTGGCGCAACTTTTTACGCCATTGATCTGCTTACAGCGGAAAGCGTCACAAGAGGTAAAAACGCTGAGACGCGATCTGATGCCGAAGCGGCCCGCCCGGGCACTTCAGGTCAGGATCGAAGCCAAAACAACTATTAGCTGCTTATGATTTCAAAAATCACCTGAAGTGCCCGAGTGTACTATATCTTTGCGCCCTTATTAAAGAAATTACCCCATGCCTACTGTATTCGCCGACTTCAAAAAACTGACCTCCCACGCTAAAGACTACGGCTTCGTGTTCCAGAGCAGTGAGATCTATGACGGCCTGAGTGCCGCCTATGATTACGGTCCCCTCGGCGTACTGCTGAAGAACAACCTGAAGCAATACTGGTGGCGTAGCATGGTGCAGATGCACGACAACATCGTCGGCCTGGACGCTTCAATCTTCATGCACCCGAAGACCTGGAAGGCTTCTGGTCACGTCGATGCTTTTAATGACCCGCTGGTGGATAACAAGATCAACAAAAAGCGCTACCGCGCTGATGTGTTGATTGAAGACCACGTAGCGAAAATCGAGGGCAAGCTAAACAAAGAGATCACCAAGGCGAAGAAACGCTTCGGTGATGCTTTCGACGAAGCGGAATTCCGGGCAACGAATGGCAATGTGAAGCGCTACCTGGGCCAGATGGAAGAGATCAATAATTGCCTCGCTACCGCCATGACGGATGGCAATATGGAGGAGCTGCGGCAGATCCTTGTTGACCTTGAGATCAAAGACCCGGAATCCGGTGCGGCAGATTGGACCGACGTGCGACAGTTCAACCTCATGTTCTCCACCCAGCTTGGTAACATTGCCGGTGAGGAGGGCAAGCTCTACCTGCGCCCGGAAACGGCTCAGGGTATTTTCGTCAATTTCCTGAATGTACAGAAGTCTACCCGCTCTAAGCTACCCTTCGGTATCGCCCAGATCGGTAAGGCCTTCCGCAACGAGATCGTCGCCCGGCAGTTCATCTTTCGCATGCGGGAGTTTGAGCAGATGGAGATGCAATTCTTCATCCAGCCCGGCACCCAGCAGGAATGGTATAAGAAGTGGAAAGAAACGCGCATGAAGTGGCACATTGCCCTCGGCCATCCCGCTGAGAAGCTGCGGTTCCATGACCACGACAACCTGGCGCACTACGCCGATGCCGCCGTCGATATTCAGTTCGACTTCCCCTTCGGCTTCAAGGAACTGGAAGGCATCCACAGCCGCACCGACTTTGACCTCGGCGCACACATGGAACTCTCCGGCAAGAAGATGACCTACCACGACCCCGAAACCAAGGAGAGCTACGTGCCCTACGTGCTGGAAACCTCCATCGGTGCTGATCGTCTCTTCCTGGCCACCATGAGCCACGCACTGCGTACGGAAACGGTTCCGGGCCAGGACGACGAGACCAACGTTCGCGACGTCATGAAGCTCCACCCCGCACTAGCCCCGATCAAAGCCGCCATCATGCCCCTGAAGCGGAACAAGCCGGAAATCGTGAAGGTCGCTAAAGACATTTTCAATGATCTGCGCTTCCGCTTCGACGTACAGTATGATGACACCGGTGCGATCGGTAAGCTCTACCGCCGCCAGGACGCCGTAGGTACGCCCTTCTGCATTACCGTTGACTTCGACACCATCGAAGAAGGCGAAAACAAGGGCACCGTTACCGTCCGTGACCGCGACACCTTGCAGCAGACACGAATTAAGATTGAAGACCTCGCTGCCTTCATTGGCCCGAAGGTGGACATGGCTGATTTATTAGCGGCGGCTCAATAATCCTGATCTTGTTCGGTTATTATACGCTACGAGCGTCCGGATTCAAGAAATATGAGTCATCCCTAATTTTTGGTAGAGATGACTGTGTTTTTCGGTAGCGAACAAGATTTTAGCGATCAGCGGACAGCATTCAGGCAAAACGGCTCTGAATGCTGTCCGCTGATCGCTTTTTTATGCTAGACACCAGCTTGTCGATAGGAGAAAGTTCAGTAAACACAGCTCAAAGTTCGGGATGACTCATATTTTTATGGAAGCGAACGAAGTGATGGTTCTCAGTTCAAATATGTCGGTCCGGACGCTCGAAGCGGGTCAAAACCGGTGGTGACTCATGCTTTACATAAAGGAGCACGCTTAGCTGTTAACCTCCACCGCCAAAATCTCCCCTACTTTATCCTGCACATTTACCAGCCGGTCAAAGCCCCGGGCTTTGAGCAGGCTGATACCAATGGTAGACCGGTAGCCGCTGCCGCAGTGCAGGTGGTAGGTTTTCTCGGGGTCAAGCTCTTTCATCCGGGCGTTGAGCTCTGCCAGGGGGAAGTTGACGGACTCTTTGAGGTGGCCGTTCTCGAATTCGGACGCTTTGCGGACGTCGAGGATGTGGCTCACCTGCCCGTTTTTGAGCTGGTGGCCAAAGACCTCCGCCTTGATGGTATCAATGGTATCCACCTCGCCGCCGTAGGCGCGCCAGGCGGCAATGCCTCCGTCGAGGTAGCCGAGGGTATTATCGTAACCGACGCGGCTAAGTCGTTCGACGGCCTCGGCCTCCCGGCCAGAATCGGTTACCAGCAGGATAGGCTGCTGCAGGTCCGGGATCATCTCTCCGGCCCAGGGAGCGAAGCTACCGTCTAAGCCAATGAATATGCTGTTGGGTACGAAACCGGCGACGAAGTCCTCCTTCGCACGGACGTCCAAAATCAGCGGTCGTTCATCGTTCGCAACGCGCTCGAATTTCTGTGGCGTGAGGGCCACGGCTCCGCGGAGCATTACGTCAGCGAAAGCCTCGTAGCCTTCTTTGTTCATGCGTACGTTTTCGGCGAAGTAGGCGGGTGGTGGTAGTAAGCCGGCAGTGACTTCTTTGACGAATTCTTCACGGCTCATGTCTTCGCGCAGGGCGTAGTTGGTGGCCTTCTGGTTGCCGAGGGTATCCTGAGTCTCGCGGCTCATTTTTTTACCGCAGGCGGAGCCTGCGCCGTGGGCGGGGTAGACGATGACGTCGTCCGGCAGCAACATGATTTTGCGGCGGAGGCTGTCGTATAGCAGCCCGGCCAGGTCTTCCATTGTCAGAGCACCCTTTCTTTGCGCCAGATCGGGCCGGCCAACATCACCGATGAACAGCGTATCTCCAGAGAAAATAGCGTGAGGGCTGCCATTTTCATCGAGCAATAAATAAGTCGTGCTTTCCAGCGTATGGCCGGGAGTGTGGAGAGCGCGGATGGTCAGCTTACCAAGCTGAAACTCCTCCATGTCTTTGGCCTCGTACTTTTCATAATCCGTCTTCGCACCGGGGCCGTAAACAATCGTCGCTCCTGATTCCCGCGCCAGATCGAGATGCCCGCTCACGAAGTCAGCGTGAAAGTGCGTCTCGAAAATGTACTTGATCGTACTACCGGCTTCCCGCGCCCGCTTCAGGTAGGGCTCCGGGCTTCGCAATGGATCGATGATGGCGGCTTCGCCGTCGCTCTCTACGTAGTAAGCGCCCTGGGCTAAACAGCCCGTATAGATTTGATCGATGACCATAATTAATACATGATGTTTTCTTCATGTATTAAGGCGCGAGGGGGCGGAAGGTTGAAACACTGCTCTTTCAACTTTCCCCTGCACCTGCGGCCGCGGCAAAATCCCGCCACGTTATCACCAGCGGCAGCCCAATCAGGACCAGTGCCACCAAGTTGATCATCACCACATTATGCACGGCACCGGAATACAGCGAGATGCCGCTGTCAATCAGGAACCAACTCAGCATGCCTGCCCACATGGCTTGATACGCCCAGCGTTCACGTCGCTTAAAGGCATTTTCGGAGATGAAAGCCATCAGTACATGAAAGCCGACAATGGTACCACCAATGATGCCAAAGAGCCAGTTCTTTAGTTGAATGATTTCCGGGTTAAAGCCAGTTTCCGGGAAAAACACCCCCTCCGTTCCGGCGTTGTGCAGATCGAAGAAAATACTATTACCCGCAAAGGCAACGAGTATACCGACGCCGATGGTCATCACGTTGGCCCAGGTGAGCCATTTTTGCCAGAAGTGGAAATTGGGAGCGTTCATGCCTTTAAAATTAAGGCATTTCTACTAAGCCGGCGGACCGACCCTCGTTCCTCGGGAATCGGGCCGACGGCTTATCGCCTCCAACATGCGGCAGCCTACCAGACTACAAGCACTACCAGACTACCCTACGGTACTTCCACCACATTCAGCACCCGCGCAATGATGTCTTCCTGCTTGATGTTCTCCGCTTCCGCCTCGTAGGTAAGACCGATGCGGTGGCGCAGTACATCCTCGCAGATGGCGCGCACGTCTTCCGGCGTCACGTAGCCACGGCGTTCGAGGAAGGCATGAGCCTTCGCAGCTTTGGCCAGGTTGATGCTGGCGCGCGGGCTGCCGCCAAAGCTGATGAGCGGCTTGAGGTCACCGAGGCGGTAAGCCTCGGGTTCGCGGGTAGCGAAGACGATGTCGATGATGTAGCGCTCGATCTTGTCGTCCATATAAATGTTGCGGGTCGTTTCCCGGGCCTTCAGGATTTCGGCCGTCGAGGCCACCGCATTAACTTTTTCAAAGCCCTGGGCCAGGTTACGGCGCATGATCTCACGCTCGTCTTCCCGCGTCGGGTAACCGATGGTACACTTGAGCATGAAACGGTCGGTCTGTGCTTCGGGCAGCGGGTAGGTACCTTCCTGCTCGATGGGGTTCTGCGTAGCCAGCACCAGGAAGGGTTCCTGGAGTTTGAAGGTCTCGTCGCCGATGGTTACTTGTCGTTCCTGCATGGCTTCCAGCAGAGCAGACTGCACTTTAGCGGGCGCACGGTTGATCTCATCCGCCAGTACGAAGTTGGCGAAAACGGGGCCCTTTCGAACGGTAAAATCGTTGATACTCTGGTTGTAGATCATCGTACCGACGATGTCGGCAGGCAACAGATCGGGCGTGAACTGGATGCGGCTGAAATCCGCCGAAATCGTTTTTGCCAACGTGTTGATGGCGAGGGTCTTTGCCAGGCCGGGCAGTCCTTCAAGAAGGATGTGGCCCTTGCTCAGCAGGCCCAGCAGCAGGCGGTCAATCATATACTGTTGCCCAACAATCACCTTGGCGGTTTCCTGACGAATGCGCTCTACTACTTCGGAGTCTTCGCTTACTTTTCGGTTAAGGGCTTCGATGTCGATGCTGGCCATGTGGGGAGTTTAATTCTTTATTTCTTTGGGTAAGGGCCGCTAAGATAGCTAAGTCCTGAAAATATTGGCAGTTATTCATATTCAGGGCGCTCACCGCTGGTGCAAGCGAAAGGGTCAGGGCAATCGTAAGGTCAGGATTCGGCCGCTCAAAGAACCATTCCATCCTCCGCTCCGCTACGGGAAATGGCCGCTTTGAGAGCCTACTGGATTACCCGCTAAGAATCGTTACAAGTCTTTTAGTTTTTCCAATTAGCGTTTCAATATCCGATTTTTTCACCTTTAACCAATTAATTTGTTTGGCCCAGTTGTCGTTGTAGTATGTCACATACTCCAGCACCTTGGTCGATAAATCATCCGTACTCTCACAGCTTAGTAGACTCAGTAGTCGATTCTGAAGGCCGCTAAACCAGCCCTCCACGACATTGAGCCAAGAACAATGCTTGGGCGTGTAAATAAATCGAATGCGTCGGCTCTGTTCTGAAGGGTGGGCCAATCGTGCGCCCTCCAAGTACTTCATTCGGCTGGGCATGCTTTTGAGTATACCAGATTTACCCTTGATACCCAGCGGCTGCCTATCACCATTGACGTTTGCCGCCAAACGAACCAAGCTTTCGGATTTGTGAGTGTTGAGTTGATCAAGTACGAAGACCATTTTTTCGTTTGGTCCGGCGCACTCGACAACCCATTTTATAAACTCCACGAAATCATCCTCGGTTCAACTTTGCCCCACGACGGCACTTAAGTGACCACTTGCCACGTGTAATGCCGCCATCAGAGTTTGAGTGCCATGACGGATGTAGTTGCATTCCCGACGGCGAACGTGCCCTTGAGCGGCCGGTAAATCAGGTGCAGCCCTTTCCAGGGCTTGCATTCCACACTTCTCATCCCCGCTATAGACTTCAATGTCGTGCTGCTCAGACAACTCTTTGGCCAGGCCATTAAGTTGGCAAAGCTCTTCGACCCGCTCGCCGAAGTCATCCCAGTCATCGATCTGAGGACATTCACAATAGCTACTCTTGTGAGGACTTACGGGATGCTGATTTTAAAAATCACCTACTGTGGTGCTGGTGGTGCTGGAAATAGTATCGACGATGCCTTGTTCAATCAAGTAGGTGGCTAGTAATGCATGGCTCCATTTTTCAATAGGTATACCCAGATCACTGTACTAGAATTGTGAAGAATGCTGTTGAGGAGTATATATCTGGCTAAATCCCCTAAAAAAACGCCTGCACCTGCGCCCGCCCTACGTGCACGGTTTTCGCCTCTCCCGTTTGCCGGCCCTCGTAGCTGAGGGTGAGTTGGAGATAGGAGCCAAGCTGGCGGGTAGCGCCTACGTTCCAGAGCAGGTTACGGCCAGGTTGTAAGCCTTGCAGGAGGGCGAAGCCGACGGGGCTACGCGGGTCGCCCTCGAAGGCGATGTCGATCCAGCGGAAGGAAGTTGTGAGCCAGTTTTTGTAGTTGCCTTCGAAGCTGAGTTCCAGGCGATTCGTGGCTTCATTGTTACCTGCTTCCAGGAGGTTGGTTTCCTGACCAATCAGCAGCTTGGTCACCAGGCGCAACTCTCCGGGTTGCCAGTTGATGCTGGGCTCCAGGCTCTGGCGCTGAATTTGGAAGTCTTTGTTATTGAAGAACTCCGAGTCCGCCTCCCGGCGGCCGGTCAGGCCCGCCACTTCCAGGCTGAGCTGGTCATTGGGGCGGTAGCGAAGGCGGAGCGTCCACTCTTCCTGCCGGCTGGATTCATAGCCGGTGGTCAAAACCCGCCGGTTGCGCCGGTCGCTGTTGCTGAGCTGTAGGTCGTATTTAGGATTGGCCCGGTTGAAGAAAAGTCCATGACGGCGGCTGAGGGAAAGAGCCACCAGGCTGGAGTCCGCTACGGCCAGTTGCAGCGGGTTCCACGACTGGATGGCCTCGCTGTCGCGGGTCTTCCGGTCAATTTGCAGGTTGGTGTTGAAGCTGAATTTGCGCAGGGTCTTGCGCATTCCTTTCGCATCCCGCCAGATACGGGCGGGGTCCCAGTTGAGTTTTTGGTTGAGGGCTACATTGTCGGTACGGATAAAGTCGTTGCTGAAGACCGAGACGCGCACGTAGTCGGCAATGTCCGCAAAGGGAGCGATCTCCATCTCGTTGGGCTGGATTTTACCGTCGTTGTTGTAAAGGCTATCCTGCCAGATGTATTGCCCCTGCCCGGCCCCGACGAAGAGGTACTGGAAGTCGACCCGGGGCTCCTGCCCGCTGCCTACCTGATAGGTCGTCTGGGTGCGCAGAGACCGCTGCAGCACCGTTGTACGAAGGTCCAGGCGGCCGAGGAAGGTGCGGCTGGGCGTATCGTCGGTAACGAGCTCAGTGTCTTCGATGGAGAGGTCGCGGTAAGTGAAGTTGCCTCCGAACTGGACATTCTTACTGGCGGTATAATTCCCCTCCGCGCTCACCTCACTGGCGCGGGTGCTGACGGCGAGCTCGCGGCCTTTGGGCAGCTGATCCGTTCGCTGGTTAATGGTCAATCCGAATTTGTATTTGTCATTGCCGGGAGCTGTAATGCCCGCCAGATATTTATCAAACTGAAAAGAGAAAGGCGAGAGGGTGTCTACGCCGGTTTCCTGCCGGAGGGATCGCTCACTCTGGTAGCTTCCGCTGATGCCCCAGCCACCGAGCGACTCGAAGGTTTTACTCAGCCTCACGGAAGGGCGGCGGAAGCTGCCCGAGGAGGTGAGGTCTTCGCTGTCGAGCAGGCTCACCTTTCCATCCAGCAACCAGCCTTTCGATCGTAAGCTCGCGGTAGCGGCGTGGCGATTACCCGTGTAGCTTTCGCCGCGGGTGAATTGCTCGAAGTCGTAGTCCAGCCGGCCCAGCCCTTTCCGCAGGAGCCCCAGGCCAGCGCCAACGATCTGTTCCTGCTCCCGTTCGGGCTGGCTGGTGCCCAGGCGGTTACTCAGGTTCCAGTTCCGGAAGAATTCCGGAGAGCGGTAGGGGTTGATGGCGTTGAAAGTTTCCTCCACGAGCTCGTAATGGCCACGGGTGCTGACGGACCAGCCAGCGCTGTCCGGCCCAATGCGTAGGGTTCGGTCCGCGTCGAAGCGCAGGGCGTTGCCGTTGTCGTCTTCACTGTCTTCCCGGCTGAAGCGGTTGCGGTCCAGTTTCGAACGGGAACCTTCGATGCGCAGCGAGCCTTCGCCCTTGAAGCGATACTCGCCACCCAGGGCGATGAGCTGTTGTTGCTCCGGGGCGACGAGGTCGATCAGGGGCGCGAAGCTGCCCAATGGGATACAGGTTTCCGGATCAAATCCTACGTAGCGGTACACCCGTTCGTTGGCGGGCCGCTCCGGATCAAGCTCGTACTGGCCGTTGCCACTTCCCCGATCGGTGAAGGAGGCGATGTAGCGACCGTCGGCATCGGCCAGCAGGTAGAAAGTGTCACGAGTGATGCCGCCGCAGGTGTAGGTGGTGTCTGCCAGCGAATAGGTGGCGCGGACTTCCGAGCGGCCATCGAGCGTATCGAGGCTGAAGATGGGGATTCCGCCCACCAGGTCGCCGGCTTCGCTGAGTTGCTGTCGCTGGTTGCCGGTCAGTTCCTGGTCACCGGTGGCGGTGCGGCTATCCTGTTGGGTATACCCGTTGAGGTAGGCGCTGAAGCGACCACGATCATAACGGGTGCCACCGGTGGCGAGGGTACGGACGTAGCGTTGGTCGGCAAACTCATATTCGGCCGTGATGCGGCTGTCCCGTGTGATGAGCCGGCGGGTAGTGAAGGTGAGCTCGGCCAGGTTGTAGTCGATGGTGTAATCAGCGTCAAGCCCCCGCGTCAGCTGCTGGCCGTCGAGAAATATGCGCTCCGTACCCGCCAGTACGATGAGGAACCGTTGGCCGCCGTCTCCGGTCAATTGATAAGGGCCCTGGTTGCCCTCGATGGGTTGAATTTGCTGGCGGGTGAACTGGCCGCGGGCGACGGCGATGGAGGCGGTAGATTCGATTCTCGATTCTTGACGCTCGATTTTGGATTTTGGATTTAGCTGCCGCGTATTGGAGGTGTTGGAGCTTGAGCGGGATCCTTGCTTTTCAACGTCCCCTGCACCTGCGTCTGCGGCCCCTGCTGAGCCCGCCGAAGTGCCCGAAACCGTTGTAAACGTAGCTCCTTCCAGCTTTTTGAAATAGCGCAGGAAATAACCGTCGGGGTTACGCAGCTCATAATCTCCGGCGGTGAGCTGGGTGCGGTCTTTGCGCAGTTGAATGAAAATTTTGTCGAACTCCCGTAGTTGCTGGGTCGTGCCTTCAGGTTGTACTGGCAGGCTTTCGTCGGTGATGGCGGCGGAGACTTCGATGCCGCTGCCGAGTTCGCCGTCCATTTGCAGGTTAAAGGCGGAGTTGAGCACTAAATCCTGACGGTTCCCGAAACTGATGGCGCGGCTGAAGCTGCCGCTGGTGCGTACTTTGCCATCGTTGCCCAGCAGGCCGCTGCGTACGTAATCATCGTAGCCACCGATGATTAATCCGCCTTCCTCCGTTTGCAGAGAAGCGGAGTCCAGCAGCCGCACCCGTTCATCCAGCGCAAAGGGAAGAACGCGATACAACATCCGTACGGAATCCGGTAGGTCGACGGATTGCCAGCGGAGGTAACGGCCGATGATAGAATAGTCGGTAGACGGTAGACGGTAGCGGGTGGCGGCGTCATATATTTCAAAACTGCCCGGTGCTACCGTCAGGGTGTCGACGAGTTGGCCGGCGGGGTTAACGGCAACGACGGTGTCGCGGAGGTTGGATAGTGGGTGCGATTGCCCCAGCAAACCGCTGCTTAGCAGCAGCCAGATCGGGAGGGTCCATATCCACGTTTTACATCCAATCACGATAAGGGGAACGATTAGGGAGCTTGCTTTGGTTTGATGCTATGGGAGATAGGGTCCGTGGCCCGACAATCCAGCGGCCAGACCAAATTTAGAAACACCAAGCAACTTTTATACGTATCTTTAAGTTAATATACGTACAAATGCATTTGCCATGACTGCAACCAAGGTGCCTGGGAAGGCAAAAAAGAAAGCGAAGAAGTCAAATAAAAAGAAATTGACGCTCAGTCTCAACGAGGAGGTAATCAAGCTAGGCAAAAATCTGGCTAGGGAGCAAGGGATTAGTCTGTCTAAGTTTTTTGAACAGTATATCCTTGAAATCGCTAAAACAGCCACGGAGCACGAATTTACCGTAGAACCCGACGCCGAACTTGGTGCACTGTTTCCTCCCCGTAAGCGCCTCCCGGAAGATTACGACCTAAAACGTGATTATACAGACTATTACGAGGCTAAGTACAAAGAATACATAGAACTGAAGGAAGTATGAAAAGAGTATTTCTGGACGTAAACGTGTTTTTTGACTATCTAAAAGGTCGTGAACCTTTCTATTACGCTGCTTGGGAAATCATTTCGCTCGCGGTCCATAAAGACATTGTTTGTGGTGTTAGCCCTAATTGCTTTCCCCACGCTTTTCACGAAATGAAAAAGGATTACCCAGACTGGAATGACCTCAAACATCGCTATGCGATGCTGAGGAAGGTAGTCGACTGTGGAACTTTAGACGGACCGCTTATCGATACTGCACTTAGTACTGCTAAACCAAATGACCTGGAAAATGCAATAATATTGAAAATGGCTGAAGCCTGGGGTGCGGACTATTTACTGACCAGGGATAAAAGAGGGTTTCCGGAGTCAACAATAAGGATCGTTTCACCAAAGGAATTTTTAGCTGAGTGGGAAACTACATGACTCTTCTCAAGTCCAATCATCCACCTCATCCTCCCGCTCCAGCGGAACTTCCTCCCGCAAATCCGCCACAAAACGGCACCACTCACAGTCGTCCTCTCCGCAGCCGGTGAATTGCTGAGCCTGGATCCCGTCCCAGGCTTCCCGCATTACGGCGCGTAGGGCATCCTGGTCTTTCGGCCCCATACTTACGCTGGCCTCGGGTTGCTTCCCATCGGTATTTACGAGGAGGAAGCTGATCTTCCCTTCCTTCACCCGGCGGATGTTTCCCGGGCGGTTGTCATACAACAGCTTGTAGAAGTTGAGTTGCCGCCAGTAGCTGCCACCGTGGGGTTTGCTGGGGGTTGGACCTTTAATTTTGGCCGGGAGGCTGCTTTTGCCCGAGCCGCTGGTCTTGTAATCCACCACCCGCACCCAGGCATCGCTCAAAACATCTACACGGTCAATCATGCCAACGAGGGGAATGCCGTCGACTTCGGTATTTCGGATGAGCATTTCGACGTCGACGTCCGTCGTCCAGCCAGCGTGGTAAGTATCATAATAGCGCCCTATTTCCAGTGTTCCCTGCCGCAGCCGGTTGCGGAAGCCTTCGGGGGTGAGCAGGCCGCGACGCTTGCCTAATGCCTGCTCAAAGTTGTAGAGGAGTTCCTGCCGGCTGGGGAAGATGTTGGAGGTGTCCCGCTTCATGCGGAGGAAGAAGGTCTCCAGGGCATCGTGTAGGGCGGAGCCATAGAGGGCTTGTTCGCGCTCCAGATCGGGTACGCCGAGCAGCTTTTCGTAGAAGAAGGCGGTCGGGCAATTCAGGTAGCTGTACAGCGAACTGACGCTGAGGCGGAAGTCTTTGAGCAACTCCGCCACGGCGGCGGTCTCGAGGCCGGGCAGGCGGCTGTCGTCCGTCGGTTGAAGTTGCAGGGTGGCCGTCAGGGCGGTCTCTTCGGCGGAGAGGCCAGCTTGCTCGATTTGTAGCCCGGCGTCGTTCACCAGCTCATCAAGAAAGGAGACGCGTTGCTGGGCTTTTCCCTTGCCGTCAATGTCCGCTACGGAGAGGACAACTTCGGTCTTTGCCCGGGTCATCGCCACAAAGAACAGTCTTCGGCGGGCTTCTTCTTCGCTTTCGGCGCCGGTGTAGGTCAGGGTATCGGGGAGCTTGAATTGGGACTTTCGGCTGGTGGACTTACCCCATTTTGACTCGGCGCAGTCGAGCATCCAGACTTTGTCAAACTCGAGGCCCTTGGCGCTGTGGGCGGTGACCAATAGTACGGCTTCGGCCTGATCAAGGTGAGAGCGCAGGGGGAGCTGGATGCGATTGGCGTCCATTTGCCGAAGGGTTTCCAGCAAATCTTCAAGCATTATTCTGGGGCGGCGGGCGACTTCTGAGACGGTAAAGTCCGCAAAGGTCGCCAGATGCTGCAGTAGCATAGCGCGGTTCGGGTGCCGCAGGACGGTCGGGAGCAGCCCCGAGCCATTCATGGCCCGCTCCACGTATTCCGTTAGTGGGTAGAGGCCGATTTGGCCGATCATGTCTTCGAGCCAGTCGGCGGCAACCTGGATGGCGTCTCCGTCGCGGAGGTCCGTAGGCCAGTGGGCGGGGGTTTGGAGGAAGTGGCGCCAGGTGGGGAAGGTCCCCCCCAGCCCCCCGAAGGAGGGAGTTGCCCCGTCCTTCGGGGGGCTGGGGGGGATTCTTGAGGCCAGGCGGGCGCGGTTCATCCGCGCCAGATCGTGGGGCCAGAGCCCAAAGCAGCGGAAGTGCAGCACGCGGAAGAGCAGGCATTCACCGGTGCCGGGGCGGGTGTATTCGGCCTGCAGGTAGTGCAGCATATCCAGCAGTTGGCGGACGGGACGGCCATCGAGCACATTCGGGCGACGCTTGCTGCGGTAGGGAATGCCGGCGCGCTCCAGCAGGTGGCTTAGCTCAGCGGCTTGATGATGCTTGGCGTAAATGACGGCCATTTCGGACCAGGGCGTGCCGGCCTCGTTCCACTGGCGGAGTTGGTTGATGAGGTAACCGGTTTCCTGGTTTCGGTCGGGGAAGTTTAGGAGGAGAATTGATTCTCGATTTGCTGCGCAGTACTTCGTGCTCTCGATTCTCGATTCTCGATTTTGGATTTGGCTGCCGCTCGTGACAGGTGTTTCAGGGGGCGCGGCCGCAGGTGACGGGGAGGTTGAAGGAGCAATGGAAGGCTGATCCTCTCCCTGCTCTTTTACCTTTCCTTGCACCTGCGGGCGCGGCATATAATCCGGGTTACTAGCCACCAGCTTCTTCTCCACCGTCAGCTCCGGCAGCTTATTCCCGATGCGGAGCTTGTTCTTCGCGATGAGCGTCGAGGCAGCATCCAATATTTCCTGCCGGCTCCGGTAGTTTTCCGTCAGCGTCACTAGCTTCACACTCTCGTAGCGCTGGAAAAAGTCGATCATCGAGCGCAGTCGCGCGCCCTGGAATTCATAGATCGCCTGGTCATCATCGCCCACTATGAATACGTTGGGGCGCTCCCAGTAATCCACCAGGCTACGTACGATCATGTCCTGCGCGCCATTCGTATCCTGAAACTCATCCACCAATATGTATTGGTAGCGTTCCTGATAACTGCGTAATAAGGTCGGAAAATCATTGAAGGCCCGCAGCACCCAGCCGATCATATCACCGTAGTCATAGCGGCGTTGTTTGCGGAGGGCTTCCTGGTAATCCGGGAACAAATGAATGGCCGCCCGCAGGCGTTTCATGCGGAGGACTTCTTCGGCAATGAGTCCTTCTTTCGGAGCTCCGGCCTCTTTGCCTTTATACTTTCTTTTGTAGACGAAGTCCGGATGCGTCGGCAGACTGGCCACGTAGCGATCAATCTTCTGTTCCATATCGTCTACCTCCCAGTTCTCCGCTTTGATGGCAGAGAAGAGGTGCTTGAGGTAAGGCTCGTAAAAGTAGGCTTCGTGGTAACCCTGCCGCAGGGGAGTGTCTTGCTCCTGCCCGTCGAGCAGGTCCCGGATGATGCTGATCTGTTCCAGCTCCGCCAGCGGCTCCAGGTCCGGCTTACCGAAATACTGGAGGTTCTGCTGAATGAGGTTGCTGCAAAAACCGTGGAAAGTGTAAATCCCGATCCGGTGGGCCTCCGGCCCAATGAACTGCAGGAGCCGTTCCCGCATCGCTTTCACCCCGGCCTCCGTGAAGGTCAGGCAGAGGATGTTGTGCGCACCGGTGTCCGTCTCCGTGAGGATGTTTCCGATACGGGCGGCCAGCAGGTGGGTCTTTCCCGTTCCGGGGCCGGCCAGTACCATGACGGGGCCGTCGATCTGTTCCACGGCGGCGCGTTGGCCGGCGTTGAGGCGGGCTAATTCGGTCTGGAAGGTGGCGTTGTGGAGGTGACGGGCTTGCAACTAGTGGTTTTGAGTGGAGGGGCAAGATAGGGTAAATCTACTAGGTGGATGAAGCTTTGAAAGTCTACTAATTAAGCAACTTTTATTATCTTTATCCTGTTCAACTACCACTGACGCCCATTATTCACACAATCGATTCGATTAAAATCTACATTTACTTCTTCGATCACGCGCCTCCACACTTTCACGCCGAGTACAATGAGTATGAAGAACTGATTGATATTCGAACGCTGGAAGTCCTCAAAGGAGAACTCCCCAGAAAACAGCATAAGAAAGTGATCAAGTGGGCCACTGAAAATCAAGAACAATTACTAGAAGCATGGAACGAGCACAATCCTATAACGTAGACCTCAAAGGGTTCAAATCTATTCCCCGCGTCATCAGCCTCGAAGTACTAAATGATTTTCGTTTATCGCTACTGTTCAATAACGGGCAGTACCGATTAGTCGATGTAGCTGTACTGTTTGATGACATCTTCAAAATGAAGCGCGACTTTTTTGCCTACCCTATCATTCAGGACGCCGTCATTTTCAAACAAGTAACTATTGATGGCCACAGCATTTCCTGGCCGAACGTAAAACGAAAAAGCAAGAATTTTTCCGGAGAGCAGGTAGAAATTGCCTTTGATCTCGATCCGGCCGTACTTTACGCCAATAGCGTGCCGGACCAAAGTAAATCTCTAAATATCGGGGCTCTGGTACGGCGTGAGCGAAAGAAAGCTGGCCTTACTCAAGAGCAACTTGCCGAAAGAGTTGGTACTAATAAACAGTACATCTCCCGGTTGGAAAACGATAAGTCTGATGTGGAACTAAATACACTGCGGAAGGTAATAGAGGGAGGACTAGGGAAGAAGTTGAGGGTTGAGGTGGATTAAGCTTACATTGTTTTCCTACCCCACAAACAGCGCCGAAATCGACTCATTATCATGCGTCTTCCGAATCCCCTTCGCAAACAGCGCAGCAGAAGACAGCACCTTAATCTTAGGCGAGATCTGTTTTAGCGGAACGGCGTCACAAACGATGAGCGTCTCCAGTGCGGATTTTTCGATCTTCTCATAAGCGTTACCGCTCAGGATGGGGTGAGTGGCGATGGCGCGAACGGATTTGGCGCCGCGTTCCATGATCAGGTCCGCCGCCCGGCACAGCGTGCCGGCGGTATCGACGAGGTCATCGACCAGGATGACGTCCGCTCCTTCCACGTCTCCGATCAGGGTCATACCGGCGATTTCGCCAGCGCGTTTGCGGTATTTGTCACAGATGACGACGTTGCGCTCGTAGTACTTGGCGTAATCGCGGGCGCGCTTCACGCCGCCCATATCGGGGCTGGCGAAGGTGACGTTGCTCATGTCCTGGGTATCGAAGTAGGGGATGTAGATCGCCTGGCTTTTGAGGTGATCCACGGGGATGTCGAAGAAGCCCTGAATCTGGTC
>ENA-ORXT01001903-ORXT01001903.1-marine-metagenome-genome-assembly--contig:-NODE-1903-length-26526-cov-6.614919_pt1 | contig 26526 bp, 23 predicted proteins | sample MGYA00237868_ERZ511482 | MGnify/ENA metagenome assembly ERZ511482
GGCAAGACATGAGGCAAATCGCGTAAGCTACTACAGGAAAGGCAAGGAAGAATGAGGTTTTCCTAAGCTTTTCAGAGGTTTACACCATCTGCTATGTTAGGAAAATGGTGCCCAGAAGAGGCCTCAAACGCTTGAGTTAAGCCCTTGTATTTCAGTGGGTTAGTTCTGTCAAGAATTTGAAAGTAGCCCCAATTATACCCCTTTTGGTGTCCCATTTGGATATTTTACCTTGGTCCTAGTATTGAACACTACTAAATTTACTACCCTATGGCTCGAAACCTGAGGATTTAAAGCGTGAAAGGTAAGTTAACAGAGCGGGATGCCGAGTTCATTTGGGAGAGTTTCCCATCTAAATCGGTTAAGCGCAAAATTCCGGTGCTTACGGCGCTAGATGCAGCCGTAGCTTTTGGAAAGCTATATTTTCCGCCGAGCAGCCACTTTGTGCTCCTTAAAGGCAGCGCAGTTGTACACATCGTGTTACATTAATCGAAAGTGGCGGATTTGCTTTCGCTGAACAACTAACGTTCCCAAAGAAGTAGCGATTGTCGACTATCATTAGAGGATATAAATATGCGCTTATTACAAAACCGACCTGTCTTCAGGAAGTGCTTAGACGTGTTTCATACACTTATTGAACGCTTGGTGAAATGCGAGACATACATGAGGGCAGATACGGCACTTCGGTTATCAAAAGCAATTGGAAGCACCCCAGTCTATTAGAGATCAACTACGACGTGATCGCTGCGCTGCGCATGGACAGGTGGATCGCTCCCCCATCAAGCCCGCACTTTAGTGTAGACTTGCACTTAAAATAATTACTACTTTGCAGTTGGTTATAATCGCTGGAAAATTGTATGCTATAGGGTACGCAGCTTATTTTAAAGCCTCGCAAATTCGAATAAAAATAGAACGTAAGGGAATCACTGGGCTGAAACATGAAGCAGGTTAATCCACACAGCCACTTGCCAGCTTTGGATGTTTCATCCGTCGGCAATGTCAGTCCCCCGACTGCACTTAACATCGTTGATCTGCCGTGTATGCAGACTTGGATCGCAACATCCCCACCGACCAGATTTTACGGAAGCAAAAAACGTCTCCTCCCTTGGATTTACGATCAAGTTAAAAGCCTCGAGTTTGAGACAGTGCTGGATCCTTTCGGTGGCACAGCGTCTGTATCGCGACTATTCCAGGGGATGGGCAAAGAAGTCACCTATGGCGACGCTTTTCTTTTCAACAGACAGGCAGCACATGCAGTTCTGCAAGGTTGTCCTAGTTTTGATGCAAGCGATTTCCACAAATGGATTGATGGAGTTACGCCTGTAAGAGGTTGGGTTTCAGAACATTTCCATGAGGTGTTCTACACCGCAGATGAAAACCGTTGGATTGACGGTTTTACGAGTCGGCTACGACGATCGGGATTTAACAAAGCGGAAAAACATGTGATGCAATATTGCTTCTATCAGGCCTCCCTTCGCAAAAGACCTTTCAACCTTTTTCACAGAGCAAATCTTGGACTAAGAACTAAAGAGGGTATCAAAAGATCGTTTGGAAATTTGACAACATGGAACAAGTCATTCGACCAACACATGAAAGAAGCCTTTTTTGACTTACAAGCATGTCCGAGAGAGAACGTCGTCTCCGCGAATATCATTGATAATCCCGAGCCGTTGGAAGCGGACGGAGTTTATGATCTAGTATATTTAGACCCACCATATCTTAATCGAAAAACAACCAGTCCTGGCGACGACTATTGGAAAAAGTACGCCTTCTTAGAGCTGGTAGCGCAGAATCTCGATAGTTACCCGAGCGCCTTAAATCAAAATCGTGTGCCTACCATCGAAAGGCCTCAGCCGTTCTTGAGATGGTCAACTGGGCATCAATATCTGGAAAGCTTAGAAACGATATTGGACAAGTATTCAGCCAGCAAGGTTATCTTGTCCTACACGAGTGAGTCATATCCAAGCGTTGATCAGATAACAGCATTATTTCGTGATCGTTGGTCGAAAACAAGTGTGAACTATAAAACTTTCTCCCACGCTTTGAGAAAAACCAAGAAATCTGAGGTCTTATTTATCGGAGCACATGAATGAGTAAAAATCTGCTAGACAAAGTTACCATAACTAAATCAGCTTTGTTCATATGTCTGATTATCGCTTTGACGATAGGGGCTATCCTATGGTCAAGGGTAGTTCCCGAAGAGAAGTGGCTAGCACCCGTTGTATACGGCCTAGCGAGCGGTCTCGTCGTTTACTTATTTTCCTTCATCACGGGGGTTTACTCGCTCAACGAGATTGAACGATATGAGCGCATGGGTGTTATAGCTGTTTTGCCTAACAGGCACGATAAGGAGTATTATAAGAAGTACATATCAAAAGCACGCAAAGAGGTCTTGGTCTTAGGCGCCTCCGGCACTAGATTCCTAAATGATTTTCTAGATCCTCAAAAAGAGGACAAAATTTTATATAGTTTTCTTCAAAATAACGATCGCGCAAGGCTAAAGATATTGGTTCCAACTGATGAGTTTATGACTGAAAAGAGCAAAGCCAATTGGGATTTGCAGAGCGATCTCAGAAAAAATCTTCTGGAAAAACTTGGCGAGAAAATTGAGTTCAAGCGCTTCAACGAACCTCCACATCAAAGCTTTGTAGTGGTGGATGACGAGATTATCACGGGGCCTATTTTCCCAGGTGTTGAAAGCGAGTATCTTCCTGTAATTCATATTAAACGAAATAACGACTACTCAGAAAAACATGTAAAATACTTTGAGCGATTGTGGAATGAGAGTTCGTCATCAGACGGTCCGTAGTCGTAACCGCTCCTTCCAGACTACACCTAGGTTTCCTTTCCGTACATGAGCACGGATTTCGACGCTTCGGCGGTGTGGGGCTAGCGCTAACTGAACCTTGTACTATTCTCGAAGCTGAATTGTTGAAGAATAGTAGTGATGTCACCATTTGCGCTGATGAGAACTTTACTGAGACCGACCGCCAACGATTAGAGTTCGATGTCCGTTCTGGAATGCGCAAGCTGAATTTAAAGGAAGGCATCAAATTCTCTGTTTCTCAAACGCCGGGCGCTCACAGAGGCCTTGGGTCCGGCACCAGTGTCAGGCTAGCTGCTCTAGAAGCTGCGTCGATTTTGAATGACATACAATTCAAGCACGAAGAGTTGGTATTGGCATCCGGAAGGGGCGGCGCTTCGGGCATCGGAGTTCGGTCATACTTCGATGGAGGATTCTGGTTAGACCTAGGAAGAAGCGCAACTGGGAGCTCTATGCTCCCAAGCGCCCAACAGAGTTTGAAGAGATTTGACTCACTTAGCCTTCCCCGTATTCCCGCAAATGAGTGGCGGGTGATCCTTGCGAGACCTGAGAGAGTGATTGGCTTTAGCGGACAAAAGGAAGCGCAGTTCTTTAGAGATACATTGCCTTTGCCTGAAGAAGCTTCATTCGAGGCTACCTATATTGGCCTCATGGGCCTGTATGCTTCTTACTTAAGCCGGGATTTTACAGGTTTTACTGAAGCTGTAGATGCAATGCAAACAACCAAGTGGAAACGGGCTGAGTGGGATGTAAATCCAAATCCAGTAAGTCTTTTAGAGCAGCGCCTTCGGCTGGTTGGAGCTCCATGTGTTGGGCTGTCAAGCTTAGGTCCCACCTTATTCACTTTTGTCGAAACTGCGGCGGAGGCAGAGGCTATTGTAAGTCAACTTACCGAGTGCTCATGCGTTATTAGCGTAGCAGCTGATCAAGGGAGACAAGTTTCATATGTCACTCGCTGATCTAACGTTTTTTACAAGCAATCAGACAAAGCTAGCGCATGCTAGATATCTCGGGAGGCATAGAGGCTTTCGTATCCTCGGCTTTCGGGAGAGAACTTACTACGCTGGTTATGATGAACCTCGTACTGATGACAGGAAAGTACTTCTTGAATCTAGCTTCACAAGCGCATTAGACCAAGCAAATAGGGCAAAAATCCTTCACGACGACACAGTGTTTTTTCTTGAAGACACTTCTGTCAAGATTGACGTGCTTTCGTCTAAAGGGGAGTATCCCGGCACCGAAGTCAAGTATTGGATGCGCTCTACTTCATTTGAAGAATTAGATTCTTTGCTAAAGGCTAACGGCAACAATCGAGCATGTCATGTAAGGTCCGATATCGTCATGCGCTTACCTAAAGCTCTGCAAGATCAACTCAAAACGGAAAAAAGGCACATTGTATTTACTGGCGTGCAGAAGGGCAGTGTTGCTATTGCCGAACAGATTTACGAAACACATCTCTTCTACCCTTGGTTAGACAATCAGACTTTCAATAAATGGTTTGTGCCTTCTGGCGAGAGCCAAGTTCTTGGCTCTTTGCCTATAGAGATCGCTGACAAATATGACTTTCGAGCTAATGCAATGGATAAGATGTTCACCTACTTGGAGACCACACCATATGGGCCAATTAAGAAAAAGATACAGGGGCATTTACCTTTAGAGTCGGTGGTGTCACTATCAGGGTACACGTGCGCAGGAAAAACAACGGGAGCTCAAATAGTCCAAGATGATTACGGTTATTTGCATGTTGAGGCGAGCGACTTCATGCACCTTGCTTATGCTGAAAGGCATGGAGAGAATACAGCAATTAGAATTGGCGATTTCGCTGAAGTTGCGCTCAAACATGAACCGAATGTTGTCGCACGACAGGTGGCTGAGTATCTTGATAGTCTCGGGTGGCCTGAGAACATAATTATCTCAGGCTTTAGAGACCTTGAAGAGATAGAATATTTAAAAAGCCACAAGTCAGGACGTTTTTCCGGTTTAAGCTCCATCTTTGTAGATGCTTCAGGAGATCTTAGATTCTCACGAATGAAAGCTCGTATGCGTCCCGGAGATACGATTTCTAAGGCAGAGTTCGAACGTAGAGACTCGCAGCAACAGCGTATGGGGTTGGATGAAATACGTAAGGTAAGCGAGAGCATCTCGAACGAAAAAACGTTAAAGCAGTATCGGGCAAAGTTAGCTACTCATGTTTCACAGAGGCAGCCAAACTTGAAAGCTGCGGTATTCGGAGAGTATTTACACGTTACCGACCTCGACCTCGAACCTTGTATAATATTAGCGCTTCAAAGCCTTCCGCAGAAAGATGAAACAGGCGAGTACTATACCACAACAGCAATTGCGCGACTTATAAAAACAGTCTTTCCGAACCTCATTAGGGCGAAACATAAGAACAACATTAGCCGCTACTTCAATCAGTATAATCGACCATACTACGATCGAAAAATCGATCACGACGGAAAGAAAAAGTCCTATCGTCTATCCAATACTGGGTTCGGGTACGCCGTATATCTCATGCGAGAACTCCAAGAAGCCAAAAGAATTTAGAACTTAATTAGCTTCGCGTGGAAGTTTTCGTTTCCATCGCATTCCAACTTCACCAAAAAAAGTCTGCCACCCAATAGCTCGCGGGGAGTGTCTGGTGCGCCTGCCTTCGCTCGTAATGGAGCGGCTACGGCAGACCCGCCAGACGATCTAGACGGAATATCTATATGTTTACGAGAAAGTGGAGATTGGGGAGACGAAGTGAGGGCAAGATAAAACAGGTCGGCCCACCCGCAGGGTAGGCCTTTGTCTGCACATCGTTTTTGGTAGGGCTTTTGCGAATTAGGCGTGGCCCACCGATAGTTATTTTTCGCCCATAGCCCTTGCGTAAAGTGGTGGGCCCACCCTTTATTGAACTGTCTGTACCCTAAAAGGAGCGGACGGATGAGCAATGCTGGCGAAGATGATTTTCAGATACGGATTGAGCGATCGAAGTCGCCTCGGTCTAGCCGTGGCGGCAGACCTAGAGCGAAGAGTTTCTATTCGTCGGTTACGCCGAAGCGCGGCGGAGGGAGAAGCAGTCCAAACAGAAGCCAACGCTCCACATCACAGCGAACATTTCATCGCCGCGTTGTTGTCCAGGCGTCGATCAAAAAGATGGCAGGGTTTGGCGCGGCAAAACTCAAAGACCATCTCAAATATTTAGAGCGTGACGCCACGCAAAAGGACGCAAGCCCAGGCAAGTTATATGGCTCGCTTATTCACGACACGGACGCCGAGAGTTTTCAGACGCGCTGCAAAGATGACCGTCACCACTTTCGCTTCATTGTCTCGCCAGAAGACGCGGAGCGAATGTCTGACCTCACAGGCTTCACCCGCGAGCTTGTCAGCCGGATGGAAAGCGATCTTGGAACCAAGTTGGATTGGGTGGCCGTCGATCATTACGACACGGCGCAACCACACACGCATTTAACCGTGCGCGGCGTTCGGGATGATGGCAAAGATCTCGTCATTCCCCGCCAGTATATCTCGCACGGAATGCGAGAGCGGGCACAGGCTTTGGCGAGCCTAGAACTTGGTCCGGTCAGTGAGCTGGAACGGCGTACAAAACTATCACGAACCATCACCGCAGAACGCATGACCGATCTCGACAAAACGATTGATCAGATACGGGATGGAGACATAGTCAACCTTGCTCAGCCAGCAGAACAGAAAAACCTCTGGCGCAAGCAACTTATTCGAAAGCGGATGGAGACGCTAAGGAAGATGGGCTTGGCGGAATATGAAGGCAAAGGCCTTTGGCGTATGTCTCCTAACTTTGCACAGACACTCACTCGCATGGGTGAGCAGAACGACATCCTCAAAACGCTACACCGAGCGATGGCTAAGCAGGGCATGGAACAAACCCTTGGACCAGACGCAATTTTTGATCCGGCGGACACGCATGGGCAGCCAGTTACAGGCATCGTAAAATCATACGGGCGACGAGACGACAGACAGGACAAAGGCTTTGTTATTATCGAGAGTTTGCAAGGCCATGTTATCTTTGCAGCCGTCACGGAAGATGAGACCTTTAGCTCCACTAAAACGGGACAAGTCGTTACGTTCGGAGTTCATTCGCAAGGTCCACGCTCAATCGACAAATCCATTGCCGCAATCGCCCGAGACCAAGCGGGCATTTATAGCCCCGTGCATCATCACCTAGAGCGCAACGCATCGGAAGCTTACATGCGGAGCCATGTAAGACGGTTGGAGGCCCTTCGGCGGTCTAACGTCGTCACTCGAAACAAGAATGGGTCCTGGAGCATTCCATCGGACTATTTGGACCGCGTGAGTGACTATGAAGCGGCACGAGCTAAACGATTGCCGACATCTCTGCAGCGCGACAACAGACTGACGCTTACCCAGATGGAAACAGCACGCGGCGCGACGTGGCTAGATCGCGCGTTGGTAGAAGAGAAACTGAAAGGTTTACCGGACGACAATCCTGTTCAGGCGTCAGCCGCCAAACGCATTGAGATGTTGCGAACTTCAGGTTTTGAGATTGGGAAGGATGGAAAGCTTCCAGGCGACACGCTATCGCGCTTGAAAGTTATGGACCTGAAGGAAGCTGGGGAGAACTTATCCAAGTCACTTGGCAAGCCTTATGTCACCGCGCAGGCTCGGGGACACATAGACGGCACCTACGTCCAGTCAATTGACCGCCCGAGCGGTAAGTTTGCCATCATCGAGAGGTCGAGAGAGTTTACGCTGGTCCCTTGGCGACCCGTGATGGAGCGGCGTTTAGGTCAATCGATATCTGGCACCATTGGAGGGGGAGGTATCAGCTGGGATGTGACGGGGCGTAGAGGTCTGTCCCGATAATAGTAAACTCTCAGGACCAAACAGGTTTAGTTCTCCAGTCTTCGGGGAACCCCATTTGCTTTAATTGATCTGAAGTTCGAGTTTCAAGTAGGCTTGCCAAACGTTCGCGGTAACTCGAGTCGGGACTTTGTCGAGCGAGCAAGCAAACTAGTAAAACTAGAATGTTGTAGAGTCGGTTCTCTAATCCTGATCCGGCATCTGGGCTCATTACGAGACTATGACGGTAACGCTTCACAACAGGAGGCCGTTTCACAAGTGCTCGATTCCACAAGCGACCATGGTGCGCACAGATATTGCGAATATAGCTCATAGCTTCAAACGTTCCCGTCAAAGTCTCATGTGTCGGCAAGCCAAGGCTTACCGCAATTTTTTTCAGGATTTTTCGGTCGCGTGTATGTGCTACCCATTGCGAAAGTTCGCCCAGGGTCATTAATTCGGTGACAGCCCATAGCGCTGGCATAACTGGATTGTCGTACTTTCCAAGGTAATGCTTGATGAAAGTCTCATTACTTTGAGACACTCGAGTTTCCAGTTTTGCCAGTTGCTTGGCGTAGCCTAATCCAAAGTCGAACAGGCTATTATCTAGGTAGCAATGTGGGCCATGAGCATTTGCCATCGCGTAAACCCATGCACATCGCAACGCGATCTCATTGCGCTCGACTGCTTCAGTGACAAGTAAGCGTAGCTTTCGGTCAAAGACATAAAGGTCGATTATGTCTTCAAACTTTGTGTCATTTTGGAAAACTCGGCTACGCGTTTGATCCTCTGCAGGCGGCTTTTCAAAAGCAAGCCAATATGCGCCTAGACGATAATAGCTAATAGTAGAAAGCCAACGTCTCGCAAGGTCAGGGTCTGAGATAATCATACCACGATTTACCAAACGTTGAAGCTGCTCTTCAATCGTCGTGGATGGTTTCGTAAAGGAGTGACGGCGATTCATCTGGTCACACTAACGAAAGAGGCCTCCAGCGCAATGCACTGAAGGCCTCAGATTAGTAACCCCCTGATATTGAGCAAGCTTGCGCTCTAGGCCTAGGGGGTGTTGTTATCTCCTAAATGGTCATGTGGACGTTAAGTTCAAGTAAAATTTGTCAAAGATGATGTGTTTTGTAGATTTTGGCAAAATTGGCCGCCTGAACTTAACTTGCCCTCTTATTACTGAAGATCGGCTCATTTTTCCACAATATTCAAAATGGACTTTTGGCTTCATTCTGCATTTCAATACCGGAGAAACACCTATGACGACATCCAAACCCCGCGTTCGAGCTTATGTTGACCATAATACTTTTGCCAAGCTTCAGTTCGCGACGACGCGGCCACATGTGACGATATCGGACACAGTCAATAATGCGCTCAAAGCCTATCTCTCAGATGAGTATGCGCTGGAACGTGAGAGCGCGATTATCAAACGGATGGATCGCATGGCGCGGGAGACTGAAGCGCTTGAACTCCGGATGGCAATTACGTCGGAAGCTATGGCGTTATTCATTCGCCACTATCTGACGGCCACGCCTAAGATACCGAAGGCCGATCAAGATGCGGCACGGGCTAGAGGCGAAGCGCGATATGATGCTTTTAAAAACAACCTTCGCACGGTTCTCGAAGACACAACGCAGAGCCTTTATGGTGCAGTCAAAGATATCTATACCGATACCGATGGGTTCTTTACCGCTGAAGAGTTGGACCTCTTGCACAAGCCTGCTCCGATCGTGACGGAGAACGAGTTCGACTTTGAAAGAGGTTCGCCTCTTGATAATTAAGAAGGTAACGTCAGAGGATTTGGAATATGGACTGAGTATTCTAGCCCGTATCCTCGATACACGAGGAGATGCAGTCTGGCCATTGTTTGAGCGGTTGGAGCGTGAGCTTGCTGATATGGAAAGTCGGCGTGGGCGAGTTGAAAAACATTTACTTCGGGACGTCCCCGCCAGCGACAGAGAACAAGATGGACATAAAACTAGCTTGCGACAAGACAGCTATAAGCTCCGCTAAGAATGAAAAAAGCTACCCTTACTCGAAAACGTTTTGCGCGTCCTTATATTTAATTTGGCAATAACGAGCAGTCGTTACAAAGTCTGCGACCTTATTTGATTCAATTCGAACAAACGCTTCATGATTTCATCATCAGTCAACCTACCCTTGTCGAAATCATCTTCCCATCCGTAGGCTGCTGCAACCGCCCTATCGAGATCTCGGTGCGCATGCTCGAGCCAAGTAGGACGTTCATTGTAGAGGTTGGTAAGCGTGCGATTCTTAAGCGTTTTGACGGCCTTGTCGTTCACAGGCAGCAAGCGATCAAGATAGCCTGGAACGACTTCTGCAACACGCTCTAAAAGATCCGGTGGGTTCAACCAATTTTCGCGCAGTTCATTCAGGTGCGACGCGGCTTTAGCGATAGCTTGCGCGCGATCATCTTCGGCATAATCAGCGGCAGGTATATCGGGTGTTAAACCTTTTGGAAACGGGAATGACTCAAATATAGTTGCAGGATTATATCGACGTTGATTGCCAACACCCATTCTATTTCCCATTTGTGTAGACCAAACTTCATGGGTAGAAGATTGGACTATTCCAAACGACGTATCATCATCTCTTGCAATCACAATAGTATTATTGTCGACTAAAAGTGGCAGTTCAAAGTACTTGAATAATCTATATTCCGACGTCATCGGTGTGACTATATATCTTCTTAGTTTTGCAACAGCTGATCGCATCTCCGGACGAGTGCGCCAGTGCTCCCACCATCTTTCGATAGCAGATTGGTTGTCATGCTGTTCACGTAATTGTTTCAATGAACGCCCATCCTCATCTCTTGCATTTAGCAAATATTCGAATGGTGCCTGCCATAAAGAAGCTTCTGATTCAGTGAGTTCGCGGGGGAAATCTATTAGCCACATATCGCGTCGCCTGGAAACCATATCACTCCCATTTGAAGTAGGACGAAGTACATTGCTATTAGGCTTCCCATGAGGATTAAGTGGCAATTGCAACCACTCACGCGCCAACTCGCCTGGGATATCAAAAGGACCGCTTTTTTGTATTCCTACAAAACCAACACCTTTGTTCTGTTCCAAAGCTTTCGCAGATGTAGTATCAAGGCCAGACGTGAGATTAGCGTTGATTTGCGCGACTGACATACCGTCAAGCTTCTTGACTATATCGGGTCGTTCTTTTGGTCCAAAGGCTACTATTGCGACACGAACGGCTGCACCATCAACGACCCACGGTTCGTCAGCGTAGGCTTCGAAAATTTCCAAACTTTCGCAAATCCGTTTCATCACCGGTAAGTTTGTGTTTTTCGCAATTGAATTTGTTGCGACGAGCCCTGTTAGCTTCGCGTTTCCTGAAATAATTTGAGTGTAAGCTTTCTCGAACCAGTAACACACCAAATTAGTAAAGCCCGGAAGGCGACCCTTAAATGCGTTTCTGATTCGGTCGGTTTCCTCTACTCCCAAAGAACGCTTCATGCGTTTTGCTCCAAGAAATGGTGGATTTCCGACAATGACATCTGACGTTGGCCAATCGGTTTCGGAACCATCTTTATTGAGTAAGGCATCCCGACATTCGATGTTGTTTAAAGGCTTCAAGATTGGATTGCGGCTAGCATCGAAGCCATTTTCACGCATCCATTGTATCTCACCGATCCAAATTGAAACGCGCGCAAGTTCGGCTGCATAAGGATTGATTTCTATGCCTAAGACATTTTCGGGCCCTACGCGCGGAAATCCGCGAGGTAGCCCTAATGCCTCAGCCTCAATATTTGCTTTGTGCTCGATATCCTTCAACGCTTTGAGCGAAAGATACAGAAAATTTCCAGACCCACAAGCCGGATCCAGAACACGAAATCTGGCGAGATGTTCTATATAATCAGAATGCAGTTTTCCAGCAGCCTTTTTGGCATCATTTGCCTTTCTCGTTAGCGCTCCTGATTTTGCTGCTGCGCGAGTTTTTGATGCCTGTTTTCGTAATTTGATTTCGTTGGCTAGATGATTTTCTAATTTAGGTAAAATATTGGACCATTTCGCTTCCAATGGTTCAATAATCACAGGACGAAGAATCATCATGATCTTATCTCGGTCAGTATAATGAGCCCCAAGCTGGGAACGCTTCGACGGGTCAAGCCCGCGTTCAAAAAGTGTACCCAATACTGATGGGTCTATATCGGCCCAGTTCATTCTTGCAGCATTAAGGACAAGGTCGATATCGTCTCTATCGAGTGTTAATGCTTTGTCATCCTCAAACAATCCGCCGTTAAAGTAGGGCACACTTTCAAAACCGACAGGCCCGCCTTTAACCATGGCTCCAAACAAGGTAGTCAGGAACTCAGTAGCCTTATCAGGCTGCTGTTTTGCATGCTCCATTGCGCGTTGGAACATCTTATTAGGAAGCAAATTTACATCTTCGGCGAACATGCAGAAAACTAAACGGTTGACAAAATGAGCTACGGTTTGGGCGTCATACCCTTGTTCGCGTAGTCTTTGGGCCAGAGCCGAAAATTCATCGGCGGCATTTTCCGTAAGTTCATCCCTTGTACGCTTTGGTTTTAAAGCAGTCGGATTGGTGAAACAGTTCCTCAGTAAGTCGCGTTTGGCACCATCAATAAGATCAGACAGAACGAATTCATGCTTTTCGCTAACGGTATTTGTCCAATTCGTTCGCACGATTATGGTTTTAGTGTCAGAGACAATTAAAAGTGGGGGGTTTTCCAGAGCAACTGCGTAGCGCTGGAGCTGGGTATATGCTGCATCAAGATTCGCTTTTGGACCTTTGTACTCCCATCCGAAGCAACCTTTTTTCCAAACATCGGCAAAGCCATTACCACCCGTAGATTTCGTTGCCCCTTTTTCGAAACAATACTTATCGCCTACGGCGTCGGCGTCTGTTGGTTTTTCAACGTCCAATAGTTCGCACAGGTCATTAAAATGTGATTGCGCCGCAGAGCTTTCCTTGAGCTCCGATTTCTCCCACTTCCTTATAAAATCCGACGAATCCATACTTTACGTCTTACACGGGCAATATTTGTTATCAAACCAAACTGACAATAGGTTCAATTTTTGTACAATACATAGGCTAAGCAAAGTGGCTTGCTTCAGCATTTTATAAGTGCTGCTCAATGTCCGTATTAAGGATCGTTAAGGTATTAGACGGTCCTATAGCTTGAGTGTGAACTTCTCCATCTGTTCACGCCGATACCTCAAAGATCCACCGTCTCCATAACTCGGTCTCGTATTATGATGCCCCATGAGAACACAACGCAATCCATAGTCGATATCTGCTTCTAACATCCGTTTTTCGAATGCATGACGAATGGAGTAAATTCGATGATCGTGCGTTTCCAACAAACCGTTCGTTTTGAAATATTTCATCAAGGTCGCGGAGAGTGTCGAACTCCGGTCATAATATGCGTCAAACCCATCTGGGCGAAGTTTCATTGCTTCGAGCGATACACCCAAGAGCGGAATGTCTCGATTGGACGATTTGGACTTGAGCTTGCGGCCAGCAGTTGGCCGAATTCGCAAGTGCGGTACGTCATGATCCAAGATGATATGTTCTGACCGAAGGTTCGCAATCTCGCTTGGGCGGCACCCAGTTTCAATCAGCGTGTAGAGAATGAGGCGTGCCTCCTCGTTTAGCGTCGAAAGCGCACCATCCGCTAGCACCTTAGATTTCAGCCAGTGAGCCGAGAATGGCGGGATAGTTTTATAGACCACGTTCTTGAACCGAAGCCCCGCGAATGGATTCTCTCTTTTACTTTCGCCTTCATATGTCCAGTAGGACCCGAACAGAACGCGTAAGTTCGTGATATCCTTATTCGCGCTGTTTGCATTCAACGGCTTTGAACCATCCTTTGGATCAACCCGCCTACCCCACCACTCATAAAAGACTTGAGCGTCTGAACGATCAATCTCCGCCATCGGCTTGTCACCTCGGAGACGGATAAAGTTTTGCACGGCGCGTTTCTTAACCTTGCGCCAACTACTTCGTTGGTCTGGCGACTTGCCTTTGAGGTCTCCTATTGTGATTTTGTCGCAATAGAGCTCAAAAGCCTCGCTAATGGTGATTGACGCTTTGGGGGCGGTCCCAAGCAGCGCATCTGTCTCAATTGTCTCCTGCCGTGTCCCAAGACTGCCCTCCAGCGTTTTCAAGCGATCTATGATCTCAGTCATATCTTTTTGAACGGCCATCTCTTCTACGGACGTGTAGATATAACCCCGCGCGAAAGCCCGTGCCTTGGCCGCACGATATCGAGACACCGCACCGTTCTGGGAGCCGGGGGAACCAATCGTTAAAGAAGACCAATAGAGATCGTCAGCCTCGGCAAGAGCGTCTCGCCGAGCGCGTGCAACTTCTCTTGAACCCGTCTTAAGCGCAGTCTTGATAATCCGCCGCTTATCGACATCCGCATAGCGCAACGGCACGCGCCGGACGTAATACCAGCGTCCCTTGCGCTGTTTTAGATATTGATCGAGGGTCTTCATCTCGCTCATAATGTATCCCATTTTGTAGCCCATTTTGTGGCCCAAAACGTTAGGATTCTTGAGGGTGGGTAAGGTTTTCTCAGGAAATAATAAGTATTTTCAGATACTTACGGAGATCAAAAAGAGAAAATCTGGTGCAGTGTGACGAACTTACATCGAACACTTTTTGGGATGAAATAGACATATTGAACACTAAGCTAAGAGCGTTTGAGCCTAAATAGTAAGCTAGAAATCCCTTTCAAAATCAAAGTTGCATAAAACGGGCGTTAACGTCCATTTCCCTTGTAAGTAGTTTTTTTCTGTTCATACTAGAATGATGATACAGAGTGAAAAAGTATTTGAAATCGATGACAGCAAAACTTTTGCAGAGAATATTGAGGTTTTTTTTGAGGCTTTGGCTTCTATTGACCCAGACCTTGCAGGAAGTCTGAAAGCCACGGTGCTCTCATCAGGACAAGCAATCATAGACAAACATGCTATTTGGGAAGCACTGAGTGAGAAGGCGCAATCAGGAGGTCAAAATGACTAATTGGTTAATCAAAGAAATTTCTATTGAGGGCGTGAGAGGCGTTAACAATGAGAATGATCCTCTGATACTTAAGTTAAAACCGAATGCGATAAATTCAATTTCAGCACAAAATGGCGTCGGAAAAAGCTCTATTTTTGACGCTATATCAGTATGTATTCGAGGCCAAATACCAAAACTTGAAGCACTACCCAGTTCTGAAAATCCTAGAGGTTACTATCTCAATCTTTTTCACAGCGCAAATACAGGTAGCATCCAAATCACTTTAGAAGAGGAAAACGGAGGCATAAATATTCCAATAACCGTTTCACTTACTGAGGCAGGAGAAAGGAATATCACTGCACCCGCTGGCTACGTAGGGGAGGACATTCTGAATTCACTAAATCGAGAATTCGTGCTCCTTGATTACAGAAACTTTCAATTATTTATCGATGAAACGACTGTAAATCGGGGTAGGTCTTTTGCTAAACTCCTTGGCTTGGGAGAGTATTCTAACTTTCTTCAAGGTCTCAAGACGATATCAAATACTCGTGCTTTTAAATCTAAGTTCGACTTGGGCGCACTCGAAGAACGACTTAATCGCGCGCAACAAGATATGGTTAGTCTAAATAGCGAAACGAAAAAAGAGTACGAAAAATTAACAGGTAACACTGATTTTGAGAGTAGACCGAAAGAAGAGATATTAGACGTAGCACAACTTGGTTTGTCTCAAATACCTGTAATACAGTCTCAGTGTGTAGGACTAGAGTTTACGAGCATAGACATTGATCTTTGTTTAGAGGCCGTTGGTAACGCCGAAGGTGGAGAAGATAGAGAAAGGCTGTCAGAAATAATTCGTTTAAAGGAAATAATTCACGACTCCCTAAAAAAGCAACCATCCTCGGATAGTTACGAAAAAATATTGGAAATATCTAGCAATAGAGACCTGCTCGTATCCGAGGTCGGCGGTGAACTGTTGAGAGACTTATATCAAGTAAGTAAATCAGTTTTAGAAAGAGATGACTGGGAGAACAAGCGATTATGCCCCACATGCGATGAAATTAGTGAGGAATCAGTTTTATCTGAAGTCGTTGCCAAATTAAGCAAGTTTGAGGTCGTAAACTCATTAACTGAATCGTTCACAGCCATTTGGGAGCAAGACGATTGGAGCAACCTAACAACTTTAGAGCAACTTGTGAGGCCTCCCACTCTTAGCACAAAAAAACTATTGGCCATGATTGAGAAAGCCGAAAGTTTAGCCCTTACTGAAATTGAATTGAGGGATTTATGGAGACTAAAATCTGAAATAGCTGAGAGTTTAGAAGGCAAAATCGAGTTACTTAAAATAGAACAATTAGCCTTGGAAAAAACATTGCCTCCCTCTTTAGTTGAGGTCACAAAGACACTCGAAACTGCAAGAAGGCTGCAAAATAATTGGCTAAACTATTCTTCAGCAACTGAAAAACTCAACGCTCTTAATGCTGAAAAAACTCGTTATGATCGCGTAAAACATTTATTAGACAACGCTCACGAGATTTTCGGTGAAGCGACATCAGATGCTGAGGCTAGACGATTAAATGGAGTTGAGCCACTATGTCGTGAGTATTTTGAAATAATTATGGGTAGTGGAATCACTCCTAACTTGAAGAAGGCTATTAACAGAGAAGGTTTACTTCTCTCTTTATCAAATTTTTGGACTCTCTCAGACCTATCCGCCCAAGCCTTACTGTCTGAAAGTTACAGAAATGCTCTCGCGATCTCGACTTATCTAGCTGCAGCTAAAATGTACGGCTCTGAAGCACGTTTTCTGGTTCTTGATGACATTACGTCCAGCTTTGATGCAGGTCATCAATTTCAATTAATGGAATTATTAAGATTGAAGTTCGCTCGCCCGATCGTCGTCGACGGGCCCCAAGTAATACTCTTGAGTCATGACACCCTTCTTGAAAAACTATTTAATAAAAACTCACAAGGTACTGATTGGCATCATCAGAGGTTAGAGGGCACTGCTCAAACTGCAATTCTTCCACAATCGGGCTCGGCAAATCGAGTTAGAGACACACTAGTCGATTTTTTGAATGCAGGGCGAGTTCATGACGGAGCGCCACGACTCAGACAATATCTAGAATATAAACTTTTGGAGGTCATTCAAAAAGTCAAAATACCAGTGCCAATAGATTTTGCATTGGATGATAATAAGAAGATGCCTCAGAATTCTCTAGATGCTATATTAGGCGCGGTTGCTGTTAACAAAGCAGCAAATCGGCTAAAGCTGAGTTCCGCGCAAGAAGCAGGACTCCAAACCCATGTGGCCACGATTACTGGAAATTATTTATCGCACTACACAACAGGTTCGACAGGCGCTTTTTCTGCTGCGTCCTTACTTAATGTTGTAAGGGCAATAGATGAATTCACCGATTGCTTTAAAGAAGAGCAGCCAGTGGGTAGTGGTAACTTCAAATACTATAGTCGTCTTTGGTGAAGTTTATCTTCGGAAAGGCATTCATTTAAAACTAAAATAATAACAAGCACGTGAAATTCATATTATTTGAATAAACGACTGCTGTAGAATATGTAGAGGGATTATCGTGCTCTTGTTTTCAAGTTACTTGCCACTCTCACCAGTACATTGCGATAACTTCGACGTCCAAGAGATGTTTGTCTTCTTCAATTTCATCTACTGCGCTTTCCAAAACAACTTCAGTTTCAGGCTGTAAAGACTGGAAGTATTCAAGTCCTGCGGAAGCTCTAGCAATTTCCCGAAGCTCAAGATCTTCTTGAGGAGAAATATCCTTCTCCAAAAATTGAGAAAGCAACTCACCGACTTTAAGAAACGCTTCCTTTTGTGACACTGTTGTTTGATCAGAAATTTCCAAAAGCGAAATTTGTGCTTCAATATTACTCTTTTCTTCAATGGAAATGTTCTTTCCAAATTTATCAAGAACGTTTTGAGAATATAACCTTAGGCTCGCTCTCAATTTTGCTGAATTTTCTGGCGTCTCAGCCAATGAATGATCTTGGTTGAAAAGAACATCCGTAGCGTTGTTAAGTAGCTTGGATAAATCGGGCACTAAACCACTCATAAGGTCGGCTAGTTTTATAGGTGTCCAGTGTTTTTGTATTCCTGTCTTTGAGACTCGCGCCAGCATGGTAAACTCTGCATCGGAAAACAAAATACGTCTGATATCTTTCCAGTAAGCGTCGAGTTCTGTCACGCAAACGATCTCAAGAGGCTTAGTATCTATTTCAAGATCAGCTATTGCATCTACGTGAGTAATGTAATTTTTGTTGTCCATCTCAATTACAACGTATTCTAACACCTCGGCTCGAATAGGAATAAGACCTGTCAAAAGCCGTTGTAAAACAAGGTTGATACCTTCGATCTCAGATAGCTGATTAAGGCCTCCCTGCTCCCCCATCATTTCGGGAAAATCTGTAGCCATTCCTTTGAACTCGGAAAATAGCGTGACCATGTGAAAAATAGGGTCTGTAGAAAGACGAACTCTAAATTCAACTATCTCTCCTCGTTTCAGTTTCTGGTCATCTACGCAAACTGAAAGATTTGAACACTCGCCAACTTGTTGTAAGTTCTCTAGCGTCCGTACTTGCTGGACTGTCTCAATCAAGCGAATGTTTTTGAGTTTATCAAGCTCGCGGAACCACGATTGTACCGTGGCCTTTTTCGCCGTTTGCAATGTACTACTATTACGTGTCTGAAAACGAGACGATTCCTCTAATTTACCTATGCTTGAATTACCCAGAATCGCGCTATTTTGAGACTCATTTTCTACCAATCTATTTACTTCATTCGATGTACTAGCCGTCATTTCCCCTTTTTTTGAGGACAGTAGGCTGCGCAAGCTAACTTCATCAAGATAGATAAACTCACGCAGAGGGTTGTCTATCAGTGAGCGATCAAAGACCGCCTGTGAAGTTTTTTTAGAAAACCATTTTTTAACAAGTTCTACACATCTCATTCGCCCCTACCTTCCTGATTTTTTCGTCATTTTCGCAGCGACTCTTTCATATCCCTGCGCGAAATCCTCACCAGAAATACTTTTTCTCTTATCGCTTGCTGCGACTTGACCTGCCTCTGCGACGATCAATACCAAGTCCGCAGCAGCCCAACCCTCTGTAAGCATAACGACTTCGGCGACAGGAAGGCCTTCGCCTGTTGTGTGACGCGCCACTGATTTCAACAGAATCTCAAGTCGGTCTTGCTGACTTGGTGGCCCAAATTCAATCTCCCAATCAAAGCGACCTGGCCTCCTAATGGCTGGATCGAGAGAACTGGCACGATTGGTCGCAGCAATAACAACAACATTGCCATCATTCTCATCAAAACCATCCATAAGGGTTAATAGTTGAGCAACCAATTTTTTGGAGGCTTCGTGTGTTTCACCGCTTCTATCGGCGGCGATGCTATCAATTTCGTCGAAAAATATAATCGCTCCATTCTTACTATTTTTGGCAGCATCGAATATTTGTCTAAGAGTGCTTTCAGTTTCTCCAAGCCACTTACTAACGATAGTTGGACCGTTCACTAAAAAGAATTTCGCTTTAGATTCTTGTGCGATAATTCTCGCTAAGAATGTTTTTCCTGTACCGGGCGGGCCTGTTAATAGAATGCCTCGAATTGGCCGAACTTTTATCGCATCCAAATACGGGCGGTTTTCCAACTGATTTCGAATTAGTTCTCGCGCTCTCGCAACTACATGTGGATAGCCGCCAAAGTCATCAAACGTGAAGCCTTGGGTGGACTTCTCGTGAAGGTAATCGCCCGATGTGTCCGGCTCTTCGGCTCTTAGTGACGTTAATCTAATGGGCTTGTCGTTAAGAATGCTGATGATGCCTGAAATTGAATTGTATTCAATTGTATTGCCCCGTTTGACTCTTAAGCCTTTAGGGTTCGATATGGTCTCAATGGCACTGTTAGTCTCAATCACGACCCGTTTATCTTCTAAAACTTCGCGAACAACGGCTGTTCTATCAGTACTGATCCACGCTTGATCTGGTTTAACCTTCCAACCGTTTTGGCTAACGAAAATCACATCACCCCGTTTAGGCAAGTCCCCCGTCAAACCAGTTATGGAACCAATAGAGCCGTTAAGCAGTTGGACGTTAACCGTTCTGCTTTCCTCCTCGGTTAAGATAACTTTGTAGATATTACCTTCTTCAACATCTGGCTCGTAAGTGTCTTCCATTGGATGACACTACCATACCCGTTACAATTAAGACGAGCACTTTCCTTTATCTAAAATCTTTTAAAACAACTCATATTGACGTGTCGCCTTAACATGGTCTTTCCACGCCTTGGACTTGGCTTCCTTATCGAGCCAAGCGGTCACGGCTTTAATGACATCACCGCCATATTCGGCTTCAATCATACCTGCTGTATGAAAGTGTGATCTAAAGCCTGTCTCGGTGATTGGTAGCTTGGCGCGTGCTGGATGAATACTCTCAATAACAAGATTCGCCACTGTGCCGAGGCTGAAACGCGCTTCGTAACGCGCCTCAATCTCTATACCTTGCCAATGAAGTCGATAATTTTGAATAGACATTAGAACCTCCCAAACACGTGAACTTCATTATGGGCTGTCTCAATGGCTAGAACGTCATTGATCTCTAGGTCGCGCCCCATCTTCTCGTAATCGACATAGAAGGTAAGAGAGGTAGGCACTTCCATAGTATCGCTGACATACTGCTCTGCATAGTCGGCAATAGATTCATATTCGCCGTAATAGTGTTCCGTTAAGGCGCTCTTAGCATCATCAAGGTCATTGTAATGCCCATAGACCTTCCCGCCCAAAGCTCCGTGTTCTTCAATGAACTCGGCATACTCAACCACTTGCTCAAAACCCTCATATTCTGAAAGGCGTATTCCCTTAAAACCCTCATAGTCATGGATTGCCCATTCTTCAGCGTCCTCAACCCCTGACGCATTAAGCATCGCGCTCACTTCCCCCTGTATATGCTCAAGCCCCTGAGAGGCGTCTATCCAGCGTCCGTGTAGTGTTCCGTTATTATACGATGCCAGACAGGCGACATAGATTCTGATGTCTTGCTTTGTGTTCTCCATTTTTCAATCTCCTTGGATTTCTGGTTTTGCAATAAAACCAGTTGGCATCGCCGAGATCAGGGTGTGCAAACGGAGTATGAAAATCGACGAGGTTTTGGTGCGGGCGCAAAGAGCGAAGCGAAAGAGCCACGGCCTTGACTATTTTCATCGAAGTGCGCTGAGGGGCAGAGACCCTAAGCCTTAATCAAGAACCACTAAACAGTTTCTCTACGACATTCAGAACCCAAAAGAAAATTCTGTAGAAAATAGCTTTTAATGCTCATTTACATCAATTATAGAATTGGGTTGAGCATCTCTAAGAGATTTCAAATTTGCAACCTTAAGCTTAAGTGTGATATTATGAATCAAGATGAGAAAGTGACGATTAGCGCTCACTTCGGAACTTTAGATAAACATTATCGAACCGTTGGTGAGCAAAATAAGGATAAAAGCCTAAGCTTAAAGAATACAACTTCGGCGCCAGATATTGTCCCTCACTTAAAGTTAGTTCGCAGTAACGGAGTTGTTATAAAAGAAAAACAAGAAGGCAAAATTGAGAAAAGAACTTTAAGAGACGAGTTAACACACGTCGCATCAGGCATGTCCGATCAAGATGTTCGTAAAGTATTGGCTTTGGCGTATTATCTTGACACAGCAAAACTTCCTAAATTGCCAATAGAGGATTATGTTAGTCATAAGAAATCTGGCGACCCTTTGGATTTTGTGCTTCGAGTGTATGAAGACCATCTACATCCACTGCTTTCCCGTGATCATTTTTCAAAATTAGACCCCGCTCTCTACAACGCACTGAACAGTCTTCTCGGACGCGAACCAGAGAGAGTAGGCAAACATCTCTTGAGCAAAGTGGAGAGGCTGAATATCTTATCAGAGAAGGCCCTGAACGGCACTGAAAATTGCCCTGCAAAACTCTCTGAACCAAAGTCATTTGCTAAGGAATTAAGTGCGTTTGGCAATCGACTAATGAATCATAAATAAAATTTCTAAAGTTTTTCCTTTACAAATCCCTTAAAGCTTCTAATGAGGAATTACAGGCATTACCGTGATGTCTGTGAAACTTAATCTCTTTAAGGAGACCATCATGAGTGACACTGCAAACAACCAAGCCGCCAAAGACGCTCAGAAAAATTGGAGTAACGCACCCTCAAGACAACAGCTTCTCAATGAGGGGTATGGAGGCGGACAAGCAGATAGCTACTTAGCAACATATAACGCCGCTAAAAAGTAGCTCTCAACATGAGTTGTGAACGCCAACAGGGCGTTCACATTTTTACTTCGTTTCAGGTAGCAAGTGAACCAAACCTATGGACAATGTTCTCAAGATTCCATGCGCACCCAGAGAAATGGAAACTTTTTGGCACTATGCCAAGGGACTTACACGTTCCGAGATAGCTGACGTAATGGGAATACAAGAGACAACAGTAGATAAGAACATAGCCGCGTGGAAAAAAACTGGTGCTTCTAACAAAGCCGAAGCGGCTATGATTTGTCATCAAGAAGGCTATTTCGAATATATTGCAACTGTTGTAGCTGCCAGAAACCTTAAAGAGAAAGAGCTTTCTGATCGTTCTCTTTCTTTAATATTCGCTGCGCCTCTAAGTTCTGATCATTTCTTATCCGCTTGGCGGATATTCGGAGCCGCTTAGCCAATCGCTCAAAGCTCTTGGCTTCGCGCTTCTCTTGTCTTTGCAATACCGCCTCATAATCTTTTAAACGCTCAAGCTCCTCGGCTTGGGCTTTTTTTATGCGTTGCTGTTCCCGCTCATTCGCGCGCACTCGGTCACGATCTTGCTGTGCGTGTTTCCATTTTAAGAGTGTTTCATATCCAATGGCGGTGCGGAGATATTTCGCGACGCCGCGCGGGGTGGCCAACTTTCGCTTACGCAAGACTTTGGTCGTCTCCGCGCGGAAGAGTCTTTGTCTCCACTCCCACTCTTGGTCATGCTGTTTGGCGGTGCGCTTGATTTTATCTTGTAACTTCTGTCGCCTTTGATCTTTCAACTGATCGGCCCGGCGCGCCATGCGTTTGAGCTTAGCCATGAGCTTTTGCTCTTTCGTTAGATTTACACGCTTCGCTTTCTGACGTTCTTGGTGATGGTGGTCTAGTGCTTCTGACAGAGCCTTGATGCGTAGCTCTTCTTTGGCTTGTTTGACAGTTGGATATTCGGTTTCATCTCCCAAGCGTTCTCTGACCTGCTTGGTTTTCACACCTTCAATGCTTCTAGCAATCGCATGAACTTGAGCGTCAGAGTCCACAACCACAAAACTGCGTCTATCTCCTTGGGCTAGAATATAGTCAGCCTTTGATAGGGCTACTGCAAAAGCCTTAGGATCGGGATATTGCTCCCATAGTTTTGTGATGGTGGCTTTTCGTTCTTTTGCAGTTTCAGGGTCGCGGTTCTTACCTTGCGCGAGAGCGTGATCAAATTTCTCTTTAGATTTTCTACCTCGCCTTAGGTTCAACCCAAACTCCATCGCCAGCTCTTTGGTGGCTGCTCGAAGTTTGTAATAGTCGTTGCTATCCGAGATAGCACGAAGCTGTTGGTCTTTAACTTTGATGCGACTCCACACGATGTGACAATGCAATCTCTCCCGAGTGTTCTCGTCATACTCTCCCACCTTAGAGTGATACACAATAGCTCTAGGCTGACCTGTGAGACCTAGTTTCTCCTCAACATGCTCAATGGCGCGTTTCCACTCTTTCTCGCTCCAGTCGCGCTGCTCTGGGTCGGGATTGATGGAGAGAGAATAGAAGCTATTCTTCGCCTTTGATTGGTCGACTATCAACTCCCATTCTCGGAACGCATCATAGAGATTTTCCGAGACAGCACCGCGCACCTCGCTCACAATAACGCGCTCATTATCAAGACCATTATTTAAATGAAGAGCGAGGTCTATAGCGCCGCGTCTACTGCTTCCTTTCAAGATCATGGTTTGCGCCTCACGGCTCTAAAACATTCATCACGAGTTGCTATGATTTCACGTTCAAGCACAGCCAACATTAAAGGTTGGTCTTGGGCATCAACGGGATCGTCAGAGAACGCTCTGACGCTCTCCATCAACCTAGCCATACAAGCAAGAACCAACGCGACTTGTTGGCTCTCAGTCGTGGAGAGACGCTTAGACTTTGGGCCTATCCGTTTGGATAGGCTCTCATGGTCAAGCGTATTAAGCGCACAAGCGCGCATGAATGCACTCAACGCGAGTTTGCATTGGTCAGCCTTGATGGACAAGGCTTCGCGTTCAGAGGACGTTAGGCGGACGGAGACAACGGATGTAGCTTTGCTACCGTGTTTAGTCTCTGCCTCGCCTCCATTAGATGGGGACATGGCAAATCTTTCGGTTGGGGTTAGATGCCAACGACAAGATGAAGCCTGTCTGCTGGACTTGGCCTGTCTCGTAAAAGACTGGCTGGCGGTCTCCGCCACTGCGTCAACATATATGTCTGTGACGCTATGACGGGGAGGATTAAACGGAGGGGCTTGCCCCTCCTTTACAAGGGGGCTGTATGACAGCCCATACCTTGCACTAACACAAAACTATCAGATCAGCACCAAAACATGCAATAACTAACTTCAACCTGCGCCACTATCGGGAGAGATCGAACCAACGTCATGACACATCAATTGAAGCGTCAACGGGTCTATTTACCAAGTGAGTTTTTTAGTTCTTCCATAGTGAGTTTTCCTTGCCACGGCGGCGAAAGATGCACTGTCGAAAATGGGTCAAAATTCTTCATAGATTTGCCGCGCTGTTCCGCGCCGATAATCACTCGATCAACTTCATCACTGGCCTTTTCGAGGAGTTGGGACACATACTCCAAACATACACTGGTAAGTTCAAAATCCGTTTGGTTGCCATTTCCCCTTCCTCGGGTACCATCGAGCATTCTAAAAAACGCAACCGATCCACAATGAGTGTGAGCGCTCCAATAAGAGTAAATTTCTTTGTTAAAGTCTGCATCAAAACCAGCTCGCTCAATCACTTCATATGGAGAATGCAATATTGAGTTTTGGCGGAGTAAGTGTTTGCGTTCCTTTTTCCCAAGTGACTGCCAATGCGCATTTTCATTTAAGCGCTTTTTTAGGTCATCAGTTTGAAATCGGTCTCCTTCAGAATCTGGTTCATACATACCCATCTTGCCTCTGACACGATGATCTCTCCAAAATAGAAGGAGTTGCCTTGCTTGATATTCTTCCTCGTCACATTCTTCTAATCCAAAGTGGAAAAGCGCTATGAACGTATCAATCATGACGCGGGAAAGTGCCGCAACTGCCGTGAAGTCTAGAAAGACAGAGTTAGGGTCATCTTGCCTTGGATCAGGACATAGTAAGTGAATGGATCGGGCTGTTGTAATCAATTTTGTAAAGAGGATAGAGCAGTAGGTTTCTCTCGCGTGAGACGTCAGTATTCCAACTCCTCCGTATGAGATTGTAGCCGATCTAATAAAAGCCTCTTCGAACCGTTTGTATTGGTTTGAGTATGGTGGAGGAAACTCCATTCGCGTCTTCTTTCGAGCTACAAACTTATCAAGACATTTACCTAGCATACTGTAACGTTATCTGATTCGAGCAAGAACTGTTAAACCACGATAACTCGAAATACAGGGTTCTAGGCGAAATCTCGATTGAACGAGCAAGAACATCCAAGCTGCTGTCTCGCTAGATGCGTAAGGTTTTCACGGTCGCATCAAAAAGTCATTTGTTAAACTCTATGCTCTGCAACTCGATTATTAATCTCTTTTAGAGCAGCCATAGCTACCGACTTATTATACCAACCGATAGGAATGCTAATTCTGTCGAGTCCATAACTGAACGCGACAGAAGTTGATGTTCGGCGCTCACCGCCGTGATCAGTAAGAGAAAAGGTGCCGAGGTCTTTCCAAGCATAGACTTTTTTATTCACACCGAAGCCATTATTAGAAAATGTGAACTTAACCTTCTTACGGTTCATAATTTTTACAGGAATCACAAATCCTAAAACACCCCCAATCAAGGCAGGCCACTGAAGCAACCCCCAAGCGTCGGGGTTCATGAAAGAGTTGATAGCTGCTCCAAGAAAATAGAAAATTATAGCCGAAGGTATCAACAACATACCCCAAAGAGGATTTGTAGATGTGCCTTTGATCAGCATATGCTCGCCACTTTCATCCCTCCATGTGTGGAAATATTTATCAAAGTTATTCGCTTTAACCGTTTGCATATTTCGACCTCAACATCCCAATTGCTTTCATAAAGTTGGGATGCCCTGCGGAGGGTGGCTTTCAGAGCGGTTCGATCACGCGCGATAGTGTTTTGAGCTCGTCTAAGTCGTTGACGATTTTCTGATTTTCATAATATACCAAGTTAATGAAAATACTTGGGGTGGCCTCCCGAGTCATTCAGGCTTGCTCTTTGACGGATAATTCAAAGGGCAACATGGCAAAAATATCGAACGCAAACCATCCTAAATAGGGTAGCTCGACTAAAGTCGAGCCGATACGCTCGCTAGATGGGATTGCGAGAATAAAAGCTTTGCTCGCTGATAATCCACGCGACCTTTGCCTTTTCACTTTCGGGATTAACACCGCATATCGTGCCGGTGAAATCCTCTCACTTACCATCGGTCAGGTGAAGCACCTGAAAGCGGGAGACCGTTTAGAAATCAAACAATCCAAGTCTAAAAAATATCGCGCCATCACAATGAATGGGATGACGGTTAAAGCAATCGAAGTATGGATTCGAAAGCATCCTCACAAAGACCGTGAGGATGCTTTTTTGTTTCACTCTCAACGCTCGCGCAAAGCCCTAACCGTCTC
>ENA-ORXT01001904-ORXT01001904.1-marine-metagenome-genome-assembly--contig:-NODE-1904-length-26515-cov-3.821545_pt1 | contig 26515 bp, 22 predicted proteins | sample MGYA00237868_ERZ511482 | MGnify/ENA metagenome assembly ERZ511482
TAGCCCGGCCCGGCGAATGGCGTGCGCGCCGATGGCGAGCGGTTCAACAATGGCGATCTCATCGTGGGAAAGCTTCCCCGCCGGAATCAGGATCGAAGTAGGAACACTGATCACCTCCTGCATCCCGCCGTCAGTATGGACACCCAGCACCCGGATGTTGGAGCAGCAGTTCGTCTTCCCGTGCCGGCAGGCGACACAGGTGCCACAGCTCAGGTAAGGCATGATGATGACCCGGTCTCCGACGGAAATACCCCGTGGGTTATCCTCGATTTCCATCACTTCGGCGGAAAGCTCATGCCCCAATATCCGGGGATAACTGAAGAAGGCCTGATTGCCGGCGTAGGCGTGCAGGTCCGTTCCGCAGATGCCTACGCGGGTGATTCGCAGGAGTGCTTCTCCGGCAGCTGCTTCAGGTTGTGGTTTTTCCAGGAGCTCAAATTGCTCGGGTTGTTGGCAGACAATGTACTTCATATGGTGGTAGTGTGTTAACGCGAACTAAGAGCTAAATTATAAGACGGAAACCATGAAGACCAAGTGAATACGGCCTCTCGACTTCGCTCGGGGACCGTTAGGCGAGGTGTCTTCCCGTTTCGCCTGAGGCGAAACGGCCTATTTGACCCAATTCGGTCCCCGAGCGCAGTCGAGGGGCAAAATTTTCTGGCGCCTTGTATCCTCTTGAAACCCGCATTTAGCTCCTGGCTCGCGTTGTCAGGCTAAATGTACACCTGAGTTACCAATGTAAAAGACTGACCCCGCAGCGAATAACATCTGTAATATGATTATACCGCAAAATGTCCTTCAGTGCTACGTCAGCTGGTAAAAAGCCTGGCAATTACCGCCCATAACCGCTTCCCGCTCGGCGTGGCTGAAGTGCTGAAGGTAATCCGTAAGCAGGCCTTTCACCCGTTTGTAGGGCGCAGCCACCCGGCAGACGGGCCAGTCGCTGCCGAACATAACTCGTTCCGTTCCCCAGGCATCGAATACGACATCGAGGTAGGGTTTCATCTGGTCTGCTGTCCATTTCTGGTAGTCGGCTTCGGTGACCATGCCGGAGACCTTGCAGAAAACATTAGGGAAGACAGCCAGCGCACGCATTCCGATTTCCCAACCATCCACATAGCCAGACTTGATGTATGGCTTAGCCAGATGATCCACCACGAACCGCTGGCCCGGGCACTGGCGAACGAGCTCCACGGCTGCCAGCAACTGGTGGGGCAGGATGAGGAGGTCATAGGTGTAGCCCCGGGCAGCGAGGGTCCGGATACCGCGTACGAACTGCGGGCGGAGCATGAACTGCGGATCGGCTTCTCCCTGCACAACGTGGCGAAAACCTTTGAGTGCCTTGTGCCCGGCGTAGGCATCAAGCTGCTCGTTCAGATCATCGGCCCGCAGGTCAATCCAACCCACTATGCCTTTGATGAAGGGATTCTCTTTGGCCAGGGCCAGCAAAAAGTCCGTCTCCGCCCTGGTTTGATCTGCCTGAACGGCAACACAGCCATCGACGCCGTTAGCGGCCAAAATGGGTTGCAGGTCTGCGGGCATAAAGTCCCGTCGGATCACCGCCATTTCGTCGTCAATCCAATCGTGCTTTTTTGCTTCGTAGCGCCAGAAGTGCTGGTGGCTGTCAATGATCATCTGGAAATCTATTTTGAGCGTTCGCCGGTGAAGTTATCTTCTCTGACCCAGAACTTTGTCTCCCTGAATAATAAGAAGACCCGAAATAACCATTCGTATCACGCTTCGATACCTGCAGGGGTTACTTTAAAGCGATACCCTACCCCATGCACCGTAACAATTTCTGCGCCCTCCGCTCCGGCCAGCTTTTTACGGAGCCGGGAAATGAATACATCCAGGCTACGACCAACGATGATGCCTTCTTCTCCCCACACCGCTTCGTGGATGTCTTCCCGGCGTAGGACTTCATTGCTGTTCCCGACCAGGTAGTTAAGCAGTTTGTTTTCCCGGTAGGTAAGTTCATGGCCAATACCTGCAACGGAAAGCAGCTGAGCATTAGCATCGAAGGTAACATTACGGCTAAGAGAAGGTGGCGATTCCGGGACGAGGCCTGCGGCGGAAGAAGCCGTAGGTATAAGTGGTTGTTTCGACCGGGTTCGCCATCCGCCAATGAGTAATAAGAGGATACCGGGCAGGAGCAAAAATAAAGGATTTCCCGATGCACCGACGGCATTGGAGGCATGAAAGTTTAGCGTGATGTTGGCACAGCGGTCTTCCTGATCCCTGCCGCTACAGGCGATGCCCGTCTGCCCCGTCGGGTCGGTAACCGGATCCACCCACAGGTTCCCGAGGAAAATTTCTCCGCTTTCACAATCTTCCAGCGAAAGGCTGTAGCTGTTTCTGATGCCATAGCGATTAATGGCATTACTAGCAACCTCCGCCAGCGCCGTGTAGTCGATGTTTTTTTCCAGCCGCAGGAAAAGTCCGCCATCAGCCTGCGTCCTGACGGCCGGGATGCGGCTGGTTTCATCTCCTTGGCAGACGAGGTAGTCATGAGCGATTTGCCGGAGAGCCAGGGCGTACCGCTCATCCTCTTGTTCAGCATCGGGCAGCAGCGCACTACTCAGCCCCAGCAACAGCAAGAGCCCGCCAAGCAGGAACAATCCACCTTGTGTCCACTTTTTCATTATCGCGAAGATAATGGTTGAAAGACGGTAATTTATTGGTTTTACCAGGTGTTTACATCATTTTACAATTGTTTTCAGGGGCATGTAACCGCTCGTCCTACCTTAGCCTTACAATCGGCCACTGGCCCGCCGATATCACTTGTACCGCCGAGTGTGCTTCGCGTTTGTCTGCGGCGGTCAATCGGCGAAAATAATGATCCTCCGGCTGAAACCGGGGGTACAAACCCCAAACCATGATTAGAATAACCACCTTGCTTTTTTGTGCACTCTTCATCAGCATAAGCAGCCTGCAGGCACAGTTCTTCTTCCCACCACTGAGCCCTAAAGCCAACCTAACCCAGGTGATTGGTAATACTATAGTTAAAGTTGAGTATTCCCGGACCATCGCCCGGGGCCGGACCATCTTCGGGGGCCTGGTGCCTTATGACAAGCCCTGGCAAACGAGCGGCTCAGAAGTAATCATTAGCTTTGATGAGCCGGTAAATATTGACGGCCAGGAATTACCCGCTGGCCTGTACGCCCTGATCACCATCCCTGGCAAAAAAGAATGGACCATCATCATTCACGACGCCAATCACGGCATCATGGAATACGGGAAGTCGGAAATCCGCGTGCAAACCTGCGTACCGGTAACCAAAGCCGGCCGGTATTATGAAGCGCTAACCTTCGACTTTGACCTCAGCGACAACAACGCCCAACTCTATATTTCCTGGACCGACGTTCAGGTGAGCTTCCCCATCAGCACAAAAATCAATGAGCAAATCAATGCTCACATTGACAGCATTATTTCAGCACCGCTGATGACCGATGGCCACGAATACTTTAAGCCCATTAACTACCTGTTGTTTAACCAGCAACAGCCCGAGAAAGCCCTGGCGCTCATCGCTCGCTTTCAGGAAGTGGACAAGGGAGAATACCCTTACCGAATGCTCATGAGAGCCTACACTCAACTGGGGCAAAAAGACAAAGCGCTGGAAGCTACCGACAAGGGCATCGAGGCCGTCAAACAAGAATATGCCGGTCAGCCGGAAAGAATAAGTTCGTTGCTGAAATCTTATGGAGAGCAGCGGGAGATGATCGTGAAAGGGACTAGTGATGGACAGAAATCCTGGTAATTATGAAGCATATTCTCATCATTATCCTCCTCGGAATCAGTGCTACCCTTACGGCGCAGATTCCAACGTTGAGCCCCACATCTCACCTGAAGCAAAAGAGGGAGGCGGAGATGACGGAGCTCCAAGATTAAGATGATGCAGCTCGTCCTGAATAGTAGGAATGATTATTCCGCGTTACAATACAGCAACAAACTTCGGAATCTATCCAAATTATAGAGATTCCGAACCTGAAACCTTTGTTCAAGTTCGGAAAGAGTATTTCAGCATTCCACTAATACCCGTAAGCGGTTAAGCCCTGTACTCCTCGTCGCCAGCGGTGTGGGTGGTGGAGTTCGCTGGCAGTCAGTCTTTGATACTGTGCTCAACGCGGATATACTATTCGAAGAGTAATCACACCAAAACCCCCTTCACCACCTCCCCATGCACGTCCGTCAACCGATACCGCCGCCCCTGGTGCTTAAAGGTCAGTTGCTCGTGGTCTACTCCCATGAGGTGCAATAGCGTAGCCTGAAAATCGTGAACGTGCACCGGGTCTTTAATGATGTTGTAGCCAAAGTCATCGGTTTCGCCATAACTGATGCCCGGCTTCACGCCGCCACCCGCCATCCAGATGGTGAAACAGCGGGGGTGGTGATCACGTCCATAATTGGTGGCCGTCAGGGTGCCCTGGCTGAAGTTCGTGCGACCAAATTCTCCTCCCCAGATCACGAGGGTATCTTCCAGCAATCCCCGGCGTTTCAGGTCAAGGACCAGGGCGGCCGAGGCCTGATCCGTATCCCGGTACTGACTGGCGATTTCGCGGGGCAGGTCAACGTGTTGGTCCCACCCAAGGTGGTAGAGCTGGATGAATTTCACGTCCCGTTCCGCCAGGCGGCGGGCCAGCAGACAGTTAGCGGCGTAGGTGCCGGGCTTACGGGCAGCTTCGCCGTAAAGCTCGAAGACTTCGTCGGGCTCATCAGAGAGGTCCATCACTTCCGGGACGGAAGTCTGCATCCGGTACGCCATTTCATACTGGCTGATGCGGCTTTGTATTTCGGGGTCGCCAAAGTCCTGCAAGCGCAGCTCATTGAGCTTCGCAATCTTGTCCAGAAAATCACGGCGGGCGTGTCGGTCGATGCCCTTGGGGTCCCGCAGATAGAGCACCGGGTCTTTACCACTGCGAAACTGTACCCCCTGGTGCAGCGAAGGCAAAAAGCCGTTCCCCCACAGCCGGGAGTAAATCGGCTGTGGCCGTTGCGCGCCCCGGCTCAGCAGCACGGTAAAGGCCGGCATGTTTTCGTTATCACTCCCTAAGCCATAGCTCATCCAGGAGCCAATGCTCGGCCGGCCGGCCTGCTGACTACCGGTCTGGAAAAAGGTAATCGCCGGGTCATGATTAATGGCCTCGGTATGCATCGTCTTAATGAAGCATAGCTCATCCGCAATGGCCCCGACGTGTGGCATCAGGTTACTCACCCAGGCGCGGCTAGCCCCCCACTGCTTGAAGTCAAACAAAGAACCCGCCAGCGGCATGGAGTTTTGGCCGGACGTCATTCCCGTCAGGCGTTGGTTTCCCCGCACGCTCGGGGGTAACTCTTCTCCATTACGCTCCCGCAGGAGTGGCTTGTGGTCATAGAGTTCGTACTGACTCGGGCCACCCGACTGGAAAAGATAAATGACGCGCTTTGCCTGCGGCGGCAGGTGCATATTTTTGATGACCGCTGGCAAGTCAGGAGCGGCCTTATCCTTACCGCACCCCAGTAAAGAGCCCAGCGTCAGGGCTCCGAGGCCGAGACTCGCCTTACCGAAAAAATGACGGCGGTTGTATTTTAGTCTTGCTTCGTGGAGGGGATCGGTCATGGAAATGAGTTGTCTGAGCCGTGAGTATTACTTTCTCTGTGCTTCGTCGAGGTTAAAAATAGCGCTAACCACCATCGTAGCGGCGGCCAGACGTGTTCGGTTTACTTCCGGAGGGGGGCGTACGGTACCGATACTCAGTAACTCTTCCGTGGCTTCGGTGTCCCCGGCGAAGTAGTTGGTGTTATCAGCCAGCATGTTTCGTAAAATGTCTTTTTCCTCGACCTTCGGTTGGCGGGAGATCACCCGCACGAAGGCCGCCTCGATCAGTTCGTCCATACCCTCGTCTTCCATTAGCAGCTGCTGTGCCAGGTAGCGGCTTGCCTCGGCGTAAAGCGGAGAGTTAAGTATGACCAATGCTTGCAGTGGCGTACTGGTTTTCTGGCGTCTAACGGTGCAAACGGTGCGTTCGGAAGCGTCCATCGTCAGCATATCGGGCGGAGGGATCGTTCGCTTGAAGTAGGTGTACAGACTCCGGCGAAAGAGGTCAGCGCCCTTGCTGGGTCGGTAAATCGGCTCTCCGATGTCGGAGGCCATTTCGTACCAAAGCCCGGGTGGCTGATAGGGTTTCACCCATTTGCCTCCGATTTTGTCGTGGAGCAGTCCGCTGGTCGCCAGCGCATGGTCCCGGAGCATTTCGGCGGTGAGTTTCCCCGACGGGCCACGGGCGAGCCAGCGGTTTTCGGGGTCTTTTTTGTCGTCTCCGGGGCGAAGATGGCCGCTTTGCCGGTAGGTGTTGGAGGTCACCAGCAGACGGAGGATAGCTTTTGTATCCCAGCCATTGTTACGGTATTCCAGCGCCAGATAGTCCAGTAGTTCCGGATGAGTGGGCAGGTCTCCCTGGTTACCGAAGTCTGCGGTTGACTTCACCAGCCCCAGGCCAAAGACCTGCTGCCAGAGGCGGTTCACGGCTACGCGGGCCGTAAGTGGGTGATCATCAGCAAACAGCCAGTTTGCCAGCCCCAATCGGTTCTTTGGGGCATCATCCGGTAAGGGAGGAAGGGCGCTTGGTGCCTTTCGGCTCACCGGCTCTCCGGGCTGGTCGTATTCTCCCCGCAGGCGCACAAAAGTGGGGGTTATCGTGTCTTTTTCTTCCATCACCATCATGCTGGGCAGGGTGCGATCGATGGCCCGAAGACTATCCAGCATATGTGCCGTTCGCCGGTAGGGTTCTGAATAATGCAATAGCAAATGCTTCTGCCAACGGTCATTGGCAAAACGGGCAGGATTTGGGCGAGAGGCCGCAGGTGCAGTGGAGGTTAAGAGAGCAATGTCCACCGGGCTCAACTCCCGGTCGTAGAGCCGGAAAGCATCAATGGCGCCCCGGGCAAAGCCCGTTAACCCTGCTCTCGTCCGCCCCCGCTGGTTCCAGTTTCCGATGGCGAAGTGATTGCCATTCAGGATCGTCTTCCGCTCCAGGTTATCGATAACGATCTTTGCATCCTGCGGCCGCGCCCCGATGTACAATTGGACGCCCCTACCCCGCCCTGATCCATCGTAAGTCACCGCCACGTGCTGCCAGCTTCCCACCGGCACCGCCGAGCGGGTCCGCACCTCCAAAGCCTGCAGGCCTTCGGGGTTTTGATCGGGCGACCACCAGACTCCCGCCAGGCGAAAGGCCAACTGATTCTTGGCCGTCAACACCAAATCATAGCCGCTGTGGAGCAGCTCATCCATTCGCTTACCAAAAATGGCCCGGGTGCCACCCCGTCCATCATGCTTGATCCAGACTGACGCCGAGAAGGCTTCGTGATGCTCAAAATCGCCCACCAGCCCCAGGGAAACGTAATTTTCTCCGTCAAAAGACAGGGCCTGACCTTCTTTCCCCTTTACCTCCTTAACCGCCCCAAAGGTCGGCGGAAGATTAAAATTCATCCAGCCGTCTTCCGTATCCGGCAAACCGCTTAGCGTCCGCCCTCCTTTATTATCGTTGAACTCAAAGCGGGCCACCAGGCCCTTGGCCAGCAATTCCTCTTTTGTCTCCGCAATAGCGTCCTCAGCGACGATCGTACCCGAGCCTTCCAGCTCCCGTTGCCTGCTCTCCAACCGGGTGATGAATTGTTCCACCTGTGCCAGCTTTTGCTCCAACTCCGGACTTTCAATCGGCATATTCGGCACCGGCGCTTCATCATAATATCCATTGGCCGTCCCCCGCTCGGTGATGTTGTTGAAAAAGGCGGTTAGCTGGTAATAATCTGTGTGCAATATCGGATCGTACTTATGGGTATGGCACTTGGCGCACTCCACCGTAAGGCCCAGGAAAGCGGTGCCAAAAACATGCGTCCGGTCGCTGGCGTACTCCGCCAGGTACTCCGCTTCAATGACCCCTCCTTCCTGCGTGATCGGGTGGTTGCGACCAAAACCAGTAGCGAGTTTCTGTTCGTAGGTTGCCTCGGGCAGTAAGTCGCCGGCCAGCTGCCAGGTGACGAAGTCCCGGTAATTCAGGTTCTGGTTGTAGGCTTTGATGACCCAATCCCGCCAGGGCCACATCGTCCGCGGCCGGTCATCCTGATAACCGTGGCTGTCTGCGTAGCGGCTGAGGTCCAGCCAGTCGATCGCCATCCGCTCGCCGTAATGCGGGGAGGCCAGCAGGCGGTCGACTACCTTCTCGTAAGCATCCCCCGAATCATCGTTTTCAAAAGCCAACAATTCTTCCGGCGTCGGTGGCAGCCCCGTCAGATCAAAGGTTACCCGGCGAAGTAGTGCTCCACGCTCCGCCTCCGGGCTATGCGTCATCCGGCGTTGCTGAAGCTCCGCCAGCACAAAATGATCAATCGGATTGCGTACCCAGTCCGTCTCCTTCACTTCGGGAATGGCGGGCAGTTCGGGCGCAGAGAATGCCCAGTGCGGCTTGTATTCTGCGCCCTGCTCGATCCAACGGCGAATCAACTCTTTTTCGTCAGCGTTCAGAGAAAGATGACTCTCGGGCGGCGGCATCATTACGTCGGTATTGCTACTAGTGATGCGTCTCCACATCTCGCTCTTGTCCACATCTCCGGGAACGATGGCAAATTTTCCCGCCTTGTTTTTGAGTTCGGCAAACGCGAGTTCCGGGGTGTGAAGCGCCAGCCCCGCCTTTTGCTTGGTGTCGTCGGGGCCGTGGCAGGCGTAGCAGCGGTCGCTCAGCAGCGGCTTTACGTGAAAGGTGAAATCAGGGTTCTCGGGGATATGTCCCGTACTTCCCATGTCACTCCGGTAGTTTTCGCCGCAGCTACAAAGGAGAATAAGTAAGTAAAGAAGGCCCGCAAAACGGGCGGTTTTTCTATAAACGCCATTGGGTGAGAGGACTTGTCGCATCTCCTCTAAGTTAGCTAATAATCCAGCGATGCACCAAATCCGGATGTACGAGGTGTATATAACAATGGTCCGCTACGGTTCGAGTGGTGCTTTCTCTAAGTCTCAGTTCTTCCACCCGCTGCTCGTCCCCCCGAGAAGCTCTGGATTCCGAGTTTCATCCAACGCTACTTTAGTGCGAGAATCGCTACACCATCGCCCGCAAAGACGCAATCTTCGCCGTCCAGTCCGCCAGTTTCTTACGTTCCAGGGCAACAACGGCATCGGGTGCATTGGAGACGAAGCGCTCGTTGGAAAGCTTCTTCTCTACGCCCTTAACCTGGCCCTCCAGACGGGAGATTTCGGCGTTGATTTTTTCTGACTCGGCGGCACGGTCAATGGTTTCGTTCAGGACGAGGTAGGCTTTATCGTTGCCCACCAGGAAGGGAAGCGCGTTGGCCGGCGTATCGCCGGTCAGTTCTACGGTGGATAAAACCCCGCTCTTCATCAGGAATTCCTTTGCACCTGCGGTAGCGGCCCCTGCTGAGCTTGCCGAAGTACCCAAAAGCGCCTCACTGGCATCGCTCCGCTGAATGAACAGCTGCAGCGCATCCCGATGGCTGACTTTTCGCTGGTTGCGGATGTCACGGGTGCTGCTGACAATGTCCTGCAAAACGCTGAAAGTCTTAACAATTTTCTCGTCGTACGGCTTCGCCTCCGGCCAGCGGCTAACGATACAATCTTCGCCTTCTGCACGGTCGCGCAGCTCGTGCCAAACCTCTTCGGTGATGAAGGGCATGAACGGATGCAGGATGATCATCATGCGCTCGAAGGCGCTGATGGTGAAGTCGTAAGTCTCCTGGCTCAGCTTACCGTCAGCGGGCTTAATCGCCTCCAGGTACCAGGAGCAGAAATCGCCCCAGATGAAGTTATACAGCAGGCTCAGCGCCTCGCTGATCCGGTATTCGCCCAGCAGGCGATCCGTCTCGGCGATGGTGTGGTTCAGCTTGGCGTCCAGCCACTTGCCGGCCAGAACCGTAACCGGATCGGGCGACTTGTCCGACTGCTCAAACGACTGGATCAGGCGGTTGGCGTTAAAGATCTTGTTACAGAACTTCTTACCCTGGTTACAGAGCTCGGATTCGTTAAGGACCTTGCCCGTTTTCTGGTCAATCGGCGCGTCAAAAACGATGTCGTTACCCGCTGCGGCGGAGCGCATCATACCGAAGCGAACGCCGTCGGCGCCGTAGTTCTTCAGCAGTTCCAGCGCGTCCGGGCTGTTACCCAGACTCTTAGACATCTTCCGCCGCTTCTCGTCTCGAACCATGCCCGTGAAGTAGACATTCTTAAACGGCATCTTACCGTTTTTCTTTGCAAACTCTTCGCCCAGCAGTTCTTCGCTGAACTCGTAGCCGGACATGATCATCCGGGCAACCCAGAAGAAAATGATGTCCCAGCCCGTAACGAGGTCGTTGGTCGGGTAGTAGTATTCCAGTTCCTTCGTGTTCTTGAAGCCGTCGAAGACGGACATAGGCCAGAGCCAGCTGGAGAACCAGGTGTCCAGAACGTCCTCGTCCTGCTTCAGGTCCTTCATTGTGAGGTTTTCCTGCGGGAATTTGTGCTGCGCATCCAACAGAGCATCTTCTGGCGTTTCAGCGACGAAAATTTCTTCCTTATAGTAGTAAGCCGGGATGCGCTGCCCCCACCAAAGCTGCCGGCTAATGGGCCAGTCTCGGACGTTTTCCTCCCGCAACCAATTGCGGTACATATTGATCATGCTGGCGGGGTGGAATTTGATGTCTCCAGACTCAACGGCGTTCAGAGCGGTAGCGGCCAGCTCGTCCATTTTCAGGAACCATTGCATCGTAAGCCGTGGCTCGATGACGGCGTTCGTGCGCTCCGAGCGACCAACGCTGGTGCGGTACTGCTTGGTTTCCAGCAGGTCGCCGGTTTTCTTGAGCAGCTTAACGAACTCAACGCGGGCTTCGTCGCGGTCCATGCCAACGAACTCGATGGCGTTCTCGTTCATCGTCCCGTCGGGGTTGAGCAGGTCGATAACCTCCAGGCCGTACTTCTCGCCCAGGGCGTTGTCGTTCATGTCGTGGGCCGGGGTGATCTTCAGGGCACCGGTACCGAAGTCCATCGCAACGTAATCGTCGGCAATGATCGGAACCTCGCGGTTGGCGATGGGAACGATGACCTTGCGGCCGTGGTATTTCTTGTAGCGCGGGTCGTCCGGGTGAACGGCCAGGGCCGTATCCGCCGGGATGGTCTCCGGGCGGCTGGTGGCGATGACGATGTACTCGTCGTCCGTACCCGCCACTTTATAGCGAACGTGGTAGAGGTTCTTGTTTTCTTCGGTATGGATAACCTCCTCGTTGGAGAGTACCGTCTGGGCGGCGGGGTCCCAGTTCGTCATCCGCAGACCACGGTAGAGCTTCCCCTTTTTGTGGAGGTTAACGAAGACTTTGATGACGGCCTTGTAGAGCTCCGGCTCCATCGTGAAGCGGGTGCGTTCCCAGTCGCAGCTGGCGCCCAGCTGCTGCAATTGCTTCAGGATAATGCCGCCGTATTCCTCCTTCCAGGCGAAGGCGTGGGTCATGAATTCTTCCCGCGTCAGGTCAGATTTCTTGATGCCCTGCCCGCGGAGCTTCTTAACAACCTTGGCTTCCGTAGCGATGCTGGCGTGGTCCGTTCCGGGAACCCAGCAGGCGTTTTTTCCGTCCAGGCGCGCCTTACGAATCAGGATATCCTGAATCGTATTATTGAGCATATGCCCCATGTGCAGTACCCCGGTGACGTTGGGCGGCGGAATTACGATCGTGTACGGCTCGCGCTCATCAGGCTCACTATGAAAGTAGTTCTTTTCCATCCAGTGGGCATACCATTTGGATTCAACGTCTTTAGCGGAATAAGTTTTAGCTGACATAGGCTGCTATAAATTTAGGCGCGAAGATAGGGCGCGGGATTTGCTTGCGGTAACGATATTATAAGGTGGAAGAGTTGCGGGGCGCGGACGCGGGTGCAGGGTGAGGAGCAGAGCGAAAGCACGGGGGAAACCGACCGGGCGAATAAGCTCAACGCCTACCGCCAACTGGACAGCTTCAAAGAATACGTCCTGATTGACTCTCGGAAAGTACTCGTGGACACCTACTATCGGGAATCGAATGAGTTGTGGCACATCCGCTCCTACTATAAGGAAGATCAATTGGTAGACATTCGCACGCTGGGGGTACAGATTCCGGTGGGGGATTTTTATGAGGGGGTGGTTTTTGGGGAGGAGGATAAAAATAGTACTCAGTAGATTGGCAAGTCAGGCCGGGCGCTGCTGGTAAACAGCTTACGTTCCTCCTACCCGCCAGGGCGGATTTACCCGATTCTCCCCCGCAAAGTAAAGCTTGATCTTATTGCCAGCCGGGTCGTTTAGGATGGCCTCGCGCCAGAGCCAGCTCTCATCCTTCGGCAGCTGATCAAAATGAATTCCTTTGCCGATCAGTTCATTGACGACCTCATCAAGCTGCTCACACTCGAAATAGATAATGATGCCCGGCTGGCCCGTCAAATGATCAACCTTATGGACGGAGAGTGTAGCGTTTCCATCCGGGCACAACAATCGGGCATATTTGGGTAGAGCGTCTACGATCAGTTCCAGGCCGAGGGTCTGGTAAAAGGTGACCGTCTCTTGGACGTTGATGGCGGGGACGGTGATTTGATTGAGGTTCATGGTATGAGTTTTCACTAAGACAACAAACAGTGGAAAATCCTGGTTGAGGAGCTCTGCTCCGAAAAACTGCTGCGCAGCAGCTTAAAATACTCGTGCTACGCACTCGGCTATTCGAAGCAGAGCTCCTCATCCGGGTCATTCAGCTATAGCCACCATTGCTATTTTACCCTTTCATTGCACCTGCGCGCCGTCGCCCTGAATCTTCTCTTTCTGATTGTCTACTTCCGGTTTACCTTTGCCGGTCTTATCCATTCGCCATGATCTACCCCGCTCATCTGGAAGCCATCGCCTCCGCCCTCGCCGCCATCTTCAATGATGGTGCTTATGCTGATCGGGAGATTGCCCGGGTACTCAAGGCCGATAAACGACGCGGCAGCAAGGACCGCGCCTTCATCGCCGGGCAGACCTATAACATCGTCAGGAACTATCGTCTGCTCCGTCACCTGGCCGGTGGCGGCAAGCCCAAAAAGCGCGAAGACTGGTGGCGGTTGGCGGGTATCCAGTTACTACTCGACGGAGAGACGCTCCCTCCCTGGAAAGAATTTACCGGCCTGAACGAAAAGGAGATTCAGGGAAAATGGACGGAGGCGCAGACAATCCGCGCGCTGCGCGAGAGTATCCCCGACTGGCTGGATAAGGTCGGCGAAACCCAGCTCGGTGAGCTGTGGGAACCCACCCTCACGGCGCTCAACGAACAAGCGCCCGTTATCCTACGGGCTAACCGCATCAAAGCCACTCCCGAAGAGGTCCAAAAACAATTAGCTACCGACGGAATCGAGACCGAACTCATCTCTGAGGATGCACTACTCGTAACCGAACGCCGGAACCTGTTTCGCACTAAAGCCTTCAGTAACGGACTCTTTGAAGTACAGGATTTCAGCAGCCAGCAGGCCGCTCCGGCCCTGGAAGTAGAACCCGGACATACGGTCATTGACGCTTGCGCCGGTGCTGGCGGCAAAAGCCTTCACCTGGCCGCACTCATGGAAAACAGGGGAAAACTGCTGAGCCTGGACATCCACGGCTGGAAGCTCAAAAACCTGAAGGAACGTGCCCGCCGTAATGGCGTGAGCAACCTGGAAACCCGGGAGATCACTTCCACCAAAATCACCAAACGGCTGGCGGGGCGGGCCGACCGGCTACTGCTAGACGTGCCCTGCTCCGGCCTCGGCGTGCTGCGCCGTAACCCGGACGCGAAGTGGAAATTATCCCAGGATTTTATCGACCGCGTCGTGATCGAGCAAGCCGACATTTTGAGCCGCTACAGCAAAATGGTCAGGCCCGGCGGCAAAATGGTGTACGCTACCTGCAGCATTCTTCCGCTGGAAAACGACGCACAGGTAGACGCCTTCCTGGCCTCCGAAAACGGACAGGGCTGGACCCTGGAACAAAAGCAAACCTACCTGCCGGAGGTTGATGGCTACGATGGCGATGGCTTTTTTATCAGCCGGTTGGTGAAGGCTGGCTCCTAAGCACCCCAAACAGCATTTTCGTTCTGCTTACTTGCCATTTAGCAGATTTTTGTACTTCCAATTCACTCAATTCAGCATTTTCACTATATTTGGCAGACTGGCAGCCAAATATCTGGCTTCGTCATGTCCTGGGCTACCATCTGATATAGCCGGGTGAGCTCCTCTCAGCGCTGAAGTAACTATGAAACTAACTGGTCAGGAATCTTTTGTTGCAACCGCAGGCCAAATTTGGGACATCCTGATGAATACCGAAAAGTTGGCGGCCATTACGCCCGGGCTAACCCGCCTGGAGGCTACCGGAGAGGACACCTACCTGGCCATTGCGGATGTTAAGATTGGCCCCGTCAAGGGTTCTTTCAAGGGCGACATGTCCATTACCAACAAGGAGGAAGGAGAATCCTTCACACTAAACATCGTGCAAAAAAGCAAGATTGGTAACGTGAATGCTGCGGTAGACATTAGCCTCCGGCCCTTATCGGAAGAGGAAACGGAACTCTCTTTTTCCGGCGAAGCCAGAATGTCGGGCCTGCTGGCCCGAACGGGTGCCCGAGTAATGACGGGGGTGGCCAACTCTTTGAGCAAACAATTCTTCGAAGGTTTACGGGAAGAACTATCAGCGGTCTGACCAACAGGATGGCCTTACAGCGTCCGCCAGCGATGCCTTAATGAATAAGAACAAAATCAACCTTTATGTCTTACAAAATCACTTTAGACGTTAACGGCAAGAAACGGCAGATGGACGTTGAAGCCCGCGAACTACTGGTGGACGTTTTACGAGAAAAATGTCGCCTTACCGGCACGCACATTGGTTGCGATACCAGCAGCTGTGGTGCCTGCGTGGTTGAGGTGGACGGGCTGTCCGTAAAGTCTTGCACCACCACTGCAGTCCAGGTAGACGGCAGCAGCATACTCACCGTTGAAGGCCTGGCCAGTAAAGAAGGTATGCACCCCATTCAGGAAGGATTTAAGGAAGAACACGGCCTGCAATGCGGCTTTTGCACACCAGGCATGATGATGACCACGAAAGACCTCCTTGCCAAAAACCCTAACCCCAGTGAGCAGGAGATCCGCGAGGCACTGGAGGGCAACTTCTGCCGCTGTACGGGCTACCACAATATTGTGCGGGCCATTCAGTACGCCGCCGCTAAGATGCGGGGAGAGTCACCAGCATCTGCTGCATAAACCAACCTCATCAAAATTAAAAACCAGAGCGACGCAATCCTGCCACTGCGCAGGCGCTCCTAAAAATAGTAAGCATGTCAAGTTATATCGGCAAGTCAGTAAAAAGGGTGGAAGACAGACGCTTTCTCACGGGAAAGGGCAACTACACTGATGACATGGTACTGCCGCAACAAACCTACGCTTACATCGTAAGGTCTCCTTATGCCCACGCCAACGTATTGAGCATTGATACCGCCGCCGCTAAGGCGGCAGAGGGAGTAGTCGCCGTTTTTACCGGCAGCGACATCCCGGAAAGTATTGCGGGTGTTCCCGCCGGATGGCAGGTAGACTTCAAGAACGGAGACACGATGAAAGAACCCCCGCATCCGTTGCTGGTTCGTAAGAAGGTCCGCCACATCGGTGACGGGGTCGCCGTCGTAATTGCGGAATCAAAGACGCAGGCAAAGGATGCCGCGGAGCTGGTGGAAGTAGACTGGGAAGAACTCGATGCCGTTACTGACCCCAGGGCAGCCGTTCAGGCCGGTGCCCCTCAGGTTCACGATGACTGCCCGAACAACATGTGCTTTGACTGGGAGCTGGGCAACCCAAAAGAAGAAGTGAATGCTGCCATTGAGAAATCCCATCACGTCACCACGCTTGATTTCGTTAACCAGCGGGTTATCCCGAACGCGATGGAACCACGCTCGGCCATTGGCCATTATGAGGTAGCCCGGGATTATTACACCCTTTACACCACGTCTCAGAACCCTCACCTGATTCGGCTGCTGATGTGCGCTTTCGTACTGGGCCTGCCCGAACACAAGGTGCGCGTTGTGGCACCTGACGTAGGCGGGGGTTTTGGGAGTAAGATTTTCCACTACGCTGAAGAAGCGCTGGTGATCTGGGCTTCCAGACAAATTGAACGCCCCGTGAAGTGGACGGCCGACCGCTCGGAGGCATTTATGACCGACGCACACGGGCGGGACCACGTCAGCAAAGCCGAAATGGGTTTCGACGAAGCGGGCAACATCACTTCCCTGAGGGTAAAGACTTACGCTAACCTGGGCGCTTACATTTCCACTTTCGCGCCGGCGGTGCCAACGTACCTGCACGGTACGCTGCTACAGGGCCTGTACACTACGCCAAAGATCAACGTCGACGTAACGGCCGCCTTTACGCACACCAATGCCGTGGATGCTTACCGGGGTGCTGGTCGGCCCGAGGCCACCTACCTGCTGGAACGGCTGCTGGACCTGGCCGCCCTCGAAATGGGGCGCGACCCCGTTGACCTGAGAAGGCAAAACTTCATCCCTGCCTTCGATGGTGTGGAGCAGCCGGGTTATCAGACACAAGTAGCGCTGCAATACGACAGCGGAGACTATCATGGCGTACTTGACCGCGGCCTGGAAATGGTGGGCTATGCGGATTTCCGCAAGGAGCAGGCCGAAGCCAGCAGCCGGGGAAGATACCTGGGTATCGGCTTCTCAACCTACATCGAAGCCTGTGGCATCGCGCCTTCTGCGGTAGTGGGTGCCCTGGGGGCCAGGGCCGGACTCTACGAATCCGCCCAGGTACGCGTCCAGCCGACGGGCAAGGTAAGCGTCTATTCCGGTTCCCATAGCCACGGGCAGGGGCACGAGACGACCTTCGCACAGGTTGTCGCTGACAAGCTGGGTATTCCGCTTGAAGACGTAGAAATCGTTCACGGAGACTCCGAAGCGGTCGCCTTCGGCATGGGAACTTACGGCTCCCGAAGCCTGGCCGTTGGCGGTAGTGCCATCGTCAAGAGTATTGAGAAAGTACTGGAGAAAGGAGCAAAAATTGCGGCCCACAAGCTGGAAGCCTCCGTGGATGACCTTGACTATGCCGAAGGAAAATGGACCGTGAAGGGAACGGATAGATCCATCGCCTTCGGTGATGTATCATTGACGGCTTATGTTCCTCATGATTACCCCGAAGGGTTGGAGCCCGGTCTGGACTTCTCCAGCTTTTACGACCCGGCCAACTTCACCTACCCCTTTGGCTGCCACATCGCCGTGGTGGAAATTGATCCGGATACCGGAAAGGTTGCGCTGAAACGATTCATTGCTGTAGACGATGTTGGCAACGTCATTAACCCCATGATTGTAGACGGCCAGATTCATGGCGGATTGGCCCAGGGCATCGGGCAGGCGCTTTACGAGGGTGCCATCTACGACGACTACGGCCAGCTGATCAATGGATCCTACATGGATTACTGTATGCCGCGGGCGGATGACTTCCCCAGCTTTGAGATCGACCGGACCACCACCCCCTGCCCGCACAACCCGCTGGGCGTAAAGGGTGCCGGCGAAGCCGGCTGTATTGGTTCCACTCCTGCGGTGGTAAATGCCGTCATCGATGCACTGTGGAAAAACGGCCACCAGGTTAAGGACATTCGAATGCCGCTGACGCCCGAGCGCGTCTGGAAAGCCATGCAGTAATTTCTAACTCCACCTCTTTCTTCGGTCAACAGACTGAAAAGAAATCAAAAGATAAAACCACATGATTCCCAGTTCATTTGAATACCAGAGAGCGGCCAGTGTTCAGGAAGCCCTTTCCCTGATGTCCGAAGACGCTCAGGTGCTTGCGGGTGGGCATAGCCTCATCCCCGCCATGAAGCTCCGGCTCAACCAACCGGAGCGGTTGATTGACATTTCGCGGATTCCTGCCCTGCAGCAGATCAGCGAAAAAAATGGCAGCATCGTTATTGGCGCCGCCGCTACGCACGGTAGCATTGCCGATTCTGCCCTCGTGCAAAAAGCCTGCCCTTTTCTGGCGACCGGCGCCGGAATGATCGGCGACATTCAGGTGCGTAACAAAGGCACCATCGGCGGAAGCCTCGCCCACGCCGACCCGGCAGCCGACTGGCCGGGTTTATTGATTGCCGCTGCCGCCAGCATTGAAGTAACCGGTAGCAAAGGAAGCAGAACCATTGAAGCCGAAAACTTCTTCACGGGCTTTTACGAAACGGCACTCGAAGACGGAGAGATCATCACGGCGGTCCATGTACCTCAGCTACGGGCAAACCAAAAGGCAGCTTACCTGAAATTTTCCCAGCCCGCCTCCCGCTTCGCTATTGTAGGTGTCGCCGTCGTTATTAGCCACGATGGCGGTAAGATCAGCGACGCCCGGGTGGCCATTAACGGGCTCTCTGAAGCCGGGTTTCTGGACAAGGGCGCGGGAGCGGCCCTCACCGGTCAGCCAGCCAACGCCGACACGGCCGCCGCTGCTGCGAAGGTCGCCGGAGCCGACTGCACTCCCTTGGGAGACCATTACGCATCGGAGGAATACCGCCTTCACCTCGCCCGGGTCTACACCAAAAGAGCTATTATTGCCTGTATTTGATCCTTCGGAAACGGCTTCATGAAAGAACTGGAAAGCATTGCCAAAGAACTACTGGCGGAAGGGTACATCGCTGATCGGCAGATCTGCATGACGCTTCATTTATCCCGACTGCTCCAGAAGCCCATCCTGCTGGAAGGCCCGGCGGGGGTCGGGAAAACAGAAATAGCTAAAATTCTGGCCGCTCAGCAGCGAGCGGAGTTGATCCGCTTACAGTGCTACGAAGGCCTGGACGCCAACCAGGCCATTTACGAATGGAACTACCAGCGGCAGCTGCTTTACCTGAAGATGAGCGAGCAGGATGGCCAGAGTATTGAGGAAAAAGAAGCCAATATTTTCAGTAGAGATTTTCTTCTGGAGCGCCCCTTACTACGGGCCATCACCGGAGACGCTCCGAAGGTGCTCCTCATCGATGAGCTGGACCGGGCGGATGAGGAGTTTGAGAGTTTCCTGCTGGAAATTTTGTCTGACTGGCAAATCAGCATCCCGGAGATCGGCACCCTCAAAGCGACCACCATCCCGCCAGTAGTCATCACCTCTAACCGTACACGAGAGCTTTCTGATGCCCTCCGGCGGCGATGCCTCTACCTTTGGATTGATTACCCCACGGAGGAAAAGGAAGTTGCGATCATCAGAAGTCGCTTACCCGGTCTGGATCAACGCCTGGCCAGCGAAATTGGCGCCTTCATGGCCGCCGTCCGCCAGCAACGTCTCGATAAAACTCCGGGTATTGCCGAAACGCTCGATTGGGCGACTACGCTCGCGGCCCTCCACATCGATCACCTCGACAAGGACATCGTAGAAGACACCCTTGGCGTCATCCTGAAGGATTGGAAGGACGTAAGAACTACCCAGGATTCTCTGTCCGAGCTCTTCGATAAAACGGGGATTATCTCTAAGGTTGGCTAAATGGAAAAGCAACTGGTTTCCCGAAAGACCGATTTCCCGGCACAGCTGGTGCAGTTCAATCGCTTTTTGCGGTCGCGGGGCTTCATTAACGGCCCGGGAGAGGAGGTGGATGCGCTGCAGGCACTTGCCGGGTCCATCCCTGAAAACGGGGAGGCCTTCCGGTCTCTCCTGGCGGGCGTGTGGGTAAAAAACAAAGACCAGCACTTCCTTTTTCCAACCTTATTTCAGGAATACTGGGGACAGTTGGACAAGGCAGAAAACAGCAAGATCAACCAACAGGAAGAAGAAAAGAAGCAGCCGAAAAAGCAGCAGGCACCGAGTCTGCAGGAATTAAAGAACTGGCTCTATAATGGTCGCCAGCAAACGGAAGAAGAAGAAATTGCCGCTTATTCCGGCGTTGAGGTGTTTACGCAAAAAGACTTTTCTGCCTTTGGCCAGGAAGACGTTGAGGAGATCGTTCGCATCATTCGCCAGTTCGCCCGCTGGCTCTCCCGGCAGCAACGCCGCCGGTGGACAAAAACCAACCGTCAGCGTCAAATTGACCTGGGCCGCAGCATCCGTAAGAACCTGAGCAGAAATAGCCAACTGGATTACTTCCTCTGGCGGCAGCCAAAACCCGGCCGTCAAAAGATCACGCTTCTTTGTGACGTAAGTAAGTCTATGGACCTCTACGCCCGTTTCCTGATCCAGTTCATGTATGCTTTTCACCGCGTCAGCACCGAGATGGAAACCTTCGTTTTCACGACCAGTCTGACCAGGATCAGTTCCGCACTCAGTAATCGGGAATTTGGTGATAGCCTGGAAGAACTCCACACCATAGTTCCTTCCTGGTCAGGAGGTACGAACATTGGCCGGTCCTTTGCGCAGTTTCGGGAAGACTACGGTTGCCGGCACCTCGGTAAAGAAACAACGGTGATGATCCTCAGCGATGGCTGGGATCAGGGAGATGAAGACCTGCTGGACGAACAGATGCACTTCCTGCAAAAAAGCAGCCGCCGCATCATTTGGGTAAATCCCCTGGCTGGCCGCCCGGGCTATTCTCCCCAAACCATTGGCATGAAAACAGCTATGCCGTATGTTGATTATTTCACCTCAGCGCATAATGTAACCACGCTGGTGGATATGGTGCGGTGGATGAAGTAAGACAAGAATTGTTTTTCGGGTAACCCTGCGTACACCAGGCAGCATTCATCCAGTCTGCTTTAAGGTAAAAACAGGAACACGTCAAAGTAGCTGACCACGAACAACCATAAAGTCAGAGCCGTTACAACCTACATGCCTAAGCTCTTCGCCATATCACCCCTGCACTATCCCCTCGTTGAGGGTGATGAGACCGTCCCTTTATATAAGGTGGACATCAGGGATCTTTCCAGGGCTTTCTGCGGAGCTCTGTTTCTGGCTTTACCCCTCCATTTTACCATGGAAATGTGGGCCAGAGCCCGGGTGATTCCACCATGGGCGCTCATTTTAATCATCATAGCATGTTACTTCATCAACGTTGGGTTTGCTTTTTACAGTGGCTTCAAAGGAAAGACCAGCCGTCAGGTTCCCTGGTTAGATGCCCTGAGCAGTATGGGCGTGGGGATGCTTGCCAGTACGATTACAATGCTGCTCATAGATCAGCTAAGCACGGAAATGTCCGCAGAAATAATAATAAGTTGCATTGCACTTGAAATGGTGCCCACAAGCTTCGGTGCCAGTCTGGCAAAAAGTCAGTTAGGCGGAGGAGACAGAAAGGGGGAAAAAGATCTTACCGAGGGTTGGTCCCGGGATAAAACAAAAATGCTGGCCTCCCTGCTGGGAGGCATCATGTTTGCTTTCAATGTCGGCGCAACACAGGAGCCCATTATTATTGCGACTTCCACCAAATCCCTGCAATTGATTGGCATCATGCTTTTCTCTCTTTTCGTCAGCTACCTAATGGTATTCATGACGGAATTCATAAAAAAAGAAGACAATCCTTCCGGAATTATGGGACCCGCCTGGGCGGAGACAATCATCTGCTATGCCATCTCTTTGATCGTATCAGCTGCTCTGTTGTGGATGTTTGGCTATTTAACACCAGAGACTCCAATTACCCTGGCGTTATCGTGGATTGTAGTGCTGGGTTACGCCACAACCCTGGGTGGCTCCGCCGGTAGGCTCGTCATCTAGTCTTAACCCGTACTCATTTTCCTTTGGAAATAAACATTTATAATATGAAAGACGAGCAAAAAACATCTTCCGCAAAGGATTCTTCTTCAGAGCAGCAACCCCCTCCCACGCTGATTGCCTGGTCCGTACGGGGCATAAGCCTGTTATTTATTCTCGGCATGATCGGTTTTTTTGTGTGGTCTGCCCTGCAACCCAGGGTGGAGCCGATTTTTGACCTAGAGGTCTTAACCGATAAAATTGAACAGAGAGGAGAACAATGGGTTTTGCCCGTTGAGGTCACCAACCAGGGCAGCATGAGTGTACATACACTGAGCGTAGAGGCTAAGCTAAATGGAGCAGAGGAAGAGGAGTCTCACGTAGTTCCCCTCATCGGACCTTCGGAGTCCCTGACCCTTGTATTTTGGTTTGACGAGGACCCCCGTGGTCGCCAGCCGCTGCTCAGTGTGGGAAGTTATGAACTACCCTGAGAAAGAAAATCAGCGACACATAGGTTTACAGGCGGTAATTCTGGTTGATGGCACCTCTCCGGGTAGTACGGACGAACTCACCCATATCAACCATTTACACGATGTTCCCGGGCAACGACAACATCCCGAAAATCTGCATCCCGGACGATCTCCTCTCCGGTATCGGGCGCACCGTTCAGGTATTCAACGGGATCGAAATCCTCCATTGGCGTGTAGGGCGTAGAGAGTTCTTCAATGAATTCAGACCGCTGTGCGAGTGGGTTGTCCCGGTCATCAGCCAGCTTAGAGATAACGGTAGTTCCGGCGACCAGCAACAACAAGGCTGCAATCATCCAGGGCCGAATTCCTAGAATGCGGCCTCCCCCAACCTTACGCTGGTCGAGTCGACGTTCGATTCTGTTCCAGCTACGGGAGGCAGGTGTACGGCGAAGACCGCCGGCCTGCCGGCGAAATTCCTTCTCGAAGGGATCAAAATTTGCCATGGTTCTTTACTTTATGAGTTAGCGGAGTAACCCAGTTTTTCTAATTGTTCGCGCATTCTCTTTTTAGCCAGAATGAGCTGTGATTTACTCGTGTTAATACTGATCTCCAGCATCTCGGCGATTTCCCGGTGTTTGTATCCCTCCACTACGTAAAGGTTAAAAACGGTCCGGTAGCCGGTGGGCATGGTATCCAGCAAGGCCATAATGTCCGCCTCCGCCAACAGGGAGGTAGCACTGGCCGGGACGGAAAAAGTGCTTGGGTTGACGTCGTCAAGTTCAGCAGCCTGCTTAAGCGCATGTTTTTTACGCAGTAGCATCAGAGCCTCGTTCACAACGATGCGGCGAATCCAGCCTTCGAAACTTCCCTCCTCGTTGAAAGAAGAAATTTTATCCAGCACCTTGAAGAATGCCGTTACCAGCACATCCTCTGCATCAGCATCCCGGGCGGTGTACCGCCTGGCTACGGCGAGCATGGTGGGGCTGTAGCGGTCGTACACCGCGCGCTGGGCGCGGCGGTCGTTGCCTTTACATCCGGTTATGAGTTCCTGCTCGGTCATAGTGATTCGTGAGACATCCTAAAGATGCAACGGAAGATGGAAATGGTGGGGGCGGGGGGGAGATTTGTAGTCTTGTAGTTTTGTAGTCTTGTAGTGCTACCGCATTTGGGAGATGTTGGAGGGCTGCCGCACGAGGTAGATGTTGGAGGGCTACCGCATTTGGGAGGTGCTGGGAGGGCTGCCGCACGAAGCAGATGTTGGAGGGCTGCCGCACGTCGGGATCAGGTATTACTCCATTCTAAATCGAATACCTTTTGAAAATGGGCTTTGACGAGAGGCTTTACCTCCGCCAACGGTACGGACCGGCCCAACTCCCGGCTCAGGCTCGTCACCGCCCGGTTATCATCGGCGATGCCGCAGGGAACGATGTTGCTGAAGTGAGCCAGGTTGGGCTGGACGTTGAACGCAAAACCGTGGAGGGTCGTCCAACGACTAAGGTGAACGCCGATGGCGCAGATCTTTCGGCGGGGCTGGCCATTGGCTTCGTTGCCTGGCAGCCAGACGCCCGTGAATCCCTCATCCCTTTCAGCAGACAGCCCGAAATCTGCGCAGCTACGGATCACTACTTCCTCCAGATAACGGACGTACTGATGAACATCGTTGAAGAACTCATCAAGATCGAAAAGCGGGTAAGCTACCAGCTGGCCGGGGCCGTGGTAGGTGATGTCTCCGCCACGGTTTATTTTATGGAAGGTAAAGCCCTGATTTTTGAGCTGCGCTTCGTTGAGCAGCAGGTGCTCAATGGAGCCGGACTTGCCCAGGGTGTAAACGGGTGGGTGTTCCACAAACAGCAGTTCATGGGTCTGGAGCACCGGCAGTTTATCCTCCTTTTTCCGCTCCCGGTTTTCCCGCTTACGGGCCACGATGGCTGCGTGGCGTTCGGTTTGCAGATCCCAGGCTTCCTGATAATCGAGGGTGCCAAGATCAGTAAATTGGACGAGAGGTTGGCTCATGCTGACAACAACGTTTTAACCGCAGGTTTGGGTTTGGTGGCGCTAAACGCAGGTGCAGGGGAAAGTTAATGGAGCAATGTGCGCACTTACCTGCCTACTGGAGTGAACAATTGTTTCGGGTGAACCTTTGTGCTCAGGTACGCACGCTCATTGCTGTTCAGGAAACCTCCCCTTGCACCTGCGTGCGCGCCACAAAAACTCCTACTCCATGAGCAACTGGTACGAAGACTGGACCGACGTCACCTACCCCATTTTCCCCGGCATGACCGGCTGGCCCGAGCAGCCAGCAACAAGTTTCGATACCCTGAGCTGCATCCACTGCGGTGACCAGGCCAAGGTCACGATGCTGCACTTCAGCGCCCATTCCGGCACCCACATGGACGCCCCCAACCATTTTATGGCCGAAGGCATCGACATCAGCCGCGCGCCCATCCACGTTGGCCTTGGGCCAGTTCGGATCGCCGCCATCGACTGCCCCGCTGAAGTGACACCCGAACAGCTGGAAGCTTACGAAGCCCGCACCCGGCCACTCGAGGCCGGCGAACGCCTCATTCTGCGCACCCCGAACAGCGATAAGGCTTTCTGGCTGCAGGACCCCTTCGACACCGAATACCGCGGCATCGGCCCCGATGCCGCCAAGTGGATCGGCAGTCGCAAACTAGCCCTCATCGGCGTGGATTATCTCTCCGTCGGTCCTTTCCACCAGGGCAATCCCCAGACCCACCGCGCGTTGATGAGCGCCGGCGTCTGGATCATTGAGGGTGTTGACCTGCGGCGGATCGAAGAAGGCGACTACGAAATGATTTGCCTGCCCCTCAAACTTGCCGGCAGCGATGGCTCCCCCATTCGCATTCTGCTCAAGAAAAAGACTACCGAAAAATAAATCTTCCCCCAAAATCATTCGCTGCCGTTACTTTTTCGGCAATTCCCGTCCAAATGAGTAGATTCAACCTACTCAATTTTCGGGACCCGTCGCTTTTGGCGGGTCCCGCTTTTTTTGTCGGATATTGTCCTTGTTTGGTCCACTTGATGTGGCCTTGTTTTTACTTCGCCCTATTTTGATGAAAACCCGACTATAATGAGACTGCTCGTTTTTTCCTCTCTCCTGCTGCTGCTTTTCGGCTGTGAGCTAACCATGGCGGAGATGCGCGAATTGCCGGAGCCGCCGACGCTGGAGGTGCCGGTGGTTGTTAAAGCAACGCTGGACGAAGAGTGGGTTAACGTTAGCCCCGCTACGGGATTCTCAATTTATGCGGGCCACTCTACGGAATTCAATGTGTCCAGCGCCTTGCGCGATACTTATGCCCTTCAGGTTTCCGGAGGCGACGGAATCAAGGTAAGCAGCCCTTCACCGGGTGTCTATATGGTGAGTAGCTCGACGGTGGGCCAGGGCTACCTGCAAGTAGCCTATGATAGCACTAAAACCATGAACTATCCCATAATGGTCTACCCAACTCCTGACCCGGTAGCCATTCTCGGCAACTTCGGTAATCAGGGAAAGATCGTGCGAAAAGACCTGGAATCGTCCGTTTGGATAAAACTTCGTACCATCAATGGATTGCCGAAAGATCATTGTGAAGTGTTAAGTTTTTCCATGGAAAAAATCTCCAGAATAGGATTACGGGATAAGTGGCAGTTCTCCGGTAATGGCCGGGAGGATGATCTTTATGATAAACTCAAAGACCTGGAAACCGACGATTTACTCATCTTTGATAAGATCCGCGTACGCTGCCAGAGTGACCTTCGCGGGAGGGTGCTGAACCCCATGGTCTTTTCTATTCAATAAACAGTTAGTCCCATGAAGTTTTTTCTAGTTCTAATGCTTGGCCTTGGCGTATTGGCTTGTGATACTACTTTTAAGGATACGCGTGAGTTGCCGGAGCCGCCAGCATTGCCAGCAGAAATTCGGGACTGCACGCCGGAAGCCAGCATTCTAGCGGACAAAATGAACGTGGTTTATGTGGGAGTGGATAATCCAATTACGATTAAACTGAAAAATGCTTACGCTACTGATCTTCGAGTATCCGGAGAAGGAGCATCTGTACAAGGAAAAAACGGGAAATATCTCTTCACTCCAGAAAAAATTGGAGAGGTTAAACTTCTTGCATACCTCGATGGGATATTAATCGAAGAGCGCAGTTTCCGGGCCAAACGCATCCCTGACCCCATGGTAAAACTGGGTAAGTCTACTGGCGGGAGAATCGGGTTGGGAGAATTCAAAGCGCAACGTGGGCTTGTTCCTTTCTTAGAGAATTTTGATTTCGATGCTCGCTGCAATGTTTCCGGTTATATAATTACCCGAATCGGGCAGGGTGGTGAGCGGCAATCCAACGTAAATCACGGTGCCCGCTTCGGAACTTTCGGAAGTACGCTCATCCAGCAAGCCACCCCCGGAGACATTTACACCTTT
>ENA-ORXT01001905-ORXT01001905.1-marine-metagenome-genome-assembly--contig:-NODE-1905-length-26499-cov-39.839566_pt1 | contig 26499 bp, 8 predicted proteins | sample MGYA00237868_ERZ511482 | MGnify/ENA metagenome assembly ERZ511482
CCACATAACCAAACTTAATCAATCAAGACCGGGGCGCATCCGGTTCATTACGGAGAAAAACAATGACAATTTTATTCAACCAGCCTGGTCTCGACAATGACGGCGGCGATGGCGTATTCAATATTGCAGAACTAGGTGATGGTGTATTAGACTTCACGTTCGACTTTTCCGCGATTCCAGGGGCTGCGGAAGGCACGGTAATCGATTTTGGCAATGGCCAATCTTATACAATTACATTGGCCGATTTAGTGACGATGTCGTTCTCCTTCGCCTACGATCTGACAGGCTTGATGGACGGACCGATCACGATTGATTGGACGGCAACTGATAATACAAGCGCATTTTTGGCGGCGGATTCAACTCTTACGGCGATTGATCAAAACGGGCCGACCGTTGTGAGTATGGATTTGAACGACGCTACAGTTTCCATTGGTGAAACCCCAACATTTACGATTGAATTCTCTGAAGCTATTTCTGATACTTTGGACTCAACTTATTTCTCAGTTGATGATGGCACTCTCTCTAATTTTCAAACGGCTGATAACATTACGTGGACGGCGACGTTCACACCCGCTGCGGCAACTGAGTCCACAGGAAATGAGATTGCATTAACATCAGCCGTTTCGGATGTGGCTGGTAACTCCGTGGCACCGGCAACGGGCGACACAACAAATGTTTACGACGTTGACACTATTCCCCCTAGTGATCCCGTGATAACGACGCCGATTGAGGTCGATGATGTCGTTAATTTAACGGAGTCAACGGCCGTTACGATTGAAGGCAACGCTGATCCAAACACTGACATTTCGATCTCCTTTGATGACGGATCAAATATTGTAACTGTCATGGCTACGTCGAACGGTGCAGGAGAGTGGTCTGTCGTTGCTGACCTTTCCACTTTAGCAGATGGAAACGTTGATATCTCTGCCGTCGCGATAGATGCAGCTGGGAACGGCTCAGGACCCGCAACGGAATCTGTAACCTTGGATACAATAATTTCTACCCCAACAGTCGCCTTCCAAAATGACGGCGGAGATATGGTCTATAATGGCATGGAAGCCATTGAGGTTCTAGTCGGCGGGATTGACGTTGATGCGCTGGGTGACGTCACGATAACTTCCACAGGTGGCGGTTCCGTTACACGTACTGGCGTTTCTGACGGTGTCATAATGCTCACCGCCACGGAAATGAGCATGCTTAGCGACGGCGATCTCGCGGTTACAGTTGTTTCGACGGATACTGCCGGAAATATGGCAAATAGCTCTGCGAATAGCTTTAGCCTTGACACAACCGCCGACGAATCAGGCGATCTCGTCGTTACCATCGACGACATCGACGGCTTTATCAATGCGAGTGAAGTTAACATGGTCAATTATTCCGTTGCCGGTTTGGATGGTAACACAACGGCTGTTGTCACATTCACAGACGGAGTAAACACTGAAACCGCGATGATCGCAGGTCCCGGTTCACAAGCCCCAATCAATCTTGCCGCATTGGTTGACGGTCCAATTACCGTCACCATCGAAGCCATGGATATGGCAGGCAACATGGCTAGCGGCCTTGGGGATGCGTCAGAGATTGATACGACTCCACCCGCGGACGAATCCGATACGTCTAGCTTTGATGAAAACGCTGATGGGGCCACTCCGACGACCGGTCTCGCAAATGGTGACACGTTGCAAACATTCGCCCCGACGGACGGCGAGATATATACTTTCGATGCAAGTGCGGCTGACGGGGGGAATCCGGGCAACGCCTTTATCATTGTCGGGAATGAGCTTCAGGTAAACGACGAGACGGTGTTCGATTTCGAAGATTTCACGAACGGTGAGGTAACCGCAACAATCGTCGCGACGGATGATGCGGGGAATACAACAACCTTCACCCATGTCGTCACGCTGAACGATATTAATGATAACGTCGTGATTGTCGATACAGCCGATCCGGACCTAACTCCCATGTTGACGGAAGGCACTGATTTGTCTGCCGCTGACAGCACGATTGAACCTTTCCCTGCGACCGAGGCCATCGGCGAGGCGACAGGAAGTTTCCTGTTCACGGATGATGATATTAACGACACCCATGCCGTTGGCGTAACGCCCGGCCAACCGGGTGATCTCGGTATTTTCCGGGTCGGACTGTCCGATCCATCTGCAGGTGACGGTCAAGGCGAAGTCACGTGGACGTTCAGAGATTTATCTCCGGCGGATCAAGTGATTATTGACGCGCTTCCGGCAGGAGACACAATTGTTCAAACCTACACCATTTCAATCGAAGGGTTTACTGCGGGTGTGAGTAATGGAGTGACTACGCAAGACGTCGTTGTCACGATTACGGGCGCGAATGATGTTCCTATAATCACAGCATCCATGATGGAAGATGTCGATGTTCTTGAGGACGGCGGCGTCGCGAACGGGACCATGGGCGATCCGGACGCGGAAGGTACACTCACGATTGCTGATGTGGACACAGGCGAAAGCAGTTTCCAAGCTGTGGCTTCAGTTGACCTGATCGGAGATTACGGCACCTTCACATTTAATGCCACGACAGGCGGTTGGGACTATACGCTCGACCCGACTCTTTCGGACCCGCTAAATGCCAATGAGATGGAGACTGACACGCTGACAGTCACATCCTTCGACGGCACCGAGACATTTGACATTGTGGTCAATGTCACGGGTACGAACGACGTGCCTGTCATCGCATTTTCCGGCGTCCAAGACACGGATGTTACAGAGGCAGGCGGCGCAGGCAATGCGGCTGCCGGAGATGTCATGGCGAGCGGCATGGTCAGCATCACAGATGTCGACGATGGCGAAAGCAGTTTCCAAATACCGACTTCGCTAGTCGGAACTTATGGTACATTCATGTTCGATGAGGGCACAGGCGTGTGGAGCTATTTGCTCGATAATACGCGGCCTGCAACGGAGGCGCTAAATGCCGGTGATATGGTGACTGATACACTCACAGTCACTTCTCTCGATTATTCAGAAACCTTTGACATTGTGGTCGATGTGACCGGCTCGAATGATGAGGCTACAATTACAGCCTCTGCTTCCGAAGATACGGACGTCCTAGAGGCCGGCGGGGAGCCGACGAATATGACCGCCGGTGACCCGGACGCGAGCGGCACGCTTACTGTTGCAGATGTCGATGCAGGAGAAAGTGTTTTCCAAACGCCGGCTTCGCTCAGCGGAACATACGGTACCTTCACATTTGTCGAGGCGACAGGCGCATGGACCTATACGCTCAATAATTCTCTAGCTGCAACGCAAGCGTTGAACGGTGCGTTGGGCGGAAACCCGGCTGATGTTGTGCAAGACACGCTGACAGTCACATCTGACGACGGCACAGCATCATATACTATCATTGTCGACGTGACCGGGTCGAACGATGTGCCGACGATTACGGCCTCTACCACTGAGGACGTAACTGTTGTCGAGGACGGCGGCACCGCGAATGCGACTACCGGTGATGCCAGCGCAGGCGGCACGCTCACAATTGCCGACGTTGATGACGGTGAGAGCAGTTTCCAAGCGCCGACTTTAACTGACTTGGCCGGAGATTTTGGCACCTTCACATTCAATATCACGACAGGGGTATGGGGCTACACGCTCGACCCGACGTCTTCGGACGAGCTAAATGCCGGTGATATGGAGACTGACACGCTGACTGTCACCTCTTTCGACGGGTCAGAAACCTATGACATTGTCGTCAATGTGACCGGTTCGAATGACAACGCGTCTATATCCGGCACGGCGACAGGTACTGTGATCGAGGCCGGTGTTGACGGCTCAAATGCTCCTATCGGGACTCCGTCTGTGACCGGCACCTTGACTGTGGCGGATGTTGATGACGGTGAAGCGGAGTTGGCACCAATTCCTGCCCTAACACCCGGCGATAACGCCTTTGGTACTTTCGAGGTTGGTGCAGATGGGGTTTGGACCTACACGCTTGACGACGCAAATGCGACCGTCGACGCCTTGGACGAAACGCAATCACTCACAGACACAATCACGGTCTTCTCAGAGGACGGAACAGATTCTGAGGTGATCACGGTCACAATTACCGGAACGAATGACGCGCCGTATGTGACACAGATCATCAGCAGTGACTTCGTAGAGGATACGGTATCAGGCTATATAGACGGCGGAATCACAGAGCTCGACAATGGCGACGCCAATGAAAACAGCTTCCTGCATGAAATTGATCTGCAAATTGAATTCGATGATGTCGATGATATTGCGGCTGCCTCAGGAAACATCGACCATATCGACAATCCCAATACAGGTTTGTTGACGGCTGATTACCTTGGCACCTTCTCGGTTGGCTTTACACCGTCAGGCTTGGTGACCTTCGATTTCGAGGTTCAGGACTCCGTCCTCGATTTCCTCGCAGAAGGTGAAACCCGGGTTCAGCTCTACGAAGTTTCGGTGGAAGATAACGCCGGCGGGGAATTTACCCGAATTATTGAAGTGACCTTAACCGGCTCGAATGACGCGCCGACGGTGACGTCATCAGTCGGCGACGTTCAATCGGCTGTGGAAACTGAAGGGGCAATCGGTCTGACCGGCACGATTAATCTTGAAGATGTTGACGTGTCCGACACCTTGTCTTTGGCAAGCGTGATTGTGGATACAGATCTCAACGACGCAGGCGCTCCGGCGACCGCTGATTTGCTCGCCATGTTCACCGGACAAGCAGGGAATCTCTCTCCCACAATCGACGGGAGTTCTACAACGGGCACCTATGGTTGGAGTTTTGATGTCACAGACGGATTTGATTATCTTTCGGACGGGCAATCATTGGAGATAACCTATACGCTTAGATTTGAGGATAGCTCAGGTGAGACTGATGACTTCGTCGAACATGATGTTGTTATCACAGTCACAGGCACAAATGATGCGCCGACGCTCACAGCTCCGACTGCGCCTGCAGTTGTAGCCGAGGACGACGGGTCTACTACTGTGTTTGATCTCTCTGCCTTTGGTGATGATGCCGATAGCGAAGATGACGGGACGTCTCTGACCTACACTATCATGAACCCAGCGGCCATTACTGAAGGTTCAGCCACGATTTCTGGAACAGACCTCGTATTTGATCCGGACGGAGACTTCGACGGCTTGGCCGTTGGCGAGTCTGTTGATGTCTCGGTACTAATCCAAGCAACAGATATGTGGACGGACGTTTCTACAATGGAAACTTTCGTGATCACAGTGACGGGCTCGAATGATGCGCCGACAGTGACGGCGTCATCCGGAGATGCGCAGACGTTCAATGAAGACGAAGGCATGATTACTCTGACCGGGGCAGTTTCCCTCGAGGATGTTGACGTGACCGATGTCTTGTCTTTGGCAAGCGTTGACATCGGTACAGGCGGCATCATCTCGGGCGTTCCGGCAGATGCTGATTTGCTCGCGATGTTCACCGCAACCAGCGCGTCACCTGTCATCGACGGCAGTGGGACCATAGGTGCGCACGGTTGGCAATTTCAGGTCACAGACGGGTTTGATTATCTGGCGGACGGGGAGTCATTAGAGCTAACCTATACGCTTAGATTTGAGGATGACTCTGGCGAGACAAATAACTTTGTCGAACATGATGTTGTTATCACAGTCACAGGGACAAATGATGCGCCGGTTATCACGACGCCAATGGATCGATTGATCGAAGATACGGCTGCAGCGGATATGATCCCCAACCTCACCGGTCAGCTCATCGCGACTGATGTAGATACCAGCAATGGCCTGACATTCGTAATTGATGATGGGAGTGCGGTCGGCACAGACATGCTCAGTTCTGCCTACGGAACCTTGACTGTTAATCCGGACGGCACATACAGCTTTGAAGTTGATAATGCGGCTGTGGATGCACTTGGTGACAACGCGACTGACTCTGTCGTCTTTAACGTCCAGGTCTCAGACGGCATGGACACCGCTGCAACAACGCTCACATTCAATCTTACAGGCGAGAATGATGCGCCGATTGCCCTTGATGATGCGATTACCGGCAGTGACGGCCAGGTTGTAGACCTGAACGTCGTACTTGGTGGAACCATCGGCGTCGTCGCTGATTTCGATGCGGAAGGAGATACACTCTCCCTAATTTCCGCTGTCGATGTTGATGACAGCGCGATTAATACAACAGGTATTACTCTAGGAGTGGGCACCGGCGCCACTATCGTCGCTGGCAACCAGCCGGACTTCGTGACGGATTGGGGCGCAACTGTTACCCTCGACGATACAAACGGCGACCTTGTCTATAACCTTTCAGGGGACACAGGCGCTTATCGGGAACTTGGCGCGGGACAGACAGCAACTGATACCTTCACCTACACAATCTCCGACGGGGATCTGGAATCTACGGCAACAGTCTCTGTCTTGATCACAGGTGTCAACGATGAGCCTGTTGCAGTCGACATTGACGTGCTTGACGCGAACGAAGACGGTCCAGTCGTCAATATCATGCCTGATTTCACGGATATAGATATGATGGACGAGCACACTTTTAATGTGAATACCACAAACACATTGGGCTCTGTGACAATCTCTAATGGAACATTTGACTATGATCCAAACGGTCAGTTTGAAGGCCTGGATGTCGGTGAAACCGCAACGGATAGTTTTGAATATACGGTTATCGACAGCCAAGGCGCTTCGTCTACAGCGACTGTAACGATCACAATCAATGGTGAGAATGATGCACCGGAAACCGTCAATGTTGACCTCGGCACTTCTCCTGAGGACACGCTTTTCGAGTTCACAGCAGCCGATTTACTGGCGGGTAGCACAGATGTAGATGGCGAATCCCTCTCTATCGTGTCTGGTAGTGTGACAGCGTCCTCCGGGACACTCGTCGACAATTTGGACGGCACGTTTGATTTCACACCTGACGCCAATGACGACACAGAGGTCACGTTCAATTTCGATGTGACTGACGGAGACATCGACACCCCCGGCACGGCAACGCTTGACCTCGGTCCGGTAAACAATCCGGCGGTTATTACAGGCGATATGTCAGGCGTGGCTGATGAAGATTCAGGCATTGACGCGACGGGTGCTCTCTTCGCATCTGATGTCGACAATACTGATAATGTCTTCCAAGCCGTTACTGCTGCGGCAGCGACATACGGCTCTTACGATGTGACGGTAGACGGCATGTGGACCTACATATTGGACGACACCAACTCATTTGTTGATGCGCTCAATGTGAATGACCAACTGACGGACACGTTCGATGTTCTTTCGGAAGACGGAACCATTCAGACTGTGACTGTCACAATCGAAGGCGCAAATGATGCGGCTGTTATCATTGGTGCGGTCGACGGAACTTCCGAGGAAGGCTCCGGGATGACCACGACAGGGACGTTGACGTCAACAGATGTTGATAATGGCGACAATGTCTTCTTAGCGGATGATGACGTCACGACATATGGCTCTTACGATGTGAATGCTTTTGGTCAGTGGGAATATACGTTGAGCGATACGGACCCTGCGGTTGAAGCGCTCAATGTCGGCGATACTCTGATGGACAGCTTCGTCGTCGAATCCGAAGACGGCACGCCTCAAACTGTCACGATCACAATCGAAGGCACGAATGATGCGGCTATAATTTCGGGCGATGACTCCGGGACAGTCGCGGAAGACGGACCGGCGATTAGCGGATCGCTCCTCGTGTCCGATGTCGACAGTCTCGAAGCCTTCCAACCCGCCGACGGGGCACTGACTTACGGCTCTTATGAAGTGAATGATGTTGGTGAGTGGATCTACACATTGGATAACGGCAACGCTACGGTTGACGCGCTCAATGTTGGCGACACGCTGATGGACAGCTTCGTTGTTCTCGCTGCAGACGGCACGCCTCAGACCGTGACAATCACGATTGAGGGCACGAATGATGCGGCTGTTATCGTGGGTGCAGACTCTGGCGTCGCTGCCGAGGACGGCAACCCGGTCAGCGGAACGCTTCTAGCGTCCGATGTCGATGACGCTAACACTTTCCAAGCCGTCGTAGACGGCGGCGCGACCTTCGGCACATATGATGTGACGGAAGCGGGCGTGTGGACCTACACAGTGGACGACACCAACCCAATGGTTGATGCGCTCAATGTTGGCCAAAGCCTGACGGACACTTTCAATGTTTTATCGGCAGACGGCACGCCTCAGACCGTGACAATCACGATTGAGGGCGCGAATGATGCGCCTGTTGTTTCGGGTGATGTCTCCGGAGCGGCTGTTGAAGATGGCGGCGCGATTAGCGGAACGCTTCTCGCGTCCGATGTCGACAACCCTGACACATTCCAAGTGGATGCGGGCGCAGCGGTCTACGGTGCTTACGCTGTCGATGCAGCGGGCATGTGGACTTACACATTGGACGACGCCAACCCTGCGGTTGATGCGCTTAATGTCGGGGACAGCCTGACAGATAGCTTCATAGTTCTGTCGGAAGACGGAACGGCCCAAACTGTCACCATCACGATTGACGGTGCGAATGATGCGCCTGTTGTGAGCGGACCGGTGGTGGTTTCCGCAGCCGAAGATAGTTCTATCTTTGCCGTGGACCTCCTGACCGGTGCCAGCGATGTTGACAGTGCAATGCTTTCAATCGTTGCGGGCTCTGTTTCCGGTATCCAACCAGGAATGATTTTGGCTGGAAACACGTTGAACGTAGATCCATCCGACAGCTTCTTCCAAAGCTTACCGGCGGGTCAGTCAGCGAGCTATACCATCAACTATGATATTACTGACGGTGATGGCGGCCTGATTTCGCAGACTACGGTCGTTACGATTGTGGGAACGAATGATCTTCCGACGCTCGGTGGTGTCACGACAGGTGATGTTGTTGAAGATAATGTCGCGCCTGCAACTGGCACTTTGACGATCACGGATACGGATACAGGAGAGGCTCAAATTGCAGCGATTGCAGCCGGAACATTAAGTGATGGCGGCCTGGGTTCATTCGAGGTGTCGGCCAACGGCGATTGGACATTTACTTTGGATAGTACCAATCCTGCAGTCCAAGCTCTGGAAATCGGCGAAACGACAACAGACACAATTACTGTGAGTTCATTTGACGGCTCGGCTACAATCCAGCTGACTGTGACTATCACAGGTGCAGTGAACTACATTGTCGGCACGGCCGGACCGGATGTTCTTATCGGTCAATTTGATGAGGATCATATCACTGGGGGTGCTTCCGATGACTTCATTGACGCCGGTACTGGCATCGACGAAGTCTTTGGCGGAGCCGGAGATGATACCATCAATGCCGGCGGCGATGATGACTTCGTTCGAGGTAATGACGGCGATGACACAATCATGGGCGGCTCAGGAGATGACCTCATTCTCGGCGATGTCGGTGATGACAGCATATTCGGTGATACCGGAAATGATGATCTTAGAGGCGGCAGCGGTGAAGACACCATCAGAGGCGGAGACGGAGCCGATACGCTGAGAGGCGAAGGCGATGACGACACGCTCTTGGGCGGATTGGGTGCCGATGTCTTGATTGGCGGCGACGGGGCTGACAGACTCCTCGGCGAAGACGACAATGACTTCCTCTTGGGCGGTTCAGGCGATGACGTTGTCGTCGGCGGCGCAGGCAATGATACAATGTTCGGTGATGCCGGAATGGATGATCTCAGAGGCGGCGCGGGTGATGACACCCTCAGAGGCGGCAATGATATCGATGTCCTTCGCGGCGACGACGGTGCGGATCGTCTGTTCGGTGATGACGGTAACGACACGCTCTTCGGTGGTCTGGACAATGATGTCCTTCTCGGCGGAAGCGGGGACGACAACTTGTTCGGCGATGCCGGTAATGACGACCTGAGAGGCGGCACCGGTGCCGACAACATCAGAGGTGGCGACGGAGATGACACGCTCCGCGGCGAGGATGATGATGACATTCTCACGGGCGGCTTGGGCGCAGATGTTCTCCTTGGCGGCAGCGGCGAAGACCGGTTGTTCGGCAATGAGGGCAATGACTTCCTCTACGGCGGCTTGGGTGAAGATATTCTACTCGGCGGTGATGGGAATGATCGAATTTTCGGCGATGAAGGGGATGACGTGCTGCGCGGAAACGACGGCAATGATTTCCTGACCGGCGGCGACGGGGCAGACTTCCTCAGAGGGGATGCAGGCAACGACACGCTGCTAGGCGGCGACGGAGACGATGTTCTCCTCGGTGATGCCGGTAACGATAACCTGTTCGGTGATGCCGGGAATGATGACCTGAGAGGCGGTGACGGAGCTGACAACATCAGAGGCGGCGACGGAGACGATTTACTTCGCGGCGAAGCGGGTGATGACACTCTCTCCGGCGGCTCGGGTGAGGACACTCTCATCGGCGGCGACGGTGATGATAGGCTGCTTGGCGGTGATGATAATGACGCCCTCATTGGCGGGATCGGCGCAGATGTTCTCCTTGGCGAAGCTGGCGACGATACATTGTTTGGCGATGCTGGGAATGACGATCTGAGAGGTGGATCCGGAAATGATATCATCAATGGCGGTGACGGTGACGACACGCTCAGAGGTGAAGCCGGTAATGATATCTTAAATGGTGGTAACGGTGTTGATCGGATGTTCGGCGGAGATGGCGATGACATGCTATCCGGGCGAGCAGGCGATGACAGACTCTTTGGCGGTGATGGAGATGACACCTTTGTCTTCAATGCCGGCGAAGGATTTGACCGGATCGCTGACTTCGATGATTTCGGTGATGATGATATTGACTTGTCATCCTTTGGGTTCAGTTCATATGCCGATATTGTGGCCGTGATGACCCAGGTTGGAGACCATGTTCAGATTGATCTGGGCAACGGAAATATCATTCAACTGGATAACACAGATATTGATGACATGGGGGCTGATGACTTTTTAATTTAGGGGTCAGTAAATATTGAGCTTTTTCTTATCTGATCACCCCTTGATAAGCCGAAAAGTTCAAAGGCAACGCATGAAGGTATTGCCCCCTTCTTGCGTTGCCGCCGTCCATAAAGTCCGCAGTTAGGCTGCGGACCTTATCTTTGATGTTTCGGTGAGGCTTTCCGGAAAATGCAGAGATATGTGCACTCGCACCCCATGAATTAGGATGTGCAACGCGTCCGGTTCAGCTACGGTTGATCTATGATCCCGGCCTCAAAAAATTGGTCAATGCCGCTTTTGTGCTCGCATTAACGTTGTTATCAATTCGAGCGACGCCTCAAACCTACCTGTTATCTTCCAATAAAATACCTTCCGGATACGTTCAATTTACGGAAACAACACATACCTAATTAATAGATGATTATGTAGATCCCGGCTTGGCATCTTCTCATAGTAAGCAGTTTTGGACTCTCAGAACCTTAACGCACGGCGGTACAACTTTAACTTCTCGCAAGATGTGCCAACGACAGGGCTGAAAAGCCTCTATATTCCAAGCACCTCATCTAATATTATGTCATTGGTAAATGGAATTCTGTTTGAACGGTTGGAGGATATTTTGTTATTTGCACCCAGATTGGGGCAGGGGTGATATGCGCATGACATTCCGCGTTTATTACTGACGCCCGATAATAACCGTGTGGATCTACATTATCCAACAGACACGCATAGATCAGGCCTTAGAACTGCTTATATAGCTCCGGCCGATCTTACGAATAAGGTGGCAATCCAGCATCAGAAATGGATAACTAACTTACCTCGTGTAGGCATTCTGTCATCAGTGATAAGTGCTTTGGTTTGCATTTTTGGGCTATTGTTTGGAAAACACAGCTTTGCTTTCGTACTTCTGGGCGCCATTTCTGCGCTAGTGTTTTTGCAATTCTTAACGACGTTCTTACAGCTCAATTCCAGCCCCGATTTTGCACCACATTTTCTAAAACTCGGCATCCCCGGGGGAATTCTAAAATTGCTTTGGCTGTGTGACTTGCCCCTATTATGTGGTCCGCCTTTTTAGTTAGAGTTTGGCGGTTATCTTTGTAGACACCTTATTTGGTAGAACTTGAGGCAGCGAAAGAACGACTGCGCGAGCATGGCCTAAATGCCTATGGAATGGGCTAAATATGCAAATCCCCTTGACGACACATGAGGTCCCTTGCTGCCATCACTCTCACTAATGGGTCTTTTGTCTAAGCAAGCTGCCTATATTGGCATTGCCGCTTAGCAAACCACCTCAACATCAAGACGAACCGCTTTGAACGGCCATTGACTGCATTCAACTCACGATTCCCTGTATGAAGATGTGGAGGCGGAAAACGCCAAGAGAGACACATCTCAGATATGGGCTTAAATTTACCTAAGAAACCAAGCAGAGACTGTCTCTTAAGTCAAACATTCGTCCTAAACCCCCGAAAGTTGGGCGTTTTCTCTAGGGCTTAAATGTGGGGATTTATCTGCATGGGTGACTGGTGCAGGGCGCAGTCCTGAGCTAAATGGTCTCAGCCTTCAAATTCCCGTATAACAGCGTATTTACAGGGAATTTTGCGTTTTTTGGTCCAAAAATGGCATTTAGTCACTTATTCTGGCCTGTAAGCCGTTATAATCATTGCGATTTTTGTAGATTTCCCTGCAAAAATTAGCAGGGAATATTAAAAAGGTAACAGGGATGCATAATTTCGGTTCTGGGAATTTTTGTAATCGTCCATTTCTTGCACTCTTGCGATTTTGAGCGGGAATGTGGTTTTCGTTCAGGTATCAAACTGTGGCTGTTTTGCCTCAGATGCGGCGGCGCGTTGCATGATGCAGGTGAGCACGTCAGTGAGATGCTGGACTGGATACCGGCTAAGCTAAGTGTCTTCAGAAACATTAGTACATATCTAATGTCTGCAGTGAGGATTTTCGTCACTTCGGCTCAGGGGGCATTCCGGACCTTAGCTTAGCGGCCTAAACCGCCCAAAAAGAGCGGTCGCAGACACAAGCTCTTTGAACATTCTTGTCTAGAGAGCAGCCTCGTAATGTTTGGCGAATTTTGCAAATTTCTATTCTTAACTTGCATCGAATGGTTTCTAGGCTTTAAGTTGCGTTAGGGCTTCCGATGAGTACATATAAGGCGTAGGGGTCTTAAATTGAATAGTGTTTCTGATACAGATGTTTTTCTTCTAGAATCCAATGCATTTTTTTCTTTGGGTGCATCTCCTAATTCTACGAGTGATGAAATAAATGAACTTGCCGAGGACGCAGAATTTGATGGGAATATCCCGGAAGATATTGTTCAAAGAGCGAAGAATGCTCTCCTTGTTCCAAATTTACGATTGGACGAAGAGCTTTCCTACCTACTGGGCCAAAGTGAGCAGCAAGTTCAAAAAGTCATAACTGATTTAAAATCAGGAACTCTCAGTCTCCAAGCCTCAGCATATAAACATTACAGCGACATATCCCGTCTCAATATACTCGCCCATTCATTTTCGAGAAATATGAATCAAGCGGAAATCTTAGAGTACATGAATCTATGGCGCGGTATTGACGAAGAAGAGACGATAAATTTAATAAATGATTCCCGTCATAAAAGCGGCATGCCGAAAGTGTCAGATGAGCAGTTTAATATTGCCCTAGGCTCTCTTAGAGCCAGGCACTCAGCAGCTTTCAATTCTGGTTTGTGGAAAACAGAAAAACCCGGAGCTGTTATGGAGGTTATCGTTGAAGACGAATTGAAGGTTAGTTCGCCGAGTAAATTTTTAGACGTTCTCATTCGTGATTTTGACGAAAGAAGCGAACCCTCATTGGTGTTAATAGAAAAGTCTATTGACCAAGAAATCGAAGCTGCTGAACGTGTTGATACCAAATTATGGGGAGCAATCTATAAAATCTCGGATTTGCTTGTAGATTGGGATGACGTGAACCAAGCTGTTCAGCTCTATGAACAAAGTAAGGGTCTCGAGGAGGGGCGTTCCAAGCGTATTTATCAGAAGATTAGAAGCCTTTCGCTTTTATTGGCAAATGATAATGGTAAGATAGAAGAGGCTAAATATTTATCTGAAGCCTCATTGAGAACCTTTCCAGAACTTGAGGTGGTCGCATCCGAATTAAAAGCCGATCTAAATGTTCTTAATGAACTCGCAATGGATAAGAGGTTGGGAAGTATAATCCAACCTTTGATGGATGCTTCGGCAGCGGCTAAGTTGAAGCCTGCATTGTTGGCAAAGCAGATACTATCTGCTGGCATCACAGGAGTTTCACGGCGCAAACCATTAAAAATACTAAAGAGTGAGTTTGAAGCCGTGGTAGGAAATCCAGACACGGCTTTGTTTGGTTTTCAGGTACTGCGTGATGTTGCTCTCTTTCTACACAACGATCACAACCAAACTGCGGCATCATTGAGGTTAATCACAGATCTTCTTGATTACTCCGGCAAACCAACAGGGCAAAAGGCGACTGAGTTTTTCTCATTACTTACGAACGATCATTATCAATTAAAGATACAAATATATCGAAAAAACATAGCTGCCCAAAACGATAATCTCGCTGGAGTTGAAATGGAAATGCGTAAACTTGTAGCATTTGCCAAAGGCTCAGATTTAGAAGATGCCAAAGCCGGCCTAGCGTTGATTATAGCGGAGCGAGAGCGTCGTAAAAAAGCCCTTCTAATCAAAATAGCTTGCTGGGTTGGTGGGTTAACTTTTTTGGCAATCGTAATGTCATGACTGGGCAAGAAGAAATAAAATTTCAAGATATTGCGGAGTTATGTGTTGAATACTGGAAGCTTGAAAAAGTCGCTAGGAAAATGATTGATAATATTGAAACGAAGCAGTCCGCGCGTTTCAACGGTCAAATTAATTTTTCCGCACGCCAGCTTGAAACTTTATGTAATCGGTTCGAGTTCAAATTAGTAGATTTTAGCGGACAGGAATACAAAGACGGTATGCCGATCACGGCTGAGAATCTTACAGATTTCCCGGAGGTCAGCTCTCTAGTGATTTCAAAGTCAATTGAACCAGCCGTAATTCGGAAAAGTAAAATATTGAGGACGGGTAGAGTTTTGTTGGCTCTCAGTGATAATAAGGAAATTAGTTAGATGTATTTAGGTATTGATCTGGGAACCTCAAATTCAGCAATTGTTGGTAATTTGGACGGGAATTTGCGGCTATTTAAGACATCCGACGGAACGGATGTTCTTCCCAGCGTAATCTATGTTGATCGAAGAGGTCATAGGTTTGTTGGAAAATCCGCCTATGACAGAATTGTATCCGCGCCGGATAACGTTGGGCACGGTTTCAAAAGATTGATGGGCACAAGTAATGTGGAAACCATTGCAGGGCAATCATGGACGCCGGTAGCTTGTAGCGCTGAAATCTTAAAAGTATTGGTTTCTCAGGCAATGGTCGAAAGCAATATAGATGTGATTCAGGGAACCGTTATCACAATTCCGGCTGCGTTTAACCAGATGCAAAGCGAGGCAACAATTGAAGCTTCACAATTAGCTGGTTTGAGTAAGGTAAGCCTTTTACAAGAGCCCGTTGCTGCAGCGCTTGCAGCTACCGCGTCCGGCAAAGAAAAAGATGGTGTCTTCTTGGTATATGATCTCGGTGGAGGAACCTTTGATCTGGCACTTGTGTCGAGTGCAGCCGGTTCAATTAATATCATCGCTCATGAGGGCGTCAATATGCTGGGTGGAAGGGATTTCGATCGTATAATTTTTGACTCTATCGTAAGACCTTGGCTGCTTAGCACGTTTAATCTGCCTGTAAATTTTCAGTCGGATAATCGTTATGCTCATCTCTCTATGGTTTGTAGACCAGCCGTAGAAAAAGCCAAAATCCAACTCTCCTCAACTAAGACTGCATCAGTCTTTTCTTCTGAAGACGAAATTCGAGCGAAAGATTTAGACGGAGAAGAAATATATTTGTCTATAGATCTTGAACGAGCTGAACTTAATGGTCTGTTATCAGATCGTATAAAAGAGTCGATTCAACTATGTCGGAAAATCATCGAAAAAAACGGGTATAAAAATGAAGACATTGCTCGAATTGTACCAATCGGTGGTCCGTCAAAAATGCCAATCGTACGAGAAATGCTAGAGAGGGAGCTTGCCATCAGAGTGGCTACGGGATTGGACCCAATGACTGCGGTGGCAGAAGGCGCTGCAATTTTTGCAGAAAGCCGCGAATGGGTCGATACCAAATCTGTCCAAAAAACTTCTATTGAGAGAGAAACTCTTGGAGAAGCAGAACCATTTTCACTAGATTATAAATCCCGCGTTACGGGAGATAAATCGCGGCTCAGAATTAAACCAATGTCAGATGAGAGCCGTGGATTTGAAGTAGAGGTTATTAATGACGACGGAGTTACTTCAGGAAGGGTTCCAATTGACGGACCTATTAGTCTCAAAGTCGATACTCATCGAAACGGGGAAAATACATTCACAATCAACATCTACAACGAAAATGGAAGGCGTGTGGAAGCTCTTTCAAAACAAATTTCTATTTTTAGAGCACTTGCCAGCGCTGCGAGTATTCCTATGACCTATACCCTTGCGGTGAAAGTCCAAACGGGAAGTGTCGGTTATGAGCGCAATGTGCTTGCACCTATTTTGCAGAAGGGTTCGCCACTTCCAGCTGAAGGCAGGCAAAAATTCAGGGCCGGGCGAACCCTTATCGGCGGGAATGAGAACCATATTGCATTCGAATTTTATGAAATGTCAGACGGTCTTAGTGAGCCTGAACACAATCTGCACATTGGTGATTTCTGTTTGGATGGAAGTGTAGAGTTGGATCAAGGCGAAAAAATTCAAAGGGGTGAAGACCTTATTGTCGATTGGAAAATGAGCGATAACGGGACTCTATCTTTTGCGGTCGAAATTCCAAAGCTAGGTCGTGTCGTGAACGCAAATAATTTGTATCTCGCAACCGCTGGCCATGTGAATTACGACGGAGCTCAGGGAGCAGAATTAGCTAATAACCTCCTGACTGAAGCGGAAAAAGAACTGCAAGAATTAGAAAACACTATTGGTCGCCCTGTTGCAGGGTCCGCTGGTCTGATCAAACGCCTCGAAAGGCAGCACGCAGCCTTATCGACCTCCGTGGAAGCAGATGTACATCGGTCAGTTTCGGAAGATGCTCGAATGATAAGGCAAGAAATTGCACTTCTGGCTATTTCACCGGAAAATGAAGAACCAGTTTTATTGAAGGCTATTGACGACGAGGAAAAGAGTTTCGACAAATATCGTAAGGATGCAGATCAGGTTGACCTGGAGCGTCATGACAAACTTACTGCAGCTGCACGTCGCGCTATTCGCGATAAGGATTACGAGGCGGCGAGACGGTCTATAGATGAACTCCGCTCAATCAGCGGCAAACTTATGGTAAATAATCCCGAATTTCTGGCTGGATTGTTTGGAGAATTGGCTCGAGATACTAGCCTTGTTGTAGATGAAGACATTCATAGACAATATGTTTTAAAAGGTATTGCGGCCTTGGAGAATAACGACGTTAACAAACTGAAGTCAGCTATAGGCGGCCTTCTGGAAAACAGTACGTTCCGTTCTGGGGAGGCGACAAAGATCGTAGAACTGGCGCATCTACTTTCTTAACACCAACTAGGACGCCGCTTCTTTAGTTGCAGGAATGGCGAGTGACTATTCAGTTTTGGCTCCGTTGCCGAGAGAGCGTTAGAGGGCTGGACCGTTTTGAGTTTGTCTGAGTAGAGTGAGAAAATTTCGGAAACTCCGAAAGCAATGCTTCCTTGGATGTACTGATTTGCCCCTAGCTTTGTAGACACCTTATTTGGTAGAACTTGAGGCAGCGAAAGAACGACTGCGCGAGCATGGCCTAAATGCCTATGGAATGGGCTAAATATGCAAATCCCCTTGACGACACATGAGGTCCCTTGCTGCCATCACTCTCACTAATGGGTCTTTTGTCTAAGCAAGCTGCCTATATTGGCATTGCCGCTTAGCAAACCACCTCAACATCAAGACGAACCGCTTTGAACGGCCATTGACTGCATTCAAGTCACGATTCCCATATGAAGATGTGGAGGCGGAAAACGCCAAGAGAGACACATCTCAGATATGGGCTTAAATTCACCTAAGAAACCAAGCAGAGACTGTCTCTTAAGTCAAACATTCGCCCTAAACCCCCGAAAGTTGGGCGTTTTCTCCAGGGCTTAAATGTGGGGATTTATCTGCGTGGGTGACTGGTGCCGCGAGGGAGCGGCTTCGCTGTCTCTTATTTCCAATAATTACAACGGCTTATGAGGCTACGCAAGTTAATTGTGAGGCAAGTTGTGAGGGTTTTTGTGGGGCGAAAACTAAACTATTTTAACAGCTAAAGCCCAGTCTACATATACGCGTCGGTCTGAATTTCATTCAGCACCTTCAGAGTTGCTCCGCTCAACGTTCCGTCCTCAGGATTGAAAACAGCCAATATCTCAAACTTGACCACAGCATGATCTTCGACTTCGACGACATGGTCGTTCCAATCTGATCCACTTACAGATGATTCTGAATACTCAGAATAATATTCCCACTTCTCCATGAAGCCACTGAAAAGGCATTCAGAAGAGCCCGATATTCTAATCATGTATTTGTCTGCTATTCTTGCATATTCCGTAACTAGATCGGTGGGCTCACCATACATTGTGATCGTAACGTCACTACTGAATGGTAAGCCTTCCAGTCCAAACATTGTACGATAGGGTAATTCGTTCCCAATTGTCCGTTCGGCAAAGTGATCTATATCATAGTCCAAGTTTAGTTGGCTCCAAGGCCTCCAGCCATCAAGTAAGGGAAGGACATGTGTTTCAAGAGTGAACTGACGGTTTGTGGACCCTAGTATTGCCGCATCATGCCCGTCCAGTTGTTCCATAAGGTCAGGGTGAAGGTCGAATGCGCCTTTTGTCTTAGCGGCTGCGAAATCCGCCGTATTGCTTGTAACGAAAACATGAGGGCCGTTTCCAGTACCAGATGTCACTTTTGCCAGCAAACTTCTCCAAATCAGAAAGTCCTTATGCCCTTCGCCGTTCTCTTTGAAGGGTTTGCAATTCTTATATTCTTCGGTGACTAATTCTTGGGTAGTTACTTCTGGGTACGGAAGCCTTTCGATTTCTAATTCGTTCAGTAGTTCCTCAAGAAAGCCTTCATATTCGTTACACTCTTCATCAACATCTATTGCATGATGAGCGTGGTTAGTAAGCACTCCGACTGCGCGCTCTGCTTTAGTCAATGAGACAACCGCGCTTGATAATCGTTTGCGGTAGTTCCCATGAACTTCATCAATAACAACCTCCGGGACGGCTATAGAAATTCCAGCGAATCTACACACTCTTAGAAACGCCTGAGCCCCCGCTGGTCGAAAAAAGGCGGCATCTATAAAAACGTTTGTGTCTAGGTATAGAGTTGGCACGACATGCTTTATTTATCAACATCAGGCGCAAAATCATCAATACTGTCGAAGATACCCCCTAATTTATCAATTGCTCGATGGGATTCTAAGTACTCAGAGTAGGCTTCCTCTGCGTTATCAATGATTTGATCATAAAATAGCAAGCGGGCATCCAATGCGGCTAAAGCTTCTTCAACCTGCTTCGGCCCGTCGGGCTCGTGCCATTCTGGAGGATGTTTTCCCACTAGACAGATGATGTCCAGAGGCCAATCTTTGTGAGCTCCTTTGTTCAGAATTTTTCTCGTCCCATTTCGGTATTTACGAATTTGTTGGGTCAGTTTATCGATTGGTGTAGCGACAGACTTCCGCTTTAATTCGATTATAACATGACGTGAGGATGTCGTCCGATAGCCGATGTCTATTCGCCCCTTCTTCTGCTCTTTTGACAGCGCAGCAGTATTATCAGATAGGAATTTTTCGACGTTGGTTTCCATAGTTGGGGTGCCTTCGGCCCTCTCCCATGAGGGATCTAGAAGCCAGAGATGTTCAAAAATGTATTTTTGAAGATCTTTCTCTAGGACGTCTGCGTCCATAATTTCTTTGAGTTTACGAATTACGTCTAACCGCATACGTACGATTTGACCATAATAACTTATTTCAAGCTGATCCACGTCGCGAAAAATTGGGAGAAGCGCGCCCATCTTGTCTGACTCAATTTCGTCCAGTGAGTCCAATTGTTCCCGTCGTCGAAAGCTCTCAAAGGCAAGAATAGAAGCTTTGAGAAGCTCTTTCTTATCGTTGTCGTCGTCAGCCCTGATAGTGTTGAATCTGCCGATCCAGCGTTCGGCTTTCTTTTTGGTGTCGCCTGTCAAGTTTTCTAACCAATCATTTACGGCAGGAACAGTCTTGGCCACTTCCGATGCTCGGGAATTCCTAAGGTCTGTCCAAGCTGTCGCAATGTATTTCAACTCGCTTTTTAGGGCAGTAATTAACCCAAGGTACCGTGGATCGTCCTGTTTCAAAGATTGCCTGCTGCTTGTAGCTACATCGTCCTGAGCGTCCTCATCAAGGTCATCGCAATGAAGTTCTCCCACGATATAGTCAGCAAATATTTCTTTGTGTCCAATGCTAGACAGTACATCTTCTTGGGCTAGTTTACCCCGCATGAAAATTGCAACGCGATTTAAGTTGTCAGAGCCATCATCGAAAAGTTGACCGGGTTTGCGGACAGTTCCGATCCAGCCTGTCGCCTTCAGTCCGTGTGAGGTCAGAATTGCATTGAGGTTAGACGATCTATCAAAAGAATCAGTCTCCAGCCTAGTGCTTAAATCGACCAATTCTGATTGGTTTCCGTACGTCCAAAGGTACTCTAACATCAGGTGGTATCCACGGTCGGAGGGACCTATCGTTTCTCCGTCCACTTTCACTTCGAATTTGTTTTGAGGGCCTATAATAGAAAAGCGTCTTGCTACGCGCTTTTTTAGTGCTCCAGTCGTCAGTCCTGTAATTGATTTAGATAGGTTTTCGAGAATAATCCGTGTGCCGACAGATGGATGTTTAGCGTTAATGGACAGTGAGGTTGGCTTATATGGGCCGCCTCCACTTTGCTTAATTTGTGTTTTAATCTGCTGCGCGTCCATTCTGAAAGCCGTCTGTTCACCATCACGTGTCGTGAAAACCGAGGCTACCTTTGCAATCGAGAATATTGAGAGCTTTCCGATACCCTTACGACCCATTGGGTCACGATTAAGATTTTCAGACAAAGGGCCTATTTGATCACGCCGATCAAAGCCTACGGTCAAAAATCGGTCGATGACTTGATCTCGGGTCATTCCATTGCCGTTGTCTTCTACAATGATACTTCCGAGCTTAGGGTCCATATCAATTGTAACAACAGTTGCGTCAGCATCCCAAGCATTGGCGACAATCTCTGAAAGTACGGCAGGAACATTGCTGTAGAGGTTCAAGCCTAGGTGCTGAAGCACACTTAAACTGATGCTCATTTGAAGTGGTCGAATTTTTGTCATGTGTTCTCGTCTATGTGAGAGCGAATTGTCTCAGCAATCCGATGCGCCAAGGTTACAGGAACGGCGTTGCCGATCATTCGCCCCAAACCACTTACATGTATTTTCTCGCCGGGTTTGACGAACTGATAGTCTTTTGGAAAGCCTTGAAGAATTGCACCTTCACGTAATGATAGTGCCCGATTTTGTGTCGGGTGGCCAAACCGCCCATTTCCAAACCCATAGAACTGGGTCGTAATCGTAGGTGATGGCTTGTCTTTACGCATACGCCCATAGACAGAGCCATAACTTTTACCTGTATCTGACTTGTGACAATCAGCGACAAGATGTTCGGGCCAGTCTTTCCACGAACCGCCGGGCTTTGAATTCAGCATGCGTTCCATATTTTTAGCGTTAAGAGATGCTGAGCGATGAAGGGGATCATTGGGGTCGGTTTGGCCAGCTTCCAACTTCGGCAGGCTTCCAATATGATCTTCGACTGTTGGAAGCTCTTTATCTTGGTCGGGTGAAGGTAGCTTAATTGAGCCTAGCCGAGAGCCCACCAAAACCAGCCTTGATCTGGTTTGTGGGAGGCCGAAGTCGGGGCCGTATAGGACGCCAACATCTGGCGCATATCCTAAACGCTCCAAACGTTGAACGAAGTCATCCAATACACGCCCATTAGCGAAATGCCTCAGATGCGGTACATTTTCCATAGAAACGATGTCTGGGAGCGTTCGTTCAATCAACTCTCCAAATTTGCCGACTAAATTCCATTTAGGATCTTGGTTTTTGTGGTTGTAAGTCGAAAATGGCTGACATGGGGCACATCCTACCAATATCCGAATGTCTGAGTCGCCAAATGCATGGGATATATCTTCTTCCGTCAAGGCTCCCATATCACACGCATGAAAGTTGGCGTCATTGTTGTGTTCGTAAGCGTATCGACATCTCTCATCAATATCGTAACCTGCCAAGACATCGAAGCCAGCAAGTTTAAAGCCGTGAGAGAGGCCGCCAGCTCCGCAAAATAAATCGACTACGCCAGCTGAAGTTCGAGGCTTCGATGGCTGATGACTTTTTACCCCAATAGACTCAGCGAGTCGCCGTAAAGTTCCACTTATCGTTCCACCTGTCATTCGAATTCGATAACAGAAGCGGCGTATGATGCAACATTATTGGCACAAGTGTAATTGAATAACACGCAACTAATGTTAGAGTCTCGACTTTGTTATGCTACGCTATGACAACAGGAGAGTGAGTTGAATACTGATGACATCCTCTTTCGAGAGCTAAAAGCCGCAATCTTTTCCTCAAGACGGCAATTGGACAAGCTTGTAGAGAATATCGATTTTAGACTGCCCATGATGCAATGTGCGAAAGCTTTCGACTATCATATGATCGTTCTAGAGGCTCTTGCGCAAACAACTCAAGCCCCATCTCCCGACGATAGACGCAGACAGCTGGCCTATCGCATGGGGCTGCCCCTAATTCTCAAAGCGTTTTATGGTAGAGAATGGGAGGCCGTGAATGGATTAGCCTATGTAGCTTCCGCCGAAGAGCGTTTAGTTGCAGATCAATACCTTCGTCTTGCTGGTTTGGGTGCATACCTTGAAAGAATGATGAAGTTGGTCACTGAAGGATTGATGTCCTTTGAAGTCCGTGAGGGGGTGCACACCTTTATTTTCGATAGGCCTCATAACGATCATGTGGATGCTTTTATTGAATCTCGTTTCAGGAATCAGGAGTTCGCACATCTGTCAAAGACTCTTGAGATGCATATCGCCCCATATGCCTCAAAAATCGAACATGACCTCAAACAGAATGTTCGTCCTTGGAATGAGCGGATGATCGCCTACGAAAGTACACCTCTCCTTGATGAAGTTTTTAGTACGAGAGCCATGGCATATTCGCGCGCTTGCATCGACAACGATGTCTTCAACGAGGGCGATATATTCGGCGATATTCCTTACTCTGCATATCATCACGCGGTCGCAATGCAGACAATGTTTGCGCTGAAGCATGACCTTTTTGTCAAAACCCTAGCCAAAGAGCATTCAAATACATCTTTGCCAGACTGCTATACTATCACGATCTCTAGGGACGAGATACTCCACGCTCTGAAACGAGGGTTCGAGGAATATGGATTGACAGCCGAAAATCGTGCGCTTGCTGATGATTTAAGTGCCCTTCAAAAAATTCTATCTGTGATTTCTGTCGGACCTCATAATGCTTCGCAGCTTGTTCGTCCGGGTGACCCTATCCCCCACTTGATAGAACATACTCCGACATCCTTCATCAGGCTTCGATCGGGCGCACTAGATAATCCTTACGCTTTCTTGCGAAAAAGTCTCTCGGTTGCATTCCCGCGAGACTACAGCCGTGCCCAATCAAGACAGGAAGAAAATCAAATTAAGGCAATCGCCGATGGCGTAGCTCGCCGTTTCCCAAATCTTCAAATGGCGAGTAATATAAAGGCCAGACGGAATGGAAAGGTCCTTACCGATATTGATGTGATACTATTGGATTTAGATCGTGAGGAAATTTACCTGATTCAATTGAAACATCAGGACCCATACGGGGACCGTCTGGATATTCGTAGGGCCCGTAAGGATAAGCTTCTTCAGGAAGTCGAAAGCTGGTTAAATGCCTTAAAAATTTGGCTCTCTGAAGTAGAGCTTACAAGGCTTGCAAAAGACGTTGGATTTAAGGTCCGTAAATCAATTGATCAACTTACGCCAAAGTTTTTCGTTGTGAGTATGCATCACGCCCACTTTCTTGAAGACATCAAAGACCGATATGACTTTGAATACGCCACTTGGCACGCCTTTGTTGAATGCATGGCCCTTAGCGGCTCTTTTAATCAGACAATTGAGCAGCTCTCAACTTTCAATGACGAAGTTCGAGAGCAGCGATTTTCACCCGACTTGCTACTGTTTCCAGATCTTCGTTTCATGGGAATAGATATAGGTTTTTCGGATGAACGTTCTGAGATTTAATTACATGGCGAATATGTTGCACGACTAGGTGTGTTTCCACTCAATAAAATTTACAAACTTTTGACGAGTACCCACTCCTACGAGCAGTGTCTCTAAGTATTATTTCAGGGAGCGTCGCACTGTTCTTTTGTGTCGGCAGTCTGACTTTTTAACATGTAAAACGCCTGATTGTTGTTTCGAGGTTTTAAGAGGTTGTGAGAAGGTTGAGAGCCTATGTGCACACTATTAATTGATATATATCAGTAGGCTACGTCAAAACGTGTGCACACCTCAATTTGCAAAGTGCATACCTAAAACGATGTGCAGACAATGGGTTAACCCATAGGTGTGCACACCTCCTTTTATCTTGCCCTCCACGCCTTCCTCTATTTCGTTTCAAAATTCGCCTCCTGTGGCTCGGCGTGATGCTGTCCAGCGGGCCTGACCGAGCCGCTCCATTACGAGCGAGGCAGGCGCGCTGGACTCGTCGCGAAGCGGCGAAACAAGAGCTTAGAGGATTTAAGAAGGCCTAGGAGAAGGGCCATCAATGACAAAACAAGAGGACATACTGCTCTGCGTCTTCGCCAGACAGGCAGGCCATTCGCTTCACGCTTTCGCTGCGAATACCCTTTGGCTAATCGGTAAAAGGATAGCCATCTAACAACTCCGGTTTGACGGGGTGGACGATCTTTAAGAGCTCGCGTTGGCGGTATTCGAGAGACCCTCCATCGCCATATTCAGGGCGGTCGCTTTTATGCCCCATCAATGTGCATCGCAGACCGTAGTCCAATCCACCCTCTAACATCCGCTTCTCAAAGCTATGCCGCAGACTGTAGATTCGATGATGTTTAGTCGGCAGAAGATTGCGGGATTTGAATGCTCTCAGGAGGGCCTGAGAGAGTAAATCACCTCGATCGCGGTAATGAGGAAAACCCTTGGGAGCCCGTTTCAAAGCCTCTAATGCAACCCCCACGAGGGGGATATCTCTTTCAGAAGAATTCGATTTTAGCTCTCTTTTTGCGGTAGGGCGTATCCTCAGGTTGGGTATTTCGTCGTTCAGTCGGATGTTATTTTGATCGATATTTGTCAGTTCACTCAAACGACAACCTGTCTCAATGAGAACCATTAGGATCAGTGCCGCCTCACGTTTTAGCCCCTTAAAACCGTTTGGTTTGAGTATCTCATTTTGCACCCAATCGTTCGAGAACGGTCTTACTTTATTCAGAATTTTGGGTGAAAATCGTAGGTTTCTGAAAGGGTTTTGTCGGTCTTCCTCGCCAATGTGCTCGAAGTAGCAGCGGTACAATTTACGCAAAAAGCCGAGGTCTTTGTTACCACTGCTGCCGCTCATTGGTTTGCTACCATCGGTCGGATGAATGCGGTCTGCCCAGAACTTTCTCAGGGCTTGAGCGTGGTCGCGTGTGACCTCTCGCATTGGTACGTCGCCATTAATTCTGACGAAATTCGCAACGGCGCGTTGCTTTACTTTGATGTAAGCGTGTAGCTGTTCCGGTGATTTGCTTGACTGTTCATCTAGCGCAATTTCGGACAGATATACCTCCAGCGCCTGCGTAATTGAGATTGGCGAGGGGTCTACGAGCCCTAGAAGCGCATCCGCGTCTCGACATATCTTTGGCTTTGGTTCTTTCAATTCGCCCATTGCATCAATGCGCTTTATAACGTCTTCCAATGTAGCGCGCTTAGCTAAGTCTTTCGCAGGAACGTAGTCATACCCGAGAGTTTGCGCGTGTTGATGCAGGTCCTTCAAAACAGCATTCGATTGAAACCCTCCGAAGGCATTGGGTGCAATTTCACCCCATCTTTGGTCGTCAGCGGCAGCACAAATATCGCGCCGCTGCCGCGCTACCTTACGGCTATCCGTGTCTAAAGACCTATAGATTAGGGTGCGGGTTTCAACGTGCCGAACCGCTTTGGGGACGCGTCTGACGTAGTGCCAGATGTCCTGACGCAGGCGTAAATACTGATCCGGGCGCTTAATTGACTTCATGTCGCCATCTCCTGTGTGCCCATTTGTAAGGCAAAAAGTGAGGCAAATCGCTTAGTCTATAAAAGGCGGCTTTAGGCCAGTCGAGGTTTTCTTAAGTCTTTCAATGACTTGCGTGATTTGCATGAAGAGAAAGCTGGTGCCGCGAGGGAGAATTGAACTCCCGACCTCATCATTACCAATGATGCGCTCTACCACTGAGCTACCGCGGCC
>ENA-ORXT01001906-ORXT01001906.1-marine-metagenome-genome-assembly--contig:-NODE-1906-length-26494-cov-3.617481_pt1 | contig 26494 bp, 14 predicted proteins | sample MGYA00237868_ERZ511482 | MGnify/ENA metagenome assembly ERZ511482
TTGGTCTTTTTAAAATGAATGATGCAGGATTCTAAATTAATTGATTTATTGAAAGCCTTGAGTAAAAAAGACTTAGCGCAATTGGGGAAATATTTTCAATTTCACTACAGAAAAACAAACAATGCGGTGGTTCTTTTTAACCATCTAGCAGACTTTGCACCAGACTTTAATGCTGAGGACTTAGACAAAGAATTGGCATACAAGCAGGTCTTTAAATCCAAAAGTTACAACGACAATGTGATGCGGAGAACCACTTCTAAATTATTGGAGATGTGTGAAGAGTTTATTGCATTAAACCAGTTGCAGCAAAACGAGAAAGCCAAGAAATTAGCGCTTATGCGTTTTTACAACGAACAGGGTTTGGACAAGCATTTTAAATCGGTTTATAGAACCTGGCAGAAAGATCAGCAGCAAGCAGGACAGATTGATGAATTGTATTTTTTTAATCAGTTTTTGGTGGAGCAAGAAATCTCTAATCAAATATTCAGACAACAAGACCGTTCTGTTGAACCCAACCTAAAAAGTATTTCCAAAGAGCTGGATAATTTTTATTTGATGCATAAATTAAAGGTTTGTTGTACCAGCGTCAATTATCAATTATTAAGCAATACAAAATACGAATTGTCTTTGGTGTCGGAAGTGTTGGCGCACATCGAGCACAATAAAGAGCAGCAAGCACCCATTGTAATGGCGTATTATTATGCATTGTTTACCTTAACCCATCCCGAAGAAGAACAGTATTTTGTCCAGTTCAATAAAACACTTTTTGACAATTTTGTTCAATTTCACCCCGAAGAACGAAAAGATCTTTTTACGCTATTACAAAATTATTGTATCAAGAAGATTAATGATGGAAATCGGACCTATTTGTCAAGGCTTTTCCAGTTGTATAAAGATGGTTTGAATACAGCTATTTTATTTGATGAAAACAGTTTGTCTCCCTTGGATTTTAAAAACATTGTTACTTTGGGCGTGCGGCTTTCTGAGTTTGAGTGGACCGAGCATTTTATTAAAAAATACACCATCAATCTAGATGTTTCTATAAGAGCATCTTACCAGGATTACAATCTGGCTCGTTTGTTTTTTGGTAAAAATGAATTTGAAAAAGTTTTAGAATTATTAAGTAAAGTCGCTCATCAGGAATTATTTATGCTTTTAGACACCAAAGTTATGCAGCTCAAATGCTATTATGAATTAGAGGAATTTGAAGTGATGCAATCGTTGTTGGAAAGTTTTAGAATACTGTTGTTAAGGCGAAAAAGTTTGGGCTATCATAAATCACGTTATCAAAATTTTATTAAGTATTTGAATAAATTAATGCGTTTGAATCTCTTTGATAAGACAGAAAAAGAGGGTTTGATTGAAGAAGTTGTGGCTGCTCCACAGTTGTTGGAGAAGGATTGGTTTTTGAAGAAGTTGGAGGGATGAGGTTTTATGCTTGTGTGGTGTCTTTTTTTGAACCATTAAGGAGTTAAGGTGATTAAGGCTTCATTAAGGTCTAAGCTATAAAAAGCCCAATAGAAACAACTGAAGTCGTTCTATTGGGCTTTACTAGATTATTATTTAACTAAACGCACATTTACCACATTTAATTATTACTAATGGTAATCTTTTTGAGTCCTCTACCATTTTTGGTCAGCAACTCCATCATATAAATTCCATCAGACAAATCACTCAAATCCAGTGTACGCAAATCACCGTCTGTTTCTTTATTGAACACATGCATTGTTTGCCCAAGAACATTGATAATGGTAATTTGATTGATGCTTTCCAACTGATTTAAGTCGATGTTGAAAATGCCTGAAGATGGGTTTGGGTATACATTAAATTTAATCTTGTTCACCTGGCTGATACTCGTCATTGTATCAATCATCATTGAATCAATGGGCATTTCAATTGTATCTGTCACCGTAAAAGTTGCACCCAAAGGCAGGTTTCCTTTATTGATTAAATAAGACGACACAATCAAATGAGGGTTAAAGCCATCGTCGCAGTTTAGACAAGTTACTCCGGTAACACAATCGGGATTGTTTGAGTTACAAAGGTCTACATAACCTTCGTCGAAAACATAACCTAATTCCACTTGTTCTTCTGCAACCACATTTATCAAATCAAAATCAAACCAAGGGGCAATAGAACCTGGGCACCAACCAGCACGATTAAATTCCCAAGTACCCAATTGGTTGTTGCAGCCATCGGGATTTGGATCACAGCTTGCCCAATTGTTTTGAGCGAAAGTCTGTTCACCACCTACCCAAATGTGGTGGGTATTGTTGCTGAACTCTGCGGCATTGTCCGTATTGTTTACTCCCCAACCGTGACCACTAGACACCAATTTGATTCTAGAAGCTATGGTGTTTTCTGGGTATGTTGGATTAAGCGCTTCGGTCGGTTGTAAATTAGAAGGGTTACCAAAATCATAAGTAGCGTTCCATAATTTTTGTATTGAAGAGTAATTGTATGCTGGTGCACCACCTGTATAATCTAAATCGAGTGAATACAAAAAGCCATTGTCAAAAGTAACCAGTGTTACTCTAAAATCAATTTTACCTTGAAGCGCAGACATAAAATCGGTCAAGTCAATTTCACTATTACAGGCAATACCAAAAGGCGTAATATAGCGGATGATTTCGTACCATTCTCCATTGTGTCCTTTGGCTTCAATAGAAGAAACCCTATCCCAAGGATCACAATCTCCACCTTCACAACCAATGGTTAAATTACCCACAATCTGATTAAATGCCCCCAAATAACAAGGGAGGGTAGCCGTCACTGTTTCTTCGCTGTCGTTGACAAAAACGTGTACATCACTAAAAGCATTGACCGACGTATTGTCCATTTGATCAATTACATTAAAAGGCAATGTCAATACATTGTTGGCACCATAATTATTGGTCGCTCTAATATTTAAGGTATAAGAACCGTGTGCAGGAGGCAACCAATAAGCGGTATAATGATCATTGCCCCAATCGGTGGCTTCTATCACTGTATCGCCAATTTCAAAGAACACATTGCCTACCGAAAACAGTTCTGGATAGTCAATATTTGCAATGGTCGCCAACTGAATGGGACGCAATTCAGGTACAAAGACATCGGCGGCAAAATATGGACTTCGGTCTTCTATTTCGGGTGTAAAAGTCATAGGATCTAAGACCTCAAAAACCACATCAATTTCAGAAGCAGGACCAAAAGTGCCATCTCCTGCTTGTGAAGCTCTTACGACAACTGTTCCAGGCGTTCCGTCTAAGGTAATGGTGTTTCCGCTGATAGATGCAGGACCCGACACAATGGCAAATTCTACAGCTAAACCAGAACTTGCCGAAGCAGCAATCGTAAAAGGCTCGTCTGTTGTGAGTTTGTTGGGAATGGCAGGAAAAGCAATGGCTTGGAAAGTGACATCAAGTTCTCCACCAAAGTTTGAGGTTTCCCCTACCAAAGCAAAGTCTGTTAAGATACCATCTCTTTGTCCACCACCTACTTCACTAATCAAATTGGTGATAGAGGTATTGTCTGCACCAGGTACTCCTTGATTAAATTTGTAATACAACTCCAAATTGGGTTCGTTGCCCTGTAATTCGTTGGCGATCATATCTTGAACTTCTGCTTGGGTCAATCCTTTGCTCCAAAGCGAATATTCGTCTATACGACCATTAAAGTAAAAATTAAACGGGCTGATGTGGCTGCCAATCGACAGAGGGGTATCTTCTGAAGTGATGGGACCATTTGGTGAAATAGCAGAGCCCACAACCTCTCCGTCTAAATATAAGGTTACATTTGACCCGTCGTGTACCCAAGCATAGTGCTGCCAGACTTCTGGAATTACAGTAAAAGCAGGCGCAACAACTTCACTGGTTGCTCCATTGACAATATAGCGGCATTCCAAAAGCCCATTATTTAACTGAATTAAATACATTTCACCATCTCCAGAACCTCCATTTCTAAAGCCAGTCATCCCTTTACCATATTGTAAAGCATCACAATAAAACCAACCAGCCATGGTCACGCCATCGGCACCAGCGATGTATTTAGAAGCTATGGGGACTTCTACAAAATCATTGTTGCCGTCAAAATGTAGGTATTGGTTGGATTGTCCCATTAATGGTAATTGCATCATCGCAATCATAAAAGAGAAGCAGCTTATAAATAGCCACTTTGAATTGTAAAGTTTGTTCATATATCTTTTGTTTTTAGTATTTTAATCTTTTAGGAGTTTAGTGTTTTAGGTGTTTAGGAGTTTAGTGGTTTATGGTTTTGGGTATTTAAAAAACACTAATCCCCTAAAATGCCAAACCCCTAAAATGCCAAGCCCCTAATCACGGCATCCACCAAACCTTATTTGTCACCACATCACCTCCGATGGTTCCAGCGTGTGCTGCCCAATTATCGGGGTTGTTTTCTACTTCTGATGGTGGATAAACAAAGCGATAATGTTGTGAACGTTCGCCCTCTATGGGGGTTGCGCTTGTTCTTCTGCCCAATGAATAAGCTTCCCACGGTTGTCTGAATGCATCAATCCAACGCTGAGTATAGATTAAATTTAGATAATCTGCGCCATCTGTCCAAATAATATTTGGATGGTTATAAATAGAAAACTCCTCGTTGACAGCAATACTTGGAACTGCATTGGTCCAGCTGGGTGTGTTGGCGACCAAATTGTACCAAAATTTAATAGAGTTGGTTACCCCTGCTTTATAGCTGGTTTTTGCCAGACTTTCATCTACGGCAACACCCATTCCACGTAGATAAATTTCTGCTTTTAAGAATTTTACTTCCGAAGCCGTCAAAAATAATTCTGGAAGATAACTTTCATCTCTTGCCATATAATAATGGACAGGCGAAAAGATACATTTCGATCCTTTTACACCAAAATTAGCATCCCGTACTTGCTGATAAGGCGTTCCACCCGAAGGAGGCGTATTGGCATCAGGAATTTGAGGAAACGGAACCCATTCATCTGCATTATTGGTTTCAAAAAACACCTTGACTCTTTTATCAAAAATACCACTGCCATCGGTGCTGTCGTGTTCGCTCATTAAATTCCAAATATTGCTTCCCATTCGGATTTTATTGTGCTCTCTAAACGACCAATTCAATCCTTCGTTCAACCAGCCAATTCTACCAGGCCACATTCCCACATCTTCATCAAATTCAATCAATGGCAATTCATTTTCCAATACATCAGCAATGACAGCGGAAGCGAAATTGGGATCTTTTTCATACATACGCACTGCATGTCTGAGTCGCAAAGAATTGGCAAATTTTACCCACATCAACATATCCCCATCAACAGTTTGTCGAAACTGCTAATGTCTACATAAGGCTCTTCGGATTCGGTCATTGGATTGGGGAAAACGTTGGCATTTTCATTGACCCATTGTAAATCTTCTAATAAAAATTTATAAATAGATTCTTGAGAATCAAAAGCTGGGCGAATGAATTCTAAGCCTTCAAATCCTTTACCAGCATCGAAAAAGGGAATGCCCCCAAATAAATCTATAAGGCGAAAAGTTTTATACGCCAATGCCGTTTTTAACATCGCTCTGACATTGTTCATCGTTTCTTGTTCGCCTTCAAAATTATCCAATTTGTTTTGAATGTCTCTGATATCGGCAAGAGCCAAATAATAGCGATTCCAAACCTCTTCCGTTCCAACACTCACATTCTGAAAAGTAGGTGCAGTCAAAGCGGCTTGCTGTGTTATTTTATATAAAATTTCATTGTGCAAATAAAGCTGCTCACTCCAACCCAAAATCATTGATTCGATCACACTGTTAAACAATGGTCCAATTTCTACTTGCGTTGGTTGAAAAGGATTGGTGTTCAACTCCTCAAAATCTTCTTCACAAGACACCCAAAGCAGCAAACTTGATAAAGTAATTATTAAGTAAATATATTTCGTTTTCATAGTTGACGAGTGATGGATGATAGGTGATAGGTGATAGGTGATGGATGATAGGTGATAGGTGATAGGTGATGGATGATAGGTGATGGATGATAGTTGGTGGTTGATGATTGCATGAAAAGATCACCGATCATTTATCAACGATCATCTATATTTAAAAGCTCGCATTAACAGCAAATCCAAAAGAGCGCATACCAGGCAGCGAAGCCCATTCGAGTCCTTGCGCATTACCAGCACCATTGTTGCCTTCAGGATTGATTCTATCGGGTAGGGAAGTGTACAAATAGCCCACATCTCTAGCCACCAAAGAAACACTCAGTTTTTCAAATATTTTAGACTTGCTTGTAAAGACCTCATTGAATTCATAAGTCAAAGCAACCTCCCTTAGTTTTATCCAAGAATTTTCTATTACGCCTGGTGTGGTCAGCCATTTCCCCCAACCTCCAGCATTTGGAATGTATTTATAATAATAATGTACTACCTTATCGTTGGGTGTTCCATCGGCATAAACGCCATCTAAGACGATTCCTACATTTCGGTTGTTCCCATCGGGATCGGTATAAGGTAAGCCGCCACCTTCACGTTCAACTAAAGTTGTAGGGCTTTGTCCATTTTGTAAACCAGAAACATAAGAACCCGAATAAATATCGCCGCCCCATTTGGTATCGATGAGCGTGCTCAAAGACAATCCTTTTCCGCCCATTCGCATACTCCAACCTCCTATAAAGTTAGGAGAAGCATTACCGACGGGTACTCTAGTATCTGTAAACAAATAATGGGTACCTTCATCGTTTAGGATGGGTTGCCCGTTTTCATGATAGATGTAATCATACCCCACAATGGTTCCAAAATCATCTCCTTCTCTGGCTGCAATGGCTGGACCATTTAGTCCCCAAATATCAGCCAATTCTAAAATTTCTGCACCGCTTTCACCCAAGCTTACGACTTTGTTTCTATTTCTAGCAATATTAAAAGAAGTCTCTAAAAAGAAGTTTCTGTTTTCAATAATTTTCAAATTTAGAATGGCTTCAACTCCTTGGTTTTCCAGCTCACCAGTATTGATTGTTACAGAATTTGCACCAGAAGAAGCAGGCAATGGCGCATCCAATATCTGGTCAAAAGAGTTGATTTTATAATACGTAAAATCTAGATTTATTTTATCATTAAACAAGCCCATTGTAAGACCTGCTTCATAGGACTTTGCCAATTGTGGTCTTAACTCCAAAGGAGGTATTGTTTCTTCAGCAGAGGCAGTCTGGCTTCCGCCAAAAATACCAATATCATACACCCTGTCTAATTGAAAAGGATCGGTATCGGTTGCTGTTTCTGCATAAGCTGCTCTCAGTTTTAGGAAACTCAAACCTTCCCAACCAATGTCAAAAACTTCTGTTGGAATAAAACTCAATGAAGCAGAAGGATAGAAATAATCGTTGCTGTCAATGGGCAATGCCGAACTCCAATCATTTCGCCCAGTTAATTCTAAAAACAAATAATTCTTCCATCCTAGATTAAGGAAACCAAAGACCGAATTGATTCTTTTTTCATAGCGAAACTCTTGTGGAATGTTTACATCTAATTCACTAGCAACATTGTTAAAAGCAAACAAGTTTGGTGAAATCCATTTGTCACTTCCTGTTTTCAATCCATATTGACTGCGTCCCCATTGTGAACCTCCTACAGCAAAACGAACATTGAGGTTTTCGGATAAAAATCCATTTTTATAAGCGGTCAATAAAAACTCATTGTTGTTGACAACATCTCTGGTCAATTCATTAGAGTAAGCACCTTCTAAAATACCCAAAGGATTGATCGGGTTGTTTCTGGTTTCAAACTGATTGAGGGTAAAATCCATTCCCAGTCTTCCTGTTAAATTCAACCAATCGGTGATGTCGTATGTTAACGACAAAGCCCCTAGTAATTTGTCTCTTCCCAAAGTCGTATTGTTGTTAAAAGTGTTCCACCAAATGTATTTGCCAGAATACTTATAAGGGAAACCATCATGTTCGTTCCTAGAACCATCGGGTAAAACATAAAGGTCTTTTTCCAATCCTTTATAACTTCTTGGGAAACTGTACAAAATACCTTTCGCAAAAGAATTATCATGGTCATCTCCCAAAGCAGGGCTGTTTAAGCGATTGTAATTGATGTAGTTGATGGATACATCTGCTTTTACCTTTGATGAAATGTTTAGGCTGGCACCTACATTTACTGTCGTTTGATCGTATTCGCTATTCGGAACAACAGCCGTATGGTCTGAGCGAGTCAAAGAAACCCGCATGGTTCCCATTTCACCACCACCAGAAAAAGCCAAATTATGCGTAGTCGTTTGACCATTGTTGTAAAACAATTTAAGGTTGTCGGGCTGCGGATCGTATGGACGAATTTCACCATCCCACCATTCAATCATTTGCCCCTCCATTTTTGGTCCCCATGAAACACCTGTTCCATAAAAGCCAAAATTAGCAGAGGTAAAAGGATCTTGTTCAGGGAAAAAACCAGCTTCTGTTAAATGCTTGGGCAATTCACCATCGTTTTGGGTAAAAGTCGGTTCTAAAAAGGTAGAAGGCGCTCCAGCACCATATACATTCTGTACATCACGATAGCGATACGGCTGAATAATTTTATGTTGAATGGAGTAATCAATGCCTATACCTTTACGTTTGGTTCCTCTCTTTGTCGTAATAATTATCACACCATTGGCACCTCTTGAACCATATAAAGCGGAAGCGGTTGGACCTTTTAAGACATCCATGCTTTCAATATCTAACGGATTGATGTTGTTGATTGCCGAACCCCAGTCGGTTCCCCTACCAATGCTTTCCATACCAGGTACGTTTTGCAAAGGAACACCATCTACAATAATGAGTGGTTGGTTGTTTCCTGAAAGATTGTTGTTTCCCCTAATCGTGATTCTGGTCGTACCGCCATCAACCCCATTGGGCGTCGCAATTTGAACACCAGCAGATCGACCACTCAAAGCACTCACCACATTGGATGCATTGGATTTCTCCAATTGTTCCCCATCAAAGTTTTCGGTAGAATACCCAATCTCCCGTTTTTGTCTTTTGATGCCCAAAGCCGTAATTTGAACCTCCGAAAGCTGTTCCACATTGGGTTTCATATTAACGGTAAAAATTCGCTGTGTACCCACCTCTATTTCTTGGGTCGTATATCCAATATATTTGAAAATCAGCACAGAGCGTTCAGACGAAACAGATAGTTTAAACACCCCATCGAAGTCGGTGACGGTTCCCGTGCCCATATCTTCTTTTAACACCACTGCAGCTCCAATAATGGGATCTCCATACTCATCCATCACAGTTCCTTGTATGGGAATATCCTGCGCCTGAATTTGAAAACCAAACAAACAAAAAAGGAATAGGGAAGCAATGATGCCCTTCGTGTTTAATCGATTTAGCGAAAAAGGGCAAATATCTTTAGTTTTTGAGGTCATTTATGCTGTAAATGTTGTGAAATCAAAAGTAAAAAATAAAAATGCATTAATCACATTTGTCGGCTTATATTTACATACAAGGTGGGGGAGATGTCCGTAATTTTTCACTTCGTAAAATCCTGATGCCACAGGCACAATTGTCTGTATCAGGATTTGTAGGATTATAAGATTTGCAGGATTTTTTCTATGATATTTTTTTTACAAACATACAATAAGGTGTCTCATTCCACATTTTTGTAATACCTTAAAGTTCCGAAATCCCGAAATCCCGAAATCCCGAAATCCCGAAATCCCGAAATCCCAAACCCCCCAAAACCCCAAAACCCCAAACTCAAAAATGAATAATTCCAACCCGAATTCCTTTAAAATATTTGAAGACGATGCCTTCCAGTTAAAAAGAGCCTTCGGGCGATAATGCGTACTGTATTTGCTGGCAGAATGGAGTCGAGCCAAAATATTTAATTCTATGGTCTCCTAAAAATCAAGAAAATCCAATAATCTTGTGAATCCTGATGCCGAAGGCACAAATGTCTGTATCAGGATTTTCAGGATTATAAGATTTACAGGATTTTTACTATGATATTTTTTTTTACAAACATAAGGTGTCTCATTCCACATTTTTGTAATACCTTAAAGTCCCGAAATCAAAACCAAAAACACTCATGAAATTTTACACCCCATTATTTTTCATCCTACTATTATTTACCACTACCATCTTTGCTCAAACTCCCTTAACCGATCACGTCAACACCTTCATAGGTACAGGCGGTCATGGGCATACTTTCCCTGGTGCAACGGCTCCTTTTGGGATGGTCCAACTCAGCCCTGATACTCGACTAGAAGGGTGGGATGGCTGTGGAGGCTATCATTTTACCGATTCTATTGTCTACGGATTCAGCCATACGCATTTGAGTGGCACAGGCGTAAGTGATTATGGCGATGTGTTGTTGATGCCTTTTACGGGTGAAACTTTTTTTAACAATGGTGCCGATGGAGAAGAAGGCTATCGCTCTAATTTTAATAAAACAACAGAAAAAGCGGCTCCGGGATATTATGGGGTAAAACTCGAAAAACACAACATTGATGTGGAGTTGACGGTAACGCCAAGAGCTGGTTTTCATAAATATAGGTTTCCCAAAGGGGCAGAGAAAAAGTTGATGATTGATTTGGAACATAGAGATATGCTCTTGGAGGGGATGGTGGAGCAAGTGGGGGATTATTATATTCAAGGTTGGCGTTATTCCAAGGCTTGGGCAGAAGATCAACGGGTCCATTTTACCATTCGTTTTAACCATAAAGTAAAGTCTGTTGCTCGTAATAAAAACAAAACGATTGCTGCGGTCAGTTTCTTTGAGGAAAAAGAAAGTACAGATGACCTGATGGTACAAGTTGGAATCAGTGCAGTCGATGTAAAAGGGTCTCAGTTAAATTTGGAAACCGAATTGACGGATTGGGATTTTGAAAAAGTCAAGGCGGATGTTCAGCAATTGTGGGAGACCGAATTGTCTAAAATAAAAGTAACATCTGAGGATAAAGACAAGTTAACGGTCTTTTATTCGGCGCTCTATCATACCATGATTGCCCCCAATTTATATACCGATGTGGATGGGCGTTATAGAGGAACCGATAACCAAATTCACCAAGCCGATGACCATACACAATACACCATTTTTTCTTTGTGGGATACCTATCGTGCGGCGCATCCATTGTACACCATTATTGATGAAAAACGGACCAACGATTTTATCCAAACTTTTTTAAATCAGTACGAGCAAGGTGGACAATTGCCGATGTGGGAATTGGCAAATAATTATACGGGTTGTATGATTGGATACCATGCCGTTCCCGTTATTGCAGATGCTTACGTTAAGGGAATTCGAGGCTATGACGCAGACAAGGCGTTGGAGGCGATGATGGCGAGTTCAAAGGCTCAAAAATTGGGCATTCCTGAATACATAAAAGGTGGTTTTATTCCTGGTGAAATAGAGGCGGAATGTGTGTCTAAAACCTTGGAATATGCCTACGATGATTGGACCATTGCACAAATGGCAAAGGCGATGAATAAGCAAGAGATTGCCGCAGAATATTATCAAAGGGGACAGTATTATAAAAATGTTTTTAATGATGAAACAGGCTTTATGCGGGCTCGTTTGAACAACCGTTGGTTCTATCCATTTTATCCAGAAGAAGTCAATTTTAACTATACAGAAGCCAATGCTTGGCAGTACAGTTACTATGTTCCGCAGGATGTAGCAGGCTGGATGGAAATGTTGGGAGGAGACGAGGCATTGTCGGATAAATTAGATGATTTGTTTGCGGCGAAATCTGAAAGTTCTGGGCGTCATCAGGTCGATATTACGGGCTTGATTGGACAGTATGCCCACGGAAACGAACCGAGTCACCACATTGCTTATTTGTATAATTTTACAGGAGAAGCCCACAAAACACAATCACTTTGTCGCCAAATTATGGACAATTTATATACGACAGAATCCGATGGTTATTCGGGCAACGAAGACTGTGGTCAAATGTCTGCTTGGTTGGTCTTATCTGCATTGGGTTTTTACCCAGTAACACCTGGTTCTGATCAATACATATTGGGCAGTCCTTGGTTTGATTCTGCTGAAATTTTACTTGAAAATGGAAAAACGTTTAGTATAAAAACAGAGAACAATAATGAAGTAAATCAGTATGTGCAATCCTTAACGGTAAATGATCAGGATTATGCCAACAGTTTTATTACCCACGGTATGATTACGGCTGGTGCCAATCTGGTTTTTACGATGGGAGCTGAAGCATCGGGTTTTGGCAAAGCAAGAATTAACAGACCCGTTACTTCAATCAATAGTCAGCCCATTGTAGCGGTTCCAGCAGTGGTAAAAGGAGGCAAATCGTTCTTCGATGAAACAGAAATTCATCTACATTCGGTTACCAAAGGTGCCACCATTTATTACTCGATAAATGATGGTGTAGAACAAAAATATAAAGGTCCGATTACCCTTAAAGAAACGGCTGTTTTACATACTCGTGCCGAAAAAGAAGGTTACATCTCCAGCGCTTCCGCTAGCAGTCATTTCTTTAAAATGGAAGAAAATAGAAACATTACTTTAAATACCGAATATGGCAATCACTATTCTGCCGGAGGCGACAAAGCACTCATTGATTACATTCGTGGAGGCAATGATTATCGGACAGGAACATGGCAAGGATATGAAGGAGTAGACATTGATGCGGTAGTCGATTTGGGTAAAAAAAGAAAGATTTCGACGTTGAGTATTGGCTTTTTACAAGACGAAAACAGCTGGATTTTTATGCCAACGGAAGTGCGGTTTTATGGCTCAACAGATGGCGTTGATTTTAAATTGTTGGGCACTTCTTCTTCTGATGTCAGCCCTAAGGAAAAGGGAACCATTCTCAAAGATTTTATATTGCTTGCTGACACGAAAGTGCGTTATGTAAAAGTGGTAGCGAGTAATTTGGGTATGTGTCCGGATTATCATAAAGGTGCTGGAGGGAAGTGTTGGATATTTGCGGATGAGATAGTGGTTGAGTAGGGCGCCTACGGCTTCTGGACCGCCTACGGCTTTATGACCGCTTGCCTTCGGCATTGCTTTAAGACCGCTTGCTTCGCATTGCTTTAAGACCGCTTGCTTCGCATTGCTTTAAGACCGCTTGCTTCGCATTGCTTTATGACTGTTCGCTTTGCTCACTTTTGGACTTTTTTGTGTTGATGACGTCGCTGGTCTTAGAACATTTTAAAAAGAAAATTCTAGAAAGACCTATCTCCTTTTACACAGAATAAACCTATTTTTGCAGCCGATTAAAGGGAAACAGAAGTTTTACATCATTTTGAAACGAATTTTCGTAAAAAGGTGTAATCATTTTAATCAAAGATGAGCAGGAAACAAAGAAATCAATAAAACAAGCACGAACCAAAGAAAACACCGAGCACCAAGTACCGTGCATCGAGCAAAACAAACAAACTATGAGCGAACTTTCCGCCAAATACCAGCCGCAAGACGTAGAACAGAAATGGTACGATTACTGGTTAGAAAATGACTTTTTTAGTTCTACACCGGATGACCGTCCGAGCTACAGCATTGTTATTCCGCCACCCAATGTAACGGGCGTCCTGCATATGGGACACATACTCAATAACACCATTCAGGATGTCCTTATTCGTCGGGCAAGAATGATGGGGTATAATGCTTGTTGGGTTCCTGGTACCGACCATGCCAGTATTGCGACAGAGGCTAAAGTGGTGAAGCTACTTAAGGAAGAATACAATACCACTAAATGGGACATTGGGCGTGATAAATTTATGGAACACGCTTTTGAGTGGAAAGAAAAATATGGTGGGATTATCTTAAATCAATTGCAGAAGTTGGGCGCTTCTTGCGATTGGAAACGTACCCGTTTTACCATGGAGCCCAAACTATCGGAAGCCGTTATTGATGTCTTTATTGATTTACATGAAAAAGGACTGATTTACAAAGGTGTTCGAATGACCAATTGGGACCCGCAAGCCAAAACGGTGGTTTCTGATGAGGAGGTTTACTATAAAGAGAACAAAGCCAAATTGTACCATGTTCGCTATAAAGTGGCCGACAGCGATGAGTATGTAACGATTGCAACCACTCGCCCAGAGACGATTTTGGGCGACTCTGCAATCTGTTTTCACCCAGAAGATCCTCGTTACCAAAAGTACAAAGGCAAGAAAGCCATTGTGCCATTGATTGGTCGTGAAATTCCCTTTATTTTCGATGAATATGTAGATATGGAATTTGGAACGGGTGCTTTGAAAATCACACCTGCGCATGACCCAAATGACCACGAATTGGGTAAGAAACATAATTTAGAAACCATCGATATTTTTGATGAAACGGCGCATTTGAATGAAACAGCACAGCTATTTGTAGGCGAAGACCGATTCAAAGCAAGAAAGTTAATGGCGAAGGCTTTGGAAGAAGCTGGACATTTGGTGGAGATAGAAGAAATTGACAATAAAATTGGGTATTCTGAGCGAACACACGTAATTATTGAGCCTCGTTTGACTGATCAGTGGTTTGTAAAAATGAAGTCTTTGGCAGAAAAAGCTTTGAAAGTGGTTCGTGACGAAGACATTAAATTCTTCCCCAAACATCAGGAAAATACCTATTATCATTGGCTGGACAATATCCGTGATTGGTGTATCAGTCGTCAATTGTGGTGGGGACAGCGTATTCCTGCTTATTACCTAAAAGACGGGAAAGCCATTGTTGCTAAAACGAAGGAGGCTGCTTTGGAAAAAGCAAAGACCATGACAGGCAATGATGCTTTAACGATGGATGATTTGCGTCAGGACGATGATGTGGTGGATACTTGGTTCTCTTCTTGGTTGTGGCCGATGTCTGTTTTTGATGGTTTTGAGGATAAAACAGAGTTGGACTATTATTATCCGACCAAGGTAGTGGTAACAGGCGCCGACATCATCTTTTTCTGGGTAGCAAGAATGATTATGGCAGGAATGGAATTTGAGGGGCAAAAGCCTTTTGATGCCGTTTATTTTACAGGAATGGTTCGGGATGAACAACGCCGTAAAATGTCAAAGTCTTTGGGGAATTCTCCCGATGCTTTGAAGTTGATTGAAAAATATGGTGCCGATGGTGTTCGTGTAGGAATGTTGTTTTGTTCGCCTGCTGGTGGAGACTTATTGTTTAATGAAGAGTTGTGCGAACAAGGGGCAAAGTTTTGTAATAAAATTTGGAATGCCTTGCGTCTGGTAAAAGGATGGGAAGTTGTTGGGGGTAAAAATGAGGAGAACCAACCTGCGATAGATTGGTTTGAAAATAAGCTACAAGAGACCCTTCATACTTTAGAAAACCGCTACGATCAATATCGGATTTCAGAAGCTTTAAAAACTTCTTATTCATTTGTATGGACTGATTTCTGTTCGGATTATCTGGAGATGATCAAACCTCCTTATCAAAAACCAATAGACTTATATACTTATGAAACAACTGTTGCGTTTTTTGAAGAAATTTTGAAAATGTTACATCCTTTGATGCCTTTTATTACAGAAGAGATTTACCATCAATTAAGAGAACGTGAAGCCAAAGATGGAGTCGTTGTCGCTGATTTTCCTAAGGCAGGTGATTTTGATGAAGTAATTATAGCTAAGGGAGACAGAGCAAAAGAAATTATGTCGGCTGTTAAAAATGTTCGAGCGAAATTTGGAATTTCACCACACAAGCCTTTGGCTGCTTATGCAAAGGTTGCGAATGAAGCAGACTATACCGATTTCCATCCAATCATCGTAAATAAAGCTACCTTGAAAGGCTTGGAGTTTGTTACTGAGGAGCCAGCCGATACGGTAAATTTCTTAATAGGAAACGATACCTTCTACGTTGCCACAGAGATAGAAATAGATGTGGCCGCAGAAAAAGCCAAATTAGAGGAGGAGCTTAAATATCATCAAGGATTCAAACAAAAGATTGAGAAGAAACTCAGTAATGAACGTTTTGTCAATAATGCACCCGAAGCAGTTGTCGCTGGAGAACGCAAGAAAATGGCGGATTCAGCAGCTAAGATTACGGCAATAGAAGAAGCTTTGGCGAAGTTGTAGATGGTCAACGGTCAACGGTTAACGGTAAACGGTAAACGGTTGATGGTAGACGGTTGATGGTAGACGGTTGATGGTAGACGGTTGATGGTAGACGGTTGATGGTCAACGGTCAAGAAATACGATTTATAAAAGGCATTTAGCAATTATTTTGTTGAATGCCTTTTTTACGTTCTACGTTCTACGTTCTACCTCGCAGGGCGCAGGGCGCCAAAAGGCAGATAAAGAGTACGTACCATAAGCTGCCTTTTGGCTCAAGAAAGGCGAGCAAGAACCACCTTGATATATTGATAACGTAATATCCCTGCCCTTACTTAGCCGATTGACAACACTTGTATCGTACTCTTTATTTGTCAATCGTCTTGCCTAGCTTCTGTATTTCGTTGGTGTTTCGTTGGTGTTTCGTTGGTGTTTCGTTGGTGTTTCGTTGGTATTTCGTTGGTGTTTCGTTGGTATTTCGTTGTCTTGCTATTTGCACCCCATCAACTTTTCCATTATTTTTGCTCTACTACAAATTTCTAACAACACACAACACAAAAATATTGATTAATGAAATACCAACCCAATACCATTTATCACATATATAATCAAGGGAACAACCGTCAACAAATATTTTTTACCCACGCCAACTATCTTTATTTTATTAAAAAAATGAGGACGCATCTATTGCCCAATGCACACATATTGTGTTATTGCTTGATGCCCAATCATTTTCATTGGTTGGTGTATACAAGGAAGGTTGGATGTGAAATTTTCACTCAAAAAGGAAAATCCAATCATGTCATTCCACAACAAAATTTGAGTAAGTCTATTGGCGTTTTATTGAGTAGTTATACCCATGCAATTAATAAACAAGAAAATAGAACAGGGTCATTGTTTCGAAGTAGGACAAAAGCCAAAGACGGAAGCGAAGGTAGAAACTTTTATAAAGACGGAAAACCTCGTTTTAGTTTTACCAAAGACGAATATCATTATGCAAGAATCTGTTTTAATTATATTCACAAAAACCCTGTAAAGGCAAGGCTTTGTCGCAATCAAGAAGATTGGATGTATTCTTCAGCACCGGATTACAATAATACTCGTAAAGGAACTTTATGTAATAAGTATTTGACAAAAGCTTTATTGTTTGAGAATTGCGAAGAACGCAGTATTGAGTGTTTCACCCAGTAATCGTCTTTTTTACATTGACCAGATAACTTTTTCCGATTGGTAATTGCTGATCGTCAAATTTAATTTGGTTTCCATTAATAGAAACGATGTGATTGATGTTGACGATGTATGATTTATGTATTCTTAAAAATTGATCTGATGGCAATTCAGACTATAAATGACTTTATTGTCTTTTAAACTGATGAAATTAGATGGGCTGTTTGTAGGTTGTTCAGCAGCATGAACGATTGGATTGGTATGAAATTCTTTTTCTAAAAGCAGCACTTTTTTTAGTCTTTCTAATGCTTTGATAAATCTGGTGAGTCTTATGGGTCAGAGGGCAATCTTTAAATGTTAAGAATCGTTGGGCTATTGCAAAGCAAAGATTTACCAGAAACATATCTGTTCCTTTTTACAGTGTTTTTTCACTTTGGGCACTAGTGGGCTGTTTCTTGTTTTACAATGCAACGATTCTTAATGAATCTACCAATGAAACAGAGGAGAATCATATGAATATGACCTATGAAGGAATATATAAGAAGTACGAAAATGTAGATCAGCCAAGAATTATAGCGTTGGACCATACCATTGATATTTATCCAAATACTAGAATGATGAAAGCGAAAACCGAGGTCATTATAAAGAACAAACACAAGCATGCAATCGACTCGATCCATTTTACGACCTCCTATGATTATCAGACCACCATCGACTTGCCAGAAAGTAAAATGGTCTGGGAGCAACCATGCTTTCAGAAAGCTTTGCACAATATTCAGCATTAATGGTCTTGGAAAAAGAGTATGGTAAAACACTTGCGGAAAAGTATTTGAAATATGAAATGGATTCCTACCTAAGAAGTCGTGGTGGTGAGCAAATTGCCGAATTGCCACTGATGAAAGTAGAGAATCAGGATTACATACATTACGCTAAGGGAAGTGTTGTGATGAACGCAATAAAGGAATACATTGGAGAAGACAGCCTAAATCTAGCGACGCAACGATTTATTAGCAATACAGCTTATCAGGAACCTCCTTATACCAATACAACTGTTTTTATGACAGAATTAGAGAAAATGATGCCAGATTCACTACAATACCTGATCAATGATTTGTTTAAAGACATTGTTCTGTACAACAATAAAGCAGTAAAAGGCGACTATAAGAAATTGGAAAATGGTCAATATGAACTGACTTTGACGGTGAATACGGAGAAGTACCGAGCAGATAAAAAAGGGAAAGAGGTCGATTTGCCTTTAAACGACTACCTCTACATTGGGGTATATGGTAAAACTCAAGACGGAAATACTAGTGATAAGAAATTATATTATAACTTGCATAAATTTAGTGAAAAGAGCAATACTGTTAAGGTGATTTTAGATGAAGAACCTTATAAAGCAGGTATCGATCCCAGTCATTTGCTTATAGATAGAGTGAGAGATGATAATGTTATTGAATTGGTACGGAATTAACAAAATTGTACTTATCCGTACAGCTGCCTAAAAATATTGAATAGAATCTTGTAAATATTAAAATACAAAGAGGCTATAAGCGTTTTATAAAATATGTCAAAAAAGATTACAGAATCCGATATCAAGGATGCACAAAAATTTGTGGTAGATGCCGTGGATTTTCCCGAAGGTCAAGAAGGAGGTTTGTTGGTGGACCATGTTGATTTCTGGAAATTTCAAAATAAATTGGCTACGGTCATTATTGCCAAACAGTTGATCGACAAATATGGTGTCCAAATTAGGAAAGTAGATGGGGATGTGATGATTACCTTGCTCGAAGAAGCAGGTAGAAAAGAGAATCCCAAAATCCTAAAAATGTTTGCCAGTTTGCTGTTTGGTCACCTCAATCCAGCTACTGCTACCCATCTACACGGAAGCTATTCTAGAGTATTGGGTCATTTATCAAAAGAAGATGTGATGATACTCGAAGCAATGTTTGCGGGAATTAATTCGGCAGGCTTCGATTATAAAACCAAGGGCTTTCAAGATTCAGTGGTGAGTGAAATGTTTGGCTTTTCAATAGATGCGGTCATTATTTCTTTCGAGAATATTCGTCGTTTGGGTATTTGTAACAATGGTTTAGACCCAGGATTTGTATCTTCGGTCAATCAAATCGTCTTTACCAATTATGGATGGCATTTTATGACGGCTTGTAAGCTTATAATATAGTTGATAGTTGATAATTGATAAGTGATAGTTGATAAATGATAGTTGATAGTTGATAAGTGATAGTTGATAAATGATAGTTGATAGTTGATAGTTGATAAGTGATAGTTGATAAGTGATAATTTTATAACCCTTAAACCCCTAAAAAAATGAATGAAATATAGATTATTGGTCATATTGTTCTTGACAGTGATTACTTCTGGTTGTGCTGAATGGTTTTATATAGACAGACCAGAAGATGCATTTGCCTATAAAGAATACAATAAAGCGGCCGAATTGTATCAAGTCGACTTTGAAGAGGAGCAAGATCCTTTTGTTAAGGCCGAAATTGCTGCAAAAATTGGAGATGCTTACCGCTTGTCTAATAAAACAATATTGGCGGAGCAATGGTATCAAAAAGCCCTTTCTTTTACCAAAGACCAAGAAGTGTTCTTTAGCTATGGTTTGATGCAAAAGAGCAACGAAAAATACGAAGCTGCTCAGCGGACGTTTCGGGAGTATGCTTTGAGCAATCAATTGGAAAGAGCCAAGGCGAAATTGCAGATAAAAAGCTGTCAGTTGGCGTTGGAGTGGAAGGCAGAAGAAACGAATTATGAAGTCATTAATTTGGGTGAAATCAATTCGGAGTACTCGGATTATGCACCTGTTCGATATGGGGAAGATAGGTTGCTTTTTTCTTCGGCTAGAAAAGAGGGGACAGGCGACGATATATTGGGATGGACGGGTGAGTATCACTCGGATTTGTTTGTGGCTCCTGTATTGGAAAATGGTCGTTTTGGTAAAGTGAAAATCTTCAACGATACGATTTGCTCACCTATGAGTGAAGGAACGGCTACGTTTAGCCCCGATTTAAAAACAATCTATTTTACTCGTTGTGGAACCGATTTATATACCAACGATTTTTGTAAAATTTTTAAAAGCAACCAGTTCAGCGACGGCAATTGGTCTGTCCCTACTGAGGTCGTTTTATTCAACTCCGACAGCCTAAACATTGGGCAACCTTTCCTAAGCCCCGACGGTCAACAGCTCTTCTTTGCCGCCAACAGCCCCGATGCAATTGGTGATAAAGATTTGTATGTTTCACGACGAAAAAACGATCGTTGGATGACGCCAGAAAATTTGGGTCCGGGAATCAATACAGAAGGCTATGAGGGTTTTCCATACATCCATTCCGATGGTAAATTGTACTTTGCTTCTGATGGACATTTGGGAATGGGCGGATTGGATGTCTTTTCTGCTGAAAAAATCGGTAAAACTTGGGGGAATGTCATGAATTTAAAACACCCCATCAATTCTGCGGCCGATGACTTTGCCATCATTTTTGAGCCTTACTTGACACCAGACGAAATAGACCGAATAGAAACCAAAGGCTATTTCTCAAGTACCAGAAGAGGGGGGCAAGGCAGCGACGATATTTATAAGTTTGTCTTGGGCATTCCACAAGAGATTGAAATCGACTCTACGGAATTGGTCTCTGTAGCGGACTCCTTGGAACGCATCAGGCAGCAACAAATCACGAAATATGTTATTGATGTTACGGTTTACGATGAACTCTTAGAATTTGAAGACGATCCCAATAGTCGGGTTATTGAAAAGCGTCCTTTGTCAAATGTGGTGGTGGAAGTATTGGGCTTAAATGAGGAAAGCTTTTTAGCAGAGCGTTTGATTTCTAATAAAAAAGGAGAAACGTCTTTACCTGTGGAGATCAATACTGAATTGAAAATTACGGCCAACAAACCCAATTATTTTACGCAATCTAAAATTGTAAAAACTGGAGGCGATTTAAAAGATGGTAACACCAATGTAATTGCTGTTGAAATTGTTTTGGATAAAATTTTCACCCAACAAGAAATCGTCATCGACAATATTTATTATGACTTAGATGCCGCTACCTTACGATCAGAAGCTTTACCGATTTTGGACGAACTTGCCGAATTGTTACGGGATAATAATTCGCTCATCGTAGAGATTGGCGCACATACAGATTCTCGAGGTAGTGATCGCTACAATGAAGACCTTTCGCAACGTAGAGCACAATCGGTTGTCGATTACCTGATTTCTAAAAAAATCGCTTCCGCTCGATTAGTCGCCCGTGGTTATGGAGAGACTCAGCTCCTCAATGACTGCTTTAATGGTGTTGATTGTACAGAGGACGAACACCAAATAAATAGACGCACCACCTTTAAGGTCGTTGGTATTAGTAATTAAAATACCAATAATAAAAAAAGCCCATCAAAAAACATTGCTGTTATTGATGGGCGTACATATTGCTAATCCCCGCAGTAGTCTAAAAAACCTAATCTTATTATTTTTTGAACATTCCACCGATTCCGCTAACCACGTCATCGACTTTACTTTCTCCACCGCCAATAGCGCCTTTTAACATATCACCAGCACCACCGCCAATAGCTCCTTTGAGCATATCACCAACACCGCCACCGCCAGCTAAACCACTTAAAGCAGCCAAATCAAAAGCAGCATCTCCTTTGTCTTCAGAGCTGAATTTACTGCTAATGGTTCCAATAATGTTTGGAATCATTCCACTTGCCAAACCAGTTGCAACACCAGAACCCAAACCTACTTTAGAAACCAAAGAACCACCAAACATTTGAATGATTTTTTGAACAATTGGATTTCCAGTAATACCACTAGATCCACCTGTCAACATTCCAGTAAGACCACTAATGTTTCCTGACATCAATTCACCTTTCAAACCATCCACGATGCTTTCTTGTGCAGCATCCTGAACACCACTAATTTGCTCATCGTTCAACTCTACATCTGATTTTTGCAAATACTCACCTGCTTGGCTTTTAGCCAAATTCATAATTTGATCTAACATCTTTATATATTTATTTTGTTAATTAATATTCTTATCTAAGTACGCAAATTTGACCGTTTAGTTTTTAAGGTGTCACATTCGTTTTAAGCGTTTAGTAAAAATTAACTTATTTCAAAAATAAACAATAGGACATTCTATTAGGTTTTAGACCGTAGCCTTTCATATATTTAATAATTTATGATTTTAGTAAAATTTTATCTGCTAAATGTATTACGCCGCTACAGTAATTGTTGTAATTAATTATACCCTAGCACTTACAATATATAAACTAACTTTGCCGCCTCAAAAATAAAAGACAAAAACAGATTTAATGAAATTTTATTCAAGAAAACTAATCAGACCAACCGATTTGAATGCCAACAATACTTTATTTGGGGGAAGTCTGTTGAAATGGATAGACGAGGAGGCAGGAATTTATGCAATGAGTAAACTCAATACACAGCGAGTGGTAACCAAATATATTTCTGAAATCGACTTTGTCAGTTCTGCCACGCAAGGCGACATCATTCAAATTGGTTTGGAATTTATTAAGGTCGGACGAACATCCATCACTTTTGCCTGCGAAGTCCGCAACTACTTGAGCCAAAAGACCATTATTAAAGTCGATAAAATTGTTTTTGTAAGGATTGGAGACGATGGTCGCCCAAGTGCACATGGCTTAACAGACGAAGACATCATCAATTCATCGGTTAATCAATTCAATTAATTCAAAGCCCATTTCATCAACAGCCTGTTCGCTATTGGATAAAATAACGACGGCTGTTTGAGTGTCTTTGATGAAGGCAATAAAACACTTATATCCTTCTGTATTGCCACTGTGGGTAAATATGGTCGCTTGCTTCTTTTGTTGGATCAAGTGCCATCCATAGCTTGTTGATACGTTTTTTTGATGTGTTTTTTCAATTGAAACTTGCATGGCATTTGTGGAGGCTGTTAAGCGGTCTGTGGTTTCCGACAAATGATGATTTACATAGCTGAGCATATCGGGTAGCGAAGACACAAAGCTCAGTGCTGGAGCCAAACTGTTGGCGTATTGTGGTAGGGTAGGGAAGCCACTAAAACTGTGTCCTATGGCAATGTTTTCGGTATGATATAAGCGGGTGTTTTCTAGTTGTAAAGGGATGCTTATTTTATCCTGAAACAGTTGATGGTAATCTGTTTGGCTTACATTTTCCAACATCCAACCCAACAATCCATAGCCTACATGCGAATGGTGATAACTTGCTTTTTTTAAATTGAAAGGAGTGGAATACCGCAAATATTGCCCAAATAATTTTTTATCATAATTAAAATATTTTTGCATACCACTGGCTGGAGGTAAATTGTTGGGCAGTTTTTTAAATCCTGCCGTATGTGTTGCTAAATCGGTAAAACTCAAAGACGACAAAGGTCCTTTCCGTAAAGAATCGGGCAGCCAATAGGCAATACTGGTATCGGGTGAAATTTTATACTCCGCCAAGCATTCCAACATAATCTGAGCGGTAAAAACCTTAGAAATACCGCCAATGGCAAAAGTCGTGCTGTCGTTGGGCGGAAAAGGGAAGTCCTCGCTCAGTTGACCATAATAATAACGATAATCATAGCCTCCATGAATGATTCCAATTGCCAATCCAAAAGTATTGTACCTTTCTTCATATTCTTCGACATAGCGATCCACCAATTGTTCCAATGCTTGGCTTTGCGCCTCGACAGATAAATTGCCAATCAATAAAACAGCTAAGAGCAATATGTTTTTCATATACTAAAAAATAAAGTCAAAAAAATAAATATTAGAAACCAAAAATTGAAATTTTAACTTGAGCACATCCCACAGATCCTAAATCCTAAATCCTAAAAACAATAGAGAGCACCACATTCCTTCCAGGTCCGCTAATACCCGAAGCAAAGGGAATATAGTGTTGGTCCAAAAGGTTTTCCAAAGAGATGTTTGTGGTAAAATGATCGCCCAAATCATAGTGTCCTCTCACATTAATGGTGTACCAAGCAGGTGTTCCATCGGGCAATGCTTCCTCTAATTTATCCTCACCATTCAACGAATAGTCTTGCAGCTTTTTGGCGAGATGAAAATCAGACCAAACCGTAAACCCAAAATTTTGTTTGGTAAAACGCAACTCACTTTGTCCAAAGATAGGCGGAATATGTCCCAATGGCTCATCGATTGATAAATCAATTCCTTTTGTAAAGAGTACTTTTTGTTGGAAAGTAAAATCTTTACTCAGTTTGATTTTACCAGAAAGAGAAAAGCCATAAATCAACGCTTCCGCTGTATTGCTGTTGTAAAATATTTTGGAAGGAACACCATCATAAATCAATGAATCTGCACCTGCTAAAGTAGCGGGTGTCCGACGTATCAAATTGGTCAAATAGTTGACATACGCATCCACCTGATAAGTAACGAACTTGGCTTTTTGTTGCCAATTGATGTCAAAAGTATGGCTGTATTCTGGTTGAACGTCGGCATTGGGAATGACAACGGTATTGGGAGTCGGGTCGAATATTTTGCCAATGTCGTCTATATTGGGGGAGCGAAAGCCTGAAGAAACATTCATTGCTAATCGGTTTTGTTGGTTGGGATAATAGATACCTCCAAGGGCGTACGTTAAGGCAAAATGTTGGTCTTTGGATTCGGTGAAATCAATGCTGAGTGGAGGCAGGTTGTCGTAGCTGATTTGTAGTTGGTTGAGGGTTGCCCTTAATCCGCCATTGACCAATAATTTAGGTGAAATCTGCCATTTGTATCTGGTGTAAACAGCTGTACTTTGGGTAAAATTTTTGCCATCGGGATAACGGGTACTAATGTCCGATGATATTTCTTCTGTATTGATGTTTCTAACAAAAGCGGTTGATTGAACATCGTTGTATGTCCACTCTAAACCATATTGTAGTTTGTGTTGCTCTTTTATTTTTTTAAGGGCATCTATATTAAAACTACCAATCATTAATTGCTCAATTCTATTCTTTTGATTGGCATTATTAAAATCTCGATTGATTCTACTTTCTTCTATTTCTTGATAAGCCAAAGTAGCCGTCCATTCATCTGCCAAAGCGGAAGCGGTTTTTACTTCATAATTCAAGGCAGCTAACAATCTTTTTTGTGGACCATAATACCATTCAGAAAACTTTAGGGTGCTGTCGCTGGTAAAATCATTTAAGCGATCGTAGCGAGAAATGTCGGAACTGTTGGAGTATTGGACGTTGAGGATTAAGTTGTGTCCTTCTTTGGGTTGAAACCTGATTTTTTGTAAAAGGTCAAATTGTCTATAACCCGAATTGACTAATCTATTGGGATTTTCATTGGCAATTTGTTGGTCTTCTCCATTGATTCGCTGCGCATAAAAAAGCTGTTGTCCCCAAGTAGGATTGCCATGTGTTCTGTTTTTGCCAATGGTTAAATCGCCAAAATCGTTGTAGGTAATACTGCTCAAAAAACCCCATTTTTTTAATCCAATATTAAAATCCAAATGTTGGGTCTTAGCTTGATTAACAGTTGCATATCTGCTTGAGAGTGTTCCCGAAAAAACAGTTTTATCCTTATTTGACAAGCGTGGATTCTTAGAAGAAAAAATCATTGCTCCACCGAGCGCATCGCTGCCATAAACCAACGAGCCAGGACCAAAAACGACGAGCGCATTGTCCAATACTGCTGGATCAATCGTAAGACTGTTCTGTAAATGTCCACCCCTATAAATGGCATTGTTCATGCGTACACCATCAATAACCAAAAGCACTTTGTTGGCTTCCAACCCTCTAATAATGGGGCTTCCGCCCCCAAGCTGACTTTTTTGAATAAAAACACTTCCCGTTTGCCCCAATACATCGGCAGTCGTACCCGCCTGTTGACGAGCAATGGTTTTAGCGGTGATTTTCTCTACCGTATTGGAAACTTCTCTGACCGATTCCTGTAATCTAAACGCCTTTACAGTGGTTTCAGGTAATAAAATATTATTGGGTATAAGCCCAACAAATAAATCTTGCTCCTTTAATCGTTTAAAAGAAAAAGAGTCCATTTCATAAGCGGGGTGTTGGAAGAAAAAAACTTGTTCGTCGGTGGCATTTTCTAAAACGATTTGCCCTTTTTTATCTGTAGAGTTGGCGAATAAATTATCATCAGAAAAAACAAATACATCAGCAATTGGGAAGCCTGTTTCATTGTCAACGATGGAAAGTGTTTGAGCAGAGACAGTCGTCTGAAACAATAGGAGCAGTAAACGAAAAAGAATCGAACGCATAGAATTATAATGGGTGATAGTTGATAAGTGATAGTTGATAAGTGATAGTTGATAATTGATAGTTGATAAGTGATAGTTGATAAGTGATAGTTGATAAGTGATAGTTGATAAGTGATGGTTGATGAGTGATAGTTGATAAGTGAT
>ENA-ORXT01001908-ORXT01001908.1-marine-metagenome-genome-assembly--contig:-NODE-1908-length-26483-cov-6.353177_pt1 | contig 26483 bp, 20 predicted proteins | sample MGYA00237868_ERZ511482 | MGnify/ENA metagenome assembly ERZ511482
CGGCGGCACCACCTTGGCGACCCATCAGATGATGGACTAGGTTTGAGCCGATGAAGCCGGCGCCGCCGGTGAGGAGGATTCGCATGGGGCTTGAACCCAAGCAGAAGAGCGGCTGTTCGCAAGCCTCTGCTTTGGGTTGATTCTTCCTAGGAGTCTGTCGAATCTGGCTGTCGTTTGGAGCGTGCACAGCGAATCAGCGTGCGGCGGCGCGCCCGGCCCTACCTAGGCTGTCGCGCCGCGACCGCCAGTTTCCAAATACAGGCGGCCTCTCGGTCTCAGGTCAAGCCTACCCCTCTGATCGAGGAGTCGTTGGCATGCGTTGCCAACGTTGATCAGAGAGCCGGTTCACCCACTGACGATTGTTCACGCTGAAATAACGCCACTTGCTGGTGCCTGAATCGTAAAAGTAAGGCCATGGTGGATTCTAGCTGCTAACGCATAAAGGACGGAAGTCCGACTTGGGTCACGCAATTAGTTTTGAAAGGAAGGCGATGGGAGCGTCAAAGGCGAGGATTTTTCGTGGTCTGTTATTGAGTTCGGTCTGGACCTCCCTGACGCGCTGGTCGGAGATCTGATTGAAGTCGGTGCCAGCTGGGAAGTACTGACGCACGAGACCGTTGAAGTTCTCAACCGCGCCTTTCTCCCAGCTCGCATAGGGTTTGCAGAAGAAGGCCTGGCAGGAGAGCTCCTCACTGACCAGTTCGTGCATGGAGAACTCCGGACCATTGTCGTAGGTGATGGTGTGAACTCCCATTTCGTGGAGGGCGCAGAGGATGCCGGCGCCGGTGGTCAGCGCCTTCTTGTCCTCGATCCGAACGATGCATCCGTAGCGACTGCGCCTTTCCACAAGGGTCAGCAGAAAGCCTCCCTGAGGGCATCCGCAGATCAGATCGGCCTCCCAGTCGCCATGACGGCTGCGCCGCTCCACGACCGCAGGGCGCTCGGAGATGTCAGTCCGGTTTGGTATCTTGTCCCTCTTGCGCCCTGCCTTCCGGACGTAGCGCCTCCTGCTGTTGATGCGCAGATGCTTCCACAGATCGCCCCCGGCCTTCTTGTCGCGGTAGACGTGCTCGTAGATGACCTGATGGCAGGGCGCCTTCCGTCCCGCCCTGCGCAGGGCTCCACTGACCTGCTCGGGGCTGTGCCGCTCGCGCAGCCGCCGCTCGATCTCCTCGCGGTTGCTGTCGTCGATCGCCGGACTGCGCGCGCGCTTCTGCCGCTTCCTCTGCTCAGCCTGCTTCTGGGCACCGACCGCGCTGTAGGTGCGGGCTCCGGGGTTGCGCCGCAGTTCACGGCTCACCGTGCTCTGGCTATAGCCGATCTCATCAGCGATCTCGGCCTGGCTCCGGCCCTCTTGTCTCATGTACTGGATGATGCGACGATCATCCGGGCGGAGGTGTCTTCGTTCTGGTTCTGTCATTGGTTTCGTCGTTGAAAACAACGTCACCCAGAATCGGCACCTCCGTCCACTTTATGCGTTAGCTCTTAGAATCCGCGGAGGGCTATTGGCTCTATTGGGGAATGAACCTTCGGCGTCCAAGGCGCGGCCCTGACCGCAGAGAGGGCTTGTGCGTCGAGGGTTGCAGGGGAAGATGGACAAGAGATGAAGGCTCAGCGGTCGGGGAAGCTCCACCCGAGAAACGTCCATGTGGGAAGGTATGACTTCGCGAGCCTGTGCCGGGCGAAACCCGAACTCGCGGCGCACCTTCGTCCGAACCCCGCCGGAGACCAGACCATCGATTTCGCCGACCCTGCTGCCGTCCTTTGCCTGAACGCGGCGCTGCTCGCCTATTACTATGGAGTGACGCATTGGGAAATCCCGGATGGCTACCTTTGCCCGCCGATTCCCGGGCGGGCCGACTATGTCCATCATCTGGCTGATCTCCTTGCCGGAGGTCGTGGGGGCGAAGTTCCTCGTGGGCCAGGGGTGCGAGTGCTGGACGTCGGCACCGGAGCCAATGCCATCTACCCGATCATCGGGAGCCAGAGCTACGGCTGGGAGTTCGTGGGATCGGATATCGATCCAGTCTCGATCGCCTCGGCTGAGGCGATCGTTGAGAGCAACTCTTGTCTCGACCCTGTGGTCACGATTGTTTCTCAGCCGGATCGAAAGCGGTTCTTTGGCGGAGTGATCGGGGAGCGCGAGTTCTTTGCTGCTACCATGTGCAATCCGCCTTTTCATGCGTCCCGGGCCGAAGCAGAGGCGGGCAACGGGAGAAAGCGCCAGAATCTTGCGGGCGGGCGCACGGGAGGAAAGGCCACCTCTTTGAACTTCGGGGGCCAGAGCTCCGAACTCTGGTGCAAAGGCGGGGAGCTAGCCTTCGTGCGGAGGATGATGGCTGAGAGCGCGGAGTTTGCGGACCAAGTCGGCTGGTTCACTTCTTTGGTCTCCAAGGAGGCTCACCTCCCCGCCCTCCGCCGAGCTGCTTTCAAGGCCGGGGTGACCGAAGTCAAAGTCGTCGAGATGTCCCAAGGCCAGAAGCGGAGCCGCTTCATTGGCTGGAAATTCGGGGTCACCTCAGTGGGTGGATCGAGCTCTCAATGAAGAGGTCTTGGATTCTTTCGACACGAAGGCGGCAATCTGGGACGATCTAGCCATGAAGAATCCCTTTCTAGCCCTCCTTCTCTGCATGCTCGCGTCGTTAGGGCCTTCAATGAGCGCTTCGGAACCAGATCCATCGGCAGGGTCTCTTGAGCTTCGATTTGTCGTTGTGCCAGGTGAAGAGAGTCCGAGATTCTCTTGCCCGCGGCCCACGCCGAGCAAAAATTCGAGCTAGGACCAGCAGAGAAGATCGGCGGGAAGGATATCAAATCTGCTCATGCTGTGATGGAGGACCGCGGATGGGCCGTCGTGGTATCCTTCAACAAGGCAGGAGCCAAGGCCTTTGCGGAGATCACAACCCGTGGCGTCGGCCGACAGTTTGCGATCGTAGCGGGTGGAAAAGTGGTCTTTGCGCCGGTTGTGATCGACCCGATCAAAGGGGGAAGCCTTACGCTTTCTGGGAACATGACAGAGGCTGAGGCCCGGAAGTTGAGCAAACTGATTCTAGGAAAGTAGTAGGACCCGATGGAGGGATTCTGCTAGTCCTCCTCTAGCATCGCTCGCATGCGCGCAAAGGCATCGCCGACGTCGTCGTCGCTGGCAGGGGCGGTCATCTCTTCCATGTGATCGAGGAAGACGAGGTGCTCGTCGTCGAGCTCGGAGATGAAGGTGCTCCGGGCGCAGGCTTCCTTCTTGCCGTACTTCACCCGGTGTCGACACCAGCTGATGGTCAGTGACTTCATCGCCCGGGTGATGCCGACGTAGAAGAGTCGGCGCTCCTCGTCGCGGGTGCCTTCTTCGGCGGAACGCACATGGGGGAGAATGCCTTCTTCAAGGCCCACGAGCCAGACGGAGGGGAACTCGAGGCCCTTGGAGGCGTGGAGCGTAATGAGCGAGATGCCCGGCTTGTCGGCGTCTTCGTCCTTCTTGTCGTCGTCGAGGGCCGTGCCGTCGAGGAAGCGGCGGAGGCCTTTCTTGCCCTGATAGTCCTCGGCCGAGGCAGCCAGGGAGAGGATTCCCTCGCGACGCCGAGAGGTTTCCTCGGGTGTCTTGCAGGTGCGGGCGAGGTAGTCGGAGTATTGCGTGTCCTCGAGAATTTTTTCAAGGAGGGGACGAATCGGGCAGGTGGTCGAACTCGCGAGGTCGCGCAGATCCTCGAGCCAGGTCATGAAGTCATCAAGATGACCGGCTGCCTTTCTGGAAACGGTCGAGAGGAAAAATGGATCCTTGAGAGTGTCGTGGATGCTCTTCTTCAGCTCGACGCTCGTTTGCGTGGCGTGTGTCATCGTCGTGGCCCCGATGCCGCGCGGCGGCGTGTTGAGGATGCGCAGCAGGCTGACGTCGTCGGCCGGGTTGAGCAGAACCTGGAGGTAGCAGAGGATGTCGCGGATCTCGCGGCGATCGAAGAAGCTCTGGCCGCCAATGACGCGGTAGGGGAGTTCGCGTCGGCGCATCTCCATCTCGAGAGAGCGGGACTGGCGGTTGGTACGGAACAGCACGGCGTAGTCTTCCCAGCGCGACTTGCGGATGCGCTGGTCGTCCTGAATCTCGTTGGCGACCCGCTCGGCTTCGGCTTCGTCATCGGGGAGGGCGATGATGCGGATCGGTTCGCCGTCGGAGATCTCGCTCCACAGCTCCTTCTCGCGGCGGCCCTTGTTCTTGATGATGAGGCTGTTGGCGGTCTCGAGGATCTGGGTGGTCGAGCGGTAGTTCTGCTCGAGTTTCACGACGAGCGGATCTTTGAAGAAGCGCTCGAAGTCGAGGATGTTGGAGATCTCAGCGCCACGCCATCCATAGATCGACTGGTCGTCGTCACCCACCACGCAGACGTTGCCATGGGTCTCGGCCAGCGAGCGCAGCAACGACATCTGCAGGCTGTTGGTATCCTGGAATTCGTCCACCATGACATGCTGGAAGTGGGTGCTCCACTTGTGCCGAACCTCGGGGTGCTCGCGGAGGAGCTTCACCGCGTAGACAAGCAGGTCGTCGAAATCGAGGACGTTGAGACGGATCAGCTCGCGGCGGTACTCGCGGGAGACGTCGCCGATGAGGGTGTCGGTGCTGTCGGGGTGATCTTCCCCGGCGTTGCGCGCCTTGCCGATGAGCGCGAGGGCCATGAACGGCTCCAGTTTCTCGTCCTTGGCGGTCTTGCGGACGATGATTTTGCGGACCAGGCCGCTCTGGTCACTGGCGGAGAAGATTGCGAAGTTGCGCTTGTACCCGAGTTCCAGCTTTTCGATGTCGGCGCGGAGGATGCGCAGGCAGAGGGCGTGAAAGGTCGAGACCGTGAGGACCTCGCGGGCCTTCTTTGGGATCATCTTGCCGACCCGCTCGCGCATCTCCTTGGCGGCCTTGTTGGTGAAGGTCACCGCGAGGATGGAGGCCGGGTCGATGCCCGATTTCACCATCTGCGAGATCCGGCAGGTGACCGTGCGGGTCTTGCCCGTGCCGGCGCCGGCGAGAATGAGCAGCGCTCCCTGGGTGGTTACAACCGCTTCCCGTTGCTGGGGATTGAGAAGGGAGATGTCGAAAGCCACGAGAGGCAGATCCGTCGTCGCGCCGTCGCGGAGGTGCAAGTGGGGAAGATTGGCGCCTGATTGATATCGTCAATGCGGGCGGTGTGATATTCGACCTGATCAACATGCGTTTTGTTTCGTCTGAATGGGGGCGCTATCCAAGCGAACCCAAACGACGATTCCACGAAGAGGGGAGGCCCGGTGTCTCGCCGGTCAACCGAGCCTTCGCTGACCGGCGGGACGCCGGTCCCCCCCTCCATTCCTCAGTTGGACGCTAGACAACGGTCAGACAATTCAGACGAAACAGAACACTAGCCGCTGGAGAGCACGAATCGGATTTCGCTTCGCTCCGGCTGTTTCGATGCTAGGGATCTCCTGCGATGCCCAACACTTTTGGACACCTTTTCCGGATCACGACCTGGGGCGAGTCCCACGGGGGCGGCGTAGGAGTCGTCGTCGATGGCTGCCCGCCTCATCTCGAGCTCGACGAGACGATCATCCAGACGGAACTCGACCGGCGTCGTCCAGGGCAGAGCGAGATCGTGACGCCGCGCGCCGAAGAGGATCGCTGCGAGATCCTTTCCGGCACCTTTGAGGGCAAGACCCTCGGTTCGCCGATCTCGATCATGGTGCGCAACAAGGACGCTCGCCCCGAGGCCTACTCGGAGATGAAGGAGAAGTATCGTCCTTCTCACGCCGACTACACCTACGACGCCAAGTACGGGGTGAGAAACTGGCAGGGTGGGGGACGAGCCTCGGCTCGCGAGACGATCGGTCGCGTCGCGGGTGCCGTGGTGGCCCGTCAGGTACTTGCCGCGTTTGCGCCGGGGCTGGAAATTCTGTCATGGGTCGAGCGGGTCCATGATCTCACCGCTGAGGTGGATCCCGAGAAGGTCACGCTTGAGCAGGTCGAGGCCAATATCGTCCGCTGCCCCGACCCCGCGGCCGCCGAGGCGATGATCACCAGAATCAAGGAGGCGAGGTCCTCCGGCGATTCGATGGGTGGGATCGTCCGCTGCGTTGCGCGCGACGTGCCGGCCGGGCTGGGCGAGCCGGTCTTCGACAAGCTTGAGGCCGAGCTGGCTCAGGCGATGATGAGTCTGCCGGCGACCAAGGGTTTTGAGATTGGTTCCGGCTTCGACGGCACGCTTCTCAAGGGCAGCGAGCACAACGATCCCTTCTTCATGGAAGACGGCCGGGTGCGCACGAAGTCGAACCGCTCCGGTGGAATCCAGGGCGGCATCAGCAACGGCGAGACCATCGATTTCCGCATCGCCTTCAAGCCGACGGCCACGATCATGTCCGAGCAGGATACGGTCTCCAGCGAGGGCGAGGACACGGTCCTCAAGGGCCGTGGGCGCCACGACCCCTGCGTGCTTCCAAGGGCGATCCCGATCGTGGAAGCGATGACGGCCCTGGTCCTCTGCGATCACCTGCTGCGTCAGCGCGCGCAGTGCGGCTGGGATCCCGACGAGGTCTAGGAAATCAGTCGTAGCCGAAGTCGCCAGTCTTTGGCCAGCAGGGCCACGATTGGTCTGTATCGTTAGAAAAGTCGGATACCAATCCATCCACCCGAAACGGCGTGCCTTGGGGTAGGGACGAGGGTCCCTCCTCGTCCGGGGAGGAGCGAAGCGACGGACCGCTCGCGTCAAATGGCTGCCCGTAGCGAGTGGGTCGATGCCTTGGGGGCGAAACATCGTTCGCCGACGGTCGCCTTGGGCTCCCTGCGGAGGCGCAGGGACGCACCTCCCTACCTTTCGTCACCGAGTCGAATACCCATGCCGTCAATTCAACTGATACAGCCCACTAGTAGAGATGCCCGCCCTTCCGAGCAGCTTCCAGAGCTTCGTGCGTATCGACAGGCGCTCCGGGGTCGTTTTCCTCAGCCAGCCAGGCATCCAGTGCTGCGGAGAGTTCCGTCAGGGCCGCCTTGTGTTTGGGATCTTCGGCGAGATTGATCATCTCGTACGGGTCGCCGCCATGCGTGCGATAGAGCTGCTCGGCAGGCCGTCTCATGTAGCGCTTGATGAGCGGGTAGGCGTTGGGGTGACCTGGTCCAGCTCCCATCCAAGTGGCCCAGTAGGGATTGTTGAGCCGACCGCCCCCCATGAGGTGCTTTTCCAGATAGAGTTCGTCGGGGCTTAGGTTTCGCAGGTAGCGGTACTCGCCGTTGCCGACGGCGCGGATCGGATAGGCCGGTCCCTCGGGGAGGTTGTTGTGCAGGTGATAGACAAAGCGGCGGGTGCTTTCGCCGGTTCCATCGAGGACGGAAGCAAAGGAGTGACCGTCGAGTTTCCAGTCGGGTTCGACCTCGGCTCCTGCGAGTTCGAGGAGAGTGGGCACGAGATCGGCGTATTGAACCAGTGCGTCGGTTCGCTCTCCTTCGGCCACCTTGCCGGGCCAGGCGGCGATCAGGGCTGTGTGCACGCCGGTGTCCCAGTTGGTCCACTTGCAACCGGGAAACTGCGAGCCTTGTTCTGAGGAGAACAGAACCAGGGTGTTGTTTCCCTTTCCCGTCGCTTCGAGGGTTGCGAGGATTTCCCCGACCTGAGCATCCATGTAGGTGATCTCGGCGAGGTAGTGAGCAAAGTGTTCGCGGGTGCTTGGGGTGTCGGCGAGATTGGGCGGGAGCTTGATCTCCTTGTAGGGCTGATAGGCCGACGCGTCGCCCATTGTCCAGGGTACATGAGGCTCAACGAGGGCGACCACGGCGCAGAACGGACCGGCGTCTCTGGACATGAAATCGCCGAGCGGCGTCAGGTCGTGCGGCTGGGTCGGGTCGCGGACACAGTTCGCATCGAAGCCCTCGATACCCTCGAAGGGGAAGGAGGCGGCAGGTTTGACGTGGATCTTGCCGGCCAGCCCGACGCGGTACCCGGCCGGTTCGAGGAAGTGGGGGAGGCTCTTGGTTCCAGGGCGCGACGCGGAGTGATTCCAGGCCGAGCCATTGCTCATCGGGTAGAGCCCTGAGTAGAGCTCGGAACGGCAGGGCTGGCACATCGCCGAGCACAGGTACGCCTTGTCGAAGGTCAGTCCCCGAGCCGCCAGCGCATCGAGGTTGGGAGTCCTGGCGTTCTGCCCGCCGTAGAGTGGGAGGTCGTTGTAGGTGCAGTCGTCGGCGAGGATGACGAGGAAGTTCGGGACTTCCCCCGCCACGCCGGCGCGGACTGCTGCTGGGCTTGCAACGAGAACCAGGAGGAGCGTCAGCAGGAATCGCATGCCCATACCCTAAGGCCATGGGGAGTCCCAGCCATTCCGAAAGTTCAGGCCGCCTCCCCTCGCCAACCGTCACTGTCCCGCTACTTCTTTTTCTTCGCCTCGCCGACGTTGTTGTTCGCGGGGATGGGGCTTTCCCATCCGGCGTACGTCTCCGGTTTGACCTCGCGGGCGTAGCCAGCGTTTCGGAAGGTGTTCGGCTGGTAGGGTCCGACGAAGTCGATGGGCGAGTCGGCTTTGATGTCGCCCTCGAGGCCGACCAGCCAGTAGGTCGCATTGACCAGCATGCGCCGGTAGCCGGGGTTGAGCAGATCTTCGGAAGCGCCGTACAACGAGGTGAAGACGCGTCCCTTGCTGCCATCGGCGGCTGCATACTCACGGGTCCACTCGGAAGCCATGGGCGGCTTGGAAGCATCGGGCTCGCCATCGGCTTCCATGGTCATGAGAGGCTGGGCCATGGTGAGGATGTTCCAATCCCGCGCGGGTTCGGCTTTGTAGCCGCCACATGCAACGTGGACATCCTGCACGCCGGTGAGAATGGCGTGCCCGGACTGCTCGGGAATGATGGTGATGCGGGTGCTCTGCCTGTGGTTCTGGCCGTAGTGACCGACCCAGCTCTGGCCGAGAACCTGATGGCCGAAGCCGCCTTCATAGCCTGCGACCTTCGACTGCCAGTCGTATTTGGCGTAGGGACTCTCCTGCTTGCCGTACTTGAAGCCGTGGGTCGAAGTACGCAGCCCCATGACCGGGCCGCCGCGATGGAGGTAGTCGTCGACATGCTTCATCTGCTCGTCGGGGAGGGCCTGAAAGCGGACGAAGAAAATGGCCGCGTCGGCGGTGGCGAGGGCTTCGAGCCCGGGGATGTTCGACTCGCCCGCCCTGACGTGCCCGTCGTCGTCGAGGCCGAAGAGCACCGTGCAGTCGAAGCCATGGTGCTTCGTGAGGATCCGTGCGAGTGCTGGCAGCGTCTCCTCGCCCCGGTACTCGTGATCGCTGGCGATCAAGACCAGCTGCTTGCCTTTGGAGACCTCCTCGGAGGCTTCGAACCGGAGTGGTTCGGCGGGGCAGAGAGCCGTGAAGGTGAGAAGGAGAGCGGGGAGCGTTCGTTTCAGCATGGTCGAAACTAACGAAAGCTTCTTCCCTTGCCAACGAAGGTTGCCACTGCCTTTCTCTGAACTGGGCGTTCTATTCGCCGAGGCCGGATCCGCTGGCGGGCAACGGAACGATGATGCCTCCCGCCGAGCCGGCGGGACCCGAGATCGTCTTCGGGCCGGATTTCCGAGCGGAAGCCCCGGCCTCTGACGAAGTGGTTTGGCTGTTGAATTGGGCGCGGTCCGGGTAGTTCCAGTGAGGCAGGTAGCCGAGCTCGAAGAAGCAGTCGAGATAGAGACGTGAAATCTGCGCGGGATAGATTTTCTCGAGGGAATTCATCCAGCCCATTCCCTCGGCGCGGTCGCCGTCCTCGAAGGAATGAAGGGCTCTTTTTGCGTAGTAGACGGGGTCGTTGGAGAGATAGTCGTACCGCTCTACCAGAGATTGAGCTTCTTCCGTGTCGGCCTTGCCCATCTTGAGTAGACAGATGTATCGCTGGAAATCCAGCAGGTTGCTCATGGAGGAGGCGGCTCGTGGGTTGGAGCGCACGAGCGTTGCGATCGCGATTTCGGCTTCTTCGAAACGGTAGAGCAGGAAGAGGCACTGACACTTGCTGAACTCGGTGCGGTAGGAGTCGGGCTCCTCGACCTGCGTCGCCAGGATGAGTTCGAGGGCCTTTTCGAATTTCCGCTCCGAGAAGGCAATCATGTGTCGCAGGTAGAGGCGATCTGCCTTGGAGACCTCCCCCGGATTCTTTTCCAAGCGGTCGGAAACAGCGTAGGCTTCCGCGACTCGATCGTTGTTGGTAAGATAGGAGCCGAGCGCGAGCAGGAGCTTGGGATTGTCCGGATACCGTCCGGCGATCACGTCGAGGTTCTTGAGCGCTTCGGCGAGTGTCTTCGGAGAATCCGCTGGTGGCTGTTCCTGTGCCTTGAACTCCTGGTTGAACTGCTCGAGGAGGTCGGCGCCCCCCGGCTGGGTCCCGGAACTAGGAATGGGTGCTGCAGGGGCGCTCTCCTGCGCCGTGACGATGCCGGTGCCGGCAATCAACAGGCAGGCAAGAAGGAGTGGGGCGAGCGGGGTAGATCTCATGGGGCTGGTGGATGGATGTATCATGACATTCCGAGGTGAAGCGTCAAGACGCTCTATCTCACGGTTGTGGGCGGGAAGGGATAGGCTCTAGTTTCGGGGATGCCTTCCTTCCGGATGCACCCCAGCCGCAGGGTCGCTCTACTCCTTTTCGGAGCGGGCGTGGCTGTCCTCGTGGGGGCGTGGTTCCTAAGCGAGGACTGGGGAGGAGCACTGGCTGAGCGTGTCGGGAAAGAGCAGAAGATCAAGCCCTCGGATCTCGCGAAGACCTGGGGCTGGCGATTCGCGGTCCTCGACGGGATTCTTCTCATCATGCTCTCGGCCCTGACCCCACTCTGGGCGAGACCAGAACGAATTTTTCCAAATCGGCAGCCGCCTCGAGGTCTGGCCCGCCGTTTCTGGATCGGCCTACTCCTTGTGCTGGTTCTCGCCACCGCTCTTCGGCTGCCCCGAATGAATCTCAGTCTCTACAACGACGAGGCCTATGCGTTCCGCCGTCACGTAGCCGGTTCGTTCCGCTCGGACGGGACCTTCCGTCAGGCCCCCTGGTCGGAGACTTTCTGGCGCAGTGAGATGGGCAATAACGGATCGCTCTTCAGCGCAGCGGCCCGGGTGGGCTACGATGCATGGAAGCGGACCGCCAACGCTGTCGATGCCGAGGTGAAGGAGTGGCCGCTGCGTCTCCCCGCGCTCCTGGGGGGACTCCTTTCCATCCTTCTCGCTGCCTGCGTGGCTCGGGAACTGGCGGGGAACCACGCCGGCTGGCTGGCCGCAGGGGTCGCATCCATTCACCCCTGGCACCTTCGCTACAGCACCGAAGCTCGTCCGCACGGTCTCGCGATGGGCCTGGGTGCCTTCGCCGTCTGGACCCTGCTGCGGGCGATTCAAACGGGGCGCTGGTCCTGGTGGCTGGGCTTTGCCGCCGCGCAAGTTCTTCTCCTCGGCACCTACCTCGGTGCGGTTCCCCTCCTTCTTGCCCTCAATGGGGCCACCTTTGCGTTGATCATGCTTTCCGCCGACCGACGTCCTCTACTCGGAAGACTCGTCGTCTCCAATCTGCTCGCCGCGATGGTCTGGCTCCCGTTTTTCTATCCACTCCTTCCCCAGGCCAACGAGGCGATCTCGAGCTATCCGTCGATGGGCGGGGGGCCTGTACCGGGATGGTGGAGGGAGGCGGCCGCCGGTTCTCTGATGGGTGCTCACGGATTGAACCAGGCGCCCTCGAATCCCCTCAACCCCGCCTTTTTAGGGCCGGGATTTCATCTTCTCGGAAAGATTCTTCTCTGGCTCGGGGCAGGAGCCGCGCTCGTGGCCGCCGCGATCGGGCTGCGAGCACTCTTCCGGGAGCGGAGAACGGGGGGCGTCGTGCTCCTGGCGGCCTTGGTGCTCACCCCGGTGCTCGCGTGGGTGCTCGCGAGCGGTCGCGACGCGATCCTGCACCCGTGGTACGTCGTGGTGGCGCTCCCGTTTCTTGCGGTTGTCATGGGGGTGGGACTCGCGGGAGAACGGCAGCCGCGCCGTCTGCGCCGGTTGCGCCTGGCGCTACTGATGCTGCTCATGGCGGGGGCCGCACCCGTCGTGACGACCTATCTGGTGCACCCGAAAGAACAACTTCGGGAATTCGTCGAGACCGCGCGGGGCGGGGTCTACCCGGACTATGGACCTCCCGACCGGACCTTCCCCGCTACGCGTCTTGCGGGCTTCTGGACCGACTCCGTCTACGACCCGAAGATGCATGAGCTCAGTTCCGCGGCTGATCTTGAAACCCAGATCGCGGCTGCGCGGGAAACCGGAGAAACTCTCTTCGTCGTCTTCGGTCACGAAGAACAGGCTCGGAATCAGTTTCCCGATCTCGTGGCGGCCCTGACCGATTCAGGGCGTTTTGTACAGGAATCCGTCTTCAAGGGTCTGGTCGAGGATCAGTTCACGCATCGACTTTTCCGCCATCTGGGCGACAGCCCGCAGTAGCGGATCAGCAGTGCTTCGGTGCGGCGGAATTTTCGCTACCCAGCCAGCCCGCTCCTGCTAGCATCCCTGACCTTCTCCTGATGTCCCGCAGTGTCGCCAATGCCATTTTTCTGTTCACGCTGGCGTTCTTTGCGGTCTTTTTCCTGTGGCCCATCGCGATCACTCTGAAGGAAGCCTTCAAGGATCCGGAAGGCGGGTTCACCATCGACTTCATCGCCGAGGTCTTCCGCAATAAGATCTACCTGGAAGGGCTCTGGAACGCCTTCCTGATGGCCTTCTTTACGACCTTGGGCTGCCTCGTGCTGGCGATGCCGCTGGCGATGCTCAACGTCCGCTGCAATTTTCCGGGCAAGGCGATCCTCTCCTCGCTGGTGCTGGTGCCCTTGATTCTTCCCCCCTTCGTCGGGGCCATCGGGGTCAAGCGCATCCTCGGCCGGGAAGGATCGCTCAACGCCCTGCTCGACAACCTGGGGATGGTCGACGCGCCGATCGACTGGCTCGGGGAAGGACGCCTCTTCGGAGTCGTCCTGATGAACATCCTCCACCTCTACCCGATCCTCTACCTCAACGTCACGGCGGCGCTCTCCAACCTCGATCCCGCCTATGAGGAAGCGGCGATGAACTTGGGCGCGAGCCCTTGGAAGAAGCTCTGGAAAATCACCATGCCGCTCACCATGCCGGGCATCTTCGCCGGAGCGACCATCGTCTTCATCTGGGCCTTCACCGAGCTTGGGGTGCCGCTGATCTTCGACTACCACCGGGTCACCTCGGTGCAGATCTTCGACGGCATCAAGGACATCGGCGGGAATCCGCTGCCCTACGCGCTGGTCACCGTGATGCTGGTCGCCACGGTATTGATGTTCATCGCCTCGAAGCTCCTCTTCGGCCGCAGCAACTTCTCCTCGAGCGGACGCGCCAGCATCGGTCGACGCCCCACCGACCTGAGCGGATTCAAGGCTTGGCTCGCCACCTTCGCCTTCGCTTCGGTCATCTTCCTCGCCGTCCTTCCGCACCTCGGGGTGCTGTTCATGTCGATGTCGACCGACTGGTATCAGACCGTGATGCCCAAGGGCTTCACCCTTGGGCATTTCGAAGATGCTCTCGGTCACCAGCTCACCGTCGATTCCATCGGCAACAGCCTCAAGTACGCCTCTCTCGCCACCGTCTTCGACGTCTTCCTCGGCATCGCGATCGCCTACGTCATCGTGCGCACCAAGATCTTCGGTCGCCAGATTCTCGACGGTCTCGCCATGCTCCCCCTCGCCGTCCCCGGCCTGGTGATGGCATTCGGATACCTTGCGATGACTCGTGAGGGGCGCTTCTTCGACTTCCTCATCATCGGCAAGGACTCGAACCCCATCATCATCCTCGTCATCGCCTACGCCGTGCGTCGTCTGCCCTACATGGTGCGCTCTGCGGTGGCTGGGTTCCAGCAGACCAGTCCGAGCCTGGAAGAGGCCGCCATGAATCTCGGCACCACCTCCTTTGGTGCGTTGCGGAAGATCACGCTTCCGCTGATCACGGCGAACCTCATTGCCGGCGGACTGCTCGCCTTTGCCTTCGCGATGCTGGAGGTGTCCGACTCCCTGATCCTGGCTGAGCGCGCCGAGCATTTCCCGATCACAAAGGCCATCTACACCCTGTTCAGTTCCCTCGGCAACGGCGAGTTTCTCGCCTCCGCCCTCGGCGTCTGGGCGATGCTCTTCCTCGGCACCACGATCATCGGGGCCGGTCTCCTGCTCGGCAAGAAGCTCGGGGCCCTGTTCCGCGTCTAGTGCCTTTCAAGTCTAGATGAGCCTCCGTGGTGGAACTCGACGTCTCGGCGATTTGCGAGCGAAGGCCGCGCCTCTTCCCTTACCCCTGGCAACGCCAGCGCGCCGAGACGTCACGCTCCACCCCAAGGCGGCAATCTCCAGTCCAGCCCCATTTTTAAAGCTCGAGCGCCAATGGCGCTTCGTTAAGGGTCATCATCGGTAAAAACACGGAAGGTGGACGTCGCGAAAAGCTGGGTATTCTTGGCAGCGATGCCAGACCATCATGCCACCTCCTTCGTCGATCCGGAAGCCCAGCTTGCCGACGACGTCTTTGTCGGCCCGCTCGCCATCGTCGAGGCAGGAGCGGTTCTCGGCGCCGGATGTCGTGTCGAGGCAGGCGCGCAGGTTCTCGGCTCGGTCCGGGCGGGCGTCGGCAACGTCTTCGGTCGCGGCTCGATCATCGGCGGCGACCCTCAGGATCTCGGCTTCGACCGGGACACCCCGAGCACCGTCGAAATCGGGGAGAAGAACGTCTTCCGCGAATTGGTCACGATTCACCGCAGTACCTCGCCGGGAGGAGAAACCCGGGTCGGCGATGAAAACTTCCTCATGGCCGGTACCCATCTGGCCCACGACGTCGTGCTGGGAAATCACACGGTGCTCGCGAACAACGTCATGGTCGCCGGGCACGTCCACATGGGCAGCTTCGTATTTGCCGGGGGCGGTGCCGGCTTTCACCAGTTCGTGCGTGTCGGTGACTACGCGATGGTTCAGGGGCACGCCTCCATCAGCAAGGATTCCCCGCCCTTCAGCACCACGATGCTGCTCAACCGGATCGCCGGGCTGAACGTCATCGGCCTCCGTCGCGCCGGCTTCGACCGCGACCAGCGGGCCCAGCTGCGTGATCTGTTCGACCGCCTTTTCGTTCAGGGTGGCAACCTCGGGAAAAACGCCGAGGAAGCGGCGGGCGAACGCTGGGAGGGGCCGGCCGCCGATCTTCTCGCCTTTGTCCAGGCGGAGAGCGCCAAGGGCGTGATCTCGCGCCTCGGCAAAGAGTAGTTCAGCGTGATGATCGAAAAGGCGTAGCTGCCGGCTCGGGTCGCGCTACCATCCTCCCATGGTGACAAGAGATTCCATGGCCGACCTCCTTCGGGAGATCGCAACCCTGCTTGAGCTGAAGGGCGAAAACCCCTTCAAGACACGCGCCTACCGCAACGGCGCCGACGTCGTCGAGAGCTACCCCGGAGACATCGTCGCCGACGCCGCTGAAGACCGGCTCAAGGGTACCAAGGGCATTGGCGATGCTCTTCAGCAGAAGCTTCAGGAATACGCCAGCACCGGTGAGCTCGGGTACTACGACAACCTCCGGGCCGAGTTCCCGGAGACCATCTTCGAATTGTTCGAAATCCAGGGGCTCGGGCCGAAGAAGATCAAGGCGCTGTATTCCAATCTCGGCGTCGCCTCGATCGCCCGTCTGAAGGAGGTCGCCGAGAGCGGCGAGGCCGCCTCCATGTCGGGCTTCGGCAAGAAGACCTGCGAGAAGATCCTCGAGGCCATCGAGTTCCGTGAGCAGAATGCCTCCCGCTTTCGCCTCAACGACGTGGCTCCCCACGTGGAGGAGATTCTCGAGTTCCTCCAGGGCCACCCCAGGGTCGCACGAGCCGAGGTGGCGGGAAGCTATCGCCGTGGAAAAGAGACCGTTGGCGACCTCGATTTCATCGCCGAGACGAAGGCCGGGCCCGAGGTCATCGGGGACTTCGTGAAGCAGGAGTTCTGCACCCGGGTGATCGTGGAAGGCGGAACCAAGGCGAGCATCAATCTCGAGAGCGGCGTTCAAGTCGACCTGCGCTGCGTCAGCACCGCGGAGTTCCCCTTCACCCTCGCCTACTTCACCGGGAGCAAGGAACACAACGTCGCCCTCCGAGCGCGCGCCCTCGAGAAGGGACTCACGCTCAATGAGTACCGCCTCGCACCGAAGGGAGAAGACGAACCCGCCCCGGGCACGGAAGACATCCGGGATGAAAAGGGGATCTACGATTTTCTCGGGCTCGACTTCGTCGATCCCGAGCTCCGTGAAAACGGCGGAGAGATCGAAGCCGCCGAGAAAGGCAAGCTCCCCAATCTCATCGAGAAGATGAATCTGCGCGGCACCTTCCACAATCACACGCGGGCCAGCGACGGAAAAGCGACTCTCGAGGAAATGGCCGCGGCGGCTCAGGAACTCGGACTCCAGTACCTCGGCATCGCGGATCATAGTAAAGCCTCGTTCCAGGCAAACGGCCTGGACGAACCCCGGCTCCGTTCGCAGATCGCCGAAATCAAGGAACTGAACAAGGGCTTCGACGGCTTTCGGATTTTCACCGGAACCGAGGTCGACATTCTCAAGGACGGCAGTCTCGACTTCGACGACGAGCTGCTCGCCGAACTCGACTACTCGGTGGCCTCCGTGCACAACGCCTTCACCTTGCCCGAGAAGGACATGACGAAGCGGCTCATTCGCGCGATCGAGAACCCCTACGTCACGATGCTCGGTCACCTCACGGGTCGGCTTCTTCTCAAGCGGGAGCCCTACGAGGTCGACGTGCCTGCCATCATCGAGGCCTGTGCTGCGACTGGCACGATTATCGAGTTGAACGCCAACCCCTGGCGTCTCGACATGGACTGGCGCTGGTGGAAGCTCGCCAAGGAGAAGGGCGTGAAGTGCGCCATCAACCCCGACGCTCACGCTACTGCCCAGCTTCAGTTTCTCCACTACGGCGTGCTGACCGCGCGCAAGGGCTGGCTCGAAAAGGCCGACGTGGTGAACTGCCTGGCGCTGGGTGAGATCGAGGCCGTTCTGGCTGCCAAGCGGGGGTAGAAAGTTCCACAAACCAACGGGCTGAGCTCATACTGGCCTCAATGGCGCTTGGTGAAGGGCAGCCGGCCACCCTCGTTCGACATGGGGAGTTCCTGCCACCGAGAGGAGCATTTCAAAAAATCCCGATGACCGTGTCTTAAGCTGGAGCGTGACGTCCCGGCGCGCTGGCGTTGGCAGAGGACGGGGGGCGAGCTTCGCCCGCAACTCGCCGGGGACGTCGAGTTCCACCTTCAAGGCAGAACGCTCGAGCCCGACGAGGAATTCGAGACGAAACCATTGATAGCCCCGCTAAATTCAAGGGCCCTTGATACTAGCCCAGGGCTGCTATGCAATGAGCCCGTTGGGCCCGCAGTTTGGCCCCTGACCGTTGCTTTCCACCATTCTTTACGCGCCGACAGTCGTATCGAGAGTCGGCGATCTCGCCTTTCTCCGCCACATAGTGAGGAGGGCGACCCCCGCCAAGCAGGCGAGATCGAGCCAGAGCCACGAGGAATAGGGAATCCAGCGTCGGCCGATGACGCTGTCGCTCATCGGGTAGAGCCAGGCGATCCCTCCCGCGATGGCGTCGCAGAAGAGGTGAAAAGCGGTGGCGAGGGCCATGAGCAGACCGGTCACCACTCTTCGGCGCCTGCTTGCGAAGCGGTGGGAAAAGAGAACCCACACGGGAATCGCTCCGAGCAGGAACCAGACGTTGTGAGTCCAGCTCGCGAGCCGCGAGGCGAGGGAAAGATGGGGCGAGAGGATGTCAGGAGCGGCGCCGGCCAAACCGATGAGCACGAGATCGCGCAGGGCGAGTCGTTTGCCGGTAGCAAGGTCGGCGAGGCCGCAGCCGATGACGGGGGATAGACCATGGGTGATGACAAACACTCTGGTACTACCCACCGCCGCCATGAATCTTTCTGTCCAAAGCTCTCGAAGCCCCCCCAAAAAAGACCGCTCGCTCCTCGGCAAAGTTTCTTCTCGGTCACCGCACTAGTCTGCCTCCGCATCGGTGCTATCATCCCGCCGATGGAAATTCTCCCGACCGCTCTGGCCTGTCTGGCCGCCTACGTCATCGGCGCGACCCCCTGGGGATTCTGGGCTGGCAAGATTCGGGGGATCGACGTCCGAGACCACGGCAGCGGGAACATCGGCACGACCAACGTTTTCCGCACCCTCGGCAAAGGTCCGGGGATCGTCGTGTTCCTGCTCGACGTACTTAAGGGTCTCGTGCCGGTGCTTCTTGCGAGGCAGTTTCTGCCCGGCGTGGAAACGTGGCAGATCATTCTCGTCGCGATCGCGGCGATTCTTGGTCACAACTTCACCTTCTGGCTTCGATTCAAGGGTGGGAAAGGGATCGCGACTTCCACCGGAGCGGTGGCTGCGGTCGTGCCGCTCGCGCTGCTGGTCGGTCTCATCGTCTGGATCGCTCTCTTTGTGACGACGCGATACGTGGCGGTCGCCTCGATCGGATGCGCGCTCGCGCTTCCGGCGACCGTCGCTGCCCAAGGGGTTCGGACGGGGCAATGGGATCCCTGGCTCCTCGGTTTCGCCTGCTTTCTCTGCGCGATGGCGATCTGGCGTCATCGGTCGAACATCGGGCGACTGCGGGCGGGAACGGAAAACCGCTTTGGGAAAAAAGGGTAGGGCCCCGGCTACTCTTCCTCCCATCGTTCCGACGGGGCGGAACTCCAGCAAGCCTGAGGGATTGAGGCCGCCCCTTGGAGTTGTCGGCGTGGTGGCAGTCCAGGCAGTCGGTCGAGATGAAGCCTTGCCACGGATGAGCGCGGATCGACGCCGCCGCAGACAGCGGGAACAGGAATGCGATGCGAGACCGTGCCATGCTGGCCTCCGAACGGGGAAGATACCATGACGACGGGGCGGCGATGACGAGCGGACTTGGTGCTCGGTTCAATGAAGAAAGTGGCGCTTCTCGGTGAAGCACATCGCGATCCCGTGTTCGTCGGCGGCGGCGATGACCTCCTCGTCGCGCATGCTGCCGCCCGGCTGGATCGCGCAGGTGGCGCCGGCTTCGGCGGCGGCAACGAGTCCGTCGGGGAAGGGAAACATGGCATCGCTGGCCACGGCGGAGCCTTCGAGAGAGATACCGGCTTCCTGCCCTTTCCAGACTGCGAGTTTGGCGGCATCGACCCGCGACATCTGACCCGCGCCGATGGCGAGAGTCCGGTCGGTGGAGGCAAAGACGATGGCGTTGCTTTTGACGTGCTTCACGACGCGCCAGGCGAAGCGCATGGCGGCGAGTTCGGATTCGCTGGGAGGACGCTTGGTGACGACTTTCTCCTCGAGGTTGGTGATGCCCAGAGCCTTGGGGTCGGCGTCCATCACGGCGAGACCGCCGGGGATCGAGCGGATCACCGGGTCATCGACCCAGTCGGAGACGTCGCCTTTCATCTGCACGAGGCGTCGCGTCTTCTTCTTCTGCAGCAGGGCGCGGGCGTCGGCTTCGTATTCGGGGGCAATGACGATGTCGGTAAAGATCTCCGAGATGACCCGGGCGAGCGCGAGATCGAGGGGTCGGTTGCAGATGATGACCCCGCCGAAGGGCGCCTGCTTGTCGGTCTCGTAGGCCTTGTCCCAGGCGGCGCGCAGCTCCGTGTCGTCGGTGCCGATTCCGCAGGGGTTGGTGTGCTTGAGAATGGCGACTGCCGGTCTCTTGAACTCGCTGATGAGGGCGGCGGCGGCTCCCATGTCGAGGATATTGGTGTAGGAGTAGTCCTTTCCCTGAAGCTTGACGAAGTAGTCGCCGAAGTTGCCGTACAGTCGCGCTTCCTGGTGGGGGTTTTCCCCGTAGCGCAGTTCGTCGGAGAGGGGGAGGCTGATGTTGTAGGTCTTCCCGGTGCGCTGCTCCTCGTTGAGGTAGGTCGAGATGGCAGTGTCGTACGCGGCGGTGCGCTGGAATGCCTTGATGGCGAGGCGTTCCCGAGTGGCGAGGCTGGTCTCGCCGTCGTTGGCCTCGAGTTCGTCTGCCACGGCGTCGTAGTCGGCGGGATCGACGACGATGGCCACTGACTTGTAGTTCTTGGCGGCAGCGCGGATCATGGTGGGGCCGCCGACGTCGATCTGCTCGATGGCTTCCTCGAGGGTGACGCCTTCACGGCGAATCGTTTCCTCGAAGGGATAGAGGTTCACGACGACGAGATCGATGGCCGGGACATCGTGCTTCCTTGCGTCCTTGAGGTCGTCCTTGTTGTCCCGGCGGTGGAGGATCCCTCCGTGCACCTTCGGGTGGAGCGTCTTGACTCTGCCCCCGAAGAGCTCAGGCGAGCCGGTGTAGTCGTCGATTTCAGTGACCTCGAGTTCCGCCTCGACGAGTGCCTTCGACGTTCCTCCGGTGGAGAGGAGTTCGATGTCGAGGGCGGCGAGGCGTTCGGCAAAGCCGGCGAGGCCGGACTTGTCGGAAACGGAGAGAAGCGCTTTCTGGATGGGCATGACAGCGGGGATGACTGCCTCTGTAGCAGGAGGAGGAAGGAGGGCAAGTCGTCTATTCTTCTTCCGTGCTTGACGTCGGCCCCGCGCCGTCTCGGAAAAGAAAAAAGGCGTTCCCTACAATTACAGGGAAGCCCTCTTTCTTAGGGGGGGCTAGCAGCAATGGCGCTTGGTTAGGAACTTTGAACCCACCTTTGGTCATCTGCCTTCGGAGCCCCTAAGGGGAATGGCGCTTGGTTGGTGGGGGGTGTCGAGGATTCCGGGCGGGATTTCTTCCTCTGGGATTGAACCGGATCGACCCTGCCTTCCCGCTTGGAGCGATCGCAAAACGGCTTGCCTTGAGGTAGGGACGAGGGTCCCTCCTCGTCCGGGGAGGAGCGAAGCGACGGACCGCCGAGGCCCAAGGCTGCCCCGTGGCAAGTGGGTCGATGCTGTCGGGACGGATGAGGGCGTCGTTGGTCGCCTTGGGCCCCCTGCGGAGGCGCAGGGACGCACCTCCCTACCTTTCGCCAACCCCATACCGGAATCGCCCGGGGGTTCTTAACCAAGCGCCATTGGCCTAGGGGGGGATTCTTACCAACTGTTCGTTGACTTTCCTCCCCACCGAGAGTGGATTGGCCCGTCATGGCCACTCGTTTGAATTCACACCGCCCATCCTTCTGCTACGGCCTTACCGGGGTCGCCGCGGTCGCGCTCCTGGCCTCTTCCTGCGTGCCGTATCAGGCACCTCCAGGTCCGGGAGGCATCCAGAATCCTCCCCAGCAGCGTTACGGTCAGCGGGCCGATGGCGGGCAAGCACCCGAAGCGGCCAGTGGAACCACGGGTCGCCCCCTTCAAAGCCAGCGTCAGCAGCAGCCGGTGGAAAGTCTGCCGATTGAGCGGGGCCCGATGACGACACAAAGTCCTGCTGAAGAAGCCGTGAGTTCGATGGATCGTGAGGTCGTCCGGGGTCAGCAGAACAATTCGCAAGTACCCAGCAGTCCGCAAACAACTTCGCGGCCGGAGGTCGAGCCACCAGTCACACCGCCGCCGCCCCCTCCGCGGGTCGTCGAGGAGTACCCTTTCGCACGGCCCGTTCCCGGGAAGCCCGGCACCGTCTACAGCCCCTTCGTCGAAGGTCAGCAGGCCGATGTCTCGGGCATCCCTTCCGGCACCAAGGTCGAGGACCCTCACGCTCCCGGGAAGATCTTTCTGGTTCCCTGATTGCGAGAGGTCCCCGCCCGAATTCTCCGGTTCGCTCACGTCATTCACCTCATTCACGTCATTCGGGTCGTCCGAGTGATCAGGGTGGTCTGGGCCGCTCCCGTCATCCCGTGTTTTCCGACGTCGCCATACTCGGCCCCGGCCTTCTTGGCGGGTCGCTGGCACTGGCGCTGAAGAAGAAAGGTGTCCGAGTGCGGCTCTGGGCGCGTCGCGAGGAAGCGGTCGCCGAGCTGATCGACCGCCAGGTCGTTGAAACGGCTTCCACCGCTCTCGGCGAGATCGTCAAGGGCGCCGAGCTCGTCGTCCTCGCCACCCCCGTTGGCGTGATGGCCGACCTGACGTCCCGTTTTCTGCCACTGACGGGGACCGGTCGCTGTCTGGTCACCGACGTGGGCAGCGTCAAGGCCTCCGTCTGTGACCAGTTGGGCCGGCTTTGTCGCGAGACCAGCGACGTCGAGTTTATCGGCAGTCATCCGATGGCGGGATCCGAAAATGCGGGCCTCGATCATGCCCGGGCCGATCTCTTCGAGGGTGCGGCCTGCATTGTGACTCCCGAGGCGTCCACCTGTTCCGAGGCACTGGCGACGCTCACCGGATTCTGGAAGTCGCTGGGTTGCCAGGTCACCGCTCTGGCCCCGGCGGAGCACGACAAGCGCATCGCTGCCGTGAGTCATCTCCCTCATCTCGCTGCTTCCCTCACGGCGATGACGGCTCTGCACAGGGATCCGAGCTGGAGCGCGCAGGCGGGGGCCGGGCTTCGTGACACCATCCGTGTGGCGGGTGGCGATCCTGCGATGTGGACGGAAATTCTTCTCGAGAACCGCGAGGCGCTGCTGCCTGTCTTGGCAGACCTCGAGGCCCGCTGTGGTGAAGTCCTTGCAATCCTCGAACAAGGCGACGAAATAGCCCTCCGTCGCTTCCTTGATGCAGCCAAGCAGCTGCGCGACGGTTCTGCTTCCCTCTAGAAAAGACACCGCCATGTCCGAACTCCGCGTCAAGAAGGCCAGGCCCCTAGGGCAGAGCGAGATCCGCGTCCCCGGGGACAAGAGCATTTCGCATCGCTCCGTCATTCTTGGCAGCCTTGCCAACGGACCCTGCCGGATCGACGGATTTCTGCCCAGCGAAGACTGCCTCTCCACGGTGGGCGCGATGCGCAGCCTCGGGGTTCGCATCGACTTCCTGGATGAGGAGGGCAATCCAGACGACGAGATCGAGGAGCCCACCCGTCTGATGATTCACGGTCGCGGCGGACGGTTTGAAGTGCCCTCCGACCCGATCGACTGCGGCAACTCAGGCACGACCATGAGGCTGCTCTCCGGACTGCTCGCGGCCCAGCCCTTCGACAGCGTGCTGCAGGGCGACGCCTCACTGAGCGCCCGTCCGATGAGCCGCGTCATCGAGCCCCTCGAGAAGATGGGCGCGAAGATCGAGTCGATGGGTGGAGGCGGCAAGGCGCCGCTGCTGATCCGCGGCACCGGCGACCCCAAGGCGATCTCCTACACGCTCCCGGTGGCCAGCGCCCAAGTGAAGAGCGCCATCCTTCTCGCGGGACTTTTTGCCCAGGGCAAGACCACCGTCGTCGAGCCGCTCTCGACGCGAGATCACACGGAGAGGATGCTCGGTTTTTTTCAGGCTAAGACGCTCCGTGAAGGGACTCATATCTCTGTCTATGGACGCCAGACTCTCGAGAGCCGGGACTTCGTGGTACCCAGCGACATTTCCAGCGCCGCCTTCTGGATCGTCGCCGCCGGGGCCTCCAACGGCTGCAATCTCAACCTGATCGACGTCGGCTTGAACCCGACCCGCACCGGCATTCTCAAGGTGCTCGTCAACATGGGCGCCCGCATTGCAGAATCCGACCACGGCGACCAGGAGGGCGAGCCCATGGGCGACGTCATCGTGCATGGCCAAGGCCTGTCCGGGGTTCGCATCGGTGGCGACATCGTTCCGAACGTCATCGACGAACTTCCCATCATCGCGGTAGCCGGCGCTCTCGCCACGGGACGCACCATCATCCGCGATGCCGCCGAACTGCGAGTCAAGGAGACCGACCGCATCGCCGCCGTGGTACAGAACCTCAACGCCATGGGCGTCGACGTCGTCGAGCATCCCGACGGACTCGAGGTCGAAGGCGGCCGGCCCCTGAAAGGTGCACGGATCCAGAGCTACGGGGACCACCGAATCGCCATGGCCTTCGCCATCGCCGGACTCTACGCCGAGGGCGAGACCGTGATCGACGACGGAGACTGCGTGAATATTTCCTACCCCGGATTTGCCGAGCACCTCCGGGCGTTCTCCGGACAGAAGCCCGCCACTGAAGGAACCCGCGGCTTCTTCCGCAGGCCCGGCGGCGGCACTGCCGGGGAGGCCTCCTAGTCTCTCGCTTTTCTCATGTCGTTCTCCCGTCCATCCCGCACTGGCGAGCATCCCGTGGTGGTCGCCATCGACGGGCCGGCTGCCTCGGGCAAGAGCAGTGTCGCCCGCCGCATTGCAGCCGCCCTCGATTTCCATCACGTCAATACCGGGGCCATGTACCGGGGCGCGGCCTGGCTGGCTCTGGAGAAGGGCATCGACCTCGAAGACCAGCAGGCAGTGGGAGCGGCGCTCGCGGAAGCCGACTTCCGCTACGAAATGACCAGCGACGGCGGCAGCACGATCCTGATCGACGGGATCGAGGTCGGAGACGCGCTCAAATCCGACGAGGTCAACGCTGCCGTGTCCGTGGTAGCCAGCATCCCCGAGGTGCGCGGCATCCTCGTCGATCTACAGCGCCATCTCGCTGCCCGGGGCTCGCTGGTGATGGAAGGCCGGGACATCGGGTCCGTTGTCTTTCCCGACACGCCACACAAGTTCTACGTCGATGCCAATCCGGAAGTTCGCGCGCGCCGGCGGAGCGCCGAGGGGTCGCAGGAGAGCATCGCCAAGCGCGATGAGATGGACTCAACGAGGAAGGCGTCCCCCCTCGTGGTGGCGGAGGACGCCCAGCGGATCGACACCTCCTACCTCACCATCGACGAAGTCGTCGTCGAGGTGCTCGGTCGGCTTCGTGCCAAAGGCGTCCATCCCCCGAAATCCAGCGAAGGCAAGCAAGGCCGTGCCTATCGGAATGGCATCCACTTCTTTTCCGCGCTCGCGCGCTCGTTCTACGACTACCGCGTCATCGGGCAGCACAACGTCCCGGCGCGCGGTCCCATGCTGCTCGTCTGCAACCACGTCAGCTTTCTCGATCCGCCGATGATCGGTCTGGGCTTCCCCGGCGAAGTGCATTACGTGGCTCGCAAGACACTTTTCCGTCATCCTTTCTTCAAATGGCTGTATACCCAATGGCGCGCCATTCCTCTGGATCAGGAGAAGCCCGAGCTCTCGGCGATGCGTGAGATCATCGCTCGCATTCGGAGCGGCCACCGGGTCCTCGTCTTTCCCGAGGGCAAGCGCTCTCCGGACGGCCAGCTCCTCGAAGGGCAGCAGGGAGCGGGATTTCTCGCCGCCAAAAGTGATGCGCCGATTCTGCCGATGCGGCTCTTCGGACCGGAGAAAATCATGCCGCTGGGCAAGAAGCTGCCGCGCCCCGGTACCATCACCCTGGTTGTCGGCGAGCCTTTCTCGATTTCGAAGGAGGATCGGGAAGCGATGGGCAGCGGCAAGGATCTCTACAAGGCGATCGCCAACCTGATGATGGAAAAGATCGCGGCTCTCCATCCCACGCCGTGATTCTCGTCGCCGGTGCAGGTTTCCTCGGGGGACGGCTGCTCGCCGACCTCGCGGCAGACGGTGTGCCCTGCATCGGGCTTACCCTCTCCGCCGATCGTGCCGCCGAACTGGAGGCAAGCCTCGGGATCCGTGTCCTGGCGGCCGACCTCGGAGACGCCGGTGCTTTGCGCGGGGCCCTCGACCAGCTCGAGGAGCGACCCGACCGGGTCTTCCACTGTGCCAGCTCCAACCGAGGCGGCGCCGAGGCCTACCGGCGCGTCTTCGTCGAGGGCACCCGTCATCTGATCGAGCTGATTCAGCCGGAGCGCTTTCTGTTCAGCAGCAGCACCTCGGTCTACCGGCAGACCGATGGGAGCCGCGTCGACGAAGGGTCCCCGACCGAGCCGAAAGCCGAGACGGGTCGTCTTCTGCTAGAAGGGGAAGCTCTGGCAGCCGGCGCGAAGTCGCACGGCATCTTGCGGCTAGGCGGGCTCTATGGCCCGGGACGGGCCTTTGTCCTGCAGCGACTTCTTGAAGGCAGGGCAACCATCGATCACCCTCCCGAGGGGGGGCGTTGGCTGAATCAGATTCATGTCGCCGATGCTGCCTCTGCCGCTCGTTTTCTTTTGCAGCACGAGGCCTGCGGCACTTTCAACGTCGTCGATGGCAACGCCTACCAGCAGCAAGAGGTGTACGAGAAAATCGCTCCGCGTTTCGGTGTTCCACTGCCGGCGCAAGCCGAGCCGAGGCTCGACGGGAAGCGCGGCTGGACGCACAAGGAGGTCATGGCGGACAGGCTTCGCGCTCTCGGGTGGAAGCCGAAGTTTCCCGACTGGCTCAGCGCGCTCGATGCCGACCCCGAGTTGGTGCCTTCGATTCTGAAGCGGGTCGGGTAGACAAGAGCCGGCGATCCGTGCCAGTTGAAAGGTAGGCAAAGGCGTCCCCGAACCGCCGTCCTAGCCGCACGCAACGCAATGCGACCCTAGGCGCTCCCACCTGCGCGTCCGGAGGCCGCGCCCTGTAGCCGCGCTCTGACAGAGCGTGGAGGAGTTGCCTGAGCCAGTGGGGACGAAAGCCTACGCTTCCACCTTCTCACGGACTTTGCAGGAGTACGTACGCTATGGGCAATT